>Ga0182027_10002364_pt1 | contig 30726 bp, 23 predicted proteins | sample 712E1DmetaG_FD_121300 | JGI IMG/M metagenome (GOLD analysis project Ga0182027, IMG submission 121300) | Permafrost microbial communities from Stordalen Mire, Sweden - 712E1D metaG (Illumina Assembly) | ecosystem: Environmental > Terrestrial > Soil > Wetlands > Permafrost | place: Sweden...
CGGAGGTGGCGGTTTTGAAGCCGGGAATCAGGTAGGGCAGGGTGTGGCCGATGCCGCCGAGCATGGTCATCAAGCCGCACACGAAACCGCGCGCCCATGGATGGCCGCGTCCGGTGAGGCTGCCGTCGTCGGACAGCGCCTCGGCAAATCCCATGCTGATGCCAGCGCCGACGCTCGCCGCGAGCCCGACGAGAAAAGTGTCCCAACTATTATGCGTGGCAAAGGCGGCGGCGAACAGCGGCGCGAGTGTTGAGATTGAACCATCCATCAAGCCCACCAATCCCGGCTGTATCACTTGCAGCAGAAACAGCCGTTTTTGCTGGGCGGAATCTGTTTCGCTAAGTTTTGTCAGCGTGATTTTTTCTGCCGTGTGTGCGTGGTTACGCTCCTCTTCGGCAAGGTCGCCAAGCAATTGACGGACGCCGGTGTCGCTCGTGCGCTTTGCCGCCGCTTCGTAAAAGCGCCGGGTTTCCACTTCCATGGTTTCAGCGGTTTTTTGGACAGTTTTCAAACCCAGCGGGCGTACAAGCCAAACGGGCTTTCGGTCAACAAACCCGCGTACGTCCTGCCGCCGGATGAGCGGCACGTGTTCGCCAAAACGGCTTTTGTAAAGTTCCAGCAGACGATGGCGGTGGCCGTCCTCTTCACGGCGCATGACGCGAAATTTCTCGGCCTGTTCGGGATAATTGGCCTGCAAGCCGTCGGCGAAATCCCCGTAGACGCGTGCATCCTCCTCTTCGAGTGTGATGGCCAGAGCGAGAATTTCCTGTTCGGTCATGCTGTCAAAGGTTTTCATAAATGATTCAGTGAGATTTTACAAAAACGGCGAAAATAACCGTGCCGTGGCGTCGCGTAACTTTGCCGGCAGCGAACGCCCATCCGCTTCGGCCAGTGTCACTTCACGCGCGCCCTGAAGTTTTCGTCGAATCAGCAATTCCATTTCACTTGCGAAATCGCGTCCATAACATTCGACATTCAGCTCAAAATTCAATCGCAAACTGCGTGCGTCCCAATTGGCCGAACCGAGCAAAACCCAGTGATTGTCCACGATCATCAACTTTGAGTGATCGAACGGTGGCGGTGTGAGCCAGAGATGACAACCGCGCTCGAGCACCTGCCACCACATTGCACGTGAAGCCCAATGCACGTATGGCAGATTATTTTTGGCCGGCAGAATGATATCCACACGCACGCCGCGCAGTGACGCGAGGTTTAGAGCGGAGATGAGCGCCGGATCGGGCAAAAAATATGGCGTGAGAATTTGGACTGACGTTTGCGCCTCGGCGAGTGCGGCGAGCAGTGTCAGGCGTAATTTTTCAAAATCGGCATCCGGCCCATCAATGATGACCCGTGCGATGACGCCGCGGCTGGAAGGTTTGAGTTCTGGAAACCAGGTTTTTCCCTTAAGCACTTCGCCGGTGGTGAACGCCCAGTCGTTGGCAAACGCAGCTTGCAATTGTGTCACGGCCGGACCTTCGACGCGAAATTGCAAATCCTGCACTGGATGTTCCGGTCTGATGGCGAGCACGTTGCCGTGGCGGATGTTCATGCCGCCGGTGAAGGCGATTTGGCCATCCACTGCCAGCACCTTGCGATGATTGCGGAGATTGATGGTCATCACCCGCCAGGGCGCGAGCGAAGGCAGAAACCGCGCGACTGTCACATTTGCGCGTTTCAATGCGTGGATGACGGATGGCCAGGAATAACGCGCTCCGGCGGAATCAATCAGGACGCGCACGGCAACGCCTCGATCGACGGCGCGTCCGAGTGCGGCGACAAACTGTTTACCCGTCAGGTCGTTGTCGAAAATGTAAGTTGAGAGTGAAATGGATTTTTTGGCCGATTCAATGGCGGCAAGCATGACAGGAAAGGCTTCGTCGCCGTTGACCAGTGGCTGGATATGGTTGTGAGAGGTGAGCGGGAACGCGGTGATGCGGTTCACCACCTTCGCCAGCATCTTCAAATGTGCCGCCCCTTCATGTTCCGGTTCACCGAGATTTTTGGGGATAGGACTGGTGACGCCATTCTGCACACGAAGTGAAAGCGCGCGCCGACGGATGCGATTGACGCCAAACGCGAGGTAAAAGGCCGAACCAAACAGCGGCAGAAACCAGATGAAACCAAGCCAAAGCGTTGCGGCGCGGGAATCGCGTTTATGGAGCAGGGCATGAATGGAAGCAAACAGTGCCGCAAGGAAACTGAAGCCCGCAACCAAGTGCGGCCAGAATTTGGCAATCCGATCAAGCCAATCCATGCCTTCTTATTGGCGAAACCCAGCCTCTGATGCAAGCGCGGTGTCAAAAAACATCACCGTCGCGCGGAAGCGATGTTCCGTGCGGCGGTGTGTTTTAATCCTGATTTGCCTGCAATCAGGCAACAGTAATGTCTTTATCGAGGTAAACGTCCTGAATCATGTTCAGTAACTTGATGCCTTCCTTCAACGGACGTTGGAATGCCTTGCGGCCGGAGATCAAACCTGTACCACCGGCGCGTTTATTGATCACAGCAGTTTTCACCGCCGCCTCAAGATCACCAGCACCTTTGGATTCGCCGCCGGAATTGATGAGACCCGCCCGACCGGCGTAACAATTCAAAACCTGATAGCGACAGAGATCAATCGGATGTTCGCTCGTCAATTCCGTATAAACACGCTCATCCGTCTTGCCGTATTTGGCTCCGCCAACATTCAGCGCATTGTAACCGCCGTTGTTCTCCGGAAGTTTCTGCTTGATGATGTCGGCTTCAATCGTGACGCCCAAATGGTTCGCCTGGCCGGTGAGGTCGGCGCTGACGTGATAATCCTTTTCCTTGGTCTTGAACGCGTTGTTGCGCAGATAGCACCACAGGATGGTGGCCATGCCGAGTTCGTGCGCGCGTTTGAAGGCGATGCTCGTCTCCACAATCTGCCGCGTGGATTCGGCGGAACCGTAATAAATTGTCGCGCCAACCGCAACGGCACCCATATTCCACGCCTGTTCGACTTGTGCGAAATAAACCTGATCGAACCTGTTAGGGCAGGTGAGCAATTCGTTGTGGTTCAATTTGACGAGGAATGGAATTTTATGCGCGTATTTGCGCGACATAGCGCCCAGCACGCCGAGCGTGGAGGCGACAGCGTTGCAACCGCCTTCGATGGCAAGTTTCACGATGTTCTCGGGATCGAAGTAATCCGGATTTTTCGCGAAGCTCGCGCCGCCGGAGTGTTCAATGCCTTGATCCACCGGCAGGATGGATACATAACCCGTGCCGGCCAGCCGGGACATCCGACCGCCGTTAAAGATCGCCTGTAGACTGCGGAGCGCCTGCGGATTGCGATCGGACAGCGCGAACACGCGATCCACGAAATCCGGTCCAGGCAGATGGAGACGGTCCTTCGATATGGTTTTGCATTTATGTTCCAGAAGACCTTTGGCGGAATCGCCAAGTAATTTTCCAATTTCGGCATTCATAATTCAGTGATGTCTGTGAGTTCAATTATCCAAAGTTGCGATGTCCAGCAAGTTAATGTTTGGTTGCCGGACGAGCTTCCTGTTTTTTGCTGTTTCGTTGCCGGATTTTGCCGGTGATTAAAAAATGGGCGGCGAAAAATCAGTCGGCCAAAAATAGCTGACTAAACTCCCGATTTAAAAAACCCGTTTAATCGAACTTTGTGTGCTGTGTCTATCTTCATGATTACCACCTTTAAGTTGAGGGAAAGTCATCCACTCAACGCCAATTCATTTCACATGAGAATGATTAACTTGCGAATCTTTTAGTGAAGAACAAGTCTGTAAAACCGCTTTGAGAATTGGCTTGCTTGTGGATCTGAAAATTGAGTCCAGACATTGGAAACAGCTGTGGTTGTTTGACCGATGGTCGTCCAGGTTTTTAGGTCCACCGAGGCCTGCACTTCATACCAATGACCGCATGCTACGGGGAATTCCATACTGACTGAATTAGAATTACCCCTACCGACCATATTCAGAAGACCGGGGGTGATATATGCGGCCTCGCTTGAAAAAGTGCTTTCGACACCAGCTGAATTGTATGCGGTAACGGCGAAGTAGTAGGTTTGTCCTTCCTGTAAACCGGGAACAGTGGCTGCTGTGTTTGTTCCCAGATCAATCCGATTGGAATAGACCCTGCACGCGGTGCCATAATAAAGAACATAGCCTGCAACCGCTGAATTCTGCGAAGTGTCCCATGCCAGTTGTACAGTTTGAGTACCACGTGTGTTGGCAAGACTAAGACTTAGAATAAACAGCATCGTTCTCCATACCCTGCTTTTTCCCTTAGAAGTACTACTGTTTTTACGACTTTTGTTACAACATAACATCCACTTTCATGGGGAAAGCATGAACGTTGCCAACAGCATTCTGCCATTTATTCAAAACAGTTTTTCATTGGAATGACCTCCTTTTTATTGGACAGTAGCCATCGTTGATATTCCAGATTTAGGCCACAATTGCTTTGAAATCTCTTGTTCGGCAATTGCTTTTACCAAACATTCAATAACTGCATTGACCCAAAATAGTACAGGATCCGCTGGCGGAGATACGGGTGGCGGAGTGAGTTATTGACTCATCACCCAATTCCGGGTTCCAACTGGCACCACCAATGCTGTAAACGCAGCATGCATAAGACATGGTTGCACACGATGGTGTTAAATCTATTGATTGTTGGGATCCTCGCAAAATTGCATATAGCCATCAGAAACTGCGTTCCGATTGGTTATCAAGACGAAACAGGTTTCCATTTCGGTGTTGGACAGACTCGCGAAAGTTAACAGCCATCTTTTTGATAATTCCTGCTGTGCCGATTTTGACACGGAGGAGTATCGCGTCACTTTCGGGTGGATTTTGACCGCTCGCCCGCCATAATCGAGAGCATGATAACAAGGATTGGTTGCCCGATTTTGAACTTTGCCTGGCATCATACCGCCAGACCCTGATTGAGGAACCCATGTCTGCTCCCCATTCCCATTCGCCGCTTGAGCCGGCCCCTGGATTCTCCGAAATGTCCGCGGCAGCGCGCGATGTTGCCCGGTTTAAAGAGGCCGAAAGACGGCGGGACTTCACCAATACCCTGCTGGCCCTTTTCGTGCAAAAGAACTCATCCAAAGAATATCTCGACTCTGTGGTGGAAATCCTCCGCCAGTGGAGTGGTTGTCAGGCCTTGGGCATTCGTACCTTGGATGAACACCGGGAAATTCCCTATGAATCCTGTGCAGGATTTGAGCCTGGTTTTCTCAAGCTTGAAAATCACCTTTCACTCGAGTGTGATACCTGCTGTTGCACCCGCGCGATTTCGGAAGCCTTCGAGGATTCGGATCGCACGCTCCTGACGGCTGGCGGATCTTATTGTTGCGGCGACACCGTTGCGTTTGCCAATCAACTTCCGCCAGAAAAGCAGGCACGCTATCGCGGCAATTGCATGAAATTTGGTTTCACTTCTCTTGCCATTGTTCCAATCCGATACCGCGATAACGTTATCGGCGCCATTCATTTGGTGGACCACCGACCGGACTATTTCGCGCCGTCCATCGTGGAGTTTATTGAATCCATGTCGCCATTAATTGGTGAAGCCGTCCATCGCTTTCAGACGGAGGCCGCTCTGTCGGAAAGCAACCGGGCTTTACAGGCGGAAATCGCGCAGCGGGAGCGGGCAGAGGAGGCGCACCAGCAAGTGTTGCGACGGCTGGCCGACGCGGAGGAAACCGAACGGGGACGCATTTCACGCGAACTTCACGATCGGTTGGGACAGGATCTTACGGGGTTGAAACTGGGACTTCTACTTGTTCGCAAGCAGGGGCCGTTCACGACGCCAATTCAAGAGAGCGTCAGCAGATTGGAGCAACTGACGGATGGCCTGATGCGGGATATTCATCGTCTGGCTTGGGAATTACATCCGGCTGCACTGGATGACTTGGGGCTGGAGATGGTTTTGCGGCGCTACACTACCGAATGGTCTGAAAACAACAATGTGCCGTTGGACTTCCACAGCGACGGTGTGGAAGCGCACCGGCTGCCGCTGCAACTTGAAACCACACTTTACCGGGTCACACAGGAAGCGCTCACCAACGTGACCCGGCACGCCAATGCGAAGCGGGTCAGTGTTCTATTGGAGCGTCGGCCGGATCATGTTTCACTTATTGTGGAAGATGATGGTGTTGGTTTTGATGCCGCGATCCAGGCATTCGCGGCACAGGGTAAATTGGGCTTGTTAGGAATGCGGGAGCGTGTGATTTTGGCGGGCGGGACGCTGGAGATTGAGTCAACGCCGAGCGCAGGAACCACTGTGTTCGTGCGTGTTCCCCTCAAACAGAAGCCGGCGGCGAGTTGAGCAATCATGAAAAAACTTCGTATTCTTCTGGCCGACGATCACAAAATCGTCCGTGAAGGGTTGCGGCTGTTGATTAATGGCCGGTCCGACATGCAGGTTGTGGGGGAAGCGACCAATGGCATTGAAGTCCTGCACAAGGCGCGAGACCTCAAGCCCGATGTAGTGGTCATGGATCTTTCCATGCCGGAATTAAACGGGTTGCAAGCCACCGAACAACTCAAGGCCGACCACCCGGAAATAAAAGTGGTCGCCCTTACCGCCCATGAGGACGAAAGCTATTTGCGCCAACTATGCAAGGTTGGCGCCGTTGGTTATGTGCTCAAGCGCTCGGCAGGCGAGGAGTTGATCAAAGCGATTAACGCGGTGGCAAAAGGTGAAGTTTACTTTGAGGCATCGTTGGCCGGCAAGGCACTGTCCAGACAAATGGTGGGGACGCCCGTCAAAAGTGAATCACACACCGGCGAGTTAAGCGAACGGGAAAAAAAAGTCCTGATCATGCTGGCTTGGGGCTACAGCAACAAAGAAATCGCCGGCCACCTTGCTTTGAGTGTCAAAACCGTTGAAACCTACAAAATGCGCATCGGTGAAAAGCTGGGACTCCGAAGTCGGACGGAGATGGTGCAATACGCTTTGCGGCAAGGATGGCTAAACGAGGCATACTCATTCCTACCCCTTGCCAAGTAAGTGGCTTTGCCGGGGTGCGGCAGAGGATTTCTTCAAGTATCCAGCTTGGCTTCTGACTCTTCCTTTGTGTTTTTCTCTTCTGGATAGTGCTCCGACAGCGATCGGTATGCGGATTTCAACTGGTAAACGTCAGGGAATTCCCTGACATGAGAATTCTTACTTCCCCGACTGTTCAGGCAAAGAGTTTATGGGTTAGTGTGGCTGCGATTTATGGAACCAACGAACATTTTGGAACAAGCCACCTCGTCCGAGGAGGCGGGGGTTGCTTATTCGGAGCCGAAGTATTCGTTGAACGTCGTGTTGGTTTATCAAGACACGCCGACCCGTGAATGGGCCGGCCAAGTGTGTGACCATGTGACACGACTGGCTGGAGATGGTGTCATTCACAGTACTTGGTGTGAGATTGGCCGCTTGGGCGATTCCAAAGTGTTCACCGATGCCGTTCTGGAGGCAATACGGGCCGACGTGATTATGATTTCAATCTATGACGCGAAAGAGTTACCAGCCAATCTCTGTGTGTGGATTGACGCATGGCTGCCGTGCCGTCATCTATCGATGGGAGCTTTGATCGCGTTGATTAGTGTGCCCGGATATCCAGGCGTTCAAACTGACCGTACTCAGGATTACTTGCGCGCAACTGCGCACAATAGCCAGCTGGATTTTCTGCTGCGAGAACGCAAGCTGCCAGTGGCATCGCGAGGTTTCTTATACATGGAAAGGACCAAGGGTACAGCCAACCCCACGACATCGATATTCCGGGAAGCGCTGAGTCATGATTACAATTGTGATGCCATGGGGGTTGGATTTCAGTCGCAACAGTCGAACCAGAACCTTTATCCGCCAAATCAGGCGGGCGAAAGGCCGCCGGATACAGGGTCGTTGAGGATTCGCACAAAAAGCGCGGCCCTGAAATAATGAGATACAGCCATGGATAAAATGCTTCATTTTGGAAGTAGTGCCGCCGGAACAGCCGCCAGTTCTGCGGTTGGAGAACAGGTGCATGCCTTATTTCCAATGAAAGCAATACAGTTGGTGGACAAAAACAGAAAAAAGGGGAAAACAATGAACAAGAAAGTCAAATCCTACAACGCAGAGTATGAAATTAGCAACGACACGCCGAAGGTCAAGACACTCGATATGCGGCTTGCCGTCACCGATCGTGATCTGGGGGAGGAGATCAGGAGGGTTTTTGAGCTGGCAAAGGGCTCGGGACAAGAACTCAACCTTACCTTCAGTTGTGAAACGTTCTAAAAAGACATTTTATGGGATCCGACTTACAGGTTTGTTTGTCGCACAAGGTGGGATGGGGAAACAAGCCCGGAAGAGGCTCTAATTCAGAACCGCCGAGGGCAATTTTGGAGTCTGTCTGGGGAGACGGTTTGCCGGCCACGGGGCACGCCAAGGCCGTGGCTGGCACCGTCGTTAAAGTCCTGTGGGCACGCGAGGTGTCATGGTCAAAACCAATGGAACTTCGCCAACAGTCAGATGTGGGGTGAACACCTTATATGCGAACATCCATTTATCGTACAGCATGTGCCGATGGTAAAACTCAACAGCAGGATGGAGATAATATCAGCTATTTGGGTGTGAATTGACGGTAATCAGATATTCGTGAATAACGTGTTAATAACTTTTAATAATTTTGAACCGTAATTTGGCACTAATTAATGCTATTTCTATTTAGTAGCTTCCAATATGCAAGAAACTGAATATCCAGCTTGGTATTGTGCTCGGACCAAACCGAAGCACGAGCATATTGCCGCGGCGAGCCTGCGCAAAAATCACCAGTTGGAAGTGTTTCATCCCCGATTGCGCATTGAACGGGCGACTAAACGCGGTGTGGTGCGTGTGAGTGAGCCGTTGTTTCCGTGTTATATCTTTGTTCGTTGTGTTATTGGACAGAGTCTCGATGCAATTCAGCGGACGAATGGAATAACCACTGTTGTCCATTTTGCCCGGCGGATTCCCCTGATCGCAGATTCAGTAATTGAAGAATTGAAAGAATGCTTCGCAGGAGAAGAAACAATGACGATTGAAGATCGGGTTTCGCCAGGAGACGAGGTGCTGGTTGCCGACGGTGCTTTTGCCGGAATGAATGCTTTTGTATTGCGTGTTATGCCGGCAAGAAAACGAGTTCAGGTGCTGCTTGATATTTTGGGGCGTCCAACTCCCGCGGAAATTGATGAGGATTTGGTTGTGATGGAAAGAAATACCATGGCTGATTTGATTCCAATTTTAGCGGCATCTCGCGTGGAAAGTTTTGCAGTTTTAGGGTGAAGTTGCGGCAAATAATAGAGGGGTTTTTCCGGTTTGCATTGAGGGAAAACAAATTGAGTTCGGTAGAAATTACTTTTACCTACAAGTGCGGAGCTTTGCATTGAGCTATATCACAGCAAAAGAATCTCCACGTTCAAGAAAACTCGATTTGAAGTAATTCCCCACTTTCCCGCTTTCTCCATTTTTTTAAACTTCGGGTTTAGCTTCTTTTTTTATTGAAATAATGAATCTTGCAGGCAAAAAGCATCAACCAACGGAAACCTTTCCATTTACGCCAGTCCCAATTCCTCGCTGGAAGCGAATTTTGGACATTGTCGTTATTGTTTTAACCCTCCCCCTGCTTCTGCCCCTGGCGGCATTGGTGGCTGTGCTGATTCGGGCCGTTTCGACCGGTCCAATTCTCTTCAAGCAGGAACGGGTCGGCTATTTAGGCGGGCGGTTTATGTGTTTGAAGTTTCGGACGATGTTTGTTGGTGTGGATTCGGCCGTCCATCAAGGCCATTTGCACGATCTGATTAATTCAGATGCGCCAATGACGAAAATGGATTCACAGGGGGATCGGCGAATCATTCCTTTTGGTTTATTGCTCCGTTCAACCGGATTGGACGAATTGCCTCAAATTATCAACATTCTCCAAGGTGAAATGAGTTTAGTGGGACCTCGTCCCTGTCTGCCATATGAATACGACAAATATCTTCCGTGGCAGAAAGAACGGTTTGCCACCCTGCCGGGGCTTACCGGGCTTTGGCAGGTCCGCGGCAAAAACAAAACCACATTTACTGAAATGATTGAGCTGGACATTGACTATGGGAGGGAAAAATCCCTGTGGCTGGATTTGAAAATAATGTCACTGACCCCTTTGGCTATAATCATCCAGATATGGGAAGCGCGTCAGAATGGAAAATTATCTTTACCTACTCCTCAATCCAAAGCGGCATTTCAAAATTTTCGATCATATCCCTCGCGCAAAACAGCATTTGCGGAGGTTGTTCGTGCAGATGGCGGTGATGTCTTAATACGAAAGTGAACAGAACTAAAGTTGTAATATGAAAAAACAAATAAATGTAGGAGTTGTGGGATGTGGATATTGGGGACCCAATCTGGTTCGTAATTTTAAATCCCTTCCCGATTGTAATTTAAAGATAATGTGCGACATCAGTGAACAACGCCTCGCACATCTTAGATCGTTGTATCCGGAGGTGGAGGGAGCGACGGATTACAGTCACATCCTTAATGGCGTTGGTCTTGATGCGGTGATAATAGCCACGGCTGTCAAGTCGCACTATCCAATGGCCAAGGCAAGCTTGTTGTCCGGCAAGCACACTTTTATTGAAAAGCCAATGGCTGGTTCGGCTGAAGAATGTGAAGAGCTTGTTGAAATTGCGAAGAAAAATGGACTGGTGTTAATGACGGGGCACACGTTCCTTTATTCGCCTGCGGTGAGGAAGATCAAGGAGATTATAAAAAGCGGTGACATCGGAGAGATCCGTTATATTTGCGCACGCCGGCTGAACTTGGGACTTTTCCAAAAGGATATCAATGTGGCGTGGGATTTGGCTCCACATGACATTTCCATCATTCTTCACATCATGGAAGAGTATCCCGCCGTGGTTAATTGCCAGGGCAGCGCCCATATTACGCCCGGTGTGGAAGATGTCACCACCATGTGGCTCGGCTTTCCTGGAGACCGGTCCGCAATCATTCACAGCAGTTGGCTTGACCCGCGAAAAATCAGGGAAATGACTATCATTGGCAGCAAACGAATGATTGTTTATGACGACATCTCATCCCTGGAAAAAATCCGGATTTTCGACGCGCGCGTGGAAAGACCGCCTCATTACGATACATTCGGCGAGTTTCATTATGCATATCATTACGGTGACGTTCATATTCCTTACATTAAACAGGAAGAACCGTTGAAAAATGAGTGTCAACACTTTTTGGATTGCATTAATCATGGAACCAGACCCCTGACAAATGGTGAAGATGGTTTGGAGACAGTTCGTATCTTGGAGGCTTCTTCTGAATCGCTTAAAAAAGGCGGTGCCCCAGTTAAACTCTTTGGCCAACGCAATGGAGGCAACAGTGAAATATCAATCCCTGAAGCTGCCGTGCGTTTATCCATATTGGGGTATGAGAAAGAGAAGAAAAAATCCTCCAGCCGGGCAGGTCGGAAGTTGCAGGTAAAAATTCGGACTTTAACGCAATAAATATAATATGGATTCTTCGCAACTTTCGTATCAGCGGATTGCTTCCGATGTGAAGCTGGGCAAAAACGTCCAGCTTCATGGCTTTGTCAATCTTTATGGTTGTGAGATCGGGGACGATGTCAAAATCGGCACATTTGTGGAGATCCAAAAAGGGACCAAAATTGGAAATCGGTGCAAAGTCTCCAGTCACACTTTTATTTGCGAAGGCGTTACTTTGGAAGACGAGGTTTTTGTGGGACACGGCGTCACCTTTATCAATGATCGTTACCCTCGTGCTGCGAATGAGGATGGTCAGCTGCAAACCGAGGCAGATTGGCGGTGTGTTCAAACAGTGGTCAAGCGGGGCGCCTCAATCGGTTCCGGCACCACTCTGCTTTGTGGAATTACAATTGGTGAAAAGGCGATGATCGGAGCTGGCAGCGTGGTGACAAAAGATGTGCCTGCCGGCGCGGTTGTGGCGGGTAATCCAGCAAGAATTATGAAGTCTATTTTACTGGGAAAATAATCCGGATCTTGGATAATTTATTTTGACATGAACGAAAAGCCGCAAAATTCACAACCTGAAGGAATGTCCCTGTCTTTGGGGGATATTTATTTCATCCTTTTTCGGCAAAAGTGGAAGATTCTCATCCTCTCTGTGGCGGGGATATTTGGGGCTGTTGTGCTGCTTTTTGTTGTAAAACCGCCGCAATATCAATCGCAAGCCATGCTTTCCATCCGTTATGTGGTGGAAGGAAAATCCTTTAATCCTTCCGGGGACGATTCCAATACCAGGCTGCTGGATGAACAGAGGGCTAGTATCATCAATACCGAGATGACAGCTTTGAATAGTTTGGATGTGGCCAAACAAGTGGTTCAAGTCCTGACAGCGGAGGAAATTTTGGCAAAGGCGGGTGGCGGGGCAGATACAAATCGAGCCGCTCTTCTGGTAAAAAACGGTTTGACCGTGGAGCCGATTCCAGAGAGCAGCGTCATTCGCATTACATTTCAGCATCCTGACCCCACGCTGGTTCAGCCAATTTTAAGTGAAATTATTGACGCTTATCTCACAAAGCACGTGCAAATGCATCAAGGCTTGGGTGTGCCTACCAGTTTTCTGACTAATGAAACCGCCCGGTTGCGTGCCGAACTTGTCCAGACAGATCAAGAACTCGGGAAAATAAAAACCGCAGCTGGCGTGATTTCCGTTGAAGGCACGCAAAAGGCATATGCCGAACAAATATCAAAAATCCGTCAGGATCTTTTTAACGCTGAAGCTGAATTATCGGAACATCAAGCCGTTCTGGGAGAACAGATGAAATCGTCGGACGAAAAATCGGAAACAACAAATGCGACATTGGCAGTCCGGGCGCCATCTGAACAGGTGGATGAGTACAAAAGGATTTGTGCGCGCCTCGCACTTCTCGGGCAAAAAGAACAGAATTATCTGACCCAGCAGGGATACACCGCGGAAAATGTGCTGGTTAAGGGGAATCACGAACAGATAAATCAAGCCGAGACATCCAAGAAATCTTTTGAAGAAAAATACCCGGAACTGTTGATGCTGAATATTTCCACGTCAAGCGCCAGCATTGGACAACAAGGAGTGGCTTCATTTGATCTGAAGGATAAACCTGAACAAGTGACAGCGCTCAAGGCGAAAATCCGAACGTTGAATTTACAATTAAATCAGGTTTGGGCCGAGGTGGCAAATTTTGGGAATGTGGAAATGGCCATTTCAGAATTGGAACATAAAAAGGAGGTCGAAGAAGCCAACCTCAAATATTTTATGAGCAATTTGGAAGAGACTCATATTAATAACGGCTTGAGAGAAGATAAGGCTGCAAATATTAGCATAATCCAAGCTCCATCACCACTCGTTAAAGGATGGTCGAAAACTTTCCAAAAAAAGGTGATGGCGATAGCGGTGGGAGGGGTTTTGGGCGGACTGGCATTGGCATTTTTTATCGAGTTGTTTTTGGATCGATCCATAAAGCGCCCTGTGGAAATAGAATCGAAGCTGGGATTGCCTCTGTTCATTTCCATCCCGGATTTCACTCAGAATGGTCATCGCCATCTTGCAGCCGATAAAGCCCCTTTGCTCATCAAGGATGCGGTGGATGGCGCCCGTTCAGCTACCAAAAGGGGTTCGCCTGGAGATTTTGCTTTAGATCCTTGGGATCGACAACACCCGCTGCGCCGATTTTACGAAGGATTGCGAAATCGGTTGATTGTGCATTTTGAAGTCAAAAATGTGACCCACAATCCCAAGCTTGTCGCTGTAACAAGCTGTGACAAAGGAGCTGGCGTGAGCAGCGTTGCCGCCGGCCTGGCTGCTTCGCTTTCGGAAACCGGCGACGGGAACGTACTTTTGGTGGACATGAACGTTAAAGGCGGAGCGGCGCAACAATTCTATGACGGAAAACCTGGATGCGGGTTGGATGCTGTTCTGGAAGCTGAAGCAAGGAAAAGTGCGCTAGTCCAGAAGAACCTGTATGTTGCGACTCAACCGATGGAGAGTAGTGACAAACTCGCCAGCGTTTTGCCGAAGCATTTAATGGGTTTAATCCCAAAACTTAGAGTCAGCGATTACGATTACATTATTTTTGACATGCCTACGGTGACCCAGACGAGCATGACGCCGCGTTTGGCAAGACTCATGGACATGGTGTTGCTCGTCATTGAATCGGAGAAAACCAATCAGGAAGTTGCCAAAAAGGTGATTTCATTGCTCGGTGAGTCAAAAGTCAGCGTAACCACCGTTCTCAACAAAACACGCTCCTACGTTCCGGCTAAACTGCACCAGGAATTTCTGAACGATACCTGAGGATTTTTTCCTTCAGATCACCATCTCCGTTTGCCCAAAAGCGGACGTAAATGCCGTTTCTTGAGACCAAGGACCAGACTTATGACTTCTTCAGCGTCATCCAAACTGAGCCGTTCTCCGGCTCTTTCCGTTCTTGCCAATCCACCTCTGGCTCAAGATGCCGCATCTTGTAACGGAAGAATTTGGATTGATCTGGATAATACTCCCCACGTGCCATTTTTTAAGCCGATTATCAGAGAACTTGAGAAGCGTGGTTACAAGGTAATATTGACAGCACGTGACGCGTTTCAGGTTTGCGAATTAGCAACGCGATCCGGCCTTCCCTATACGAAAGTCGGTCGTCATTACGGGAAAAATAGTATATTAAAAATCTTGGGACTTATTTGGCGAACCCTGCAGTTGCTTCCATTGGTGTTGAGGGAACGACCGATTATGGGATTGTCGCATGGTTCCCGCTCCCAAATCCTTTTGTGCAATCTGCTGCGTATCCCGACCGTCATGATAATGGATTATGAACACGCGCAGACACCGCTGCTCCTGCGGCCCCGGTGGGAAATTGTTCCCGACGTGCTGTTCAATGAGGACTTGCAGTGTAAGGCAAGGGAGAGAATCCGAAAGTACAAGGGCATCAAGGAAGATGTCTATGCGCCGGAGTTCGAGCCCGACCCAGCTCTTCGCCGGCAACTACATTTGGACGATAACAACATAATAGTTACCGTTCGCCCGCCGGCTAACGAAGCTCATTATCACAATCCTGAGAGCGAAACGTTTTTTGTGAAATTCATGGAAAGGGTTTTTCTCACTCCGGGCGTGAAGGCCGTCCTCCTTCCTCGCAACAAAGCACAGGAAAACCAAATCAAGGCGAGTTGGCCGCAATGGTTCAGAGATTCGAGAGTGGTTATTCCCGACGAGGCGGTTGATGGACTAAACCTTCTTTGGCATTCCGATTTGGTCGTGAGTGGCGGCGGAACGATGAACCGCGAGGCAGCCGCTTTAGGTATTCCGGTGTACAGTATCTTCAGAGGCAAGATCGGCGCTGTAGATCGCCACTTGCAGAGTCAGGGGAAAATGACGTTGATTGAGAGCGTCGAGGACGTGCAAAATAAAATTCTCCTTGTACCCAGGAAAAAGAGTGACCTGCCGGCTTCCGGACCGCGAGAGGCTTTGCGGGAGATCGTGGAACAAGTCGAAGACATTATAAAGTTGGACTGCCGTAATTAAGCCGCGGTAAAAGTTCTTTCTCAAAGAAAATACATGAGTCAACAGTTAAAACTGCTTGTTATCGCTGGTGCCCGGCCCAACTTCATGAAGGTGGCCCCGCTCATGAAGGCGATCAGTCAGCACAATTTGCACAAGCAAAATGGCGGAAAGACAATTGATGCGCGGCTGGTGCATACCGGGCAGCATTATGACGAAGCGATGTCGGACGTGTTCTTTCGGGAACTTGGCATTCAGCCGCCCGACATAAACCTCGGGGTCGGGTCAGGCTCTCACGCGGTTCAGACGGCTCGGATTATGACGGGCTTTGAGACGGTTTGTGAGCAGGAGAAGCCGGACTGGGTGGTGGTGGTGGGCGACGTGAATTCCACCATGGCCTGCACGCTGGTCTGCTCAAAGATGGGGATCCGGGTGGCTCACGTTGAAGCGGGCTTGCGCAGCTTCGATCGCACCATGCCGGAAGAGGTCAACCGCATCGTCACGGACGCCCTTGCGGACCTGCTTCTGACACCCTCGCCGGATGCGGATGAAAATCTTCGCCGCGAAGGGGTGCCCGGTCACAAAATCGCGTGCGTGGGCAACATCATGATCGATGCACTGGTGGATAATCTACCCAAGGCCCGGCAGAGTCCGGTTGTGAAGAAGCTGGGTTTGAACGGGGAAGGTTTCGTTTATGTTACACTGCACCGCCCTTCGAACGTGGACACCGAAACGGAATTGAACACGATCATGGCGCACCTGAACCGGCTGGCCCGGCAGTGCCCCGTGGTTTTTCCCATGCATCCGCGCACAAAGAAAATGTGCGCCCAATTCGCAATTTCACTCAATGATAACAGTGGCCTGAAAATTCTTGATCCCATCGGCTATCACGACTCTCTTTGCCTTACCGAAGGAGCCCGGCTCGTGCTGACCGACTCGGGCGGGTTGCAGGAGGAAAGCACTTATTTCAGAACGCCCTGTCTCACACTGCGTCCCAACACTGAACGGCCAGTTACTGTCACCCTCGGCAGCAACAAGCTGACGAATTCGAAGCGGTTGTCGGTAGACATTGATGAAGTTTTCAAACGCGAGCCAAGGTTCGGCAAAATCCCTCCGTTATGGGACGGACGGACGGCGGAGCGGATTATCAGCAACATTGTAAACCGGGATTGATTCGACGCTTGGGCGCGGCATGGGGGGCTATGTTTAACGTTATTTTTACACTTGATTACGAAATTCACGGCAACGGCGAAGGCTCTCCGCATGAATTAATGGTCGAACCGACGCGTCGGCTGCTGGACCTCTTTGAGAAGTATGGCGCAAAGTTAACCATCATGGCCGATGTCGCCGAAATCCTGAAATTCAAAGAATACAAGGAAAAGTCCGGGCGGGATGATTATCACCACGGGGCGATTGAAGATCAGCTTCGTGAAGCCATCCGACGCGGGCACGATGTGCAACTTCATCTCCACACTTCATACTTCAACGCGCGGCATCAAGACGGGCGCTGGTTGCAGGATTGGTCGGAATACAATTTTGCCGGGTTGCCATTGGAACGGTTGAGCGAGGTGGTTCGCGTCGGCAAACGGTACCTGGAAGACTTGTTGAAACCAGTTGCCCCGACGTATGAATGCGTCGCGTTTCGTGCACCCAATTGGTCGGTTTGTCCCTCGCGTAATGTTGTCCGAGCTCTGGTTGAGAATGGCATTCGGATTGATACTTCGGTTTTCAAGTACGGGCGGCGTGAAGGCATTGTCAGTTTCGATTACTCGGATGCACCCAGTGAGCTCGTGCCGTGGCTGGCGGATGAAGATAATATGTGTCGGCGCAATGACGCAGGAAAACTCATGGAGGTGCCGATTTATTGCGAACGCCGATGGATTGGGGCATTTCTTACGCCAAACCGCGCGCAACGCGTTTTGATGACACGAAACCATCGGATCACCACCGCATATCACAACGGCGGCGATGCGGCAGCCGTCCGTCCGACACTGGCGACCAAAGTCATAAAGAAAATCTCGATGTTGACATGCCTCCATGCTTGGAAGGCAGATTTTAACCAGTGCACAGGGCGGCAATTGGTCGGTGCGCTGAACCGGGCGTCTTTGAAATACGCGGGGATGGCGGATGAGTTGCCGTTTGTTCTAATCGGCCATTCAAAGCAGTTTACCCGGGCAAATGAGCGGAGTCTTCGTCCGTTTCTTGAGTTTGTCAGTGCAGACAAGGCGCGTTGCCGATTCGCAAAACTGGGCGAAACAACGGTTCATTGGAGAAATTGAACATGCAGAAGGTGGATCAGAATTTAGGAGGCTCGGGGCGGCAGCAAATTCGTTTTGAAAATGCGCCGACGCTGGATCTCTCAGTCATAATCGTGAGTTGGAATGCGAAAAACCACCTTCTGAAATGCTTAAAATCCCTGGCGCAAACGTCAGGCGTGGCAACGATGGAAATCATCGTCGTTGACAATGCTTCGACAGACGGTTCGCCGGAGTTGGTTGAGGGCAGCTTTCCCCACGTGCGACTTATCCGTAATTCAGCCAACCTCGGATTCGCCAAGGCCAATAACATCGGCATGCGCGTCAGCAATGGCCGCTATTTAGGCTTGGTCAATTCAGATGTCGAGGTGCTTGACGATTGCTTTATGCGGCTTATTAAGCGCATGGACCAAAATCCTCGACTGGGCATGGCAGGCCCCTCGGTTTTTGGTGGAGATGGCAAGATTCAGCGGTCATGCCGTGGATTCCCCGGCGTTTGGAATATGTTCTGTCGCTGTCTGGCACTAGACCATTTGTTTCCTTCCTGCCAATGTTTCAATGGTTATCAACTATTGAATTGGAATCAGGATACGGAGCGCCTCGTGGACATCCTTAGTGGGTGCTTTTGGCTGGTGCGACGCGAGGCCGTGGAGCGAGTGGGAGGATTGGACGAAGGATTTTTTATGTACGGCGAGGACATGGATTGGTGTCGTAGGTTTCGGAACGCCGGTCGGGAAGTCATGTTCGTACCGCCAGCCCGCGCGATTCATTATGGCGGCGCCAGTTCATCCAACGCACCGGTGCGATTCTACATCGAAAAGCAAAGAGCTGACTTGCAGTACTGGAAAAAACATCACTCTCGAGTGGCAACAGCATGTTTTTTATTGATTTCGGGTCTGCATTTGCTGTTACGAGCAGGAGGTTATTCGCTCGCGCTTTTGCTTCACAATGGTGCGCGACATGTCTACCAGTTTAAAGTGAAAAGAAGCCTCGCGTGTTTGAAGTGGTTGTTTTCTGAATCGTTTGCAGCTCTTTGAGTGATTGTTGGATAATTCACATTGGTGCGTAATCCAAATTCGTCAGATTCACTATGAATGCCCGGTACGTCTTATTAACCGCAGCCAAGGATGAGGAAGCCTGCATTGGAGAAGTCATCCAGTCCGTGCTGCGCCAAACTGTCTTGCCGTTGGCTTGGTTCATTATGGATGACGGATCGACTGACCGAACTGCGTCAATCATCGAGCGCTTTGCGGTGGATCATCCGTTCATCCGTCTCCAGACCGCGAGATCCCGAGGGGGGCGGAATTTCGGCTCCCAATACAAGGCTATCCAAGCGGCCTACGAGTTGGCCAAGCCGTTGGCATTTGATTTCGTGGGCGTTCAAGACGCTGATCAGGCGCCCGAACCAGAGGATTACTACGAGTCCATTCTGGGAGAGTTTCAACTGAATTCTCGGCTGGGTATTGCCGGCGGTTTCCTTTACGAGCGCTACGATGGAGTGTGGCAGTGTCGTCGGGGTAATTCGGAAGATTCAGTTGCCGGCGGTAGTGCAACGTTTCGCCGGAGTTGCTTCGAGCAAGTTGGTGGCTACACGCCATTATACCACGGAGGCTCGGATTGGCTTATTCAGCTTGATGCGAAAATGGCGGGATGGGAGACCTTGGTTCGTCCGGACCTCCACATCTTTCATTACCGTCCGACTTCGAGCGCCGGCGGTGTATGGCGGGGAGCCTTCCGAGAGGGATTAATGGACGCTTCCTTCGGTTCTCACCCGGTTTTCGAATTGGTCAAATGCTGCCGCCGTGTAACGAAACCTCCGTTGGTGCTTGGCGGTGCCGTTCGTTTCTGCGGCTATCTTTGGTGGAACTTCACCCTGCGAGAGCCGCTGCTTCGGCCAGAAACAGTGGCTTTTCTCAGGAAGGAGCAGGTCGCCAAGTTGTGGAGATGGGTGTGCGCTCCCCTGGCAGTGTGCCGGTCAAAGAATCGAAGCAATCTTAAGTTGGGGAAGACACATGCAGGATAAACATGAAACAGCTAATTCAGGACGCGCCAACTTCAATTCGCTGGCGCTCACGATGTTGCTGGTGGCCGGCTTACCTGATTTGGTCTTTGCCGCGTCGGTTGATGTCCCTTGGTTATTGAGCAGACTTGAATGAACGAAGGCGCGGAAAATTCACTAGCCGTCTCAGGCATCGGGTTGGTGTTCATCGTCTTGATGAGCGTGCTGACCTGGCGTCTTCCCAGATCGCGGGCGGTCATTCCTCTTCTTTTGACCGCCGCTTTTTTACCACTGGGTCAAGGTGTGGTGCTTTTCGGCTTGCACCTCCAATTTTTTCGTTTGTTGTTGCTTGTGGGACTGGTCCGCGTTTTTGTGCGCAGGGAATTGCACAGTATCCGGCTGACGGCGCTGGACAAAACCTTTCTGTGCTGGGCGCTGGTGGTCTTGGTTTGCGGGTTCATGATGACGCCCACCTCCGCGCAGTTTATCAACGTCGGTGGTTTCGTTTACAATGCGCTGGCGAGTTATTTTTTTGTCCGATGTCTGGTGCGAGACACCCATGAAGTAGTCGGGATGATACAGTGGCTTGCCGTAATCGCCGTTGTGCTCGCGTTCTTCATGACGATCGAGAAGATTACGGGCCGGAACTTGTTTGCAACTTTAGGCGGTGTCCCGGTTGAGACGAGCGTCCGTGACGGTCATATCCGATGCCAGGGCGCGTTCCGTCACGCGATTGTTGCCGGGACTTTTGGGGCAACGTTGTTCCCGTTGTTAGCCGGCCTGTGGTTCCAAGGTCGAAAGTTCAGGTATCAGGCTGTTTTGGGGATCATGGGTTGTGCTGTGATTGATGTGACGTCGGCTTCCAGCGGGGCGCTGCTGGCAATGATTGTGGGAGGGATTGGACTTTTTCTCTGGAAATTAAGGCGGTCAATGACATGGGTTCGTCGCGGGTTGATCGCAATGATTATAGTGCTCACACTATTCATGAATGCGCCTGTTTGGTATATTTTTGCTCGAATCGCTGACGTAACGGGTGGTAGTGGATGGCATCGCGCCTACATTATCGAAACTGCCGTCGCGCATTTGAACGAATGGTGGTTGATTGGCACCCCGCGAACGGTGCATTGGGGGGGCTACCCGCCGCCACCTGGCGATCCCAACAACATTGATATCACCAACCAATACATCGTTGAAGGAGTAAAGGGTGGCCTGCTCCGGCTTGTCCTGTTCGTGTGCCTGATTGTGTTTGGGTTCAAGGCAATAGGTCGGCGAACCAGCGTTGGTTGCGTGGTTACCATCCCCACGCAGTGGCTCTATTGGTGTCTCGGCGTCTGCCTTGTCACGCACGGCGTGTCGTTTATGTCAGTCTCGTACTTCGACCAAATGGTGGTGTTCTGGTATTGGCTCCTGGCAGTGATATCAAGTTTAAGTTGCCTTCCATTGGCTGAGGCAGTTGACGGTGTTGAAGCACGGCCCGCTGTGGCAACAGCATCCCAACCGATGGAAAGCCCAATGCTCCAATTCAATGAGTGTTAACGGTCACTTTTAGCTCAATACGATAACGTTTGGCTCCGCCAGACTTTGGCATACTGGCATACGCTTTGCTTGATTTTGAGTGATACGTTCCCTCTGTTGGAGTTTATGCGTATCACCGGAAGGTAATGCGACGAATGAAAAAAAAGGCGAAATCGAGTGATAATAAGATATGTTATGAAACAGAAAGACTTGACAACACGTCCCCATCAAAATGCTTTGACGACCGTAGCTAACAAATTAGCGGTTTGTCCTCAGGCGTTTCCAGTCGGCACAGCTCGGAAGAGACTCTGCACGGTGGTTCTTGGCTTGGGGCTTCTGGTTTTTACCGTGACCAGCGCTCGCTCTGCCACTTGGTATGTGGACAATGCCGCGACAGGTTCAAACAACGGCACATCATGGGCTAATGCGTGGACAGCCTTTTCGTCCATTGTTTGGGGCAGCAGCGGAGTCAAGGCGGGCGACACTCTTTACATCAGCGGCGGGAGCACGTCCAAGACCTACACCAGCGCACTTACCATCGGGGCAAGCGGCTCGGCTGGAAGCCCAATCACAATCAAGCTGGATGCAGCTAATTCAGCACACAACGGAACAATAGTTTTCAACAATGCATATATCACTGTGGCTAATTATGTAACAGTGGATGGTTCTGTGAATGGTGCATCGCACCTGATGATTACTAACATCTACGACCCAAGCAACAAGGACAATGGTCGCGCTGTGTGGGGTACTTCGACCACAGGCGTTAAGTTGTATTATATTACCGTTTCTGGGTGTAATAATGGTTTTAACCTGCAATATGCCACCTCCTTTGAAATTGCCCATTGTTATTTCACACATATCTTGGGTGACAGTGCGATAATGACGATTCAATCTCCCGGCGCAACATTCGACATGAACCTGATTTACTCAAACACGATTTATTCGAGCGGGTGGGGAGCAGATAAGATTCAATGTGGCGACGGGACTTCCGTCTTTGGAAACTATTTTAGCGGCCAGTTGGCGACCGGTGCGGAGGTTTCCGGGCAGCACCCGGATAGCGTCCAATGTGCAGGTGCTTATCTCAAGATTTATAATAACGAGTTTGTGGACTGTGGGGACAGCGATATTGATTTCGATTGCTGGGCTATAACTTCGCCTCACGACATCTGGATTTACAACAACGTATTCCGCGTTACCAGCAACCGACAGAGTTACTATTCGGGAGACTACTATCCTGATTACATCCGGGTTTACAAATCCACGACCGGAGGAATCGTGTCTTTCACGAATTGGAAGATTTTTAACAATACTTTTGTGGATAATCCGAACTGGGATGCGGTTCATTTTTACCTTGCAAGCGGCTGGGGTAGTCCAACGGGGGCAGGGAATGAGATCAAAAACAACCTCTTTTACAACTGCGGTTCAAGCAGCAGTTTCCGCGCTCTGCTCATCCAGCAAAGCTCCGGGTTTACCTCCAGTTCTTGGGCGTTGGACGGTAACATTTATTACTATCCCAGTAGCGCGGGTGCGTATGTGGCGATTAATGGCAGTCCGCAAACCGCTTCGTCATGGATTGCCGCCAATGAACCGCATGGCAAGACCAATGCGCCCGTTTTCGTTCGTTATGCTGCGTATGGAACCAACAATGATTTTCATCTAGCCAGCACAGATGCGGCAGCGAGAAACGCCGGTGTCAATTTATCGGCGTATTTTACAACTGACAAAGATGGAACAAACAGACCTTCGAGTGCCGCGTGGGACATTGGAGCTTATCAGTATGGTGCTGGCGGTTCAGGCACCAATCTCACCCCCTTGATTTCCGTTTCCCCCACTAATTTGAATTTCGTTTCGATGAATAACGCAGTGGTGACAAACACATTAACAGTTCGAAATGCGGGTGGCGGCATGCTTACTGGAACCGCCAGTGTGCCTTCGCCTTTCCAGATTATTTCCGGTGGGACTTACAACCTAACGAACAACCAAAGTCAGACTGTAACCGTCAGTTACAGTCCAAACGGGGTTTCCACCAATAGTTTGATTACCTTTACTAGTGGTAGTGGCGCAAGTGTGCCGGTACGCGGAAGCATAACGAACATTCCCGCTCCGATAATTTCTGCAATTACCCAGAACGGCGCGGACATTGATCCAAGCGCGGCCGGTCTCCAAATCTTCGCAGGTTCGGTGGTGCAGTACTCGGGTTCAGCTTCAGATCCGAATGGTCTTCCATTGACCTGGCAGTGGATTTATACAGTGAACAGTGGATCGGAGATTGTGTTGCAAAGCGGCACGGGTACGGTTGCAAGTGTCAGCTTTAACTACACCAGCAGCACTGCTGGCAATACCTATGTTTGGAAACTGCGCGTCAGCAACGGTTATGCAATATCGGAATCGGACCTAACCGTCGGTGTGGAAGCGCCTCCAGCCGGCAATGTTATTCAGGCAACCTCGGGTGCCATCAATAGTCCCTTCATTGTGACCAACAGTTATATTTACCAACCGGTGCAGACAACGACTCCCACCAATGGCGGCAGTGCCTATTACCAGTTTACCATTACCAATGCAGGAAACTATGTGATTCAAGTTTTGGTGAGCGCACCAAATGACGGAGCAAATTCGTTGTATGTCAACATTGATGCTGAACCGCAGGATCCAACCATGATTTGGGACATCCCGCTTACGAGCGGCTTTGAAGAGCGCGTTGTGAGCTGGCGTGGAAATGGCACAGATACCAGCAACCAGTTTGTTCCAAAAATCTTCAGCCTTAGTCAGGGCACGCATCAGCTAGTCATCCGTGGAAGAGAAGCGAACGTGCAGTTACAGAATTTTGCCATCCTGCAAATACCATTACCACCTCAAAACCTGCGGATTTTGCCGCTTTAGTTCTTACTCTTGCAGAAGAAAGCGACAGATGGACGCGGATGAATACATTCCGCGGCGCACTTGTTCCTATTAAGAATCGGTGACTGCGGTTGCGTGAAAAAATAACCGTCTGCTTTTAGAATGCTTTCAACATTCAACAATCATGCCTGCTTGACATCCGGTGATTCCAGCTTGGATGCCGACCAGCGAAATATAAGAATGACTTGCTCAGAGAAAAAGGAGCAACGGCTTCGGCTTTTGGTGGCAATTGCCAGTTATGGAAGCAAGAACCTGGACTTTTTGAAGAGGATCATTCGCCGGTATCAGAATCTGCCGATGGATGTCGATGTAGTTGTATTCTCTGAGGTTTCCAAAGACCTCGGACAAACTGTCAAGGTATTCATCGGTTTGCCGTCCTCAAATCCACGATCGCTCCCGTTTACGCATAAGTCTTATTTCGCCGAGAACATCGAACGATATGACCTGTTTGTTTATTCCGAGGATGACATAGAAGTTACTGAAAAAAACATTCAAGCTTTCCTGCGTATTACTCCGCAGCTGAAATCCGATGAAATTGCGGGCTACCTTCGTTATGAGATGGATCAATCCAAAACGATGACTCTTCCCGATATTCATGGAGCTTTTCACTGGAAAGCGGAGTCAGTGAGACGGCGGGGTGCTGAAATAATTGCTGAATTCACCAATGAGCATGCTGGATTTTACATTCTGACGCAGGCTCAATTACGACAAGCTATCGCTTCCGGAGGTTTTCTTGTGGATCCATGCGAAGGGCGATATGGCATGCTTGAGACGGCAGCGACGGATCCATATACGTCTTGTGGTTTTCGAAAAGTGATTTGTATTTCTAATCTAAAGGATTTTTTCGTTCACCACATGTCCAATCGCTACACGGGCCAGGTGGGCGTTCTACTTCCAGTATTGGAGGAACAGATCAAAACGTTGACGGATATCTGCGATGATAAGCATCCTGCAAGCAGTCTTTTTAACTTGGAATCGAAAATACTGCATGGGCGGTGGTCGAAAAGTTACTATGAAAAACCCGCTGAAGAATTGCTGAAAATGGTGCCCGCCAATGCGAAGACAGTTCTTTCGATAGGCTGCGGATGGGGTGCCACGGAGATGGTGTTAAAACAGCGAGGCGCTGAAGTCACAGCTCTTCCTCTCGATTCGGTAATTGGGGTGGCTACCGCCCGACTGGGGATAGAAGTCATTTATGGGTCGTGGGAAGAATGTCAGAGGAAATTGGATGGGCGAAAGTTCGATTGCGTCCTTATGGCAGATCTACTTCATTTGCTTCCGAGTCCAGGAGAAATCCTCCAACAATGCACTCAATTTGTTGAAAAAAACGGGACATTGGTGGTGGGCGGTCCAAACCTTGGCCGAATCTCGACTTTAATTCAGCGTGCCTTTGGCAGGGGGGATTATTGGAAGTTGCGTGATTTTGTTGAGAGCGGGATCAGTGTCTATGGGCCGAAAGCGCTGGCTGAGGACATTACAAGCGCAGGTCTTCATATTGTTGCAGTGCGATGGCTTAATCATGAAGTCAACTGGAACTATTTGCGTGGGAGCCGGATAAATTTCGGGAGACTTACGGCAAGAGACTGGGTTCTCCAAGCGCGGCCAACGGCCTCCGATCAGCAGCTGTAAACTTCGCTTTTGTATTTATATTTATGGTATCCGAGGACAATACCAAACCGTTATTGACAGTGATGATCTGTGCCTACAACCAGGAACAGTTCATTCGGGAGGCAGTCGAGGGTGCATTCGCCCAGACGTATTCGCCCTTGGAAATTCTTTTGTCTGATGACTGTTCCCAAGACCGGACTTTCGAAATCATGCGTGAGATGGCGGAAGCTTACCGTGGCCCACACCGGTTGATATTGAACCGAAATGCCATCAACTTGGGCCTTGCCGGGCATTCCAATCGCATGGTGCAACTTTCTCACGGCCAGTTGTTGGTGGGGGCCGCAGGTGATGACGTTTGTCTTCCGAACCGGGCCGAGATTATTTACCAAGCTTGGGAGCGTTCTGGCAGAAGAGCTACAGGGATTCAAAGTGGGTTTATCAACATCGACGAAAATGGAAATGTCATTGGTGATCCGACACATTCTATTGCAACAGAAACAGTTACTTTCAAAGAAGAAAAGCCCGCCCTGGAGGACTATGTTCGTACTTTGCAACCCGGCATAGTAGGAGGTGCATTTGCTTGTCACCCTGTTATATATTCAACTTTTGGCCCCCTACCGAGCGCTTTGATTCACGAAGACAACGTGGTCGCCTTGCGTGCGTTGTGTTTGGGGTCGCTGATGTTTGTAAATATTCCTCTTATCAAGCGGCGTTTTCATGGAAATAATCTTTTCTCCCGCCGTCACGAACTGGCTGCTACCTGGGACGCCGTCAATCAACAGGAGAATCGCATGATACGCGATGCCAAGAATCGCCAAGTGATGTATGACGCATTTCTGTCAGATTTACAAGTGGCGAGAGAGAAGAAACTGATAAGCGATGAACAATGGGATCGTATTAAAAATGCCTGTCTCCATCGCCGCCGGTTATTCGGTTATCAAGCGAAGTACGCGAAGGCCACATTGGCTCGTAAATTTCAAATACTATTTTCGGCGTGGCGTGTTCGTGGGGGTCGCAAACTCATCAAGTGGATGCTTCTTCGATTGATACCCCAGACATTGTTCCGTTCATTAAAGGTAGTTGTTAATTCTGCAAGATTAACGTTGAAAACAGGATTCCAGTCAGCGACTGCAGGCAAGCTGGCAAAGCCCGCGTAAAATTCTGCAGGGAGTGTGGGGGATAACTTTTAGAACACACATGGAGCCCAACAGCTGATTTTCATACTCAAAAGCAAAACTTGCACATTGAGTAAATACAGGATCAGGAAGAACCAATTAATCCTCGGCTTTAATCGAATTGACTCCAGAAAGACGGAGGCAAATATGAAAAATTTCTTTGAATACTTTAAGTGGTTAAAAGTGTGGAAACGCCTTTGGGCAGACGCCCTGATGGTCACTCTTTTTTGTGCTGCATGCGTGGGGCCTTCAGTTCAAGCCCAGGGGACACAGCCGCTTGTGGCCATTCATGACTCCGAATTGACGCGGGCGTTGGAGACAATGCCCGCGACTGGCTTGACGCCGATTGGTCCGGGAACAACCGGTTTTCAGTGGTGGACGACCAACTGGCACTATTTTGTGATGCCTGATTCGGTCAAGGAAATGCTGCGTTCAGATGGGACTGCGTTCACGGTCATTGGCGATTCAAATATCGTAGCCGGAGTGTTGACCAATGCCGACGGGTCGCCGAAATATCCCATCGTCATCAGTCTGGCTTCGGAGGCGATCCAGGACAGTGAAATCGCGCAGTTAACCAATTATGTTGCTGCGGGTGGATTTCTCTTTGTCGGCTCATCATCCTTCACACGCAATACCGATGGAACGTCGCGCGGAGATTTTGCCATTGCCAATGCCATGGGGGTGGACATGGTTAATCCCAGCCTTACAAACTGGGGAGGTAGTCTGACATTCACCAAACTTAGTCTTCATCGTCTGGTTGATCATATTCCAAGTGGTATGCTCTATTGGGAAATGCCGGAGTCGGCCGACGAAATACCAATCCCACAGTCCAATGAAGTGTTGAGTTTGACACCCGATGAAACGCCACCAGCTCTTTTAGCGTATTTAATATGGCAAGTCGAAGCGAGCAGTGCTACTGCAATTGCGCAGGGGGATTCATATCCGAACGTGCTCGTGAAGCAATTTGGCAAGGGATATTTTATTTACAATGCATCGATGCAACCGCTCATTGGACACGGCGGATGGGCGCCATCCACCTATGCCTATAGCATTTTCCGTAATGCAATCGAATGGGCATTTCAATCGGATAACCTGCCGATCGTCAAACTTAGCCCGTGGCCCTATCCATACAAGGCGGCGGTGATGTTCCGCCACGATTTGGAGGCGATCCCATCCCTGATTAATTCAGTGGAGAGCTCGGCGCAATTTGAATACACAAATGGCGCAAAAGGAGAATACTACTTTTGCACTGGCGTGCTACGGCAGGATTACGATCCGACTCTTAGAACCAATACAATTGCCAGCCTGCAGAGAGCGATTTCTCTCTATGGCGCCACAATCAGCTCTCACAATGGTGGGTTGACAAATATTAACACGTATGTCCCGCCTTTGGATGTAATTGGACTTCTCTTTGGTCAGGATCCCAATTGGTACACAAGTGTTAACCCATATGGCTACGACACAAATTATTTTAAACCAACTGATTATTCGTACTGGCATTGGGGGCCGGATCAAGTACTGGATACCGTCAATCTTCCCCCAGGCTATGCCAACGGCACTGCATATGCATTCGCCTCTATTTCAAATTCTTTTTTGGATTTGGCAGGATGGGGACTGACCGATAACAGCGGTGTGCGGACTTGGGTGTCACCAAACTTTAACGCGACGCGCGAGCCTTCGTACCAAATTGAGCAGCAGTTGGGCATCAAAGCAACTGGTGAGGAAAAGCTCGGTCCTTTCCCGAGCTGGGTGTTGTCAACCCAGACACCGGATAAACGCTATCCCTTCATAACCCTCCCTGTAAGTGATTGGTTTGTAGGCAATCAAATTGGGCAGTCCATGGAAACCGGGCATACGACTACCAGTGTTCAAAATGTTGTGGACTACTATTACAACTTGGGAGCTTTGATCAACCTGTACGGCCACAGCTCGTCGGCTGGTAACGCCGGCGCCGCCGGTCCGCAGTATTTGGAGTATGTCACCTACAGTATGAACTCAAGCCTCCACCCAAGGTTGTGGGCCGCAAATTCGGAGGGCATTTATGAATGGTGGTTGCAACGGTCAAATGCGCTGATGACGGTCGCCTCCTTCACCACCAATGGAAGTCAATCACAAGTCACGATTAAAGTTTCCGGGGCAACTGACACAAATACAGCGGTGGAAATCCTCATTCCAAGCGCTTCATTTAAGGTCGTTCAGGCTTTCACTAATGGAGTTTCGGCCAACAACAGCATCTATTGGATAAATGGCCAGGTGATCAAAGTTTTGGTTGGAACTTCTGTTACCAATGCGACCATCAATTACGCTCTCCTCCCGACTCTCCAGAGTAATTTATTATATACTGCGGTGGAGGGGACTTCATTATCGGTGTCGGCACCCGGTGTGTTGACTAATGCAACTACAGTTGCAGGTGGGGGAAGTTTGACGGCGATACCGGTAAGCGGACCGGCCAACGGCACGTTGACTCTTAATCCGAATGGCTCCTTCACCTATACCCCAAACAACAACTTCACAGGGATTGACAGTTTCACCTGCCAAGCGACTGACGGGTCACTCACTTCCAGCGTTGCGACTGTAACCATTGACGTTACTCCTCCGGGTGGATTGTTCTATGACAATTTCACACGCCCGCCGGGTAATTCAAATTCACTAGCCCCTTGGACTGTGGAACTTGGCTCGTGGACGGTGACAAATAGTCTGATGCTGGGAACGTGTGAGCCAAGTTCTTATGGGGGTGCCTTCATTGATAATAACAACTGGACGGATTATGTGTTCCAAGCACAGATTCAGTTTTCTTCTGTCAACGCCTGGGCTGGGGGCATAGGTGGACGATTGAATCCGACAACGGGCACACGTTATGTCGCTTGGGTTTATCCAGATGGATCGGGGGGAGGGGCGAATCAACTGAGACTGCTTAAGTTTACAAGCTGGCTTGATAGTACAACGTTGGGAGTTGCAACTCTGCCTGCTGTGGGTACCAACTTCCACACGGTGATGCTGGTTTTACAAGGTGCAAAGGTCAGTGCGTATTATGATGGTACTTTGGAAGTAAGCACAAACGATCCAGCCCCATATACCAGCGGCGGAATCAGCGTCGATATGGCGGCGTTAACGACATATTCCTTCGGAGTGGAAAATGTGATTATGACCACATTGCCGGTAACGGCCAATAATGACAGTTACAATGTTTTGGAAGATGCCGTTTTGAATGTTGGTGCTCCTGGCGTGTTAAACAACGACATAGGAACGGGTTTGACACCAGAGTTGGTAAGCGGGCCGACGAATGGGACATTGACGTTAAATACAGACGGCTCTTTTAGTTACACACCCAACCGCAGTTTTGTGGGCACGGACGGTTTCACTTACAAGGACAGTAACGGAACGACCAACTCGAATACAGCCACAGTGAGCCTGAACGTCATTCCCCTTGTTGCCAACAATGATAGTTACAATGTGGTGAGGGGCGGGACGCTGTCAGTAGCAGCGCCAGGTGTATTGAGTAATGACGCCAATGGAGGTATAAGTTTGACGGCAGAGTTGGTGAGCGGGCCGGCAAATGGTGCATTGACGTTGAATGCAAATGGCTCCTTCAATTACACGCCCAACAGTAATTTTGTAGGCACGGACAGTTTCACTTACCAAGCCAGCGATGGAGCGACCAATTCGAATATAGCCACGGTGAGCATCGTGGTGACACCAATACCTGTGAATGCCAACAATGACAGTTACAACGCGGTGAGGGGTGGGACACTATTGGTGGGAGCACCTGGAGTGTTGGCTA
>Ga0182027_10002365_pt1 | contig 30706 bp, 24 predicted proteins | sample 712E1DmetaG_FD_121300 | JGI IMG/M metagenome (GOLD analysis project Ga0182027, IMG submission 121300) | Permafrost microbial communities from Stordalen Mire, Sweden - 712E1D metaG (Illumina Assembly) | ecosystem: Environmental > Terrestrial > Soil > Wetlands > Permafrost | place: Sweden...
CCAGGATCAAACTCTCCGAGACAACTTTGAGCACGCGACCCGAGGGCCGCGGAACAAACGTTGGGAGAGAGCTTGTGCTCTCAAAGACAAGACAGGACTTCTGCCTTGTTGTCGTGCGGCCGGTTGCCGGTCCAAATGGGCCGGTAGAGCAGCAATGCTCGGACCGCATGACGGGGTCTAATTCGTATGGCCTGTGCACCCTGCTGGTGCTACAGGCGCGCTGACGTCCACCGGCAGACCCGAGAGACGGGTCGAACCGGCTTCCACGCTGTTCAGTTTTCAAAGACCGCGTGCCACGTGGGCACTTGGTTCTGACCCTTGACACCAACAAGGCCCCGAGTGGTGGGGCCAGATTCGACGGTGGCTTCAGTGTCGCCGAAGCGCGGATGTGGATCCGCTTACCGCCCGACTCCCCACGTTCTCGGTGTTGACTGCGTCAGGGTGATCCCCTTTTGTGGGACTCCTTACTTTACGCAGACTGCCGTGCGTGCGTCAAGAGCACGAGCCCCGTTGGTCATCGTGCCGACATGAGACACGAGCGGACAGCCCCGGGGGTTAGAGCAGTATACCCAGTGTTTCCCGAGAGTCAACCTTGTGTCGCACCGCGGCCCGCCTCGTGGAGATCGCCGCGGCCGGCCGCGTGCAGATCACGGCGACCGGCCTCGTGAAGACGGCGGCGGCGAGGCTCGCGAAACCCACGACGGCGAGGCTCGCGAAGCCCACGTCCACGGCCGCGCGCCTCGCGGAAGGGCAGCGCAAAGCCTGCGTGATATCCTTCGGCGTCAGTCCCTGCACCCTCCCGCCGGTCGGCATGCGCAAAGAAGTCAACAGAGTCTTCAAGGATTCGACCATCTACGGCGTCGGCGCGATGATCCCCAGGGCCGTCGCCGTCGTGCTGACGCCGATCTACACGACGTACCTCACCCGCTCCCAGTACGGCGTGATGTCGTTCGTCATCATGCTCGCCTCGATGCTCGGCACGCTGATGTTCCTCGGCCAGACCGGCTCGTTGATCCTCTTCTACCGGCCGTCCTCCGAAGACGCCGAGCATCGCCGCGAGCTGCTGTTCAACGTGTTCTGGTTCACGATGCTGTTCGGCGGGGTGCTGCTCGGCATCTGCTACGCCCTCGGACCCCGGTACGCCCACCTCGTCACGGGTTCGAACGCGATACCCTTCTATCCGTATCTTTCGATCGGCCTGCTGATCGCCTACCTCGGCCTGCCGCAGGCCATGCAGCAGTCCATCAACCGCGCCCAGGGACAGCCCAAGCTCTACACCGGCCTCGCCCTGGCCGCCTTTGCCGTCAACACCCTCGTGACCATCTACTTCGTGGTGGTGCTGCGCCAGGGCGCCTACGGCTCGCTCAAGGGCAATCTCGCGGCCGCCCTCGTCATGCTGCCCATCGCCCTGGTGATCATCGTGCGACGCTGGACGCCGCGCTTCTCGGCGCGCCTGCTGTGGCGCTCGCTGCGCTACGGCCTGCCGCTCGTGCCCCATTACTTCGCCGGCTGGGCCCTCACCTACATCGACCGCTGGCTCCTGCTGCGCCTGAGCACGGCGGCGCAGGTCGGCCTCTACTCGCTCGCCTACAACGTCAGCATGATCCTCAATCTCTTCTGCGTCTCGATCAACACGGCCTGGGCGCCGATCTACTACGACCTCGCCGACACGGCCGAGGGGCGCGCCCAGCTGCCGCGCCTGACGACCGTGTACTCGGCCGTCGTGACGGCCATCGCCATCGCCTACACGCTGGTCGCCCCCGACCTGCTGCTGCTGCTCGCCAACAGGCGGTTCCACGCCGCCGTGTCCGTGGTGCCCGTGGTCGCCGGCGGCTACTACTTCTTCGCCCTCTACATGGTCGTCTCGACACCGATCTTCCACCGCAAGAAGACCATGTGGGCGCCGATCATCTCGGGCAGCGCAGCCTTGCTCAACGTGGGCGTGAACCTCGCGCTGATCCCGCGCTACGGCATGTTCGGCGCCGCCTGGGCGACGCTCGTCGCCTACTTCTTCATGTTCCTGCTCGCCCGTCTGCTGGCGGCGCGGCTGAGCCCCGGCACGTACGAGACCCGCAGCCTGATCGTGCTGATCGCCACCTACTGCATCGCGCTGGCGGCCTCCATCGGCCTTATAGAGGTCGGTCTGCCCATCGTCATCGACCTGCTGGTCAAAGCGGCCCTCGTGCCGGTGCTGTTCGCGCTGCTGCTCCTCTTCCGGGTCGCGACGCCGGCGGAGATGCGAGCGGCCCTGCACCGGCGGCCGCGCCGTCGGCCGATGTCCGAAAGCGACGAGGCCGAGATCGCGGCACGCCAGATCGAGGAGGTCGCCAGCATGACAGACGACACCGGTTTCGCGCCCGACAACCGGCCCTGAGGTCGTTCTCGAGTCCCGCTGCGTTCTCGAGTCTCGCCGCCGTCTCGAGTCCCGCTGGTTCGCCCCGCGGGCGGCGCTCGGTCAGGCCGACGCCGAGCCGGCGATCAGCGCGATGACGCGCGTCTGATCGGCCACCGACAGAGAGGCCGACGAAGGCAGGCACAGGACCTGCCGGTTCAGCTCGTCGGCCACCCAGTCGGGCGCGGTCGACGCCCCCCCGAAAGCCGGCGAGCGGTGCAGCGGCTGCCACAGCGGCCGCGTCTCGACACCGGCTTGTCGCAGGCGCGCCAGCAGCCAGCGGCTGTCGTGGCCGTACGCGAGGGGGTCGACGCGCACCGCCGACAGCCACTGGTTGGCGAACGCCCAGGGCGCCTCGGCGATCGGCTCGACGCCGGCGACCGCGGCCAGGCCCTGCGCGTAGCGGGCGTGCACCGCACGCCGGGCCGCCACGAACGTCTCGAGCTGCTCGACCTGGGCGAGGCCCAGCGCCGCCTGCAGGTTGGTGAGCCGGTAGTTGAAGCCCACTTCACGGTGTACGTACTCGAGGGGATCGTCCTTGGCCTGGGTGGTGAGGTAGCGCGCGCGGGCGGCGGCGGCCTCGTCCTGGCACAGGACGAGGCCGCCGCCGCCCGCCGTGGCGATCTTGTTGCCGTTGAAGCTGAGGCAGCCGAGACCGGCGAGGGCGCCCACCGGCCGGCCGCGATAGAGCGAGCCCAGGCTCTCGGTGGCGTCTTCGATCACCGGCAGGCCGACGTCGTCGGCCACGGCGCGCACCGCGTCCATGTCGCTGGGGTGGCCGAGCACGTGCACGACGATCACTGCCGACACGGGACGTCCCGTGTCGCGGTGTCGCACCGACCCTCCGCCGCGGCGGCAGTCGCGTTCGAAGAAGACGCGCAGGGCCGCCGGGTCGAGCTGCAGGTGATCGGCTTCGGCGTCGACGAACAGCGGCTGCGCGCCGACGTAACTCACCGCGTAGGCCGGAGCGATGAAGGTCAGCGACGGCACGACCACGGCGTCGCCCGGCCGCACGCCCGCCAGCAAGAGGGCGACGTGCAACGCGGCGGTGCCGCTGGTCACGGCCACCGCCGCATTGCAGGCAAGTCGCTCGACGGCCCACTGCTCGAGGCGGGTGACGAAAGCGCCGGCCGACGACACCCAGCCGGTGTCGAGACACTCCTTGACGTACGCCCACTCGTGGCCGCCGATCAGCGGCTCGGAGAGGGGGATCACCGCGGCCGCGCGCGGCGCGCGCGGCTCACAGGACATAGTCACCGGGGCGATAGTCGCCGAGGTGATCGGCAAACCAGGCCACGGTGAGCTCGAGTCCCTCTTCGAGGCCGGTCTGCGGCCGCCAGCCGAGGATCACGTGGGCCAGCGTGGCATCGGCCAGCAGGCGCTCCACCTCGCTGCCTGCGACCCGGGTGCGGCGCTCCTGCACCTCGATCTGCGGGGTCACGCCGCAGAGGTTGCCGATCAGGGCGGCCAGGTCGCCGATGCTCGTCTCCCGGCCACTGCCGAGGTTGATGGTACGTCCAATGGCGGCCTCGGCCTCGGCGGCCAGGACGAACCCCTCCACCGTGTCGGCGACGAAGTTGAGATCGCGGGTGGGCGAGAGGTTGCCCAGGCGCACGACACCCCCGGTGAGACACTGCGTGATGATCGTCGGCACGACGGCCCTGGCCGACTGGCGCGGTCCGTAGGTGTTGAAGGGCCGCACGGTGACGACGGGCAGGCCGTACGAGAGGTGGAACGACTCGGCCACCTTGTCGGCGCCGATCTTGCTGGCCGAGTAGGGCGACTGTGCCTGCAGCGGATGCTCCTCGCTGATCGGACAGCTCCGCGCCGTGCCGTAGACCTCGCTCGTCGAGGTGTGCACGACGCGTTCGATGCCCCGTTCGCGGGCGACCTGGAGCACGTTGAGGATACCGCCGACGTTGACCCGCACATACGAGTCGGGAGCCTCGTACGAATACGGGATGGCGATCAGCGACGACAGGTGAAAGACGGTCTCGATACCCGACAGCGCCCGCGCGACGCTGTCGCGGTCGGCGATGTCGCCGCTCACGATCTCCATCTCGCCGGCCACGGGCGAGCGGTCGAGCCAGCCGCGGGCGCCCAGGGCGTTGTAGTGCACGAGGCCGCGCACGGCGGCGCCTTTCTCGACAAGCCGTTCGGCGAGATGACTGCCGATGAAGCCGCCGGCACCCGTGACCAGGACCCGCCTTCCGTTCCACTGCACCGCTCACAGCCTCCCGTTCTCGGCGTCCGCCTGGGCCTGCGCGTAGTCGCCGGGTCGTCCGATGTCGAGCCAGTACTCGACGATCGGAAAGTTCACCACGCGGCGACCCTCGGCGATGGCCAGGCCGATCAGGTCGTTCATCTCGAACCTCGTGTCGGCGGGGATGAGCCGCACGATCTCGGGCTCCAGCAGGTAGATGCCGGCGTTCACGAGAAACTCGAAGCGCGGCTTTTCGGTGATCTCGCGCACCTCCGGGCCTTCGGTCTCGACGATCCCGTAGGGCACATCGACCGCGAAGCGGCGCACCCCTACCGTGAACGCGGCTTCCTGGCGGCGGTGAAAGCCGAGCATCGCCCGGAAATCGACACGCGTCAGGATGTCACCGTTCACGACGAGCAGCGGTTCGGCGCACGCGGCCAGCAGACTGAGGGCGCCGGCCGTGCCGAGCGGGCGTTCCTCGCTCACGTACTCGATCTCGACGCCGAACCCGTCGCCGTCGCCAAAATGCTCGGCGATCTTGTCGTGCCGGTAGTGCGTCGTGATGTTGACTCGACGGATCCCCGACTCACGAAGCTGACCGATGATGTGTTCCATGAGCGGCCGGCCGCCCACCGGCAGCATGGGTTTGGGAGTGTCGTCGGTCAGCGGCCTGAGCCGGGTTCCCAGCCCGCCGGCCATGACGACGGCCGCCACGCCGAGCTCTCCGGGATCGGCCACCATGTCGGAGCGCAGGACCAGTCCGGTGACACGCCCGACGGCATCGACCAGCGGTAGGTGGTTGATCTCGAAGTCGCGGGCGGTGTCCATCAGCTCGAGGGCGTCGGCGGCCTCGATGTCGGGGGCCGCCGAGACGGGCTCGGCGGTGGCGATCTCGCGACAGGGCCCGGTCAGGGGGTTGCCCGACAGCAGCGCCCGCCGCAGGTCACCGTCGGTGAGCAGGCCGGCGAGGCGACCGGCGTCGTCGACGAGCAGGAGCACGCCGAGGCCGGCCCGGTCGAGTCGCTGGATGGCCTCGGTGAGAGGCAGGTCGGGAGCGACGATGACCCGAGTGAGGCGCTCACCCTGGTCGATGTGGCGCAGCGTCACGCGTCCCCCTTCCGGGCCTCGCGAGGTCGCGCCGGCACGCCGGTGACCGTGGTACCGGCGGGCACGTCGTGGGTGACGACGGCACCGGCCCCAACGACGGCGTCGTCGCCGATCGTGAGCCCCTGGAGGATGACCGCCCCAGAGCCGACGAGACAGCGATCGCCCACAGTGACGTTGCCCGACACCCGGACTCCCACGTTGAGCACGCAGTCGCGCCCGATGCGGGCATCGTGGCCGACCGCGGTCTGCAGGTTGAGGAGCGTGTGCTCGCCGATCCTGACTTCGGTCGTGACGATGGTGCCGGCGCAAAGGATCGCGCCCCGACCAAGCTCCACCAGCGGCCCGACCACGGCGGTCGGATGCACGAGGACAGGGCAGGTGACGTGGGCCGCCGCCGCCACCCTGGCCGTCGACGCCGCGAGCGCGGCGGGAAAGCCGATGCCGAAGACGACCGCCACAGGCGTGGGCCAGGCAAGCAGGTCGTCGTCGCCGCCCACCACCCTGTGCCGGCCGTGCGCCTGCCCCAGGCGCGCCCTGTCGGCGTCGATGTAGCCGACGAGGTTCCAGACGGCGGAGCCGCTGGCCGCGTTGATGTCGTCGATCACCACGGCGATCTCTTTGGCGATGCCGCCGGCCCCGAAGATGAGGATGTCGGATCCCGTCGTGCTCGTGAGATCGTCCATCTAGGCGAGATCGTCCCACTCGAGCTCGTGCTCGGCAGGCAGGTCGCGGGCGGCGCGACGGCCCACGACGTAGCCCGTCTCGTCGGGACCTATGCCGGTGCCGGGGCGCTTGAAGTCGAGGTCGTCGAACGAGACCTGCCGGCCGGCGGCGAGCGCCCGGCGCAGCACGACGCGCCGCCGGAACTGGCGGCGCTTGGCGAGCTCGGCCTCGCCCACCGTGCGCTCGGTCGTGCCCAGCGCGGCCCACACCGTGCGTCCACCGGCGGCGATGGCGGCAAGCTCGGCGGGATCGGCGGAGATGGCATGGTCCCAGCCCTCGAGGTCCTTGTCGAGAGTGAAGTGCTTCTCGATCACGCAGGCCCCGAGGGCCACCGCCGCGAGCGGCACCGCGACGCCGATCGTGTGGTCGCTGAAGCCGACCGGCAGCGCGAACGCCGCGCGCAGGCCCGCCATGTTACGCAGGTTGATGGTGTCGGGTTCGGGCGGGTAGATCGACACGCAGTGGAGCAGGACGAGGTCGCGCGTACCGGCGGCCCGCAGCGTGTCGACGGCGCGACCCACCTCGGCGATGGTCGCCATGCCGGTCGACAGCAGGACGGGCCGCCCGGTATGACCGATGTACTCGAGCAGCGGCAGATGGACGACGTCCATCGAGGCGACCTTGACGGCGGGCACGTCGAGGGCCACGACGAGATCGACCTCGGCCGCGCTGAACGGTGTCGAGAGAAAGTCGACGCCCACCGTGCGGCAATGGGCGGCCGCCTCTTCGTGCTGGTCGGGGCTGAGCTGGTAGCGTTCGACCATCTCGCGCAGCGAGCCGAAGTGCTTCCGGGTGTCGCTGTAGCTCGTGTGACGCGCGTATTCCGCCTCAGAGATGAGCGACGACGACCAGCTCTGGAACTTGACGGCGTCGGCGCCGGCCGCCCTGGCTTCGTCGATCAGGCGCCGGCAGAGGTCCATGTCACCGTTGTGGTTGGCGCCGATCTCGGCGATCAGATAGGGGGGTGCGCCGGGCCCCAGGACCCGCCCGTTGGCGAGGTGCGCGGTGGTCACGGTCTCCACAGTCCCTCCAGTCCAGGGTTGGCAACCATTGTCCACCACGCCTGGGGAGGCGGCAATGCGTTGACGGCCCGCACGTACCGCTCGAGCAGCGCCGGCTCGGCGATCGCCGCGGCAAAGGCGTCGAGGCCGCTGCGCGCGGCCCGCAGGGCCGCGCGCAGCGGCCCATCGTCTCCACCGAGACTCCCGACGAGCTCGTAGTGCCCCCGCACGATGTCGGTGGCGCGCACGATCGACGCGGCGCTGAACGGCGGCAGCACCGGCGCGATGTTGGCCGCGTACTGCCGGTAGCGCATGTGGCGGCCGGCGTCGAACGCCAGGCGGCGGCCGCGCAGCCGGGCCGCGGTGACGAGGTACCAGTCGACCGCCACGCAGTGCGGCGGCACCGGCAGGCAGGCGGCCAGCACCGCCGTGCGGTAGCAGCTGTTGGACAGGCCGAACAGGTTCCCGCGCGCGAGCAGGCCGTCGAAGGCGGTCGGCGACCCGTCGGGCAACGCCCCGAAGTCGAAGCCGAGATCGGCGCCCGATTCGTCGATCAGGCGCATGGCGCAGGCGCTCACGTCGACCTCGCGGGTCGCCGCCTTGGCGGCCGCGACCCGCGAGGTCTCGAGAACGTCGTCGGCGTCGACCAGGATGGCCAGCTCATAGGACTCGCACACTGCGCGAAACAGCACGTTGCGGACCTCGGCCGGGGTGACGCCGGGCGGCGCCTCGATGAACCGCAAGCGAAGACCGGACGGCAGGAGTTCTCGCACCTGCCCGGCGGCGACGCCGTCGAGGGCGAACCAGACGTCGACATCGGCGTCGCTTTGACGTGCGACCGAGGCAAGGAACGGCGCCAGATACGGCAGCACCTGCGGGTGGATGGTCGAGCAAAGGACGGCAGTGCTCACGACGTCGTCGCGCCGGTCGGCCGACGAGCGACCAGCACCTCGGCCAGGCGCCAGTCGTCGAAGGTGTCGATGTCGAGGGCCCGCTCCCAGGGCAGCAGCCAGCCGGTGCGCCCGGCGACGTGGAATGTCTGCTGCGCGGCAAGCACGGCCGCCCTGACCCACCACACCGCACCCGTGGGACAGACGAGGTCGGGCTGGTCCTGACTGCGCTCGGCGACCCGCTCCTCGAGCATCGGCGCCAGCACGTCGCCCTCGACAAGGCGCATCGCCCACCACGGGTTCAGCCAGCCGTAGCGACACACGGAGATCTGGGCGTCGGCGCCGCCCGCGTGGAACGCCTCGTGGCTGGCCACGACGTCGGCGGCCCCGCGTAGCGGACAGTTCGGCATGAGCTGGGCCACCGCGTCGTATCGCGTCCCGTCCGGGTCGAGCCGGCGCAGCGCGTCCCACGTTGCCATCGAGACCGGCGTGTAGTCGTCGGCAAGCTCGGCCCCTCGCAAGAAAGGCACCCGCGCGCCGGCGCGCCGGGCGACGGCGGCGATCTCTTCGCTGTCGGTGCTGACCACGACGTCGCAGAACAGGCCGCTGTCGAGGGCGGCCGCTATGGAGTAGACGATCAGCGGCCGTCCGGCCAGCGGCCGCAGGTTCTTGCCGGGGATCCGCTTGGACCCGCCGCGCGCCGGGATCACGGCAAGCAGCCGCCCGCTCACGGACGGGCCTCGCGGTCCGTCAACAACCGGTCGAGCGTGGCTTCGAGCTCCGCGGTCGAGTGGAACAGGTTGGCCTGGTAGGGCCCCAGCGACTCCGGCAGGACGTTGTCGAGAGCGGGATCGTCGTAGACGTACAGCAGCGAGCGCACCAGTCCCAGGTCGATGCGCTCCCAGATCGTCGACGACCGCAGAGCGACGGCGACGTCGCACTCGTAGACGGCGTCGCGCGAGGTACCCGGCGCGTCGTCGATGGTGACGTACCGCCCATCGGCGATAGACCGGAAGGGCGGATCGATGTGATGCTCGTTCCAGAGCACGCGCTCGTACGGGTGCAGGTAGATGCGTAGCGTGCGACCACGCGAGCGGGCGTAGTCGACGAGCGCCGCGAGCACCTGTTCGGCGTGCGCCTCGAAAGGGTTCGAGCGAAACTCGCCGGCACGCACCGCGGCGATGTCGAGCGCCCAGTACTTGCCCTCATGTCTGGCCCAGTCGCCCGAGGCGAAGAAGCCGATGTCGTAGACCGGCGGACCCGGCCGCAGCCGCACGCGCTCCACCAGATACTCCTGGGGGCGGTACTCGATCTCGGTCGCCTTGAACCAGCCCATCTTCTGGAAGTACTCGACCTCCGCCAAGTTGACCTTCGAGGTGAGAACCACCGGCACATCCAGATGCAGCTCACGCTGATTGTAGGCCAGCGGCGAGCTCTGGTAGACCAGCACGGGCCGCACGCCGGCGCGCCGGGCCAGGTACGTGGCCACGATGTAGGCCCGCCGGTCGTACATCCTGCCGACGTAGACGCGCCGCACGTGGTCGCAGACCTGGGCGTGAGCGTGCAGGGTGAGCAGGATGGTGCCCCACCAGTAGTAGCGACGCCTCGAGAAGTCGAAGCAGGCGGCCAGGGCGGCGACCCGCGCCAGCCACCGCACCCGGCGGGCGGCGTACCGTTCGCGCCTGGTGAGCGAGCGCGGCGCACCGCCCCCCGGGAACCGGTCACCCAGCACGAAGTCGATCTCTTCGCCGAAGTACTCGCGCACGAAGAACCGGCGCATCTCGCGCAGCTCCGGCCGGAAGGCGCCCACGTCGTAGAACAGCGCGTCGGCGGCCGGCGCGAAGGGCCGCCGGGCCACGCGGTGCGTGCGCACGAAGGCCGAGTACAGGAACCGCAGGCGGTCGTCGTACCAGGGTCGCGAACCGGGCAGCGGCAGGTCTCGCGGGGCGATGGCCCGCAGGAAGTGGTCGAGATCGTCGTGGCGCCCGTTGACGAAGCGCAGCAGCCGGTGGTCGACATCGAGGGTCACGGCGAACCAGTCCGCAGGGACCCGACACGCGCGCCGCTACGCGGGACTGACAATGCCCTGGAACGTGGCCGACTTGCCCGCCTTGACGTGAGCGCCGGCGAGGTCGGCGACCGGCAGTGACAGCGCGGTGACCGGCCTGCCGTCGAGGGTGACGGCGCCCTGCACGATGCGGCGGCGGCCTTCGGACCGGCTGACCCCGAACCAGCGCTCCATGACGGCGGGCAGGTAGACGACGCCGTCCTCGACGTCCGCGGGCTCGAGGGCGAGGGTCTGGACGTCGCCGGCGACTTCGTGGCGGCGGAACACCTTGTCGAAGTGCTCTTCCGCCGCCGCCGCCGCGGCCTCGCCGCGCAGCCTCGCGATGAGCTCGCGGGCCAGCCGCGCCTTGAGGTCGCGCGGGGGCAGCGAACCGCCCGAGAGGCCCTCGTCGAACGCCGCGATCTCGGCGGCGTGATGGGGTGTGAGCAGGCGGAAGTAGGTCACGATCACCTCGTCGGGGATGCTCATGACCTTGCCGTAGACGTCGCGCGGGTCTTCGGTGACGCCGATGGAGTTGCCCAGCGACTTGCTCATGCGCTCGACGCCGTCGGTGCCGGGCAGGATGTCGACCGTCATGATCGCCTGCGGCTCCTGGCCAAAGTACTGCTGCAGGTCGCGACCCATGAGGAGGTTGAACTTCTGTTCGGTGCCGCCGAGCTCGATGTCGGAGCGCACCGCGACCGAGTCGTAGCCCTGGGCCAGCGGGTAGAGCATCTCGAGCATCGAGATCGGCTGGTGGGCGTGGAAACGCTTCTCGAAGTCGTCGCGCTCGAGGATGCGGGCCACCGTCGTGGTCGCGGTCAGCTCGAAGAGCTGCTCCATGGTGAGCGTGCCCAGCCACTCCCCGTTGAAGCGCACCTCGAGCCGCGCGGGATCGGGATCGAGGATGAGGAAGGCCTGCTCCTGGTAGGTGCGGGCGTTGGCGTCGATGACCGCCGGGTCGAGGCGGGGACGCGTCTTGGACAGTCCCGACGGGTCGCCGATGCGGGCCGTGTAGTCGCCGATGATCAGCACGGCGACGTGGCCGGCGTCCTGGAACTGGCGCAGCTTGTTCAGGGCCACGGTGTGACCCAGGTGAAGGTCGGGCGCGGTGGGATCGACGCCGAACTTGACGCGCAGCGGCCGGGCTTCGCGCTCGGCCGTGGCGAGCTTGGCCCGCAGGGCATCGTCGGGCAGCACGTCGACGGTGCCGACTGCGAGATCGTCGATGAGCCGCTGGTCTGCCATGGCGCCGCGGATGATATCACAGGGGTCGGCGGCGGGGTCGCCGGTCGCCACGCGAGCGCGCGCGGGGCTACGGTAGCGCCCCGAATCAGCCGACACAGGCCCTATGACGGCATGGCGTCGCAAGGCGAGGGACCGCCACGCAGACCAGCGCACGATCGTCGCGCTGGTGGTGCTGGGCGTCGTCGTGGCCATGGTGGGAGTCGCCGGGGTCACCGTCGAAGCCGGCATGTCCGCCGTGGCCAGAGGCCTGCCCAGGCTCGATGTCGCCGCCCACCAGCCGATCACCCGCAACACCTACATCTACGACGGCTCGCCGAAGCCGCACATCCTGGCGGTGCTGCGCGGCGACCAGAGCCGGGTGATCGTCTCCTCACGCGAGATCGCACCGGTGCTCAAGCAGGCCGTGGTGGCCATCGAGGACCGGCGCTTCTACCAGCACGCGGGCCTCGACTACCCCTCCATCGCGCGGGCGCTGCTCACCGACCTGCTGGCCGGCCACACGGTCCAGGGCGGCTCGACCATCACCCAGCAGTTCATCAAGAACGCCTACCTGCCTCAGGACCAGCGCACCGCCGACACCCTGTCGCGCAAGATCCGCGAAGCGGTGCTCGCCGATCAGCTCGAGAAGCGCTGGTCCAAAGACGAGATCCTCACCGACTACCTGAACACCATCTACTTCGGCGAGAACGCGTACGGCATCGAGATGGCGGCGCGCACGTTCTTCGGCACGAGCGCGCGCCGCCTGACGCTGCCGCAGGCGGCGCTGCTGGCCGGCGTCGTCCAGGACCCGAGCGGCGACGACCCGTTCGCCGAGCCGACGGCCGCCAGGACCCGTCGGGCCGAGGTGCTGGACGCGATGAGCTCACAAGGGCTGATCTCGGCGGGCGCTGCCGCGGCGGCGGCGCGAGCGCCGCTGCCGCGGCAGCGCCACGGCCTGCCCACCAGCCATCTGGCGCCTTACTTCGTCGAGTACGTCATCCAGCAGCTCGTCGACCAGTTCGGCGCGGCGACCGCCTTCGGCGGCGGCCTGCGTGTCTATACGACCCTCGACCCCCGCGTGCAGCGCGACGCCGACCGGGCCGCGACGGAGGTGCTGGGACGGCCCGGCGACCCGACGGTCGCGATCGTGGCCATCGACCCGCACACAGACGAGGTCAAGGCTCTGGTGGGCGGCCGCGACTTTCGCCGGCAGCAGTTCGATGTGGCCGTCGACGGCCTGCGGCAGCCCGGATCGGCCTTCAAGCCCTTCGCCCTGGCCACCGCCATCCGCCAGGGGATGTCGCCGGCCAGCGTCTTCATCTCGGAACCCAAGGCGATCGCCCTGGGCGGAGGCGAGGTCTGGCGCGTGAGCACCTACTCGAACAGCTACGCCGGCAGGATCTCGCTGGCCGACGCCACGGTGCAGTCCGACAACACGGTCTACGCCGACCTGTCGATGATGGTCGGCCCCGACAACATCGCCGCCACGGCCGGCGAGATGGGGATCACCAGCACGATCGGCGACAACCCGTCGATCGCGCTCGGCGGTCTCACGACCGGTGTCAGCCCGCTCGAGATGGCCAACGCCTACGCGACCCTCGCCGACGGCGGCCAGCGCCTGAGCGGCACGATGCTGGCCGACGACGGTCAGCCGGCGCCGGTCTCGATCACCGGGGTCACCGACGACCAGGGCAAGGTCCTGCTGCGCAACAGCGTAGTGAGAGAGCGCGTGCTGCAACCCTGGCAGGCGGGCCTGGAGACCTCGATCCTGCAGCAGGTGATCGAGCGTGGCACCGGACGGGCGGCGGCCATCGGCCGTCCGGCGGCCGGCAAGACCGGCACCACGACCAACTACGCCGACGCCTGGTTCTGCGGCTACACGCCCGATCTCTCGGCGGCCGTGTGGGTGGGGTATCCCGGCTCGCAGAAAGAGATGGTCGTGCGCGGCATCAGGGTGGCCGGCGGCACCTTCCCGGCCCAGATCTGGAGCCGCTTCGCGGCCGCCGCCCTGGCCGGGGTGCCGGCCCACGCCTTCCCGGCGTTCACGCTGCCGGCAGTCACGAAACGGATCGTCTGCGCGCGCACCGGCGAGCTGGCGACCAGGTGGTGCCCCGAGCGGCTGACGTGCTTCTACTTCGCCGGGCAGGCGCCGCTCCAGCGCTGTTCGTTCCACGGGCCGCTGCCGGTGAGCGCCCCCGACCTGACCGGCCTGCCCCTGAGCACCGCCCAGGGGCGGCTCGCCGCCGAGCAGCTCGGCTGGCAGATGGTCTACGCGCCCAGCGATCCCAGCCAGGAGGGCGTCGTGCTCGGCCAGTCGCCGGCCGGCGGTCAGGTCATCCTCCAGGGGACCGCGGTCACGCTGCGCGTCGGCAGCGGTCCGCTGCACGTCGTACCCGACGTCGTGGGGCAGTTCCGCGCCGCCGCCCTGCAGGCGCTGCGTGCGGCGGGCTTTGCCACGACGGTGGTCTTCGACGGCGCGACCGGGGCCGAGGCAGCGCCCGGCACGGTCGTGCGGCAGGAACCGGCCGGCGGGACGTCGGGCCAGGGGACCGTGACGGTCGTCGTGCACGGCAGCGACGTCACCGTCACCGTGCCCGGCGTCGGCGGCCTGACGCTGAGCGCCGCTCAGAACGCCCTGGGCGCCGTCGGGCTGGGCTGCGACGCCCCGGCGGGCGTTGCCGGCGGGACGGTCGTCGGCCAGACGCCGGCCGCGGGCGCCGGCCTCGAGATCGGCGCGATCGTCCACCTCGAGCTCGGGCCCCAGCCCACGGCGACGACCTCACCGTAGGGCGACACGCGGCCCCGCGCTCGGCGGCTCAGGCGACCCCGCGGTAGAGATGGCCGGTGGTGAAGCGCTGGCGATCGTCGAAGGCCGCGAGTCCGCCGAGGCCGTCCCTGGCAAAGGCGCGGCGCTCGTCGCCGCTCAGATCGGCTTGCGCGACGATCACCCCGCTCACACCCGCCGCGAGCAGCTCGGCCAGATGGCCGCAGAGATTGGTCACTCTCGAGTTGAAGATGCGCGTCTCGCCCGCGGCCACCAGCACCGGAAAGGCGTAGCCCCGCGCATCGGTGAGCGTGAGTGAGCCCGTCACCGACGGGCCGCCACCGGGCGCCGCGACGAGACCCTCCGCCAGACCCAGCGTGTCGCGGCTCACGATCACCTGCTCGCGACCGAAGGCGAGCACCTCGACGGCCGCCGGCGACGCGGTCGTCGCTGCGGTCGTCGCAGCCGTGGCGGCGGCCGCCAGGCGAGCGATGTCGTCGAGCGAGAGCTCCGGGGCGCACACGACCCCGGCGGCGCCGAACAGCTCCGTAGTCAGCGAGCTCAGCCCCTGCAGCGGATACTCCAGGAAGACCGTGTCGGCCCACGGCAGCGCCGCGACGTGGCGCGCGTAGACCGCGTCCCAACCCATGGCCGCCACGGCCCTCACCCAGCGCTCGTCGGCGTCGTAGAGTACCTCGGGTGAGCGCACCCGCACCGTCATGCCGCCGCGGTACGCGGCCGCCCGGGCCGCGGCGATGAGCTCGAGGTCGTCGCCCGTCCGCAGGTCGAGGCAGAGGGCAGCGACGTGCTGCCGGGTGACCGGTTCCTCGCCGGGACGCAGGCGCAGAACGACCGCCGGCGCGGCGCCGCGAGCCGGCTCGAGGGCGAGGCGAGCGCCGGCGACTGCCGGCGGGGCGGCGGCTGGCGGGGTGGCGGCGGGCGCAGCCCGCCGCCACCCCGCCAGCCGCCGCTCGTCGAGCTGCACCAGCGCCGCGCGGCGCAGCGTCTTGAGGTCGCCGACGCCGAGGAACACGCCGTCATCGACGGCGAACTCGAAAGCGCGCAGCTCGTAGGGCGTGCCGCCCAGCGCACCGATCGCCCGGCGCGCCTTCTCGGCGGAGAGCGCGGCCGTGCGGGCCGCCTCGAGGGGCGCGTCACCTTCGACTTCGACCTCTACATCGGCGGCTGAAAGCTTCAGCCGCGCCGGTCCACCGCGCCGCCCGTCGAGAGTGGCCGCGAGCGCGATCGGGCGCGCCAGCGCCCGGCCGGCCACCGCGTCGGCGGCGAAGGCGTCGATCTGCCCGGAACTCGTGCGAAAGATCCTGTCCTTGACGCTCACCCGCTCGCTCAGGCGCAACACGAGCCGCTCGTCGCCGGGCCGGCCGCCGGCCAGCAAGGCCGCCAGCCGCGCCGGCTGGGTCGATCCCCAGATGGTGTAGATCTGCACCACGTCGGCGTCGTGGAGCCCGCGCTCGACGCGCACCGTCACCTCGCCGCGGGTCTCGTCGATCGACTCGACCCGACCGACCTGGACGCCGCGATGGCCGCCGCGGCCGCCGGCACGCACGGCGGCGTGATCCCCATCGAGATGCGCCGTGGTGAAGCCGCGCGAGAAGCTCTGTTCGAGACGGGCGAGCCACCGCGCCGACACGGCGAAGCCCTCGGGATCGGCGAGCGCCGCGTCGAGCGCCTCGCGATAGACCGCGGTGGTCACGGCGACGTAGGCCGGGTCTTTCATGCGCCCCTCGATCTTGAACGAGCTGACCCCGGCCGCGAGCAGCGCGGGCAGCGTCACCAGGGCGGCGAGATCGGCGGTCGACAGGACGCGCCGCAGCTCGCCGCCGGCGTCGGCGTCGGCAGCGGCAGCGGCGTCGGCGCTGCCGGCCGCAGCGCCGGACGCGCGGGCCCGCGTCCCTGACTGGGGAGCGCCTCCGTCGAGCCGGTAGCGCATGCGGCAGGCCTGGCTGCAGCGCCCCCGGTTGCCGCTGCGCCCCGAGGCCATGCTCGACAGCAGGCAGGCGCCCGAGTAGCCGTAGCACAGGGCGCCGTGGACGAACGCCTCGAGGGCCAGGCCGTGTGGCTCGAGGGCGGCGATCTCGTCGAGGGAGAGTTCGCGGGCCAGGATGGCGCGCGCGAAACCCAGCCCGGCGAGGCGTTCGAGCTGGGCGCTGGAGTGCGTGTCGAGCTGCGTGCTGGCGTGCAGCTCGAGGGCCGGGAAGGCGTCGTGGACCAGCCTCGCGAAGCCGAGGTCGGCGACGATCAGGGCGTCGAGGCCGGCGCGGTAGGGCGCCTCCAGAGCCGCAAGGGCCGGTTCGAGCTCGTCGTCTTTGAGCAGGACGTTCAGGGCGAGATGGACCCGAGCGCCGAAGAGGTGGGCGCGGTCGATCGCCGCGAGCAGTTCGGCCGGCGCGAAGTTGCCGGCGAAGGCGCGAGCGCTCCAGTTGTCGAGACCGAGGTAGACGGCGTCGGCGCCGGCCGACAGGGCCGCCTGCAGGGCAGGCGGCCCCCCGGCCGGCGCCAGCAGCTCGGCTTGCGGCCGGGCGGCGGGACCGGGCGATGGCGCGGGCGCGCTCAGTCGGCGATCGGCTTCCACTCCGCATCGCGCCGCACGCGGATGAGTCCCGAGGTCGGCAGGACCGCGACACCGTGACGCTCGTACTCGTCCATCAGCAGGTTGACGCCCACCGAGTCGCTCGAGATGTGGCCGGCGATCACGACGTGGATGTGGTTGTCCTCGGCCACCTTGCGCAGCTCGGGGCTCATGTGCATGCCGACGATGGTGCCGACGCCGTGGTCGGCGAGCTTCTCCATGATCGGCACCGGGGCCTCGGTACCGCCGGTCATGTCGACCCACACCTTGCCGGCGCGCTTGCCGGCCTTCTCCTCGACCATGTACGGACCGGATCCCTTGGCGGCTGCCAGGCGGTACTCGGGCACGTCGAACAGGGCCCGCCGGACGTCGTCGACGAGCAGCGGCTCGCGCTCCTTGAAGAGCCGGGTCAGGAAGCTCGTCACCAGGTTGTCGGTCGGCGTATGAGCGGAGAAGAACGGGATGTCGAGCAGCCGGGCGGCGTCGATCGCCTGGTCGACGTTCATCGGCATGAAGCGGCGGCGGACCTCGACCCGGCGCTCGTCCATGACCGACTCGCCGACGTTGATCGGCACGCCCCACGCCTCCCACACCTCGGCCTGCATCTCCATGACGCGATCGAGCTTGGCAAGCGCCATGCCCTCGGGGTGATGGGTGTAGATGGCGTCGATGCGGCGGCCCTTGTCGCGCAGCCGGTCGGTGAGCAGCACCTCGCCGACGTTCATGTCGATGCCGGCGATGATCGAGCTGACCTCGGTGTCGCGGTCGCCGACGTAGATGCGCGTGTCGATGTACGGGTTGGTCAGCTCCTCGGGGTCGAAGATGTCCTTGAGGTAGTCGGCCAGCGCTTCGTAGCGGCGTTTGGCCATGGCGAGCGAGCTTTCGACGCGCTGCCGGCCGCGAGGGTCGGCGTCGATCCCCATGCGGATCGCGGTCTCGTACATCTCTCCTAGCTTCACGTGAGTCCTTTCGCGAGGTTGTTCGTGTGCGCGACGCCAAGCCTGACACGGGCGCCTGTGGACTGTGCCCCGGCCTGGGGCCTGCCGACCATTCTACAACCCGCCGCGATCGTGCCGGGGCGCGGGGCCCGACAGGAGTCGTCAGCGCCGCTGCGCGCGCGGCAGCGGCCGCGAGAGGAACGCGCTGTCGGCGTCGACGAAGCGCCAGGGCGTGTCGGGCGCGGCGGCGACGCCGATACGAGGTGTCGCCACGATGCGCGGCGCGTGGCGCGACCAGACCGCCGACGCGCGGCCCGCGGCGTCCTCACGGGCCAGGAAGCAGGCTCTGCCGGGCGCGGCGACGCTCGCGGCGGCGTCCTCGGCGGCGTCCGCGACGCCGACGTCCGCGGCGCCGTCGCCCGTGCCGCCCTCCGCGTCGCAGGCGACGAGCCCGTCGTCGGCTCGGGTGACGGCCAGCGCCTGGGTGAGCTTGGCCGGCCCACTGCAGAGCCGCCGCGCGTCGTCGAGCCCGCGGCGGCGGCGCATCGCCTCCAGCCCGGCGGTCGGCTCGAGGGCGCGCAGCAGCACCGCGGCGGCGTGCCCCTCGCCCTCGCAGACGACGTTGACGCAGAAGTGCAGGCCCATGGTGAAGTAGACGTAGAGGCGGCCCGGCGGACCGAACATGACGGCGTTGCGTGGCGTCCGACCGCGGTAGGAGTGGCTCGCCGGGTCGTCGGCGCGGTAGGCCTCGACCTCGACCAGCCGGCCGCCGACGCCGTCGCACAGAAACGTGCAGCCCAGAAGGTCGCGCGCCACCTCGAGCACGGGACGCGCGAAGAAGGCGCAGGGCAGACGAGCGTTCACGGGACCGCCATCCCCAGCCAGGATGACCCCACGAGCTCCCCCAGGCGATCGATCTCGGGTCCGGTGAAGTCGGCGTCGTCCTCGTAACGGTCGGACGGCCTGTCGCCCGGCAGGCGGATGCGCAGCGCGGTCATGCCGAGCGCCGCGGCGCCCGACAGCTCGCGACTGTCGCCGTCGCCCACATACAGGCACTGCTCGGGCGCTACGCCGAGGCGACGAGTGACGTGCAGGTAGATGCCGGGGTGCGGCTTGCGCACGCCCAGAAGGCACGAGAAGCCGGTCGCCGCGATGCGGCTCGCCAGCGGGCAGCCGGGCCACGCCGTCGGCGTCTCGATCGACGAGTCGCTGACCAAACCGAGCCGAAAGCCTTCGTCGCGGAGCGCGTCGAGCGCATCCAGCGTCCGCTCGTCGGCTACCAGCAGCTCGCGAGTCACGTCGAGGCGTCGGGCCGCGGCCCGCTCGAGTGCGGCTGCAGCGGGGTCTCCCCCGCACCGCTTCGCCAACACGCGCAGTGTCTTGGCGAGCGTGCCCATCCGGCCCGAGAAGCGCTCCGCGTGTGAGTCGCGTACGGCCGCGGCGAACTCGTCGCCGCCGACGCCCAGGTCGGCCGCCATCAAGTGGGAGACGGCGTCGCGACGGTCGGGCCGGGGCGGCACCAGCGTGCCCCACAGGTCGAAGAGGATGGCGGTCGGGCGAGCCGGTGTCATGAAACGATTCTACCCTGCCGACCGGCGGCGGCCGAGCCCCACGAGAGCCCGGCGGCGCACGCAGATCCGCGAATGGCCCGACGGCCCCCGTGCGTCGCGGTGGACCGGTGTGGGCGATGGCATCATGACATCACTTTCTGATGTCATGATGCCATCGCCCACATGAGCGCCCGACCGTCAGGGCGCACCGTTCCACGGGCGGGAATGGCGCACTGTGGCGAGGGCGGTTCTCGGGGGCGGATGTGGTTGCCGGACGCCGCAGGAGTGGCGAATGTGGCGAAGCGGGGGCGGCGGGGCTTAGATCTCGAGCGCCTCGCGGGCCAGGGCGAGCTGCTCGCGCACGCGGGCGGGCGCCGAGCCGCCGGTGCTCACCTTCGCGGCCAGCGAACGCCGGGCGTCGGCCAGTCCGGTGATGCCGCCGGCCAGCGCCGGCGAGAGCGCCGTGAGCTCGTCGAGCGGCAGGTCGCCGAGCTCACAGCCCCTCTCGAGGCAGCGCCGCACCAGCGCGCCGGTGACATCGTGGGCCTCGCGGAACGGCAGGCCGCGCGCCACGAGCTCGTCGGCCACGTCGGTGGCCATGAGAAACGAGCCGCAGGCCGCCGCCATGGCGCCGGTGTCGAACGTCATGCCGGCCAGCAGCTCGGCCACCACCGGCAGCAGCGCCTGGAGACAGTCGACCGCGTCGAACAGGTAGCGCTTGTCCTCGCGCAGGTCGGTGTTGTAGGCAAGCGGCAGACCGTGCAGCGTGGTCAGCAGCCCCTGCAGGTCGGCGGCCACCCGCGGAGCGGCCGCCCGCATGAGCTCGGCGGCATCGGGGTTGCGCTTCTGCGGCATGATGCTCGAGCCGCCGCTCACGGCGTCGGGCAGGACGACGAAGCCGAACTCGGCGGTCGCCCACAGCACGACCTCGGCGCCGATGCGGCTGAGGTGAGCGGCCAGCGTGGCGGCCGCCGCGAGATAGTCGCAGGCGAAATCGCGGTCGGCGACGGCGTCGAGTGAGTTGGGTGCGATGCGCTCGAAGCCGAGTTGAGCGGCCACGACGGCGCGGTCGATGTCGTAGTTGAGGCCGGCCGCCGCACCGGCGCCGAGCGGCAGCTCGAGGCAGGCGTCGAGCGCCACCGCGAACCTGTCGCGGTCGCGCTCCAGCATCCAGAACCAGGCGAGCAGGTGGTGGGCCAGCGACGTCACCTGGGCGCGCTGCAGATGGGTGTAGGCGGGCATGACCGTCTCGACGTGCGGCTCGGCCCGGGCCAGCAGCAGCTTCTGGAGCTCCCGCAAGGCCTCGCGCTGGCCCTCGATCACGCGGCGCAGGTGAAGCCGCACGTCGGTCACCACCTGGTCGTTGCGGCTGCGCGCCGTGTGGAGCTTCGCGGCCGGCGCACCGCACAGCTCGGTCAGGCGCCGCTCGATCGCCATGTGGACGTCTTCGTCGTCGTCGCGGGGCACGAAGGCGCCCGACTCGATCTCACTGGCCACCTGGGCGAGGCCCTCTTCGATCGCGCGCCGCTCGGAGTCGGCGATGACCCCCGTGCGCTCGAGCGCCTGGATGTGCGCCGCCGACCCCTCGATGTCTTCGGGCCACAGCCGCCAGTCGAGCGTGAGCGACGAGTTCAGGGCGATGAACGCCGCCGAACGCTCACCTGCGAACCGTCCCGACCGGGCCTTGCTCATGGTCTCTCCTTTGCGCCGGCGCTCCGGCTCCGAGTGATCGCTCACCCGGGGCCACGAGCCGCCCGCCTACTCGCTCGCCTCGAGGGCGATCTCCTTGCCGACGCGCGCCCACATCTCGATCGGCAGGCCCCACAGCTCGGTGAACCCGGCCGCCGCCGTATGCGAGAACTCGTCCTCCTTTGAATACGTCGCCAGCTTGTAGTTGTACAGCGTATTTGCCGAGCGGCGGCCCTCGGCCGCGCAGGTACCCTTGAAGAACCGCAGCCGGATGGTCCCCGAGACGCGCTCCTGGGTCGAGAACAGGAAGGCCTTGCAGGCCTCGGTCAGGGGATCGAACCACTGGCCCTCGTAGATCATGTCGGCGAGCTTGGCCTCGATGGTGCGCTTGAAGTGGATGAGATCGCGGGTCAGCACCAGGTCCTCGAGCTCCTTGTGGGCGCAGATCAGGGCGAGCGCCCCCGGCACCTCGTAGATCTCGCGGCTCTTGATGCCGACCAGGCGGTTCTCGATCATGTCGACGCGGCCGAAGCCGTGGGCTGCGCCGATGGCGTCGATCGCGCCGATGAGATCGACGAGACCCATCTCGGTGCCGTCGATGGTCTCAGGCACACCGTGCTCAAAGCCGACCTCGACGAGCTGCGCCTCGTCGGGCGCGGCGGCGGGGTTCACCGTGACCTCGAAGGCATCTTCGGGCGGCGCCACCCACGGGTCTTCGAGCAGACCGCACTCGTTGGTGCGTCCCCACAGGTTCTCGTCGATGGAGTAGGGGCTCTTCTTGGTGAGCGGCACCGGCAGGTCGCGCGCCGCGCAGAAGTCGAGCAGCTCCTCGCGACTCATGCCCCAGTCGCGGGCGGGGGCGAGACACTCGAGGTGAGGATCCTGACTGCGCACGCCGATCTCGACGCGCACCTGGTCGTTGCCCTTGCCGGTGCAGCCGTGAGCGACCGCCGAGGCCCCGTACCGGTGAGCCGTCTCGACCAGCTTGCGGGCGATCAGCGGTCGCGAGAGCGCGCTCACCAGCGGGTACTTCTCTTCGTAGAGCGCGTTGGCCATGAGGGCCGGCAGCACGTAGTGGCGGGCGAACTCCTCCTTGGCATCGACGACCACGGCATCGACGGCGCCGGCCGCCCTGGCGCGCTCCATGAGCGCCTCGATGCCGGTCACCCGGCCGGCGTCGACCAGCATGGCCACCACGTCGCAGCCGTGGCGTTCCTTCAGGTAGGGGATCATGGCGGTGGTGTCGAGACCGCCTGAGTACGCCAGAACGACAGTGTTGTTCACCGGTGCTCCTTTTCGAAGTTCACAAGATCGGCGAGTGGAGGGACGCGGCCGTCCGCCAGCGCTCGCCCGCGGAAGTCTCGCGCCGCGCCGGACGCGACGGCCAGTCTGGCGTGCGCGCGAGAAGGTGCCTGCGCGCTAGGCCTCTCGGAGGCGATCGACGTAGCGCTGCATCTCGGCGGCCCTGCCGCTGTCTTTGAGGATGACGACGAAGGTGTCGTCACCGGCCAGCGTGCCGACGACGTCGGTGTGGTTCAGGTTGTCGATCTGGCGGGCGACCGTGGAGGCCGTGCCGATCTCGCAGCGCACCACGACGAGGTTCTGGGCGACGGCGGTGGACCGGGCGAAGTCGCGCAGTACGTGGCCGGCGGCCTGCTCGGGGTCTTTGGGGCGCTCGCGGCTCGACAACACGTATTTGGCCCGGCCGAGATGCGTGCGCACCTTCTGCAGGTCGAGTTCGCGGATGTCGCGCGAGACCGTCGCCTGGGTGACCTCGCAGCCAAGGGCGTCGAGGGCGTGGACGAGCTCGCGCTGGGTGGCGACCTCGCGCTGCATGATCACGGCCTGGATCAGCCTGTGACGCTCCGCCTTGCTCATCGCCTTGTGCTTGAACCCGGCTACGGATGTCGTCATGGTCGCCACCTGTCCGCCGCCGGCCGGCTGCGACCGGCGAGCCCCCGTTGATGCAGGCATGTCGTGCATACTATACAAGACCGGAGGCGCGCCGGACATGGTCGGCTCGCAAGAGGCGACGGCGAGATCGCGGCTCACGGCGTGACCTTGGTGCCGCAGCCGGCGTCGGTGAGCACCTCGAGCAGCACGGCGTGCTCGACGCGCCCGTCGACGATGTGGGCGCTGGCCACGCCGGCTTCGAGTGCCTGACGAACGGCCGCTACCTTGGGCAGCATGCCGCCGCTGATCTTGCCGGCGCCCTGGAGCGCGCCCAGGTAGGCAAGGTCGCAGGCGCTCACGACGTCCTGCTCGAAGCCGTCGTCTTCGAGGATGCCGCCCACGTCGGTCAGAAAGACGATCTTCTCGGCGTGGGCGGCGGCGGCCAGCTCGCCGGCCACGGTGTCGGCGTTGATGTTGAAGACCTGCCCGTCGTCGTCGGCGCCCACGCTGGCCACGACGGGGATCATCTCGTCGGCCAGCAGGTCGAGCACCGTGGTGTCGATGCTCTCGACCGAGCCGGCGAAACCCAGGTCGAGCAGGTTGCCCTCGAGGTCGCGGTGCTCCTTGACCTGGGCGCGGATCAGCCGGCCGTCCTGCCCGGACAGGCCCACGGCGGTACCGCCGTGGGTGTTGATCAGGCCGACGATGTCCTTGTTGACCTTGCCGGCCAGCACCATGCCGGCGACCTCGAGGGTTGCCGCGTCGCTGACGCGCTCGCTCACGCGCTGACCGTCGACGAACACCGGTTCCAGGCCGAGCCGGCCCATCTGGCGGGTGATCTCGGGACCGCCGCCGTGAACGATGATCGGTCTCATGCCGACCAGCTTGAGCAGCACGATGTCCTTGGCGAACTGCTCGGCGAGCTGCGGCGAGGTCATGGCGGCGCCGCCGTACTTGACGACCATCGTCGCGCCCTGGAAGCGGCGGATGTAGGGCAGCGCCTCGATCAGGGTCTGGACGGTCCTGTGGTGGCGCGCGGTCATGATCCCCACCTCGCTAACTCGTGCTCTCGGAATTGACGGACACGTACTCGTGACTCAGGTCTGCGAAGTAGATGGTCGTGCTTGCCGGCCCGCGATGCAAGGTGAGGCGCAGGTCGATCTCGGGCTGCGCCATGACGGCCGCCAGGGCGCGACGGCGAGCCCCGTTCAGCTCGACCGGCTCGCCGTCGCGCACGACCTCGACCTCGCCGTAGGCGACTTCGACCCGGAACCGCGCCCCATCGGTCGTGCCGACGACCTGCCCGGCCGCCTGGACGATCCGGCCCCAGTTGGGGTCGGCCCCGAAGAACGCGGCCTTGACCAGCGGCGAATCGCCCACCGCGCGCGCCACGGCGGCGGCTTCGTCGTCGTCCCAGGCGCCGCTCACGGTCAGGCGGACCGTCCGGGTCGAGCCTTGGCCGTCGCCCACCAGGGCCACCGCCAGCGACAGCATGGCGGCCTCGAGCGCCTCCTCGAAGACGGTCAGGGCCGGGCCGGTCACCGCCACGCCCGAGGCGCCGTTGGCCAGACACAGGACCATGTCGTTGGTCGACTGCTGGCCGTCGACCGTGACGCTGTTGAAGGTACCCGCCACGACGCGGCGCAGGAGGTCGTCGAGCGCCGGCTGGGGGATGATCGCGTCGGTGGTCACGAAACACAGCGTCGTGGCCAGGCGCGGCGAGATCATGCCGGCGCCCTTGGCGGCGAGCCCGATCCGCACCTCGGCTTCGTCGCCGTCGAGGCGCAGCGTGAGGGCGCCGGCCTTGGGCGTGCGGTCGGTGGTGCGGATGGCGGCGGCGAAGTCGGGGCCGCCGGTCGGCGAGAGCGCCTTCGCCGCCGCCACGATGCCGGCCACCACCGGCTCGATCGGCAGCGGCACACCGATGGCGCCGGTCGAGGCCACGGCGACCTCTTCGGGATGCACCCTCAGGGCGTCGGCGGCGACGCGGCGCATGCGCGCCGCGTCGCCGAGCCCCCGTTTGCCGGTGCAGGCGTTGGCGTTGCCCGAGTTCACGACCGCGCCGCGCAGCCGCTCGCACGACGACGAGCCGCGCGTGAGACGCACCGGCGCCGCCGCCGCGGCGTTGGTGGTAAACAGCACTGCCGACGAACACGCCGCGGCGGACCAGAGCACGCCGAGGTCGCGCTGGCCGTCCCTTTTGAGGCCGGCGTGCAGGCCGGCGGCCCGGAAGCCGCGCGGGTGGGTCACTGAGCCGCCGGCCTGCTCGACCCCCTCCGGCAAGGTGACGAAGCCGCTCCGCGGCAGCAGGTCGGTGGGCCCGCAGCCCTCGAGCGGCAGCGTCCTGGCCGAGGTCGACCCCTTGCCTTCCGACGCCCCGGGCTTGCAGCGCACCGTCATGAGAGTCCCCACGGCTCGAGAGGCCCGGCCATGACGCCCAGGTTCTGGACGGCTTGGCCGGCGGCGAGCGTTCCGCCGGGGCCGGCGGCGAGCGTGTCGTCGGGACGAGCGGTCGAAGGCAGGGCGGTGGTGACGGTCATGAGGCGCTCCGGACGAAGACGACGGGACAGGCGAGGAACGACGCGGCGGAAGCGGACCGTCTCAGGGTGGCGAGAAGAGTGAGACCAGACGCTAGCGACCACCGGCCGGCGTGCGTCGTGCACGTCGGGCCCGTGATCGCAGGCAGCCGTCGAGCGCGCCGCGGCAGCGGCTGGTGGAGCACATGGCGATGAGGCTCAGACGACTCATGGTGCACGGCACTCTACGCGAGCCGCGCAAAAGATGCAACCCGACGCGGGGAGCCACTGAGGACTATTCACCGACGCGTTGGCCGGCGTGGTCTACCGCAGGGTCGCCCCCAGCTCGCGTTCGAGCGCGCTCAGCACCTTGCGGCGCACGCCGCTGATGTCCTTGTCGGTCAGCGTGCGGTCGGGCGCGCGCATGACCAGTCGCACGGCCAGCGAGCGCTTGCCGGGAGGCACCTGGTCGCCCTCGTAGACGTCGAACACGGTCGCCTCGCGCAGCAGCTTGCCGCCGACCTTGCGCACCAGGTCGAGCATCTCCGCGGCCGGTACGCCGGCGTCGAGCACGACGGCGAGATCCTGACTGGCCGGCGGGAACGTCAGCAGATCCTCGAACAGGCCGATCGTCAGACCGCGGGCGGCCAGCGGCGCCACTGCCAGCTCGGCGACGTACACGGCGCGCGCTTCGATGCCATAGCCGGCCGCCACGTCGGGACGCAGCAGGCCGAAGGCCCCGACGCGGTCGCGGCCCAGCAGCAGGTCGGCCGCCTTGCCCGGATGCAGGAACGGTTCCTCGGAGCGCACGAACGCGGCGCCGCCGATCTGCAGACCGGCCAGCAGAAGCTCCACGTAGCCCTTGATGGTGTAGAAGTCGGTCGGGCGCGGCGCGCCGGTCCAGCTCTCGCCCGCCACGGAGCCGCACAGGGCCAGGCCCAGCATCTCCGGCTCGTCGACCGGCCACGGCTGGCCGGCGCTTTTGGCGCCCGGCGTCGCCGCCGGCAGGTCGCCGACGGTTCGGGGAAGGTAGACACGGCCCTGTTCGAACACGGCGACCCGTTCGGCCTGACGCGCCAGATTGGCGGCCACCGTCGCCAGAAGCCCGGGCATCAGGGTCGTGCGCATGACCGCCTGCTCGGCGCTCATCGGGTTGGCGAGGGCGATGGGCGCAGCGCGCCGGTCGGCGACGACGAGTCCCAGCGGGGCGGCCGCGTCGGCGGCCACGAACGAGTAGGCCACGACCTCGTCGAGCCCGGCCCCGGTCAGCGTGTCGGCGATGCGCCGGCGCACCTGCTGGTCGGCGCTCAGCAGACCGATCGCGTCGCGGCGCGTCGGCAGCGTCTCGGGCAGGTTCTCGAGGCCATGGATGCGGCCGATCTCCTCGACCAGGTCGACGGAACGCTCGAGGTCGCGGCGAAACGGCGGCGGCGTGACGGTGAGGTCGGCCTCGGCGACGGATGCGTCGCCGGTCGCCGGTTCGACCTCGCACTCCAGGCGGCGCAGGATGTCGGCCTGCTCGGCCGCTGCCACGGGGAGGCCGAGCAGCCCGTCGGAGAGGCTCGGGCGGTAGCGCAGGCGCGGTGGCGCCGGGGGCCTCTGTCCCCAGACGTCGACGGCCCCCGGCGCCACCGCGCCTCCACAGAGCTCGTGGAACAGGCGGCTGGCCAGGGCCAGGCCGGGCGGCACGTAGCAGGGGTCGAGTCCCTTCTCGAAGCGCGAGCTGGCCTCGCTGCGCCAGCCGACCTCTTTGGAGGTGCGCATGATGTTCGGTCCGTTGAAGGTGGCCGCCTCGAGCACCAGATCGACGGTATGTTCGTCGACCTCGGCGTCGACGGCGCCGAAGATGCCGGCGATCACCAGGGCGCGCTCGGTGTCGGCGATCACCAGGTTGTCGGGGCGCAACGCTCGCTCGATGCCGTCGAGGGTGACGATGTGCTCGCCCGGGTGAGCGCGGCGGGCGATCAGCTTGGCGCCGCGGATCTTGGCGGCGTCGAAGCCGTGCAGCGGCTCGCCGACGGCCAGCATGGCGTAGTTGGTGACGTCGACCACGTTGTTGATGGGACGCATGCCGGCGTGGGTGAGCCGCGCCTTCAGCCAGGCCGGCGAGGCGCCGACGGTGACGCCGCGGATGACGCGGGCGCCGTACCGGGCACACAGGTCGGGGTCGGCGATCTCGACGGCGATCGCCGCGTCGGCGGGGGCGCCACTCACGGGCGGTTCGTCGACCGGCGGCGGCGCCAGCGGCAGCTTCGCCGCCGCCGCCACCTCGCGGGCCACGCCGTAGACCGACAGGCAATCGGGCCGGTTGGGGGTGACTTCGATCTCGAGGACCGCCTCGGCCACCGGCAGGTGGTCGGAAAGCGGCGCCCCCAGCGGCCAGTCGGCCGGCAGCACGACGATGCCGGGGCTGCTCTGCTCGAAGCCGAGCTCCTGTTCGGAGAGCATCATGCCGTCGGACTCGACGCCGCGCAGGTTGGCCTTGCGCAGCTTGAGGCCGTTCTCGAGGGTGGCGCCGGCCAGCGACACGGCCACCGTGTCGCCGGCGGCGAAGTTCTGGGCGCCACAGACGATCTGATGGACGCCGCCGGCGGCCGGTCCGGCGTCGACCGAGCACAGCCAGAGCTTGTCGGCGTTGGGATGGCGCTCCTTGGTGAGCACGCGGCCCACACGGAACAGCGCCAGATTGGCGGGCTCGTGCGGCGCCCCGACCCAGTCGATGCCCTCGACCTCGGAGCCGCTCATGCTGAGCAGCTCGGCGAGCTCCTCTACCGAGCGCTCCCAGGCGACGTACTCACGCAACCAGCTTACCGGCACTCTCATCAGAACTGCTCCAGGAAACGAAGGTCGTTGTCGAACAGGGCGCGGGCGTCGGGCACGCCGTGCTTGAGCATGGCCATGCGCTCGACACCCATGCCGAAGGCAAATCCCTGCAGCTCGTCTGAGTCGTAGCCGACGAAGCCGTAGAGGTTGGGGTCGACCATGCCGGCGCCGAGGATCTCGAGCCAGCCGGAGTACTTGCACGAGCGGCAGCCGGCGCCGCCACACAGCAGGCACTGCACGTCGAGCTCGACGCTCGGTTCGGTGAACGGGAAGAAGTGCGGCCGCAGGCGGATGGCGCGCTCGGCCCCGAAGAACCCGCGGGCGAACTGGTGCAGCGTGCCCTTGAGGTCGGCCAGGGTGATGCCGCGGTCGACGGCCAGACCCTCGACCTGGTGGAACATCGGCGTGTGTGTGGCATCGAGGTCGGGCCGGTAGACCTTGCCGGGACAGATGATGAACACCGGCGGCTGCTGCGACTCCATGGTGCGCACCTGGACCGGCGAGGTCTGCGTGCGCAGCAGCAGGTCGCCGAAGACCGGGGCGCCGGCGACCGGCCCGGCGCCGTGGTGGCCGGCACCGGCCTCGTCGCCGCTCGTGGCGCGCCGCAGCGCCGTCCGCTGGTCGACGAAGAAGGTGTCGTCGACCGAACGCGCGGGGTGGTCGTCGGGTGTGTTGAGCGCCGTGAAGTTGTAGTAGTCGAGCTCGATCTCGGGACCCTCGGCGACCTTGTAACCCATCCCCAGGAAGATGTCTTCGACCTCGCGGATGGTGCGAGTGATCAGGTGCCGGTGGCCGAGCGGCAGCGGCACGCCGGGCAGGGTGACGTCGATGCGCTCGGCGGCCAGGGTGTGGTGCAGCGAGGCGCTGGCAAGGGCGGCCTCGCGCTCCTCTACGAGCTTCTCGAGCTCGACGCGCACGACGTTGCCCAGCTTGCCGACCACGGGGCGCTGCTCGGCCGGCAGAGTCGAGATCGAGCGCAGGATCTCGGTGAGCCTGCTCTTGCGGCCCAGGACGTGCACGCGGACCTGCTCGAGCGCGTCGGCGTCGGCGGCGGCGGCGGCGGCCGCCGCCGCCTCGTTGTACAGCGCGGCCAGCTCGGGCGTGCGTTCCTGCAGGTCGTGCAGCTGGGCGTCGTCCATGGTCACTCCTTCTGCGCCGGCCGGGCGCGACGGCGCGAGAGCTCGTACAGGGCGATGGCGCCGGCCACGCCGGCGTTCAAGGACTCTACCCCGGGGCCCGTCGCCCGGACCAGCGGGATCGTCACCAGGTCGGTCACGCAGGCCAGCGACGCGGCGCTCAAGCCGGCCCGCTCGGCGCCCACCACGAGCAGCGCCGCACCGGCGGCCGGCGTGACGCCGTCGAGCGGCGCGCCGCCGTGAGCCACCAGACCGTACACGGTCTGGGCGTCGAGCTCGGTGACGACCTGCTCGAGCGGCAGGTCCTGGTAGAGCGGCAGCGCGAACACGGCGCCCATGCCGGCCCGCACGACCTTGGGTGAGAACAGATCGACCGAGCCCGGCGAGGCGACGAGGGCGGCGGCGGCGAAAGCCGCCGCCGCCCTCACGAGGGTGCCCAGATTGCCGGGATCGGCCAGCCGGTCGGCGTAGACGACGAGCGCCGGGGCGCCCGGCTCGCCAGCGTCCGTCGCCGGGCGAGCGGAGTCGCCGTCACGAACCCGCCCGCACAGCTCGCCGAGCGCCGGCGCCACGGGCAGCGGGAAGATCGCCATGAGCGTGGCGGGAGTCTCGAGGGTGGAGAGTCGGGCGGCGACTCGCGCGTCAACCGGGTACACGGGAGCCTCGGCCAGCGGGTGGCCGGACTCGGCGAGCCGGGCGGCGAGCTCGGCCGGCTCGCCGGTGGCGAACACCGCTTCGGGCGCCAGGCCGGCCGCCAGGCCGGCCGCCACGAGATCGTCGCCTTCGACGAAGAAGGCGCGTTCGCGCTGACGGTACTTGCGGACGTGCAGTGACGCCGCTCGTTTGACGAGCGGATTCTCGGTGCTCGTGAGGGCGGCTAAAACCCCACGCCGTCGACCTGCCTCACAGACGGCGGTCGACCTACGCGGCCTTGGCCGCGGCGGCGAGCGCCACTTTGGCCTGCTCGACCAGCGCGGCGAACGACGCCGGGTCGGTGACCGCCATGTCGGCCAGCACCTTGCGGTCGAGCTCGATCTCGGCGAGCTTCAGGCCGTGCATGAAGGTGTTGTACGAAAGGCCGTTCTCGCGGGCGCCGGCGTTGATGCGCACGATCCACAGCTTGCGGAACTCGCGCTTGCGTACGCGGCGGTCGCGATAGGCGTACTTGAGGCTGCGCTGGACCTGTTCTTTGGCGCGGCGGTAGCTCGAGTGCTTAG
>Ga0182027_10002367_pt1 | contig 30678 bp, 31 predicted proteins | sample 712E1DmetaG_FD_121300 | JGI IMG/M metagenome (GOLD analysis project Ga0182027, IMG submission 121300) | Permafrost microbial communities from Stordalen Mire, Sweden - 712E1D metaG (Illumina Assembly) | ecosystem: Environmental > Terrestrial > Soil > Wetlands > Permafrost | place: Sweden...
GACTCAGGAAGATTTAGAAAAAAAGGAAAGTGAAGAAGTTAGTGCGGCTGCCCCGAGAAGGTCAATTTGGTCAGGAAGCATCACCATCGGTTTAGTGAATGTTCCTGTTAAATTGTATTCCATGATTTATGACAAGGGAATAAATTTCCATTTCTTGCATAAAGTTGACGGTCAACCTTTAAAATACGTTAAAATGTGCACTAAAGACGACAAGATAGTGCCTTGGAACGAGGTCATTCGAGGCTATGAAGTAGCTAAAAACGAGTATATAGCATTTGACAAGAAAGAGTTAGATGCTGCAAAACCTGAGTCTGACAGCCGAATTAGAATTAGCAAGTTTGTCGATTACTTCTCGGTTGACCCAATTTACTTTGACAAGACTTACGCTTTAATGCCTACAAAAAACAAGGAAGCCTACACTTTACTTTTGAGGGCGCTTGAAAGAAAAAACAAAGCTGGCGCTGCACGAATAACCTTGAGAACAAAAGAGTATCCTGCGTTGTTACATACTTATAGAGGCGCACTCGTTTTAACAACATTACGTTATGCCTACGATGTTGTTGACCCGCAGGATTTTGAAGAGGTCAAAAAGTTAAAGGAGCCCGATAAAGCTGAGTTAGATATGGCTATAAAAATTGTTACTGACCTTTCAGGCGACTTTGATATTGCTGAATTCGAAGACACTTACATGAGGAGGGTTGAAGAACTTATAGCACAAAAGCTAAAAGGCGAAAAAATCCAAATCGAGAGGCCGCCAGAAGTGGAAGCTAAAAGTCTCATGGTTGCGCTGCGAGAAACTCTCAAGCAGCTGGAACAGAAATGAGCCGCCATATTTACAAGCCTATGCTTGCAAGGGTTGCTCCCAAACCTTTCTCGGATAAAGACTGGATTTTTGAGGTTAAATGGGATGGTTTTAGAGCCATAGCCTATATCGATGAAGAGCTTAGCATAAAAAGTCGCAATGAAAATGAATTAAAACACAATTTTCCGGAACTGGCAGAGCTAACACAGTTAGCTAATGGCTTAGTTGTTGACGGCGAAATCGTTGTGATGAGAGAAGGCAAGCCTGACTTCCAAAGTCTGCTGGAGCGTGGTCAAGCTGTTTCAGCAGGCGAGATTCAAAGGCAAGCCAAACGGGCGCCAGTAGTATACATTGTTTTTGATGTTTTAGAGAAGGATGACAACCCACTCACTGGGCTGCCGTTAATGGAGCGCAAAAAGATTTTGAAGGACTCGTTGAGGGAAGGCTCACATGTGCTCTTGTCTGATTTTATTGAGGAGAAAGGAGAAGCCTACTATCAACTAGCCTTAGAGAAGGGCTTAGAGGGAGTAGTGGCGAAAAAGAAAGATAGCCCCTATGAAGAGGGTTTGCGAACTGGGAGTTGGTTGAAAATTAAAAAACTGAAAACTTGTGACTGCGTAATTTTCGGTTACACGAAAGGAGAGCACTCTAGGGAAAAAACGTTTGGCGCCTTAATTTTGGGACTTTACGATAAGAAGGGCAAACCAGTTTATGTTGGCAAAGTCGGGACAGGTTTTACTGAAGAGATGCTTGGAGTTTTAAGTGACAAATTTGAAAAATTAAAGACGGAGCTTGCTCCTTTCAAGCCTGAATCTGGTGATAGGGTAACTTGGCTTGAGCCCAAGCTGGTTTGTGAAGTTGCTTATCAAGTTGTAACGCGGGATATGAGGTTAAGAATGCCACGTTTTAAGGGTTTAAGAGAGGATAAGTCACCAGTCGAATGCACCCTTGACCAACTGATTGAATGCAGAAAATTGGACACAGCCGACGGCGATAGGCTTTCGGAATATGCGTTAAAACGCGATTTTGAACAGACTCCTGAACCTAAGGGCGGAGAAAAAAAGGAGGAGAAACTTATTTTCGTAATTCAAGAGCACCACGCAAGAAGATTGCACTATGACCTGAGACTAGAAAGTGGTGGTGTTTTGAAGAGCTGGGCTGTTCCGAAAGGGATGCCCGAGTCTGCTGGTGAGCGGCGTTTGGCGGTGGAAACGGAGGATCATCCCTTTGAATACGCAAGTTTTGAGGGCACGATTCCTGTGGGGCAGTATGGGGCTGGGACGGTTAAAATTTGGGATAAAGGTAGTTATGAAACTAAAGTTTGGGAGAATGATAAAATTGAGTTTACGCTTAAGGGTCAAAGGCTTAGAGGACGGTATATTCTTGTGCGTTTAAAGAAGGCTAAAGATGATAAGTCTTGGCTGCTGCTAAAGAGTAAAGAGTAGCATGCAAAACCTTCATTTAGGCACTATAGGTTGGAGCTACAGCTTCTGGAGGGGCACTTTTTACCCGAATAAAACTGGGTCCAAAGATTTTTTGGCTTATTACGCATCCAAATTCAGTACTGTTGAGGTTGATAATACATTCTATCGGATTCCAAGCCAGCAAGCCATAGCCAACTGGAAAGAGCAAACGCCTGATGGCTTCAGTTTTTCGTTAAAGTTTCCTGGAGTTATAACGCATGTTAAAATGCTCAAAGATTGCCAGAGTGAAACTGACCTTTTTCTTGAGCGAGCAAAAATATTGAAGGAGAAGCTTGGGCCTTTGCTGTTGCAGTTTCCCCATAGTTTTGGAATTGAGCGATTATCCAGTTTGGCTGACTTCTTGCATCCTAAAACTCAGCGTTACGTGATTGAGGTGCGGGATGAAGGGTTTCTTAATGACGCGTTTTATTCGCTTTTAAGAGATAGCAATGTTGCTTTGGCATGGGTTGATAATCCCTTTATGCCCAGTATCAGTGAAGTAACTTCTGATTTTTTGTATGTTAGGTGGGAAGGAGACCGCGAAAAAGTCAAAGGCACCTTAGGTAAAATTGAGGTTGATGTCCAAGAGAACTTGCGGTTGTGGGCAGACAAAATAAAGCCTTATCTAAGCAAGGAAATGAACGTTTTCGGCTACTTTGGGAAATATTACTCAGGTTATCCTCCGCTTTTGGATGTGATGTCCGTTGGCTGCGTTAGTGGAGGTTTTCCTGACCCGACCTCAGGTGTTGAGAAGGGCGAAGTGTTGTTTGATTCACGTGGAAGAGGAAGCTTGCAACAGCGAAAAATGGTTTTGCACAATAATAGGTGTTTTAGGTTTATTGTGCAGTTCAGACCTAAAATTTTCATGGTGATTTAAATAGAGGGGTAACGCGGGGTTTTACGGTGGTCCTGTTTTTTTAGGTAATAAAGGGTAAAATACGATAATGGAGCTTGCTTGAGGATATTTTTGTTTCTAGGAAAGCTGTGGTAATTGTCGGAACAATCTGTCTGGTGATGCCCTAAACAAGCAGGTTGAATGGATGAAGCGCTAAATAAGTGTGCAGAAAGATTATCTGAAGAGATAACGGTGATGAAAAATAGTGGGGCTAAGAATGTGATAAAATGAAGAAGGAAGAAACGGTTGCTGCAAGGTTGCCTGAGGCATTAGTATCGGATATAAAGAAGACTGAAGGCGTGGAACAAATAGACCGTTCAATAGTGCTGAGAAAGCTGCTTAACAAAGCTGTAAGTGAATGGAAGAAAGAGTATGCAGCAAAGCTTTACGCTGAGGGCTCAATAACTTTGGAGAAGGCTGCCATGGATGCTGGTGCGTCTGTGAGAGAGATGATGGAATACTTAAAGCAAAAAAAATACCCTCTCAGTATGATGCAGAAGACTTAGATGAAGATATGAAAAACTTCTACAAGAGAATGGCCTGAAAAACATGAAGAATCAACGAGAAATGAAGACTTACAAAAAGTAGTTACTGTTGGCGGAAGAGTTGCTGGCGCAAAGGCGAAAAGAACAAAAGATTGTTCCTTGATAAACCTCTTTATTGGTTGAGATGTATGTTTTTTAAACAAATTCAACAGCACGGAGACAATTTTTCGTACATTATAGCGGACGAAGATAGTGTGGAAGCGGCGGTTGTGGATTCAAGCTTTAACTCCAGCGAAATAATCAAGATTCTGAAAGCTAAAAAATTGAATTTAAAGTACATCATAAATACTCATGGACACTCCGATCATACTGCTGGAAATACAGAGTTAGCCTCTATTTTTGGGGCAAAATTGGTTGCTTATAAACTGTCAAAATTGAATTGCGATGTTGCAGTTGCAGATGGCGACGTGTTAACTGTTGGCGAGGTTTCGATAAAGGTGATTTATACGCCGGGGCACACTGTGGACAGTATTTGCTTGCTAGTGGATAATAAGAAGCTGTTGACTGGTGACACTTTATTTGTTGGTGAATGTGGAAGAACAGACTTGCCTGGCGGCAGCTCCAAAACAATGTATGATAGTTTGTTCAATAAGCTCTTGAAACTAAATGATTCCGTGGAAGTTTATCCGGGGCATGATTATGGGTTGAAGCCTTCGTCAACTATTGGCGAGGAAAAAAAGTCTAATTATACGTTACAACCCAGAAGCCTTGAAGATTTTATCACGTTTATGAAGGAATCGTAGTCTTTCTTGTTTTTTGTTTTTCTTGGTATGGCGATAACAGATAACATGATAGCGGTTTTAGGGAGCAGTTTGGATTTCCAAATTGTTTTTTTTAAATAATATTTGTTCTACTGTTTAAATTACATAGGGTTTCTCGAGATACCTTTTATTGCCTGTGTTCTAAACTATGGGTTTATAGCTTAGCAAGCAGGTATTGTTAAACAAAACTTAAAAGAGTTTAAGAACAATTAATAAGCTGTAGTGTAGAATGGTTCAATCTCGCCTTAGGAAAAAGATACTGGTAAAATTAGAGGCTTTGAGTGTTTGGGTGCGTTTTAGAGCTTTGCGAATAAATCTTTTAGCTCAATCACTCAAAAACATACTTTTAATATCTTGTAAAGCATTAATTGAGGTTGGGTGCAAATGATACTTTTTTTTGATATCGTTTCTATCGTTTTGCTTTCGATCTTGCTTTTTTGGACGGTATATAATGGCTCAATTATATACGTCGGTGTAAGAAGTAGACGCAAGCGCGCCCCCAGTAGTTATGCGAATGAGAAGCCAAAGTTTTCAATTATTGTGCCGACCAAGGATGAAGAAATTGTTATTGGTCGCTGTTTGAATGGTTTACTTGATTTGGATTATCCGAAGGACAAGTTGGAAATTATAATAGTGGATGGGAATTCGACTGACGGCACATGTAAGGTGTGCTCGGATTTTTCAGCGAAGTATCCTGGGGCTTTCAAGATTGTTAATGAAAAGGAATCTAAAGGCAAGCCTGCGGCTCTCAACTTTGCATTGCCCTATGCAACAGGGGAAATTGTGGGAGTTTTTGATGCTGACAGTGTTCCAGAAAAGGATGTGCTTAGAAAAGTTGCGTCGTATTTTGGAGATAAGCAATTAATGGCTGTGCAGGGCAGAACTACCTCGCTGAATGAGAAAAAAAACATTTTGACAAGGGTTATCGCGTCGGAAGAGAAAGCTTGGTATCAGGCTTTGCTTAGCGGAAGAGAAAAACTTCAGCTGTTTGTTCCTTTAAACGGTAGCTGCCAATTCATAAGGCGTAACGCGCTGGAAGAGTTAGGCGGGTGGGATGAGACTTCTCTTACGGAAGATGTGGAGTTAGCTTTGCGGCTTGTTGAAAAAAACCATCAGATAAAGTATGCTGAAGATGTTTGCTGCGGGCAGGAAACACCTAATGGTTTAAGAGACTTCATCAAGCAGCGCGTTCGTTGGTACAGAGGATATATGGAGACGGCTTTAAAATATGGGCGTCTTCTTGATACTCTAAATAAGAAGACCGTGGATGCCGAAATTTCGCTCGCTGGACCATTTATGATGGTTGTGTCGTTGCTCAGCTACGTGAACTGGTTTATCCTTGCGTTATTTCTCTCCGAAAGCAACCCGATAATAAATTTCACAGGGCTAGTTATAGCCTTAACTGCGGTTTCCTTAGTTTCAGTTGGCATTGGGTTAATTGCCTCTGAGAAGCCCGTGAAACTTCGAAATCTGCTTTGGATACCTGCAATTTACGCTTATTGGCTTATTCAGATGTGTATTGCGGGTTGGGCTTTTCTGAAATTAATATTTAGGCGGAAGAGGGTTTGGAATAAAACTGTTAAAAAGGGATTCATAACACCCAACATTGCTAAGTAGCCTGCTTTATAGACATAAAAAATTGATAGGTTAATTTGCAAATAATTCTATAAGGATTTAAATTTCTGTGCCATAGTTTTAAATCAACCTTTCGTCTATTCACTAATTGTTTCAAAGATCATGTGGTTCGGCTCCATGAAGAAGGGAATTACCACTCACCTAAAACGATACAGTCCTGTTACAATGACAAATGCTTTAGTTAATTTCAAAAAAATTTGCTCTCTCCCATTAGTTCGGCTTGTTTCTTTAGAGGCTTCTCTTGAAGCTGAGAAAAAAAAAGGCTTATTCCGGCTGAACCATTGGCGGTTTAGCAGGAAGGCAAAGTGCCTGACAGTTGTCGCGATTGTAGCTGTTTTGTTGCTTTCTGCTTTTGAGTTTTTCCCAAAACAAAACGTTGACAGAGATAATGTTGTTCCGCAAAACGGTGATAACTCGACAGCGACTCCGTCGCCGACTGCTGCTGCAAATGAAGATAATGGGTCCTCGTCTAATTTAACTCAATGGATTAGTGAGTTAACTGGAAGTAAAGAGCAAACTTCAGGTTCCTCTTGGGTTGGGAGTCCTGGCTTAATACAGTCTGCTCAAACTATCAATAGTACTGTTTGGATGGAGGTTGCGGCGAATGCTTGGGCGTATTTCCAACTTGGTGTAGGTGTTAATCCTATTACTGGTCTTCCTTACGCTGGAGGTTTAACTTTTGAAGCTTTTACTGATTGGGATTTAGGTGTGTATATCCAAGCTGTCATTGACGCGCAGGAATTAAATTTAACAGGTACTGGTGGCGCTTGGGGCTCTTCTGCAAGAATAGATAAGGTTTTAACGTTTCTGGAAAACCGGCCTCTTAATAATGCTACAAATTATCCGTGGCAGTTCTACGATGCTACAACTGGAAAAGAGGCTTATTCAGTTTCACAAGAGGCAACCGTTGATATTACTGATACGGGAAGGCTGTTTGTTGCTCTGAGCAATCTTATAAATTTTAACAGTAGTTTGGCGCCGCAAATAATTACGATAGTTGGAAGATGTAATTATACTGCTTTAGTGCCTGGCATCGAGAGTGATAGCCTTACATCGGTTAATATTTATTCTTACTATGTTTACAGCGGTTTTGCAAGCTTTTGGCCTAATCAACTTTCTAATGCTCCAATTAATATATTGAATAATATTCTTTCAGCTGGTAATGTTACAACTTATGGTAATGTTTCGTTGCCTAAAGGTCAGATTTCTTGTGTCCCGCTTCTTTGTTCAGTTTTTGAGCTTGACAATAATAATTCTCAATTGATGGGTTTAATGAATCAGGTTTATTTGGCTCATGAAGCCTATTATAACGCGACAAGGCAGTATGTGGCTTTTGGTGAAGGGAATGGCTTCAGCACTAGCGCTTACCTAGACGAGTGGGTTGTTTTGCCTAATGGTGATACATGGAAAATAACGGCTTCTGGAAGCAGTTCATATTTGGGCATAAATCAAAGTAATTATATTATTTATAATTACGTAGCGTTTGGTTTCTTGTCTCTTTACAATACAATGTTTGCCCGCAATACGGTTATTTATCTTGAGCAACGTCTTCCTGACCCTTCAGGCGGTTACGCTGAGGGAGCTGACAATAGTGGGAATGTGGTTTCAATGGTTGGCAGTAACACGAATGGTTTAATCTTAGACGCCGCACTATACTATATACAGAATAATCCATAGCACATAGATTACATGAAATCTAAGCAACCAGTTGACCCACTTTTAAATTCTGGCATTTTTTCTAAAAATATCCATCTCTTTTACCAGCGAGAGGCATTTAGAATAGCAATCATTTTGAAGATCATGACAAATAAAACAATCTGAAAACCTAAAACCTCTTAAGATTGAACATCTATGTAACTTCAAAATGGGAAGGGGCAAGTTTAATATATCTAACCTCGCGAACGCCTTAAAGACGTTTCAGGAAACAATATGGATGATTACTAAGAAAAAGATAACTGCGATTTGCCTTTGTGTGATTTTGCTTGGCATAACAGGTCTTAATCCCTTGAGCCGGCAAACAGGGAGAATGGTGTGATTGAGAGTCTGTTTTGTCTCTTCTTATCCACCCAACCGAGCTCGTTTAAGCGAATATGCCCAGAATTTGGTAGCTGCATTGGCAAGTAGACCTGCGATAGATACCCTCTATCTTTTAGTTGACAAAAGCGACCGTTCTGAAGACGTGTTACCGGAGGACCCTAAGGTTAAAGTTTTGAGGGTTTGGAAAGCTGATAATTTGCTTTCAATACTGAGCGTAATGTACTACATTTTAAAGCTGAGACCCGACGTTGTGCACTTTAATGCGAGTTTCCAGAGTTTTGGGAAGAATAAACTTACCAACGTTACTGGTTTGTCGCTGATTCTTCTTTGTCGCCTTCTCGGTTTTCGCGTTCTAGCTGGAGTGCATACGCTTGGGGAAAAAGCGGATTTAGAGAAGTTTCATCTAAAGGACAGTTTGCTTAACAGAGTGGGAATTCTTATAGCTACAAAGATTATCCTTTCCGCTCAGAGCGTAGTGGTTCTTGTTCGCTCCTACGGTGATTTTTTGAAGAAACGTTACGGTCACAAGGGGGTTCAGTACATACCTCACGGCGCCTCAGTGGACACAAATCTGAAAGTGAATACTAATGAAAAGGTCATCCTAATTTTCGGTCACATGGGACCACACAAGGGACTTCCATTAATGTTTGAAGCTTTTGAAAAACTAAGAGAAGAAAAAAGCAACATCAAACTGTTAGTTGCTGGTTCCAACCACCCAAGCTTTCCTAATTACCTAGAAGAATTTGACAAAATACATACTCCGAACGTTGAATTCTCAGGTTATGTCCCTCAGCAGGAACTTGGGTCTGTTTTTAGAATGGCTGACGTGGTGGTTCTACCTTACAATGCTGCGCCAGGAACAAGCGGCGTATTTCATCTAGCATGTGGCTACGGGCGACCTATCGTGGCTTCTGATCTGCCCGAAATTAGAGAAATGGTTGATGATGGTGCTTCAGCGATTCTGGTGCCTCCAGGTGACGTAGACGCCCTAAAGAACGCAATTTTAAAGGTTCTCTTTAACAAAGAGTTAGCCACTAAGATGAGTGAGCAGAACTTGAATTTTGCTCAGAGAGAAAGCTGGAGTTCAGTAGCAAAAGCTTACGAGGACGCTTACCTATCGCTTTTACGTTGCTGATGTCTTGTAAACAGAGCAGAAGTGGTTTATTCTGGCGTATTTTTGCTTTTCATTAAGTGCAAGCGCGGCGAAGGCTCTTTTGCAGTAGAATTATATTTGAATTAGGCAAATAGTATAAGCGAAGCTTAATTTGGAATGTTGCGTGTTGTTTGGAAAGTTTCGGATTCAGTTGGTTAAGTGGGAGGCGTGTTGCTGAAGGGCATAAGGTTTAGTGTGTTGGTATTTGCGGTGATTATGGTCGTCGTGGTTGCTTCGCAGGGCTTTTGGCTTGCAGAAAACTCCTCAGTTAATCAAGTTATCAAAACTCCCGGTGTTGATGGTACAGCGTATTGGATGAGTTTAGCTACTAATGCTTGGCAGTATTTTCAGGTTGGAAACAGCGTAAACTCTGCAACTGGGCTACATGCTTCGGGCCAGGATTACCCCTACTTTACTGATTGGGATTTAGGTGTTTACATTCAAGCGATTATTGACGCTGAGAAACTGGGCATAATAAGTAACAATGGGACTTATGGTGCCGATTGGAGATTTAATGAAATATTAGCATTCCTTGAAACTCGTCCATTAACGAGTGATGGTCAACCTTATGCTTGGTATACTACGGATGGTCAGAATCGAGATGATTCAGGTCAGGTTGCTACTGATGCTGGTAATTTGCTTGTGGCTCTTAATAACTTGAAGGATTATAGACCTGATTTAGCAAGTCGCATTGATTATATCGTGTATAATCGCACCAATTATGGGTCGGAGCGTGAAGCTGTTAGTGCGATAGCTGGCTCTGTTAATATTTATGACTATTATGTCGTGTGTGGGTTTGCGGATTTTTGGCCTAGTCAGTTTTCTTCGGAAGCAAACACTATCCTTAACAACATTGTTAATGCATCTACAGTCGAAACTTATGGTGTTGCGTTGCCGGAAGCTAAAGTAACGTCTGAGCCTTTGCTTCTTTCCATTTTTAATTTTCAACAACCTGACGCAAGGTTGCTGAATTTGTCAAGGCAAGTTTACCTTGCTGAGGAAGCGAGGTATAATGCAACGGGAAAATACACAGCTTTTAGTGAGGGAAATATTGTAGGGGTGAATGGTGTAACTTACGTGTGGGAGTGGGTGGTGTTGCCTGATGGAAGCACGTGGGTTATCGAGAAGGATCAAACGTCAGTTATTTCCGTGACGCCGGTTGTTTATTTGAAGGTAGCGGTTGGCTTGGACGTAATTTATAATACAAATTACACACAGAGTATGGTTGATGCAATTGAGCCTGTTTCTCTTACAAATAGTGGGTACCGAGATGGTGTTAATGAAAATGGTCAGGTGGTTTCGACTGTGATTGATAAAACTAATGGGTTGATCTTGGCGGCTGCATTATATGCGATAAATAACAATGTCAGTGCTCCTTATCCCTCGCTGGTTTCTTCACAAAGCAAAAATTGGCTTCTACTTGCATAACGTTTTCTTTGTTGCATTTTGGGAAAAATTTAACTTCTTCAAATCCGACTTGTAAGTGATTTGTTTCCCAAAAAGTATCTGTTTCCGTTGCTTGCGTTCGCCGTTCCGCTATTGGTTAGAGTTATCCCTGAGGTTTTGATGGGACCTTACGTTGTTGGCTTTGACACGATGGGGTATTATGTTCCGACTACTCTGTTGTGGCTGCATGGTGGTGTGAGCTTGTGGAGTTTTATTGCTACGGCTCCGTTGCTGTACACTTTGACTGCTGGGTTGACTTTAGCTAGCGGTTCAGTTGTTTTGGTGCTTAAGGTGCTTCCATCTCTGTTTCTCGGCTTTTTGGGTTTAGCCATGTATGGTTATGCTAGGCGCGGCTTGGGTTGGTCGCCTAAAAAAAGCATTGTGCCTGCTCTGGTTGGAACTTTGTATTTTGTGGCTCTGCGAGTTTCGTGGGATGCATTTCGAGAAGAGTTGGCGTTAATCTTTTTCTTTGTGGTTCTCATGTTGCTTGTCGCCAAAGCTGGGGGGTCGGGTAAGTTTTCTTGGAAGCGTTACGTAGCGTTTTCTTTGGCTCTAGCCGCGGTCGTATTGTCGAATCAAGTGGTGGCTGTTCTCGTGCTCGGTGTGTTGCTGTTCACTGTTATTTACAAGCTGGTTCGCGAAAGCCGCATTGATGCTGTTCGTTTAATCGTGTTTTCTTTGCCTGCGGTGCTGCTTTTTTTCGCTATCTTTTATTTGAGTCCTACAGTGCCAGAGTACCGTTTGATTTTCGGTTTCCCCACAACTACCGATGGCTGGTTGGCGCTTTTTGGTTACTCTTCTTATCCAGCAATGTTGGCAAGTGAAGCAGGATTTTTCCTGTACTGTTTTCTGCCTTTACTGCCCTTAGCAGTGTTGAGCGTGCGGCGTTTTGGCAGCTTCCAGATGCGCAGTTTTATCGTTTTGATTTTGATTGCGGCCTTGGTTCCTATGGTTAGCCCCAGCGATCTGCGTATTGTAATGTTGCTTGTTTATCCCTTAGCTTTTTATGCGACTGAAGGGTTAAGCTGGCTTAAGTCTGTTCACTGGAAGCGTTTTAGGATAACTTTGCTGCGCGTTGGCTTAGTTTATTTACTGCTTGTAACTGTGGTTCTGAGTTTAGGTTTCATGGTGATGACTCCAGAAAGTCCTTTTCCGTATTTCGCGGAAGGGGTGAACCCTTACATTTACACGATTCCGACCTCTATGCTTCAGAACACCGTGTCCATAACTGACTGCCAAGGGACAGTAAATGCCCTTCAATGGCTTAAAGATAATATGACTGGTAACTCGATTTTGCTTACGCATAGGGTGTTTTATGGTTGGGCGCTCACAACATTTAACCCTGATCAGGTGTTTCTGTATGAATTTGGTAATCCTTTAAACGCTGCAGCGACTGCTGCCCAAGAAGGGTATAGTCAAATATACCTTATATGGTGGGTAAATGGAAAAGGATGGGATGGGCAACCAACTGTGTCCTCGGCATTTCACGAAATCTATCAGAGCGGCGAAATTGCCATTTACCAATATGCTCCAAATTAACTAATGTAGAGTTGAAAAACTGATAATTTCCAAAATTCGCAAGTTAATTTCAAAGCATAAATTAGCAAGCATAATAATTGTTGGCGTAGTCGTAAGAGTTCTTCTGATGCCGATTTCCGCTCACCCTTTTGATGTGTATGTTTGGTATAATATTTCAATGAGTATTTTGAAAAATGGGCCGTTCACTTTGCAGGCTTTTCCACCGTTGTGGTATCATTATATGATGATTCCAATCGCTTACAGTTATAGTTGGCTTGCAGGCCTTTTCTCCACAAGGGCTATTCCTATGGCTTCTCTTCCGTCGGCATTGAACTTTTACCCTTCTTTTAATGTTCAATATGTGCCTGGGATGCTTTTTAATTTTGTAGTTAAAATCCCCTTCTTGATTTCAGATGTTGCGATAGCTTTTCTTCTTTACAAAATAGTTGAGGAATTAACACATAGCAAGGGGCTTGCTGAAAAAGCCGCGTTTCTCTGGTTTCTTAACCCATATGTAATTTGGATTTCAGCTGGTTGGGGCATGTGGGACACTTTGCCCGCGCTTTTTTCTTTGGTTGCCTTCTTCTTTTTGTTGAGGAAGAAATATGCACTTTCCGCGGTTTTTCTCAGCTTGGGCGTGGCTTCAAAATTGTATCCTGCTTTGTTTTTGGTGCCTATTGCAGTTTATCTTTTAAAGTCGAGTCCCGTTGGAGATAAATGGAAGAATTGCTTGAAGTTTTTTTCTGTCTTTACAGCTGCTACAGTTTTGCTTTTTCTTCCCTACTTAGGCATGATAAAAAGCTTTTTCACAGGCTTCTTTGTGTCAAATCCTGCAGCGTCTGGTGCTGTGGCTAATCAAGTTAATAACCCTGTGGCTTTTGGTCTTTCTTACTGGGCGCTTTATATGCTAAATCGGCTACTCAACTTGCCTGTAACTGCTGGGTTTATTTCTTTTGTATCGACGGCGTCGATTGTGCTTGTGGCTGTCGGTTTGGGGCTTGTTTACTGGAAAACTAGCAAAATGACCTTTCAGAAGCCCGCCTATGATTTGGCTTTTGTAATGCTTTTGCCTGTGGCCGCGTTATTTCTTTCCTATCGAATTATTTGCGAGCAGTTTTTTGTTTGGGCAATACCCTTCCTAGTCATATTATGTGTTGGAGGACGCGTTAAAGAGGCTTTTTACTGGGCTGCTTCGATTGTAGCGTTACTTTATGCTGTACTGAATTGTCCGCTTCCTTTCTTCTTTTTGCCTTTAGCTCCACGGTACACCAATATTTTGCTGGATATGGTGCATGCTATCTGGGCTGTTGAACCCATAAGAATTGTGTCTCTTGCTGTACTGGGTTGCGTATTTTCTATTTTATTGGTTTTTATAATAGTTCAGTTATCAAAAAAGCAGGGTTCAAAAAATTTCTCTTAAACTAAATTCACTGAAAAATACCGTTGCCCTTGTGGAAAGTTTATCATTATGGTAAAATGATTGTAATATGGTGGAAAATTTGGGAACTGGAGTAGAAATCAAAAAAGTGGATGCTCAAGGGCGCTTCATCCTGCCAGCGGATTGGCGTGAAGCCGAGATATAGGTGAAAGCAGAGAATTGTATGTTATCAAGAGGAGAGGCTACTTGAAATTGGTTCCCAAGTGCCGTGTTGACCTGACCGAATGCTTCGACAAAGTAGATTTAGGTGTTGGTGCTATCGGAAATTGGAGTGACTTTGAGAAGAAATTCTATGAGGTCGGCAAATGAGTTCTTAGACGCTAACGTGTTCATTTATGCTTACAGCGTTGAAGATGAAGGCTGCATAAGAACCGCGTACTATACAAGTACCATGAGAAAAGCGGGGAGGTATAAGGCATTCAGAAAGTTAAAACCCTCATAGACATTGATGTTCGAAAAGTGCTGGAGCAAATTGAAGCAAAATACGGCTTGAAGCTGCCGCGGACAGTGATAACATAGGCTATGACGAGGACGTAGGCGACCTATACATACGATTCAAAAATGCTGACGCTGCTGAAGGGAACCAACAAGCGACGGAAAAACAATAATCCATTATGACGAGAAAGGCAAAATAGCCGCCATTGAAATCACAGATATAACTGCTCTCTAACAGCTTTTGCTTTTGTGAAAAGGCTTAAATTCATAGTTTTCCGTGTTTGAAGTATGCAGGATATTGAGCGCATCAAACGCGCGCTTTTACAGCATAAAACAGAATTGAGAAAGAAATTTAAAGTGAAAAGTATCGGAGTTTTCGGTTCCTATGTACGGCGTGAGCAAAAACGGCACAGCGACGTGGATGTACTGGTTGAGTTTGAGGAGCCCGTGGGGCTATTTGAATTTATGGATTTAGAAATGTACCTCTCTGACTTGCTAGGCGTTAAGGTTGACTTGGTGTCAAAGAAGGCACTTAAGCCCCACATCGGTGAGCGCATCCTCAAGGAAGTAATCCTGATATGAAAAGCCGCGACTATAGGGACTATCTGCAAGACATCTTGGACGCTGTAAATGACATCGAAAGCTTTGTTGACGGCATGACTTATGAGGAGTTTATCAAGGACAGAAAGACCTTGAACGCTGTGGTGCGCAGCATCGAAATAATTGGAGAAGCATCCAAGAACCTCCCTGAAACATTGAAGGCAAATTGCAAAGAGCTTCCTTGGAAGCAGATGGCTGGAATGAGAGACAAACTAATTCATGCCTATTTCGGAGTTGACGTAGAAACCCTTTGGAAAGCGGTCAAAGAAAACATTCCGTCGCTGAAAGGGGGAATCCAGAAAATGCTAAAAGACCAAGAAAAGTGATTGTGAATGTTTTCAATTTCACCCTAATGCGCAAATCATAAATATCATAAAAAGAAATGTTAGTAAAAACAGGATGAGACTGGAAACATAATGTTCGAGGCTGTACCTAATAGCGCTGCTTTCTGTTTCCTTGATAAAAAGCAATTGGTGAATTTGAAAACTAAAGCTATGCGTTCTGGCGCATGGTTCAAAGCATTGCAGAGAATAGACAGATGAGTTTACAATCATGTTTCTAAAAGGCAGCGAGTTTGTATTTTAGCTCACGGAATCGGTAAATACATCCATTTCTTTGGTTTTCTCTCGGATTTAGGGACTATTTCGAATCCGCAATTCTGGTAGAAATTGAATTTTTTATAGTTGGTTAAGATAATTATCAATCGACAACCTACTTCGCTAGATAATTGTTTTGCCTTACTAACGCACCATAAATTTATGTTTAGTCCGACATGGCGACCGCGATAGTTGTTATCAGTTGCCAATCTCCCAATCATTAATGCTGGATAATCACGTATGTTTGTTTCAAATGGCAACCTTATTTTTGTTTGCTTTATCTCAATTTGGCTCATTGATAAAGTTGCAAAGCCGACAATCACGTCATTGTGAAAGAACAAGTAGGTTATGCCCAGATTTTCCTTCTGGAATTGGAGAGCTTCTTTATGTATGAATTCATTTAATCCCATTTCATCGTCTTTACTGCAGTCAAATCTCGAAAGGTCATGGTTGGCATTCAGAATTTCAAACCGCAATTCTTCTGCCTTTATGTGCTCTGAAGCCATAGAAAATCAGTTGGCTATATTTGCCTTTAAATTTTTAGGTCTATTGCTTTCGCCTTTTTATAGCTTTGAAAACCTTATCTGCGTCTTCGTAGACTTTTAGTTGTTTTAGGCTCAGAGGCTGTTCTATCTTTTGAACAAATTCTTTAGCACATTTCCCTTTCAAAACGGGCGCATTCTCTGGTCGCATGTTTTATTCACTCTTATGTTAGGTCAAGTACATTAGCGTACTTAAGTTTTGCTTTGTGTGGTTCTGTGAAGTTGTCGGTTGATGAATTTCAACTGAATAGCCGTTCAAACCTTTCTGTTCTCCTTTCTCTTTGCCTTACCCTAAACTTAACTTGCGCAATTTATAAATATCATAAAACAAATGTTCGTAAGAACAGGATAAGAATGGAAACATGATGCCCGAGACTGTACCTAATGGCTGTGCTTTCTGCTTTCTTGATAAAAAACAGTTGGTGAATCTGAAAACTAGAGCTATGCGTTCTGGCGTATGGTTTAAAGCGTTGCAGAGAATAGATAGAGTGCTCTTTGATTTAACGATAAGAGTTGTAGATACCATTCGAAGTGCAAAGTTAGCAAAAAGTATCGCTGTGATCACAAGGAAGCTGGAAGATGCTATGAAAAGCAGTTTTTCGAGTCGTTTGAGGGAGATTGGTTTGCCTCTGGCTCAAAAAGTCAGTTTGGTGGCTCAGAAGCTAGGAAATATTTCTGCTATTAGTTGGGTATTTGATTCTTCATTCGCAATCTTCTTGGCTGTGATGCACATGAATTATGTTAAAATATTCAAACGATAATTAACCCCTCAAGGTTGTTATCTGAATCTTAAAGGCACAAAGTTTAATTTCTAAACCACTCATTAAAATGAAAGGAATCAGTAGTGTGTTTACAACATGACTCAAAATGGCTTTGACAAGATTATGCTTAAGGTCAAAGGGTACGTTGGGGAGAATTGGGGCTCTCCCTTTATTGTTGGGTTTATGTTGTTTTTGGTTGTTGCCGCTGTTTTCCTGTCTGCTGGTTTTTCTTCCTTGGCTGATACTGTAGCTGTTTACGCGTTTTATGCTTTGGTGGCTGGGGTTTTTCTTCAACTTGCCAGTTTTCTGAAATATCGCGGGAAAGGCGATGATGGGGTGGCTGTTTAATGGAGCAAGTAGAGTTATCTTTTGTTATTCCCGCATACAATGAGGAAGACTTCATCGAGGATATGCTTGAGTCAATAGACGCGGTTATTGCGGGTAAGCATTTGCCGTATGAAATTGTGGTTGTTGACGACGGTAGCCGTGATGGGACATTGGCGAACGCTGTGAGATACGCAAAAAGAAACGGTCACGTTAAAGTTGTAAGTTACCCTGAGAATGTGGGAAAAGGCTATGCGGTAAAAACTGGTTTCATGCGGTCCAACGGAGTTGTTGTTGTTTTTGCTGATAGCGATATGGAAATCGATTTGAGCGTTATATCAAAATACATAGACGCTTTGAAACGTGGCGATATTGTCATAGCTTCTAAAAAGCATCCTGATTCCCGAGTGAAAGTACCTTTATCTCGTAAGATTTTGAGTGGTGGTTTCAACAGTTTAGTTAGGCTTCTTACTGGGGTGCCTCTTAAAGATACTCAGTCTGGGCTTAAAGCGATGAGGAAGAGTGCGTTCGTTGATATTTTTCCCAGGTTGGCTGTGAAGCGTTATGCTTTTGATGTTGAGTTGCTAGCTGTGGCCAATCTTTTTGGCTTAAAAGTTGTGGAGATGCCAGTAAATATTAAGTTAGATGCTTCGTTTAAGCCAAAGGAGATGTTGCGCATGTTTCTTGATTTGCTTGGAATAGCATATAGGCTTAGAGTGATTCATTGGTATCAGCGCCAGCTTCCCAAGAAAAACGGTTTCCAAAACATGGTTTCATTCGTTCTTCGTGAAAATTGATGAAGAATTTGAAGATTCTTTTGTTTAACTGGCGGTGCCCCAAGCATCCACAGGCTGGGGGTGCTGAGAAGGCAACTTATGAAATTGCTAGACGCTGGGTCGGCTGGGGTCATCAAGTTCACTTGGTTTCTGGAGGTTTTTCTGGTGGGCAAAAGTATGACAACATTGACGGTATTAGAGTTACTCGTCTAGGCGGAAAATATTCTGTTTACCCTCAGGCAATCTTGCACTACTTTACTACACTTAGAGGCAAATATGATGTGATTATTGATGAGATTAATACCATTCCATTTCTAACTCCTCTTTATGTGCGTGAGCCACATGTTGCATTCATTCATCAATTAGCTGCCAATGTTCTGTATGAAGAGTTGCCGTCAAGGCAAGCAAGGGTTTTAAGTTTTTTGGAGCCGCATATTCTGCATCTATATAGTAACACCCCGATATTCACTTCCCAGTCTACTAAGGAAGATTTGCTTAGGCTCGGAATTGCTGAACGAAATCTGAATGTAATTAATTACGGGGTAAATCATGATATTTACCACCTTGGCAAAACTAAAAGTTCTTATCCTCACGTTTTCTATTTGGGCAGGTTGAAGCGGTTTAAAGGTGTTCATCTTCTAATTGAGGCAATGTCGCAAGTTGTAAAAGAAATTCCCGAGGCCAGATTAACAATTGTTGGCAATGGAGACCCTGAGTATCGGAATGAGCTCAAGCAGTTGAGCGTCAAACTGAATCTTACTAAACACATTGTTTTTCATGAATTCGGGTTAAGTGATTCTCTTGTGCAGAAAGTGCAGATCATGCAAGAGGCTTGGGTTTTAGTTTTTCCGTCAGCCCGCGAAGGCTTTGGTTTAGTGGTCGTGGAGGCAAACGCTTGTGGGACTCCTACCATAGCCACCAATGTACCTGGACTTCGAGAAACAGTTCGAGATCAAGATACAGGTATTCTTGTAGAAAGAAATGTTGATGCGTTAGCTAAATCTATAAAGCAGGTACTAGGTGATTTCGAATTGAGGAACAGGATTTCTAAGCGAGCGTTTGAATGGTCATTACAATTTAATTGGGATAGAACCGCAGAAAAAATGTTAAGAGTGCTGGAAAGCACTGTCGATCGCAAAATCTAAAAAAGCTTTTGGATAGTTATTAAGGTTTGAATTTCAATTAAAGGAGAAACAATACTTTAGTGTTAAGAAAAAAAATCGACGTAATAGCCTTTCTAAATTCGTTCACAGGAGCAAGCGGAGGGGATACCCGATTTGTAGAGATTATGAAGCGTCTATGCAAAAGCGGCTCTCTGGATTTAACCGTTGTAACCTCAGAGATGGGTAAAAACTTCTGCACGGGAAGAGGGTTAAATGCGGATTTTAAAATAACCACGCGCGAAAGCAAGATAGAAAATAGGGCTGATGTCATAATTCTCTTATTTTTTAATAGAATATTACATTCTTTGAAGCTTAGTCTAAAAACCAAGAATAACACAGTATTATATTCAGCTTATCAGTTTCTGCCAGATGTTTTGCCAGTGTATATTTTGAAACAAAGAAAGAAGGTACCCTGGGTCCAAACCTTATACCATTTGGTTCCTCCGCCAACACAAAGAGATGGCCCTTTTCTCAGAAACTTGTTTGCTTTTTCTGAGCAAAAAATTGCTTTTGAGCTTATCAAACGTCATGCTGACTTAATTTTTGTTTTAAACACAATGGTCAAGAATCAACTGGTAAAAGTAGGTTTTTCTAAAAATCGCATTCATGTTGTTGGAGCTGGAGTAGATTTATCACAAATTGACAAAATTCAACGAAGCCAAGGCGCACGGTATGATGCTTGTTTCTTAGGTCGCCTTCATCCGTCAAAAGGAATTTTTGATTTGCCAGAAATTTGGAAGTTAGTTGTTAATAAAAAGAAAGATGCAAAACTAGCTATAATCTACGTTGGATCTAAAAAAATAGAATCAGCTTTGACTAATAGAATTAAGGAAAATAATATGGACTCTAGCATCAGCATGCTTTCAGTCACTGGAAAGGATGCGTTGAGTGTGGTGAAGTCGAGTAGCGTTTTTGTTTTTCCCAGCCATGAGGAAGGCTGGGGAATTGCAATATGCGAAGCAATGGCTTGCGGCTTACCTGTGGTTGCATATGATTTACCAGCGTATAGAGAAATTTACAAACAAAGTATTGTGACAGTGCCGCTAAAAGACGTTAAATCATTTTCGAATGCAGTAGTAAGCTTGCTTGAGGATAATGCAAAGAGAAGTATGTTATCTGAAAAGGGCAGACTCCAAGTGACCATTTACGATTGGGAGATTGTTTCTACGAGGGAGTTATCACTGATGAGAAAGGCGCTGTCTGAGCCGTAGAAAACAAAACGCCAAGTTTACAATCGCCTATTTATAATATTCATGCTTTCCCAAGCATATTAAACAAAAAAATTATATTTATCCTTAAAAGGCTATTACGCTATGAAAACAGTAAAGGTCAATAGAATACGCGACTTCTTTTCAGCTTCAGTCGCATACTTTGCTGTTTCCATTTTCTTTTTCCTTGGTGTCCTAACAAGCCGCGGCGATGTAGCTCAGCAAGACTGGGGAGTGCCTATAACAGTTACTGCGGCGCTTAGGGACGCTCACTCTTTGCTATATGTGTGGTCATACAATGGTTTTGGCGGCGTCACACGTGTTTGGGGATATCCTTCTTTTTCTTTTCTAAACGCTTTTTTGGCTCCATTTGGTTTTGTCGGAGGAGCTGAAATAAAATTGTTAGCGGTTTTTCTCATTGCTTTATCAGGAATTACTCTCTATGCACTCGGTAGATCATTTGGTTTAGGGTTCTTCTCGTCATTTTTAGCAGGGCTCTTTTTCATGTCCACTGCAGTTGTTTTCGATTGGCTGATGTTCGGCTGGATATACTACTTAATCGGCTATGCCTTTCTGCCCCTGATGATTTTAGCTACAAAGAAGTTTTTGGAAACAAACGACATACGCTTTGTTCTATTAAATGCGCTTATATTCGTAATCGGTCTTCAACAGCCAGCGTTTATTTTGGTTTACCCTTTAATCTGCTTATTATTTGTGTTCTTTGAGTCTAAAGCGAATCCCCGAGCTATATTAAAAGGGCTGACATTCCTTATAGGCTCGTCTGTACTCTATCTTCTGACATCATTAGGCTATTTTTTAACCCAAAATAGTAATTCAATGTCATTTTATTATGGTGATTATTTTTCTATAATTTCATCCCAATTCCAGTATCTAACTAGTATTGTGAATCCCATTAGACTTTGGGGAAGTACATTTGCTTTCCAGTTTGAAACGTACTTTCCAAAAGAGATAGCTTTAATCTCATTTGCGCCTGTTATCTTGGCTCTTATAGTTGTGCTACTAAAGCCCCATAACCGAAAAGTTCTCTTTTGCTTGATCTGTTATATGTTTGTTTTTATTTCGTACGAAGCATACGCCAACTTGCACTTTCTCGTCTTTAATTTACCAGATGGAGCGATTTTCGAAGCCCCAAACATTTTTCTTGCCCCCGCAGCGCTGGGCTTAGCCATGTTAATAGGATTTGCTCATGAAATATTTCAAACGTTCATTCGTTTAAGAAAAGTACCTTATAGGAACCTGATAAGGATAATTTGTTTTGTGCTGATCTTAATCATTGTTATTTCAGCAACTATTCCATGGTGGACAGGTAAGACTTCAGGAAATCCAATTTTTGGAGTTTCAACGAAACTAAACTTATACCAAACACCTCCAAGTTATACACAGTGGAGTAATTCACTTGCATCCGACAACACATTCTTCGTACTTTATGTAACCTCTGAGCTTGGAAGAGCTCAAATTCCAAGCATAAATTATTTCTCGCAGATGTATGAAGGCGTAGACGGTGCTGTATTTACGGAAATTAACGATTTGCCCTACATTACGAATACAACCACATTCATCAATGAGTTATTTACTGGAAGCAATAACATAAGCGAGCAATGGGGCCTATTCAGTATAAAATACATCGTAATTTACACGAATATTGATCCTGGATATAACAGTACAGACCTCATAAGCCGCCTTTCGAATCAAAATGGAATGGTTGAAATTGTGAATCTCCCAGATATCATAGTTTTTAAGAATGAAAATGCAGAACCAGTCGTTTACTCGGAAAGTTCGAACGCTAAAGTTGAAATTACCTACCATAATCCAACATCTTATAAAATAACGGCAAATTCCACTTCCCCCTATCTTCTCACACTCAATCAGCTTTACTCAAGTGGTTGGACCGCTTCTGTAAATGGAGTCACTTTATCCCCTTCAGAACACATTAACGACACTAATGGTTTCAATGGTTGGTACATAAATCAAACTGGCAATATGAGCATTAGCATATACTACCAACCACAGACAACCTACTTGATAGCCTTTCTAATTTCCTCCGGGGTGATAGTTGCAATGGCTTCATGCATAGTAATTATTACAGTGTTGAAGCGGAAACAGTCAATGAGGCAAACAACGGCTAAATCAGGCAATAGCATTCTTTAAGAAACGTGAATGGGACTGTATAACCAGAAACAAAAGCGGCTGCTTATAATGGGTCAAATACGATTAATTAAAATTTGCCAATTTTAAAAGGGTTATGTAAAGCTAAAGAATGTGAGATTGTGGTTGAAAGGGTGAAACAGAAATAACCTACTATATTACAACAGTAATCCATTTATGCACTAGGTTTATTATTAGCTCTCGATAAACTTTGGAACTAACTTGAATGGCTGGCTGTAGATATTTGAAGATTTTAATGTTAGTGATGTATAATCCATTCCATACATTTAGCGGAACAGAGATATATGCGGGGAATTTAGCCAAATCCCTTGAAAGCCTTGGGTGTGAATTGCATATAGTCTGTTCCGATAAGCAAGCTCATACATCGCAAATAACTCAAGGGATAACCCTTACTACATTTGCAAGGATGAGCAATCCCCTCTTGAGCGTTTTTAATGATTATTATCGACGGCTTAACATTACTAAACAACTTCTAAAAAAAAGCAAGTTTGACGCTGTGCTTGCAGTGGGCGCAGGACAAGGCTTGATATTTAGGGATCTTGCCAGAATAAAATCCCGACCACCTTTACTCTACTTCACATTTGATTGCATGAGACGCGAAGGGAATGAAGTTTTAAAGGTATTGTCCTTAAAGAAAGCTCCAATAGGTAAAAGAAGCAAAATTCACGCCAATTATTTAAAATTCACTTTAGCGGATAAGCTTAGTTGCAGGTACTCGGATTTAATATTTGCAGGCAGCGCTGACACCATGAGAAGTTTGCACCGCTATTACAGGGTGCAGTTGGAAAAAATCAAAGTGAAATATGCTGGTATTCCCTCCAACTATTCTGACGGTTTTTATCCGACTGAGCCTAAGGAACCAATATTTCTGCATGTTGCAACAAATCATGAGCGGAAAGGTACCATTTATCTTCTAAAAGCATTAAGGCTTCTTAAAGAAAAGTACCATCTTAACGCCACTGTCTGGATAGTTGGTGAGAAAGACCCATCATATGTTAACATGGCTAAATCCTTTAACATACAGGTTTTTTTTATGGAGACAAAAATATCAAGGCACAGAGAAATATATGCATCTTGTACCGCTTTGGTTGTTCCCTCTGTTAGCGAAGGTTTCTGTTTACCCGTAATAGAGGCAGCGATGTTTGGCAAGCCAGCAATTGTATCGAATGCTGGAAGTCTTCCTGAACTAGTCGATGATGGAATCGATGGTTTTGTTGTGCCGGTTGGAGATGTCTCTGGTTTGGCTCAAAAAATGTTAATTTTAGCGACCGACCCAGAAGTGGTTAAACAAATGTCAGCGAAAGCTAAAGATAAGGCTCGTCGTTTTGAGATAAATCAAATCGCAAGCGCAACTTTGAATTCAATAAAACTAGTGGTATGGCTCTTAAATAAGTAGCATTATATAGTACGTTGTTATTTGTTTTCCGATATGCGAATTGCTCCTAAAGTGACATTTAACTCGGCAGACAGGCAGCAGCTTCAGAAGTGGTCGCGTGGCCGTTCCACGCCTGCAAGGCTTGTGTTGCGCTCAAAAATAATCCTTTCAGCTGCAGACGGCGAAACGAACAAGCAGATAGCAACAAAACTGCAGGTGCGCCAAAAAACCGTCGCCCTGTGGAGAACCCGCTTCATCACTTATGGCATAGACGGAATACGCAAGGATGCACCTCGCCCTGGAAGAAAACCTCGAATCAATCAAAACAGGGTAGACGAGATCATCGACAAAACTCTCCATATTAAGCCGAAGGGTGCAACACACTGGAGCAATCGTTCCCTGGCAAAAGAAGTTGGAGTGAGCCACGCGACTGTCCAGAGGATATGGAAAAGCCACAAGCTGCAGCCTCACAGAGAACGCGGCTTCAAGCTCAGCAGTGATCCAGAGTTCAACGAGAAAGTCAGGGACGTAGTTGGCTTATATATGAATCCTCCAGACAAGGCCGTGGTTATATGCGTGGATGAAAAGGCGGGAATCCAAGCTCTGGACAGAAGCCAAACTCTGCTTCCTCTTCGAGAGGGCATGCTTGCTTCAAGATCATGGGAGTATAAGCGTAACGGCACCATCGACCTTTTCGCAGCGCTAAACATACTTGATGGAAAAGTTATCACTCAGACGCACAAGAAACACAGGCATCAGGAGTTCCTGATCTTCCTTCGCACCATAGACGCTAACGTTCCAGTGGAGCTGGATGTGCATTTGGTTCTTGACAACTATGGCACTCATACTTACCCCAGTGTGCAGAGGTGGCTGCTTCGGCATCCGCGTTTCAAGCTTCATTTCACGCCTACCGACGCGTCGTGGCTAAATATGGTTGAGAGCTGGCTGAGCACCCTTTCCGTGAAACAGATAGAACGTAACTCTTTTTCAGGCGTGAGGTCGCTGACCAAGGCGATAAACGAGTATGTGGCAGAATATCAGAAGAACCCTCACCCCTTTGTTTGGACAGCAAACGCTGATGACATTCTAAGAAAGATCGCGAAGATCAGACAGTTGCAGGAAACCGGCGAATAAACAGAATACAGGTAATAATGCCCCATCTGTTAGAGCCACCCCACTAGTTAAGCAATAACCGCAAAAATTCAATCAATGGTTTTTAGGGTATCAACTGTTGGTTTGTCATCGAAAATACCGTTACCTCTTTTTTTTCGGAAAAAAACACCATCTCTTACCATAAAATTAACTTCTAGAGGTTTTATTGATTATAATAATCAAAAAACTGTTGGGCTTCAAAACCATTGTATTGATCCAAATCATGCTTATGTCAGGAGTCGGCAAAATGACAAATATTGCTGAGATGCGGTCGCTCAGAGACCAAAAGACAGGTCAAGAATGTATAGCTGAGCTTAGGTTTTCTATTGAATGAGTCTTCTAAATACGGTTATTCCAATTGGAATTGGAATTTGCAGTCGTCCCTTACTTGGCATAGATATGAACATATCGTCAATGAAGTTCAGAAGCTATCTCCTCGAGGGCTCGTACTTGACATCGGCTGCGGATTTGGCCAGATAACAGAGCTGCTGCGCTTGAAGGGCATAAAAGCAATTGGCTTAGACATAGGTGCCCCTGGTGCAGAGAAGAAAGAGTGGACAAGAAACGGCGAGACTTACGATTACTCTACAAAAGATGAAAGTAGACAGAATAAGGTTTGGAAAGATCTTCCATCATCATTCATTCTTGGCGATGGTTGCACACTGCCATTTGCATCAGAAGTATTTGATACTGTGGTTTGTTGTGGCACACTAGAACATGTCTACAGCGAAAGAAAGCTTTTAAAAGAATGCTCAAGAATTCTTAAAAAAGATTCCTTATTCCTCTGCTATTATCTACCTAACAAAACTGGTTTTGAATCCCTTTCATCAAAGTACTTCTATTTGCCAACAATACACAAATTTTACGACAAAGCCATGATAGAATCACTGTTTAACCATGGAGGATTTGACATTTTTACGATTACTCGGGAACACTTGATTCCTGAACCTCACTTCGTTCAGAAAATCAAGAAATTGGAAGATCTATACAAAAATCTGGCTCTATTTGACGATGTACTATCTAGAACACAATTACGGTTTTTTGGCGATAACTGGAAAGTTTATGCAAGGAAGTACCAAGGCAACGCTCAAATTTAGCCCAGAGTTTACTACATGATGCTTTGGTAATAAAGATAAAACTTGGGCTTTTTTTTGGTTGCTTTGCTTTTTTTAAATTGCTGGACCAATTAGGTAGTGTCTTAACATGAATTTCCGTTCATTTTTTGAGGTACGCGATTACTTTATCCAATCCCTCACTTAGATTGTACTTAGGCGTCCAGTTGAGATCTTTCCTGATTTTTGAAGCATCAAGCACGAGGTAGGGTTGGTCCGAAGCTAACGGTCTTAGTGGATAGCCTGGCGGATAAGAACCGAACTTTACTTTTTTAATGTCATATCCAACTTTCTTAGCTATTAGCTCAGCTAGTTGTCTATTACTTACGCCGATTCCTGTCCCTGCATTATACACTCGCCCGTCAGCCTTAGGACTTTTAGCTGCAAGTAAATAGGCGTTCACATGGTCATCTACATACATGTAGTCCCTGATCGAGTCAGGAGCTCCAATGTATAGGTTTTCGCCTTTTAACATCTGAGTAACCAAATATTCTACCATGAAATTTTTCTCAAATTTCCTTCCGTACGAGTTAGTTGGTCTCATCACGGTTCCATGCAAATCGAAAGAGTTGAACATCATCTGTAAGTACATGTCGCCTGCAGCCTTGGTTACGGCGTAAGGGCTCGACGGTTTCAGTGAAAGCGTCTCTTTTAGCGGTTCATTCCCCTGTATACCGTACACTTCGGCGGTTGAGGCCGCAATCAACTTCCGCTTTTGTGAATCAGGCAGTTCTAATAGCGCGTGAGCTACATTCATTGTGCCTGTGAAATTAGCCTGTTGATATTCAAATGGGCGCTCAAAAGAATCGCGAACTGGGCTCAGGGCAGCTAGGTGAAAAACAGCGTCTGGGTTAGCAATTCTCAGGGCGTTGCGGGTAGACGCATAGTCTGTGATGTCCCCCGATACTAATGTTACGTCTTTGACTGTTTCGCCAAGAACATCAAAATTTCTGCTCGCTACGCGACGGACAAGACCGTAAACCTCGTCCCCGTTGCTCACAAGTTTCTCTGCCAGATTGCTTCCTATGAAACCCAGTATTCCTGTAATGAGAGCTTTCATTTTTTAAGACCTCGTATTGATTCAAACTCTTTTTCCGCTATAGATAAATCTTTAACGCTATTAATGGTTAGCCATCGTTCACCCTTGCCAAGTCGGTATGCTTTGAGAAGTCGTTTTTCTGCGAGCGCAGGGAACGCAGTTTTCTCGATGGAGCCTATCGTGGGCAGGTAGTCACATATGGCGTGATTGAAAACATAGATACCTGCGTTTATGAGCTTGTCTTCAAGTAAGGGTTTTTCTTTGAATTCCACAATATCGTTCCCGTTGAGCTCAAGCACGGCGAAGGGTGACCGCATGGGCGACACGGCTATTGTTGCTATGCCTTTTTGTGCCATGTGGAAATCGACGAATTTCTCGAGATCCATGTTAGTCATTTCGTCACCGTTCATGGCCAAAAAGTTCTCGTCATTTACATGCCTTTTGATGGCAAGCCGAAAGCCCTCTCCTGTCTCACCTGCCTCTGTATGCTCACTGAAATCCACTTTAATTCCGAGCGGGTTTTCTTTAACATAGTTAATCACTACTTCTTTGCGGTGAGATACACCAAGAACCACATGGTCAAAGCCATGGTCCCGAAGCCAACTGAGCGTCCAGTACACAAGGGGTTTTCCGCGCAAAGGTATCATGCATTTGGGCTGGTCTTCCGTAAGAGGGCGCATGCGCAACCCCGACCCACCCACAAGCACTACAGCAGTTTGAATTTTCAGCGTCATCTTTGGTCACTTTTAGAGTTTACAGGGGGTTATAGGAAATCTGCATATATAAAACTTTAAGTCTTTAAAGTCTCCTGCATCGAATCGCTCCAGTCCTCAACAGTTGGGTCTCCACTTTCTCTCAAATGCCCCAAATGTTTAACGTGCTAGGTGATAGTTGCTTTCTGTTTCTTGTGGTTTGTACGCTTGGAAACTGTAACGGGAAATGGGGACTTTGCATAGTTAGGGTCAGACAGGTTTATGCGTATTTTTCCGTTTTTCCCGCTCCATCTATATGCTGCGTTTTTTTGACACAAACCACATGATTGCTCTCTTGAGTCCTTCTTCAAAGCTCACTTTTGGTTTCCACCCAACAAGCCTCTCCAGTTTGCTTGTGTCTGGGCAGCGTCTTTTCGGGTCGTCTTTGGGCAGTGGATGAAATTCTATGGTTGATTTGCATTCTGTTGTTTCTTTAACTTTCTTTGCCAGTTCAAGTATGGTGACTTCCTTGGTGTTGCCGACGTTTACAACTTCTCCCCTTAGTCTGCGAGCTTGCCGTCAACAACATTAACCCTGTTACCGTGCCAGTTATGTAACAGAATGAACCGGGTCTGCTTTCCATCGCCATAAACGTTATAGGCTGGTTAGTTAACGCCTGCAAAATGAAACGGGCCATAGTCCTACCATACAATACATCTTCTAGCAAATACCGACCCCCAACATTCTGCGTAAGCAAATATTTTTAAGCCAAACTTAATTACCTTCGTTAAGCATTATCAAATTTGAGGTTTAACGATGACTGAAAAACCAATACAAGCTCCCCAGATAAGCGCAGAAGAATACAAGAAGTACCGAGGAAAAGATGTAGCCTTGTACGAGAACAAGATAATAGCTGAAGGAGCAACCTCAGAGGAAGCAATTCAAAAAGCGCTAAAAAAGTATCCTAAGCTAAAGCCTCAAGACATAGAAATTTTCTACATAGAGTCTGCGGACGAACTTATCCTTTGAAACGCTACATCTTCAAATATACACCTGAACCAACAAAAACGGGCACAATTAATCGCCCAACAGCACGAGTTTTCTTACAATCAGCCAAAGATGAATGGTACACATTCAGAGTCTACGTTGACTCAGGCGCAGACTTGTCTCTTTTCAGAAAATCAGACGCTAAACTCATCGGCTTAGACTTGTATAGGGGCGAATACCGCCCAATGATGGGAATAGGTAAAACCTTGCTCCCTGCCTACACACATAAAGTCAAAATGAAAATAGAAGAAACAACCTTGGAAGTCTTGGTTTCGTTCGCTGATTCTGACGAGGTCCCAAGATTGCTGGGCCGAACCGACGTTTTCAAACATTTCAAGATAACTTTTGACGAAGAAAAATTGGAAATAATATTCGAAGCAGTAAACAAAATAGAATAGTACCTTCCACTTTTTTAACGAATTTGATACTAATTGTACTCCTTCCACAAATAGCGTTAGCGATTTTCTTTTCTCAATTTCGATGAAAACCACGCTACCGTTCTCTTTAGTTCTTCTTCAAAGCTCACTCTTGGTTTCCACCCAACGAGCCTCTCTAGTTTGCTTGTGTCTGGGCAGCGTCTTTTCGGGTCGTCTTTGGGCAGTGGATGAAATTCTATGGTTGATTTGCATTTTGTTGTTTCTTTAACTTTCTTTGCCAGTTCAAGTATTGTGACTTCTTTTGTGTTGCCTACGTTTACGGCTTCTCCCTTAGCTTTCGAGTTTGTCGTCAACAACATTAACCCTTGTAACCATATCCGTTATTAGCAGAAGGAGCCGGATTTGCTCGATTAGCACCGATATCATGCGTTGTATTTGTCATTGAAGCTGGCGGTTAGAAGTTTGCAATATTTGTCAAATCTTATAAGCAAGCTCAAGATTAAAATTACAAAGATATATGACTGCAAGTAATCTGGACGAAATAAGAGCAGAGCTTCAACTGTTAAAGCCTACGCTTAAGAAACGGTTCAAAGTAGAAACCATCGACATCTTCGGTTCATATGCACGCGGCGAACAGACTAAAAGAGAGCAACGTTGAATTCATGGGTGAAGACACTTAATGTTGTTTAAGCTGTACGAGATAAAAAAGCAATTGCGTGAGCTTATGCCTGTCCTCAAAGAGAGGTACAAAGTGGAGACTTTGGAGATTTTTGGATCGTACGTTCGTGGTCAACAAACAGAAAAGAGCGATGTTGACCTGCTCGTCACTTTTAGAGCGCCGTATAGCTTGTGGGAGCTCATTGACGCTGAGAGGTTCTTGAGAAGGAAGCTTCACGTAAGAGTTGATTTAGTTCCTAAGGATAGCGTGAAATCAGGGTTGAAAGATCGAATCTTGAGCGAGGCTACCGCAGTATGACGAGTCGAGATTACAAGCTGTATCTACAGGAGATTTACGAGGCCATAAGTGAAATTGAAGACTTTACACAGGGTTTTTCGTTAGAGGAATTTAGAAATGATAAGTTGCGAATTAAGGGAGTGTTTGCGAATTTGATTATCATAGGCGAGGCTGTTGACAAGCTGCCTAAGAATATAAAACATGAAAATAGGCAGATTCCGTGGAAGACATGGATGCGCATGAAAGAAACAAGGAATAAACTCGCTCATGCATACTACACTGCAACCCCTGAATCTCTTTGGGAAATCGCCAAATCTGAGTTGCCGTCGATAAAACCCATAATTAAAAAAATGATTGAAGAACAATAAGCGAAAAGAAACGGAAATCGAAAATATACGCAAGATTTTGATTCATGAATATTATAGCCTGAATATAGAAAGCATGTGGCAAACTGCAAATGAGCTTTTAACGCTTAAACCAAGCTTCGAGAAAATTCTACATGCACTTGAAAGGAAATAGCCAACTGACAGAATCTAAAAAGTGCTATAACGCTAAACTGAAGCAAGAAAAAAGTTATCGACTTAAGCATTAAGTGTAACTACCTCATTTGCGAAAACCACGTTATCGTTCTCTTTAGCCCTTCC
>Ga0182027_10002368_pt1 | contig 30673 bp, 29 predicted proteins | sample 712E1DmetaG_FD_121300 | JGI IMG/M metagenome (GOLD analysis project Ga0182027, IMG submission 121300) | Permafrost microbial communities from Stordalen Mire, Sweden - 712E1D metaG (Illumina Assembly) | ecosystem: Environmental > Terrestrial > Soil > Wetlands > Permafrost | place: Sweden...
AGGCTCACGCCCAATCAGGTATACTTCCATCGCCTGCCAGAGTCCATGGCAGCCTAAACCGAAAAACAGAACTTCCACTTAAGAAACAACAAAAACTGTCCAAACAAACGGAGCCACCTCACAGTTCTGCTTCGCCCGCCTCTTGTCCTACTGATTGGCATAGATCTCCACCCTTGACGAGCGCTAGGTGCGCAGCGGTTCTGTATACGAGATCGACAACTGCGGCACCGTCTTTCCCGAGGTCGCCACGGAGGCTCGTTGCATATCGAATGGCAAGATTTACGTGTCGCTCTGCGGCAGACATGTCATACGGAACGCCTTCGTCTCGCACATAATAGTGAAGTTGCGCAAGGTGGAGGTGTAACAGCGGGTTGACCGGGCGCTTGTTTTCAGCCGCCGTCATGTCATCATATGCCTCTTTGTATAAACCTCTCTCCATCAAATGTTCGCCGCTGCGCACAAGCTCATTTGCCTGCGTAGAAAGTGGATTGTTAATGCTTTTGGCGATGATGTCGAGTTGCCCGATGACTTTTTTGAGCAAATCACTGTTGTAGTCGATTTGATAGCTGAGAGATGAAAACCCCGTGGCCAATTGATCTGTGAGGGTGTCCAACTGGCAACTAACACGATCCCAAGCAACACAGCCTCGGCGATAAAACCCTGTAGCTGTAGCGCCTGATTACTTTCCTGCTCGGCCATCTGACGGCCAAGGCTTTCAACGGCCTTTACTTGTATCTGAGCACCATCGTGGATGAACGTCTGTGTATCAAGTAGGTAGTCCTCCCATTTCCGGTCACCGTAACGGTATGGTGTTAGGGGCCCTTTGTGGCTAATGCGAAACTCCGATGGCCGTTCCATACGCTTTATCCTCCTTGGGTTGCCAAAAAACGACGGTAGTGCTCTCCTCTTGATTTAAACGTCTTGCCACAGGGTTAAGGGAGCCTCTGCGCAAGTCAGCAATCCATGCTCTGTTTGGTCGATACAATGAGCATGAAGGCCGAATTCCAGTGCAACTGGTGATTACGCCTAATCCTGTGAAAACATTGAAAATTTGCCGATAAATATAGCATAACGGGCAGATGCCATGCGCCACTGGTTTTCACCTGTTAGGGGGACAAACGACGGGCTTGAGTCTTGTGGTCTTGCGTATATTCTAACCATAATCAGCCTATATGAGCGTACCTCACTCATATTTTACAATTCCCTCTTGACAATACCCCGTCTAGTTCCCTATCGTTAGCAATTGGAAGGTGAGAGTGCTAGCCCGCCGCGGCGGGCTGGTGGAACTGCTCAATCGGTTCCACTGCCCTGTTTTTGGGACCGCACTTGGCAACTTCCGAGGTTTTTGTAGAACACCACTCAAATCCCGCGGCCGGGGCTCAACCCCGACCGCGCGTGAAGGAGAAGCGAAGCAATGGCAGCAACAACCGCAACGACGAAGTTCATCCCGCTCCACGACCGCATCCTCGTCCGCCGTCTGGAAGAGGGCGAAACCATTCGTGGGGGCATCATCATCCCCGACAGCGCCAAGGAAAAGCCCCAGGAGGGCGAAGTAATCTCCGTGGGCAAGGGCAAGTCGAACGATGAAGGTAAGGTCTTCCCCTTGGACGTGAAGGCGGGCGACCGTGTGCTCTTCGGCAAGTACTCCGGTACCGAGATCAAGCTGGACGGCGAGGAGTTTCTGATCATGCGCGAGGAAGAAGTCCTCGGCATCGTCAAGAAGTAGGCGCTCCGCGCTTTAGCAAAATGCGCGAGTCAGCAAGCCAGCGGGTCAGCACCCTGACCACTGTTCACTGTTCACTGACAACTGTTCTAAGGAGAGTTACAAGACATGGCAAAGCAGATTCTGTACGGTGAGGATTCCCGTCAAGCGATCCTGCGCGGCGTCAACACGCTGGCGGACGCCGTGAAGGCGACGCTCGGGCCCAAGGGCCGGAACGTTGTAATCGAGAAGAAGTTCGGCTCGCCGACCATCACCAAGGACGGTGTGACGGTAGCCAAGGAGATCGAACTGAAAGATCCGATGGAGAACGTCGGCGCTCAGTTGGTGAAGGAAGTCGCCTCCAAGACCAGCGACGTAGCCGGCGACGGCACCACAACGGCGACAGTTCTGGCCCAGGCCATCTTCCGCGAAGGCGTGAGGACCGTTGCAGCCGGCGCCAATCCGACAGCCCTGAAGCGCGGCATCGATAAGGCCGTAACCGTCATCATCGGCACCCGCGACAAGGAAGGCAAGTGGACCGAGGGCGGCGCATTGGGTAAGCTGTCAAAGCCCGTGAACGAGGGATCGGTGGCCCAGGTGGGCGCCATCTCGGCGAACGGCGACCTGGAGATCGGCGACATCATCGCCGAGGCAGTCAAGGTAGTGGGCAAGGATGGCGTCATCACCATCGAAGAGTCCAAAACCATGCACACCGGCCTGGAAACGGTGGACGGGATGCAGTTTGACCGCGGCTACCTGAGCCCCTATTTCGTTACCGATGCAGAGCGGCTGGAAGTGATTCTGGAAGAGCCCTACATCCTGATCTACGAGAAGAAGATCAGCGCCATGAAGGATCTGCTGCCCCTGTTGGAGCAAGTGGCTCGCGGCGGCAAGCCGCTGTTGATCATCGCCGAGGATGTGGAGGGCGAGGCCCTGGCTACCTTGGTGGTGAACAAGCTGCGCGGCACCCTGAACGTGGCTGCCGTCAAGGCTCCGGGCTTCGGCGACCGCCGCAAGGCGATCCTGGGAGATATCGCCGTCCTGACCGGCGGCAAGGCCATCACCGAGGACCTGGGCATCAAGCTGGAAGGCGTGAAGCTGGAGGACCTGGGCAAAGCCAAGCGCATCACCATCGACAAGGACAACACCACCATCGTGGACGGCGGCGGCAAGCCGTCTGAAATCGAAGGCCGGGTGAAGGAAATTCGCGCGCAGATCGAGAAAACCACCTCAGACTACGACAAGGAAAAGCTCCAGGAGCGGCTGGCCAAGCTGGTGGGCGGAGTCGCCATCATCAAGGTGGGCGCGGCTACCGAGACCGAGCTGAAGGAGAAGAAGGCGCGCGTCGAAGACGCGCTGCATGCAACCCGTGCGGCAGTCGAGGAAGGCATCGTCCCCGGCGGCGGCGTCGCACTGGTTCGCACCATTCCCGCAGTCGACAAGCTCATTGCGACGCTTGAGGGTGATGAGAAGATCGGCGCGCATATTGTGCGCCGCTCGCTGGAAGAGCCGCTGCGCCAGATCGTCGCCAATGCTGGCGAAGAGGGCGCGGTGGTGGTGGCTAAGGTCATCGCCGGCGGCAAGGACAACAACCCATACTACGGCTACAACGCCCAAACCAACGTCTTCGAGGACCTGGTCAAGGCCGGCGTCATTGACCCCACCAAGGTGACCCGCACGGCGCTGCAAAACGCGGCATCCATCGCCGGTTTACTGCTGACCACTGAAGCCCTGGTTGTCGAGATTCCGGAGCCCAAACAGGCCCCGGCCGGCGGCGGTCACGGCGGCGGCATGGACGGCATGTACTAAGCATCCACCCTGGCGACAAACCGCGCTCTGGGTGCATGAACAAAAAGGCCTCCAGCTTCGGCTGGGGGCCTTCTTGCTATTACTCTGATCTCATCTGAATACACAATCTTAGTCGCAGCATCTCAATACATACGGCTACCCTTAGCGGCTGCTTCCCTTGCCCAACTGCATCCGCAGGCCGGTGCGAATATTGAATGGCAGGCTGGGATAGCCGATCGGCGCGATGTGCCGGTTGCCGGTCAGGTTCTCCGCCTGGCCATAGACGCCCAGCCAGGGCAGCAACTGGTAACTGCCGCCCAGGTCCAGCTTGGCGTAGCCGTAGTCCAGGTTGCGGTTGGGCAAGAGCATCGCGCTGCCGTAGTTGGCGTCAAGAAGATAGGTCGAGTCGTCGCTGCGGCTGGCAAAGGCGGATGTAAAGACCCCGGTGAACTTGCGCGCCGCATAGCTGGCGGTGAAAAATCCCGTGTGCGGCGGCCTGCGAAAGGGCCGCGCACCCACCAGCGGCGAGTAAGCGCCAATGGGAATCCCTTTGTAGGTAGGCGCATAGCCGCCCATCAGCGCTTCGTTGTCGCTGCTAAAGGAGCGCTGCACCACGCTATCCAGATAGGTGTAGCCGCCGCGCAGGAATACGTTGCGCCCGATGCCGCTCTCCACGGTGGTCTCGATCCCCTGCGCGCGGAAGGCTTCGGTATTGACATAGAGACCGGAGTCGTATTGGTAGTAGGGGCCGAGCGCGGCAATCAACTGCTGCTTTTGGGCAGCGGTCAGATTGGGAATCAGGTTGGGCAGCAGCCTAGCGCCCACCGATTCAATCTCTTTTCCGAACTGGTTGTGAAAATAGCTGGCGCGGAAGATGAGCCGGTCGCTGAAGAAGCCCTGTTCCAGGCCCCCTTCGTAGCTTCGCGTGGTAGGCGCGGCCAGCGGGCCGATGTGCAGCTGCTGTGCGACGGAACCGAGGTTGCTGCTAGTGAGGAAATTGTAGAGCGAACCGAACTGATCGGTCAGCTTGGCCTCGCGGACGGCATCGCCATAGTTGAACAGGATGCGGCTGCCGCTGAATATGCCCTTGCGCGGACGCACTGCATAAAAGACCAGGCCGGCATGCGGCGAAGTCTGTGTCCCAAACAGCGAGTAGCGCTCCAGGCTGCCGGCCAGCGTGTAAAAGAAGCGGTTTTTATAGTCCCCATGCACTGCGGCCAGATAGTCGTAGTTGGTGCGCTCGGTCTGTTCGTCTGTTCCCCAGGCAGGGTCCGCAAACAGCCCGCGTTCATCTTCATAATGGAAGCCGGCGAGAGCAGTCAGGTGGGGTGTGAATCGGTAATCGCCCTGGTAGACAAGCTGGTCGCGATTGGAGACTAGCTGGTAGGGGTTCGGATAGATCCCCGCATAGTCCAGAATTGCCTGCCCAGTGACGGAGTAGCCGTTTGCCCCGATGATGGTCAACAGATTGCCCAGGCCGTCGCCGTAAGCATCGATGGAGCCGCGCTGCGCCCATTGGTTGTCTTGTTCACGCTTGCGGGTCGCGCCGTAGCGAAGCGAATTGTGGAAATCCGGCGTGGTTTGGTTGTCGATCGATGCGCCGATAAACAGATCCTGATCCTTCTCGGTGGCGCTGTCCGTGACGTGATAAAAATCCAAGGCGTTGGGAACCCCGGTCGAATCGACGCCGTAGTGCAGCGTGCCGCGAATCTGTGTGGATGCGCTGGGCTGCCAGCCGAGGTTGGCCGCCGTGGTGGCTACGTGGTACTCGTCATTGGGCAGATTGTTGGCAGTCTGTAGCCAACTGAATGCGCCCAGGTAATCGAGCTTGTTATGCGCTCCGGCCACCTCCACCTCCTCGCGCGAGGTGGAAAAGTTGCCCGCATCGCCCTGAAAGAGCAGCGAAGGAAAGCTGGTGGTGCCGTGCGGCGTGGTCAGGCTCACTACGCTGCTGCCGGCATTGGCTCCGTATAGGCTTGAATTGGTCCCGCGATAGACTTCGGCGCGCTCCAAGGCTGTGGTGGAGAGCGGGCCGAAGTCGAATTGCCCACCCATATCGTCCACACTCACCCCGTCGAGCAGGATTTTGTTCGCATCCGAGTTGCCGCCGCGCACAAAGAGCGAGGTCACCGTGCCAAGCTGGCCCGACTGCGCCACGAACGTGCCGGGCATCAGCCGCATCGCGCTCACCAAGTCGTCACGCAGAGCCAGGTCGAGCGGGCCAAGCACGCTGGTGGCCTCGCTGGTCTGCGGCTGAGGCGTGGGAGTTCCGGTGGCCGTGACTACAATCGACTCGCGCACCCATTCCGGCTCAAGCACTACGTTGCGCTCAATCGAGTCCAGACGGCCGGCGTAAAAGCCCGGCGTCTCCAACTGCCGGAAGCTCTTCGCGGAGACCACCAGGAAAAAGCGTCCGTCAATTCCGGTCAGAATCTGAAAGCTGCCGTCGGCAGTAGAGACGGCGGTGGCAACCACCTTCCCATTGTTCACCAGATTCACGTTGGCGCCGGTGATTTTGGCGCCCGTTGCATCGGTAACGACGCCGCGAATGGACGCAGCCGGGCATGTTGCGGCCAAGGCCGCAAGCAAAAAAGCGGAGACTACGCGATTAGACAGCCAACTCAGTTGGCGGGGCAAATAGTTGGACACAGGCATGATGGCTCCTCCGTTCCCCTCGGAACGCAAAGCGGGTAAGAAACGCGAGGACCGGTCTCCTGACTTGCACCTTCTCCAGCCACCTTCCCAAAGACGAGTGCGGGGACTCGTCTCCAGTGGTTTCCTGGACCATTCCGCGCGGGGCGGAACGGCCCTGGCTGAAATCCTGCCTTCATCCGAGCCCAAACCTTGGGCACGGAGCAGGGGCGCTCACAGTTGCGGGGCAGTGGCGGAGTTTCACCGCCTTCCCGAGCATCCTTGCGATTGCTGTGGTGAAATGCGCTGCCCCCTGGAAGGAGCAGCCGAACGCCATGGAACGCTTTCCATGACACAACTTTTATAGCCGGGGTGGGGACGTGAAGTCAAAACGAGCGACACAAAAGAGTGTGCTGGATCGTAAAAAGATTTTATTGGATTGCAATTAAGGAGGGAGTGGTGACCCCGGGAAGACTCGAACTTCCGACACGCAGTTTAGGAAACTGCTGCTCTATCCACCTGAGCTACGGGGCCAAATTGTACTTCGGTTCGCAGCAGTTTCAGGAAACTGCTGGGCTTATCTCCGTTCGGCCCGTTCGGGCCTGGGCCACCTGAGCTACGGGGCCAAATTGTACTTCGGTTCGCAGCAGTTTCAGGAAACTGCTGGGCTTATCTCCGTTCGGCCCGTTCGGGCCTGGGCCATCTGAGCTACGAGACCACGATTATAAAGCGTATTTTTCAATTGATTAGATCGATATTTCGCCTTCTCCTCGAAACTCGGCTTTTTCAACTGGCAACCGTGCGGATGTCAACTCCAGCCATTACCAGCCTACTGGCAATCGTGTGTCTGTTGCAATACCACGAGCAGTCTGCGATCCCGGCGGCTTTCACGGCGGCGTCGAGGCAACGGTGGCCGGAAGCGGTCACCCACCTCCTGCTCCAACAAAACGCAGTGTGCGGATCTCCCGCAATACGCTCTTTAGAGGTTGCGTTACAGCATGGAGATAGCTTGCGTCTCGGCGCGGATGCGTTCGCTCAGTGCGGTCTTGACTCTGGCCGAGCCTCAGCTATCTCCGGGTATCCAGAGAGTGATCTCGATTGAATCTTCTGATACTGGCGAGATTGTATGCGCTGCCCTCTGCTGAAGATTGCGGTCAAGAACCTCAAGCCCTGACCGCATCAATTAGCGCGGAAGACTCCAGTTTCCCAAGCCGCTCGTCGATCCGGGACAGCGAGGCCTCCAGTTGTCCCTTAGGTGCCTGGCTGCAAAAGACCGGATTGTTGACCCACCAGTCCATTCCCATCTCCTTGGCCTTGTCCACGGAGCAGATCACCAAGCGAATCTGGACGGAAAGCAACTCGATGTCTACGAGCTTGATCTTAATGTCGCCGGCGATGACAATGCCTTTATCCAGCACTCGTTCCAGTACATCAGCCAGAGTCGAACTCTGCATTGCGTGCGTAACTGCTTGTTGGGGCATAGTACATCTCCTTGGTTATAAAAGCTTCCCTAAAGGTCCCAGGTCGAGGTTCAGATCCTGCTCCTCAAGGCCGAATTCTCTTCGCAGGCGATCAATTTCTTTTACTTGGCCCATCAGGGTGAGGCCCATCCGCTCGATTTGTTCCTCGGTAAGCGAGCCGGCGTCGATGCGCCGCAGTGCCTGGCGCTCCAGCAATTCATGCAGGAGCTTGATGACCGTGAGGACGAGTTGTCCAAGTCCGTTTTTCACCTTCTCCGGGTTCAGTTCCAGGCGGGCGCGGCACGGGGTTCCGCTTTGCGCTTGCGACTGGATTTTGTCGTTCTGCCGCATCACCAGGGCAAAGTCCCGGATCGATTCAGACTCGACCAGCGTTGTTCCGAGCGGATCCATTGTTGTTCCCCTATCCGATATCGATTGCCTAACCATCTGCTGCTCACCCGCCCGTCAAGCTCCCTCGCGCGGTCTCGATGGAAGTCAAGACCAGATTCAGGCCCAGATACACGAGGTCCACGCCGGCCAGTGAAATGGTCACCTCGCCTGCCACCACGACGCCTTTGTTCAGCACGCGATCGAGAACCTCGCAGATCGAAACGCCTTGCAGACTTTCTTCAAGCTCGCATAGATCGGGCGTAAACATCTCTCCGCCGGCAATGATCTCAGAACGCGGCATAAGCAACCATCTCCTGTCCGGCAGGCTGGTAGAGGTTCTGCCCCAGCCTTTCCAACTGCTCCGGCCCGACGATTCCCGGCTGCCGGTAAATCTGAATCTGCTGCTTGTCCGGAAACGCCTTGCGATACTCCCCGGATACCGCCGACTCCCGCCGGCGCAGGCTCACGCACAAAGGACAATCGCACGGCGGCGTCAACAGGTTCAGGAAGATGAGTGGAACGGCAATGCCCATCCGGTCGCAGGCCGCTACCAGGTCCTTAGTCTCCTCAAGCGCCATCTGGGTGGGAATGCAGGCCGCGTAGAGTGCCGTGGCGGCGGGATTGCGGAGCAGTACGCGCAGCTTCTTCAGGTTCCGGGAGATGACCACCAGTTCCTCCGCGAATTCCGGCATGTGCAGGATGTGCTTGTACTTGAGGAAGAGGTTGAAGAAAGCCTTCAGCCACTCGTCGATCAGGTCAGGCAGCTCCAGCAGGCGGATCAAGTGGCCGGTGGAGGCGCAATCCAGAACGAAGAGATCGTAGCTGTCCATGACCAGGAAATCCAGGATGCGGGTAAGCGCCATCACCTCATCCAGGCCGGGCGGGGCAAGATCCAACATGCGTTCCATCACCACGCGGTCGAAGGTCGGGTCGAAGCCGTTGGAGACAGCCTCCAAAAAATGCTTGAGGTCCTCGGCGTAACGGGTTTTCAGCTTTTCAAACTCCGCGCTGGCGTCGATTTCCATGGCCGATAAGCCGGGAAAAAGCATTTTAGGCTGAGGGCCGATCTTGGTTTGCAGGCAAGCGGAGAGCGAGTGAGCCGGATCGATGGAAAACAGCAGCACCCGCTTGCCGGGAAAGTCGCGAGCCATGCGCATGGAGGTGACGCAGGAAAGCGTTGTCTTGCCCACGCCACCCTTGCCGGCAAAGAGAATAAACTGCATCTGCGCCGAGGGCGGCTGAGCCGGATGCAGCACCGTTGACCCACGGAACAAACCGCGGTCGAGCAGGATAGCCGGCCGTTGACCGACTGGCTGCGCGTGGACCCAGAACTCCATGAGCAACCTCTGCCCACGCACTTCCTCCGCCAGCAACCCGATTCCCCACACAGGGAACGAGACCTCGATGCTGGTCAGCAGATGGTGGATCTGGAGCTGCTCGGCCGATCCGGCGGACATGCAGTTGGAGCATTCGCACTCCAGATGGAGCTGATTCACGACCAGTTCCGAGACCGGCATCTTGCGGCTTTGCAACACCCGAAACAGCGCCACGGTCTCGCTGACGCTGAGCGGCTCGGCTATCGTAACCGGAACGAACTGGGTGCGCTCCGGATCGCGCAGCAGCTTCTCGGTCTGGTGTAGAGTGGACTTCCACTTGGTCACAAACAGGTCGAGGCGGTCTGGACCGTCATCCCGGCTGAAGACCCGCCGCATATACCGGCGCTTGGCCAGCAGCACCTCCAACATGCCGAGCCATCGCCCGATCAGTTCGGGCATGGCCAGTAGCCGCAAGGTATGGCCGCTGGGCGCCGTATCCACCACGATGCAGTCGTATTGGCGGGCTTCTACCCACGAGGAGATTTCAAGCAGAGCCATCAACTCGTCCAGGCCGGGCAGAGAGAGGCTCAGAAATTGATTGATGTCCTCATCGTCCAGGAAGGTGCCGGCGGCGGCGATCTCGCGCAACATGCCGCCGTTCTGTTCGCGGAATTTGGTCAAGCATTGCTGGGCGTCCAGTTCGAGAACCTGTAGATTGCCGGGGGGCGCATACCCGGCCAAGCTGTCCTGCACCGAGTGAGCCGGGTCAGTGGAAACCAGCAAGAGAGAACGCTCCGGGGCCTGCGCGGCGAGGCGCAGCGCGGCCGCCGTGGCGCAGGTAGTCTTACCCACGCCCCCCTTGCCGCCAAACAGCAGGAGCTGGAGGCTTTGCTTGTCGAAAAACAATGGCATATGCCGGTTCATTCCGCCGCTTCCTTACATCTCATCAAGCTCCTGTCCGGCTTCGCCGGATTTCTCAGTTTCATCTTCGTCCGATTCCTCCGCCTCATTCTCGCCGGATTCCTCGTCCTCATCCGATTCTTCGTCTTCGTCCGACTCTTCGATCTCGTCCTCGCCGGTTGCCTTCTCTTCGCCCTCGTCCGACCTACGGCTCTCGATGGCCTCCAGCCGGTCCAAAAGCAGCCTCTCCCCGGCCTCGAACTCCGCTTCGGTGATCCGCCCGGTCTCCAGTTGCATGTAGAGAGTCTGCAGTTGCTCGGTGACCGACTTAGCCTCGCCGTCCAGCTCTTCCTGGGCGATATCCCTGATCTCTCGAAAGATCCACAAGATGCCGCGGAACGGTGAGAGCAGAATGTTGTCCACCAGCAACATCACTGCTCCAGATCGATCTCGACGAAGTTATGCGGCGCCCAGGGCCCGCTATAGTCGAAGGAAAAGTTGTTGTCGAAGAGGTTGGCCGCGGCAAACACGCCGGCGGAAAACGCCTCTTGTGCGTCGCGCTTCACCAGGCACGCCAGATTGAGCACTTCTTTCTCGTTGCGGCACAGATTCGCTTTGAATTCCACGCACAGCGGGGCAAGGACGCGCTCCATCTTTGAGGTATTGTCCTCCCGGTCCTCGTTGAGCAGGCGGTCGAACATCCGGCCCAGTTCAATCTTCTCCTCCTGACTGAACTCGTGGCGGGCGCTCATCAGGCGGTCCCGCGCCAGACGCAGTTCCGTGTGGGTGTTTACGAAGTACTCAAAGATATTCGGCACGTCCAAGGTGACGCGCAACCCCATCTCTACCTTGCCTGCCACCCGCGTGATCTGCTGTTCAAAGACGCGCCGATTCCGGATCAGAATCCTGTGGATGGCTTGCGGGCTGTCGGCAATCGTGCCGAAGGCCATCGGCAGCGGGGTTGTGTCTTCTATCAGGCGCTTGAGCACGGCTTGGTGGGCCCTGAGGTTGGCGCGTTCCGGCCGTATCTTCGCGCTGGTTAAGCCGCTGACCACCGCCGCCACGCGGCCATCCGTGATGGTGTACACATCCCTTCCCTCGATGCCCAGTAACGGATAGACTCGCGGCTCGTCACTCGCCACGATAGCGTAGATATAGTTTCTTCCACTGGCTGTGAGCACTCCAGATTTCTGCTCCGGGCCGGTAGCTAGGGCTGCACAGTCTCCGTTTATCATGGCCTGCTCCTCACTCGCGCTGACCGTACCCGTCCCTGGTGCGATCTCCATCGCGCTTCCAGCCAAGAACGCCGCAACTCGGCGTCGAATAGCATTATCCGCGCATGAAGGTGACGCAATACGCCGTCCCGCGCCCGCGGCGCTCCGGTGGAAACGGGGCTGGAAAGGAAATTCCTGCGCTGGCGGTTGGTAAGAACATGCTCTGAAGTCCTGATCGTTAGCATGGAATGGCCCTCTCAGTAACGGATCTTGAATCCGCCCGTGTTGCGCCGTGACGCAGGTTCCGGTCTGGAACCAGGCAGGCGCGCCGGCGCCCCCTCGCCTGATACAGACACCGCCTGAAGCAGATCTTGTTTGGTCTTATCGATCTCTTCAATGCGGGCATCGATCAGCGCGATTCGCTGGCTGGCGCTCTTGCGCTCTGTATTCCGCCGGGCCCGCTCCATCTCCAGGCAGCTAATTTGCATGTAGTCCCGATACGGCAGGGAGAGCTGATCCGCCCGGCCGGAGAGTGTGCGGATCTGATTCAATCCTTTCGCAGGAATAGCCATCCAATCACTCCTTCCCATTGTTCCCAAAGCCGGGGCGGCCGTTGCCGCGACGCGGCTTCAGTGCGGCGCCGCAGACCCGGGCCATGCATTCGTCGATCTTGCGCGGCATCAACGACTCCCCTTCGCGCGTGACTTTGGCCGTCTCGGTGGTTAAAACGTCGTGGCAGACCCATTGAAAAACCGGATCGTCCAGCCTCGCATGAGCTTGCCGGTGAACCAGAATTCTGGCAATGGCGATGGTGGCGCGAATCGTCGGCCGGTGGTTGTTGACGCCCGTGCCCCGCAACTCGCGGACAATGTCCACGATCACCTCGGCATCCTCGCGGGCCAAACCCGATTTAGCCATCCCAATCTGGATCTCCGTCTCGCGATCGAAGTTGCCCAGGTTGAGCGTGATCAGCCGGTCCATCAGGGCGTCCTGGGTTTTGTGCACCCCGGCATACTCCTCCGGGTTCGAGGTGAAGATCGCCCGGAAGTTCGGATGCACTTCAAGGAACCCTTCGCCGCCGCTGCGCCGCAGGCTGGGAAGATTCAGAATTCTCTCCTCCAGCACGCTCAACAGGGCGTTGTTGGCTTCGGGTCGGGAGCGGTTGAACTCGTCGTAGATAAGCGTGTTTCCGTTGGCGCAAGCCGTGGTCAGGCGATTGTCCACCCACAGGGTGTTCATATCCTCTTCCGTCTTCAACACGGAATGGATATAGTTGTCGACCAGCTTCGACTTGCGGTAGCCGGCGTCCTTGCCGATCAAGTCCGAGCTGCCAAACTCGTCATCCCCATGGATAAGAGTGACCGGGCGGCCAAGTTTGGTTGCCATGTGAAAGGCTAACGTCGTCTTCCCCGTTCCCGCCGCGCCTGCAAAGTGTATGGCATATCCGACTTCCAGGTACGCGAGCGCCCTATCGGTCAAAGCCTGGATATGCGGGCTGGCGACAAACTCGTCGCTGGCCTCGACCAGCACATCGTCCCCTTGCGGTTGCACTCTGACAACCACACCGCCATGATTTCTACTCTCTGTATTCACCTTCAAAATGCTCCCCTCTTGACAGGTCCGCTGACGGCTGGAATCAGTGCTTCTTCGATCTCTTGAGCGGCGATCTATGGACCGGCGCCTTAGCCTTGGCTTCCTTAGCCGGTTGTTGCTGCTGACTCTCCGCGGCCCGGTCTTCGGAATGCGTTGGACCAAACCAGGCGCGATGGGCGCCTTCGCGGTCACGAGCAAAGACGGCGCACAAAGCGGATACCTGGGCACACCTCTCCTTAGTCTGCTTGGACAAATCGTTTTGCAAGACCGCTCGCTCGTGGCGCCAAACCCCGATTTCCCCTTGCAGCCGCGTCATCGTTTCGGTCAATGCACCCATCTTTGTCCTCGCATTCCAGGAGTCCGCCCGATGCATAGCCATTTCCGTCTCGCACCGAATGCCTGAAACCCGTGCACTTAGACATAAACCTGGTCAACAACTTCTACGACCTCAAAGACCTCTTCTACCGGAGGGCTCGGCACGGCCTTCACGACATTGACCGCCCGGACGTTGCCACCCTGGGTCTCGATCTCCAGGATTGCGCCACAGGCATAGCACTTGACTTGGCCTTCGTAGTCGTCATAGGCGCTGGTTAGATCCACCTTGAATCCGCATGTAAGGCAGTTGATCTTCATTTCGCTTCACTCTTTCCTCTACTTAGTTACTCATAAACGATGCAGGTGAGCCTTTAGACAGCCCCGCTTTCCGGTTATGCGCATAACTCTCCTGCGAAGCTTGCACATGCACGATGCCACTTCCTTTACAAACACAACAAATGGGAAGCCAGGACATAATTCCAAAGGGATGAGTTCCCTTGCCGTAACAGAAGGTACATGTAACTTCCACGCAATCCGATTCGTGCGAACCTAGTCCGGAAGCCTGCCGAAGTGAAACATCGTCAGACCTGGAATCAACAGCGTATTCTCTGGCCGTCCTATCTTCGGTCCCCGCAACCATTTCTGTCCCCTCGGATAACTCCCGTCCAAACAACTCGCCTGGGGGGGCTAATCAAAGCACCTTGGCCAGGCGTCTGAACCAGACGCCCTAACCAAGCATGCAATCATCTGCCGCACGGGCGCTGGTCTGCGCATGTTTTAAGAACAATTGCTCCTGCTCGGTTGAACTTATGTCCATGCCGATCGTTGCAATCAGTTCTTGCCAGCCCAGGCCTTGCGGGCGCCCATTAAGTCGTCGGCCATGTCTTTCCGCAAAGCGGTAACCGTGCGCCTCAGGGTGTCCACAAAAGTCAACCGTGCACGCTTTGTTTGCTTCGCCATCTTGGCGCGAGCATGGCCGAAGTGAGAGCAGAGCTGAGTAACAGCCTTTTTCCGCGACTTGGTCTCTTTCTGCAATTCGTTCATCAAAGTGTCGCGGTCCTTGCGCATGGCGTGGATTTCATCATGCAAGCGAACCATATCGTCAGTCATCATTCCGTGTCTCCTTTTCCGAGTCTGCCAGTGAAATTGCCTATGGCCGTACTACGCGCATTGAGCGCCTAGTAACGGCCACAGGAATCTTGTCAGAGCTAGTTCTTAGGCCGGGGCTGCGGCACTGGCAGTGAGACCGATGGCTTCGGCATACTTCAGGTACGTTTCGACCGAGGCGATTACAATGCGAGCTTCCACCGAGAGTAGCTCGATGCCGACCAGCGAGACCTTAACCCAAGCATCGATTACGATGCCCTTGTCAAGAATGCGGTCAACAACTTCTGCCAAACTCGAGGAATCCGTGGATTTGTTAACTTTTGCCATGGTGTTCGTTCTCCTTTCCGGCTCTCTTCCGCCGCAAATAGGCCAGATGCGTCTTCGACCCGCTACCGGAGTAAGCAATTAGGCGACCAAAGGTAATATTAGAGAATACTAAGGTAACTTAGTGACTAATCGACTTATGTGAAGATGATTGGAAGTCTTGAATGCTGTTCGGGAGATAGACATAAGTCAGATATATGTCAGTGTATATATACATCTTATGTATAATCGGTGGGGTCTTGAAATAGTCTATATCTCACAGTGGCATAAACTGTTATATGAAGTTAATCTAAGATTCTAAGAACACCCAATTGCAACTTAAGGAATTTGCTCCATAGCATGCATTCCATAGAATCAAGCGGAGGAGGCCACAAAGTTGTACGGCGCCCACGGCCCGCTCAACAATAACTTCGCGCCGCTGGGAGGAGTTATCTCCCGCGCCTGTTTGCGAAACTCCTCGACGCGGGATTTGGGGGTTAGAAAGGCCAGCGAGACCAGGCGTCCCCGGCGGGACGAGGAAACCTCGCGGCGCTGCCCGGTGAACCGGTTTGCGAGCAGAGCCGAGATACGGTCGGCCAGTTCATCTTCCTCCGGCGCCAGCGTGTCGCCGGTGTTGTAGCGCTGGCGCAAAGACGCTAGGTATGCTGCGCCCGGCGACGGCGCTGAACGGGGCAGAGCCGCGGCGTGCGCCGGCCACAGCAGGCGAATCCCCATCTCGGTCATCCCGCGCAGCCGGATCAAGAGCGCCTCGTACTCCTCGCGGCGCTCCTCCAGCAGGCGCAGGATCTCGCCTTCGCTCTCCATCAGGCAGCCGTAGCGCAGCGGAAGGACCGTCTGCCGTGCATGAATGCTCTCGACCACTCGTTCGTAGGCCAGCAGCTTGGCGACGCTGGGCGCGGCGCTCTGCTCTTCCCGCGAGGCCACAGCCGCCAGGCCGTGACCGGTCACGACACAGATTCCCAGGGCCTGCGCGTCAAAGGACGGCTCGCCCAGCCCCGCTTCGGCCAGCCCTTGTTCGACGATGCAGTGAAGAAGGTACTTCATTCCCGCTCACCGGCAGACAAATCCGGAACAAAACTATAGGGCGGCCAAGGGCCGGTCATCGCCAGCCTCAGGCCGGGAAACGCTTCGTTGTCATTGAACCGTTCCAGAGTGGCCCTAAAATCCTCAATTGCTCCAGACGGGATGAGGAAGGCCCAGTTCAACACCGCCTCGGCTGCCCCAGTTTCCGGGGCCAGCACCTTGCGCTCCCTGAAGCCGCCGGCATGTGTACCTAAGTCCGCTGCCGTCTGCCGGCAGAACTCCTTTAGCCGCTGGTTGAACTCCCGCTCCGCCTGGGCCTTGAGCCGCTTCTGCTCGAAGTAGTGCGCCCCCGGCGAGCAATCCGGCGCCGGCGCCGCGGGCTGGCTCAACTTCTCCAGCGCGGCGGCGCGATCCAGCAGCCCTTTGACGGCCCATTCCTGTTTGTCGCCGAGCTCGGCGAAAAATCCGGCGACGGTTTCCCGGTGTTCCAGAACGAACTGCACCAGGCTGTCAAGGGAGGAGAACAGGGTCGCAAAACGTGCCGGGAGCACCGGGGCGCGGCTCATCGCCTGCTCGATCACCGCCTCGTGGCGGAAGACCCTGGGACCCAGCCAGGCCAGGTCCTGGTGGCTCGCCTCCGCCGCCGGGCCTACAAAATCTTCCAGTTCGACCTCGCTAAAGACCGCGCTCATCTCCCCGCAGTCGTGCATCAGGACCGGGTGGCGCTCGTCTACCCCAGCCACGGCCGCCTCGACGCCGCGGCCCGAGGGGGTCAGGCAATACAAATAACAGGCCATTTCATCGGATTTCATTCAATGCTGTCCGTGCTTCTTCCAGTTCCGTTTCCAGGTCGCCCGGCGCTACGATAACCGCTGCCTCGTTCTCCGGTTTCTCGATCTTGGCTGTCACCGCGCGCCGCACGGCGCGCAGGGCCGCTTTTGTGCATATGCCCTGGATCTCGGCGCCGCTGAAATTCTCCGTGGCCGTGGCCAGGCTGTCGATGTCGATCCCCGTCGCCAAAGGCTTGTTGCGCAGATGGACCTCGAAGATCTGGCGGCGGCTCTGCTCGTCGGGCAATGGAATTTCGACGATCTCGTCGAAGCGCCCCGGCCGCAGGATGGCCGGGTCGAGCATGTCCCGACGGTTGGTCGCGCCCAGAATGAGCACTCCCTTCAGTTCCTCGACGCCATCCAGTTCGGCGAGAAATTGACTCAGGACGCGCTCCGCGACGTGCGCATCGGAGCCGCCGGCGTTGCGCGCCGGCACCAGCGCGTCGATCTCGTCAAAAAAGATAATGCACGGCGCCGCCTGTTTGGCCTTGCGGAACATATCGCGCACCCCCCGCTCCGACTCTCCCACATACTTCGAGAGCAGCGCGGGGCCTTTGACGGAGATGAAGTTGACCTGACTTTCGTTGGCGATGGCCTTGGCCAACAGTGTTTTTCCGCAGCCCGGCGGCCCGCTCAGCAGAATGCCCTTGGGAGGGCGGATGCCGGCCTGGGTAAAAAGCTCCGCATACTGGAGCGGCCACTCGACCGCCTCGATCAGCCGCTGCTTGACCTGATCCAGTCCGCCCACATCCTCCCAGCGGACATCCGGCACCTCCACGAAGACCTCGCGCGTAGCCGAGGGCTCGACCTCGCGCAAGGCATCCAGAAAATCTTCCTTCCCGACCTCCAGCTTGGCCAGTTGTTCGTAGGGGATGCGGGCCAGCGCGAAGTCGATGTCGGGCATGATGCGGCGCAGGCAGATCATGGCCGCCTCGCGGCAGAGCGCCTCCAGATCGGCCCCCACAAAGCCGTGGGTGATCTCGGCCAGGTGGCGCATGCCCACGTCGGCGGCCAGCGGCATCCCCCGGCTGTGCACGGAGAGAATCTCCTCGCGCCCGATGCGGTCGGGAATGGGAATCGCGATCTCCCGGTCGAAGCGCCCCGGCCGGCGCAGGGCCGGGTCGAGCAGGTTGGGCAGGTTGGTGGCGGCGATTACGATCAACTGCTGCCGTTTTTGCAGCCCGTCCATCAGGGCCAGCAGTTGCGCCACCACCCGCTTCTCCACCTCGCCTACCGTGTTCTCGCGGCGCGGCGCAATGGCGTCGATCTCGTCCAGAAAAATGATGCTCGGGCCCTTGCGCGCGGCCTCCTCGAAGATCTTCCTGAGATGGGCCTCACTCTCGCCGTAGAACTTGTGGATGATCTCCGGGCCGCTGATCGAATAAAAATTGGCCTCGGTCTCATGCGCGATGGCGCGCGCGATCAACGTCTTTCCGCAGCCCGGCGGCCCATGCAGCAAGACCCCCTTGGGAGCGTCGATGCCCAACTGCTCGAAGACCTCCGGATAGCGCAGCGGAAGCTCGATCATCTCGCGGATGCGCTGCAACTGGGGCTTCAGTCCGCCGATGTCCTCGTAAGAGGTCGAGCGCGATGCCGCCTCCGCGGCCTGCTGCGGGTTGCCGATGACCAGCCGGGTGGTGGGATTGATCAGCACCGGACCCTTGGGCGTGGTTGCGCCCACCTTGAAGTCGGCCCAGCGGCTGCCGAAGAGCGCCGCCCTGATCCGGTCCCCTTCCTGCACGGGAAGCCCGTCCAGCAGGCTGCCGATATAGTCCAGGTCGCGCTCGGCCGGCCGCACGTTGGCGGGGTCCAGCACCACGCGCTCGGCTGGACGGCAAGCGATCTTGCGCACCTGCACAAATTCGTCCAGTCCGGCTCCGGCATTCTCACGCACCAGGCCGTCCACCTGGATGCGCGACTGCCCCCTCAGTTCCTTGTGCGCCGGCATCGCCTTGCAGACCGTCGCGCGCTTGCCCGCGATCTCGACCAGGTCCCCGATGGCAAGCTGGAGCTTGTCCAGATCTTCCGGACCCATGCGGGCGATTCCCCGCCCCACATCCTTGCTCAATGCCTCGGCAATTTTGAGCTTCAGCACCGGGACTTCCGCGCGCTCCGTGGTCATATCCGCACCCTCATCTCGCACACTTGATTTCCACTACCCCGTTATTGCAGGTGATCTGCATCTTTTTGCGGACAAAGCTCCCCGGCAGCAGCACTTCTTTGCGATACTGTTTGTCGCCGCGCTCGGCCGTGATGGTCAGCAGATCGTCCTGCACCGCGATTTGCACGTCTTCCACGCAGATGCCCGGCATCTCGGCCACCACCAGGACGTGGCCTTCCTCCTCGAAGATATCCACCACCGGCTCGCGAACCTCTTGCACCACTGCGTGGCCGGATTCCCGGTCCTTGCGAATATTGCCGAACGGCTCGACGCGCGGCCGGTCGTCCCCCAGCCCCATCTTGACGGTGAAGCCGTACATGCCTTTCACTTCCTTGCCCAATCCGTGGATTTCGCCGCTGCGGGAGAGTTGCTCACCGGTTTCTTTCAGGTCTCCCAGCTTCTCGACCAGATCCCCAAGACCCTTGAGAATCCCGCCCAGACCTAACTCGAAGCCACCTTCGTTCTTTTTCTCATCGCGTTTCTGAATCATGCCTTTGCTCCTTCGAATTGAATTCCGTACTCTTTCACCTTGGTATGGAGAGTCTTGTAGTCCACCTGGAGGAGGCGCGCGGCCTTGGCTTTGTTTCCGCCCGTTCTTCGCAGGGCGTACATGATCGCCGTACGCTCAATGTGGACCGTTTTGCTGCGGACAATCTCCCGCAGCGAGAGATCGTCCTGCCCCTGGACAGGCACGGAGGAATTCTCCGCCAGTTCGTCTTCCACCAACTGTTTATCGGCCTTGGATCCCAATCCGAGATGCTCCTCGGCAATTACATCCTCGGCCATGAGCACGGCGCGGCGGACCACCGACCGGAACTGGCGCACATTGCCCGGCCAGCGATAGGCCAGCATGGCCTCAATAGCCGGCGGGGAAAAACACCGGATGGACTTGGAAAGCTCGATGTTTGCAATATCCATGAACCGCTTGGCCAGGTACGGAATGTCCTCCCGGCGCTCGCGCAGGGGCGGAATGGTGATGGTGTACTCGTTCAGCCGGAAGTAGAGGTCGGGACGGAACGAGCCGCGCTCGCACAGCGCTTCCAGGTTCTGGGCGCTGGCGGTCAGCATCCGCGTATCCACATGGACGGGCTTGGCGCCGCCCACCCGGTAGAGGGTTTTCTCCTGCAGCACCCGCAGCAGCTTGGCCTGGGAGGCCGGAGGCATATTGGGGATCTCGTCCAGGAAGAGCGTCCCGGTATGCGCCATCTCGATTTTTCCCACGATCTTCTGATCGGCTCCGGTGAAGGCGCCCCGTTCGTGCCCGAACAGCTCGCTCTCGAACAGCATCTCGGGTACCGCGCCGCAATCGACGGGAACGAACGGCCGTTTGGCGCGCCCGCTGGCTTGGTGAATGGCCTGCGCCACGACCTCCTTGCCCGAGCCGGTTTCGCCGACGATGAGCACGCTGAAATTCGATTTCGCGACCTGCTCGATGGCCGCGATCACCTTGCCGATGGCCTCGCTGGGGCCGAAGGTCTCGCGCGGCGACAGAACATGGTTAACGTGATCGGCAAGATGCTTCAACTCCATCTTCAGCCGCCGCTCGTTGAGCGCGCGCAGTACAACGCGGATCACCTGCTGACGTTCGACGGGCTTGGCGAGGTAGTCGTGGGCGCCGGCGCGCAGCGCCTCCACCGCGCCCCGCACTTCGGCAGATCCCGTAATCAGGATTACAGGCAGCTCCGGATCGAGATCCTTGGCGTTGCGCATCAACTCCATGCCATCCATGCCCGGCAACCTCATGTCGGCCAGCATGACGTCGGGGTCTCCGGCACGGATCAGTTGCAGTGCATCCGCGCCGTTTTTGGCCATCAACGGCGTTAACCCTTCGCCGCTCACCATGTGGCCCAGCAACTGAGCCATCTCGTTGTCGTCGTCGGCGATCAGTATCCTGCCATGCACGGCATTCATAATGCGCTACCTTGACGGAACTTGGGCAAGCCAAGCGGATAAACCACGTCGATTCCGGAATCCAGATACTTTGCCGCCTCGTGCAGCATCCCCAGGAACAGAATGCCGCTCTCCCCGGCGCCCAAGGTCCGGTTGATGCGATCCGCTATGAAGCGGTCCCGCTTCTCCAGTAGCGCGTCGCGCAGTTCCCGCTGGCGAATATCCGTCCGAATCGCTGCCCCGGACGCAAACGCCGCGGTTGCCAGTTGGTATTCCTCCACCAGCAAATTGGGCGATTCGGTGCCCATCAGCGTTGCGCCGCGCGCCTCCAGTTCCATCAGCAACCGGTGGTTACGGTTCCCAGCCCCGGCCAGGTCCGCCACAATCTGCCGTTCGTGTCCGCAAACCGGCAATCCGTCCTGATAGACCCGCACCGTTCCCTGGACCAGCGGCAGGCTCGCGGCTACGCTCTCGATCTTCTCCCACATCTTGTCCACCACCGCTGCCTGACGCATCAGCCCCTGGCGTCCAAGGGTGGTCAGTTTTTTGCCTCGAATCGAGGCCCCTATCGAGCCCATGTCCGCCATGGTGTGGATGATGGGGATGTAGACGAGACGCCGGTCACGGCCGCTGGTTTGACCGGCATTTTTTTCTGCCAAACCGGATGCTCCATTTCCCGGATCATTGATAGGACGGGCCATGATCGCCCTTTCGCGTGAGGACCGATCATACTGCGTAGCGCGTGAAACAACAGTGACTTGAATTGACGCTGAGGCGTTTTATAACTTGCATTAGCCTGTTATGGGAATCGTGTGCAATATGACCGTTTTGGGACAGGCCGCTGAGAAAGAAACTGCGCAGATCGCCGAAGCTATTGCGGGATTCTTCGAGAATGGCCGCCTGCCCTGTGGTTCGACGACCTGCGCACCCTCTCGTTCCTCTCCGTTAACGCCGCTGCTGCCGGTGTTTTGGCTACTCGCGCGAAGAATTTCGCTCCATGACCGTTCGTCAACTGCATCTGCGTACCGAACGGTCTCCCAGCCTCGATACCGTCCGGAACAGGCGAGTTCGGCATGCGAGTGAACAGCGTAGGTACTCCATCACGCGCCTCTCCGACCGCTATCTCCACCGAAAGATGCGCAGAGAGAGGGCAAACGGCGCCACGAGCCATGCCAGCAGAATCCCGACCGGAGCAATCATTTGCCCCAGATGCATCCCCTGCAGCATGTTTCCGCGCATCGCATCGATAGCCGCCGTGAGCGGCAGCGCCCGCACCAGCGGCTGAATCGCCGCTGGAAAGCGCGAAGCCGAGAAAAACACGCCGGAGAGAATCCACATGGGAAGCATGACCAGATTCATCAGTCCCGAGGCGGCTTCCATGGTCCTGGCACGCGAAGAGACCAGCAACCCCAGCGCGGAGAAGGCCAGCGAGGTAAGCACGCACAGCAATCCCAACTCCCACAGCGATCCGCGAAACGGCACTCCGAAGGCTAGCCGCGCAAAGCCCAGAAACACCACAACCTCAATGACCAGCATGGCCAGCCGCGAAAGCAAGAACGAAGCCAGATACTGCCAGCGCCGCATGGGCGAGGCCACAAGCCGCTTGAGCAGCTTCTTCTGGCGGGCCTCCACAATCGAAAAACCCAGCCCCCACATCGCCGATCCCATCAGGTTCATACCCAGCAGACCCGGTACTACAAAGTCGATGTAGCGCGCCCCGGTCTCATGCACCAGCTCGTTCCCGGCATGAACCGCATCGCGCTGCCCCGCCGCGGTCTGAATCGCCCGATCAGCCAGCAACCGCGCCGTCCGCGCATCGGGATTGGTGTCGTCGTATTTGTACGCCACGCCATCCGGCCTCTGAATCGCGAGCAGCAGAATGCCTCCGGTGGCCAATGCGTGGGTTCCGGCCGCCTCGTCCATCGTCGCCGCCGTCAGCCCCTTGTCGCGGGCGAGCGCCTGCGTCAGTTGCGTTGTGGTCGCGCCCACCTGCAACACATCCGCCGGCCGGTTGCGAAAGGCGATTCCCAGCCCTACGGCCAGCAAAATGGGAAAGATGAAGATCCAGAAGATCGCCTCCGGCTCGCGCAGTAGCAAGCGAAAGCGCACCATCGTCAGTTGATAGAGGCTGCTCTCTTCCAGCTTATTCATCGCGCAGATTCCTTCCCGTCAGCCTGACAAAGACGTCCTCGAGCGTTGCCGAGTGCGTCCTGAACTCGCTCAGGTGCAACCCCTGGCTCCGGAGCGCGGCAAAGATGCGTGGCACCGCGGTGTGCAGTTCGCTGACGGAAAGCTGGTGCAGCCCTGCATCCACGCGGTGCGACTGCACGCTCGCTATCGCCGTCAGCTCGGCCACATCCACCACGGCATGGCCCGTCTGGTGGCCGCCCGGCTCGCCGCTGCCGACGGCGAACTCCACAATATCTTCCCCGCCCACCGTGGCGATCAACTGCTGCGGCGTTCCCAGCGCAATCACGCGCCCATGATCCATGATCGCCACCCGGTCGCAGAGCCGTTCCGCCTCTTCCATGTAATGCGTGGTTAAAATAATGGTGCGCCCGGCCTGCTTCAGCCCATCCACCAGGTCCCACAGGTGGCGCCGCGCCTGCGGATCAAGCCCCGTCGTCGGCTCATCCAAAAACAACAGCTCCGGATCGCCCACCAAAGCGCAGGCCATAGCAAGTCTTTGTTTCTGCCCGCCGGAGAGTTGACCCACGCGCCCGTTCCGTTTCTCCTCCAATTGCGCCGTCCGGATCGACTCCTCCACCGGGATTCCGCGCCGATAGAAGCTCCGAAACATGCGCAGCGTCTCTTCCACGGTCAGCTTTTCCGGAAACTGCGTCTCCTGCAGTTGCACCCCGATGCGCTGGCGCAGTTCATGCGCCCCGGTCCGCCAGTTCAGCCCCAGCAACTCGACCGTGCCGCTGTCGGGCTCGGTCAGCCCTTCGCAAATCTCGATGGTCGTGGTCTTCCCCGCCCCGTTCGGTCCCAGCAGCCCGAAGCACTCGCCCCGCGCCACCTCCAGGTCCAGCCCATCCACAGCCTGCACATCCGCATAGGCCTTGCGCAGCCCGGCGAGCCTCAGCGAAGGACTGCTGGCTTGCGCACGCGTTCCGGCGGCCGAACCGGCGTTTGTTGTCCCATCCGTCATCGCTTTAGATTACCGCATTTCGATTTCACTCTGAAGAATGAGGGGCCTGCTTTCGCGCAAACTGCGCAACGGTTAAAATGGATACATGGCGGAGATTCAGCGTAGAAAAACGGGCACGGTCAAAATCGGGCAGGTTCGCGTCGGCTGGGAGGTTCCGGTCGTCGTACAGTCGATGACCAACACCGACACGGCTGACATTGCTGGCACCATCGAACAGGTTGCGGCCCTCGCTCTCGCGGGTTCTGAGATCGTTCGCGTCACGGTCAACAACGAGGACGCCGCGGCAGCCGTTCCCCACATCGTCGAGGGCCTCGACAAGCGCGGCCTCCGCGTCCCCATCGTCGGCGACTTCCACTATAACGGTCACCTGCTGCTCAAAAAGTTCCCCGCCACGGCGCGCGCCCTGGCCAAGTACCGCATCAACCCCGGCAACGCATCGATCGGCAAGAAAGACAACGACAATTTTCAGGTCATGATCGAGTGCGCCGTCGAAAATCAAAAACCAGTGCGCATCGGCGTCAACTGGGGCTCGCTCGATCAGTCTCTGCTCACCCGCATGATGGACGAGAACAGCCGCCTGCCCGCGCCGCTACCCGCCCGCGAGGTGATGATGGAGGCCATGGTGGTCAGCGCGCTCGATTCAGCCAAAGCCGCTGAGCGCTACGGCCTCGGTCCTGACCAGATCATCCTCTCCGCCAAGGTCAGCGGCGTCCGCGACCTGATCGATGTTTATACCAACCTCGCCGCCCGTTGCTCGTACCCGTTGCACCTCGGCCTAACCGAGGCCGGCATGGGCGCCAAGGGGCTGATCGCCTCCACAGCCGGCTTGGCGCCGCTGCTGCTGGCCGGGATAGGCGACACGATTCGCGTGAGTTTGACGCCCAAACCAGGCGGCGACCGGACGGAAGAGGTGCTGGCCGCGCAGCAAATCCTGCAATCGCTCGGGATTCGCAGCTTCATGCCCCAGGTGACCAGTTGCCCCGGCTGCGGCCGCACCACCAGCACATATTTTCAAGAGTTAGCCGAGCAGATTCAGAGCTACCTGCGCGCGTCAATGCCCGAATGGCGCAAGCGGTACCCCGGCGTCGAGGAACTCAAACTCGCTGTCATGGGCTGCGTGGTCAACGGCCCCGGCGAGTCGAAGCACGCGAACCTGGGAATCAGTTTGCCGGGCACCTTCGAGGAACCCAAAGCCCCGGTCTACATGGACGGAAAACTCTACAAGACCCTGCACGGCGACACCATCGTCGCCGAGTTCAAACAGATTCTTGACAAATATGTCGAGAGCCACTACGGGCAGGGCGCGAAGAGCGGGGAGTTGGTGGGGGCGCACTGATCCGCCAAGATGAGGGGAATAACCCAAATCTCTCCTCACTCGATCGCCTTCAAAACCTCCTTAGCTTCCTGCATCTGCTTCTGAATGGCGCGGGGATTTGTTTGCCCCGCGGCGAAGACGATGTCCCAATTGGTGCCGATGGCTTTGCAAATGAAACACGCGCCATGGATCGGCCCATCGTCCCGGTCGAAGCAGTAGAAGGTCATCCTCTTTCCGTGCAGGATTTCAGGGCTGGCGTAAGCGCCCTGTTCGTGATAACTCGCCACCATCTCGTTTTGCCAGCGCAGAGCCGCCGCCTCGTTGACAATCTGATTCTCTCCACCACCCGGCAAGCCAGGCCTGACATTGCCCGCCGCAATGGTCATATCTTCCGGATCAACCAGCAGGGGAAGCACAGGCTGCCAGATCACGGCGCGGCCGAGCCTCAGGACCTTGTCATTCGCCCAGGGATTCCGTCTCCACATCAGCGGCAAGGTGATCGTGTGGCCGTCAAATACAACTTTGTTCCCGTTGCTCCAGTGCCACCGGAGCGATTGCGCCACATTGTTCAGCCCAAACCCCAGCCAAAGAACGAACGGCGCTGCCAGAATCCCAGCCACCACAAAGGACCACCGTGGAAATATGCGTAGCCGCTTCCCAAGAGACATCGCGAGCACTCCAAATCAATCCACTGGCAATTCTACTTCCCTTCTCGCCCATTTCGCGTTACGATTTCCGCAATCTTTCGCGGAGACTTTCTATGCCTGCTCGCCGGCTTTCCTGGCTCGTGCTTTTGGCCGCGTGTCTGCCCCTCCCAGCCCTCGCCGCCGCTCCCAAGCCCTGTATCACCGCCGATGAAGCCACCAAACTTGTCAACAAGGACGTCTGCGTCACCGCGCACATCTATGACGTGGTCGAGTTGCCGGATGGGACCCGTTTCCTGGACGTGTGTTCGCCCGAGACCCCGGACGAGAAATGCCGCTTCACCATCATGAGCCTATCGGAGGATCGCGAAGAGGTGGGCGAACTGCGTAAATACCGTGACATGGACGTGCGGATTCGCGGCATTGTGAAGCCCATGCACGGACGCGCCGGAATGGTGCTGAGCCATGCGCGGCAGTTCTACGGTGGCCCGCCCAAATTCAAACCCAACCCCAAACTGGCACACGGTTTCAACGCCGAGCAAAGCCGGCCTCCCATCAACGACCCTAACCTGCGCACGCAGGGCGGACGGCGCGCCTTTATGAACTCCCGCGACCAGGAGAAGATGCCGGTAAAATAGTGCCGGCGTTATCGGAGAAATGCTGATTGAGTTTCGAGGTATCCCAGGTCTCTCTGCCGTGGCGGATGAGACCTGGGGGCACCCGGCATCGTATGTCTAGTCTCTGCCATCGTCAACCGGGGGCTGCTCCGCTTCGGCAGTCTCCTCAAGCAAAGCCAGAACCTCATCGGCGATCTCTTCGATTACCGACGTGCCCTCGACCACGGCCTCTTCGAGCGGCGGGGCAAAGCGCGCGCCGTTCCACAGAATCACGCAGGAGATGACCAGGAAGATAAGCGTTGCGCCCAGGCCTATGCTCAGATTCGAGCGGTCGGAGATGGCGCCTATAATCTGCGGCGAAAAGGTATCGCCGAAGAAATGAATGCAGAAGAGATTGAACGAAATCGCCGTGGCCCGCACCGGCGCCGAGACCGAGTTCACGATGGCCGCGTTCAGCGGTCCGGTATTCAGGAAGAGGAAGAACTCGGCGGCAAACAACGCCGGGATGGACCACGAATGTGGCCCGAAGAAGACCATTGCGCCGAATGGCAAGGTAAGCGCGACGCTCCAGAATGAGAGCAGGTAAAGTGCGCGATGGTTGGTGCGCAGCCAGCGCTGCGCAATCCAGCCGCCAATCAGCGTTCCGGTGATGCCGTCGATTACCGTGATGGCGCTGACCACCATGCTGGCCTTGCCCACCGAGAGCCCCGCGGTACGGTGCAGAAACGTGGGCACCCAGGCCGAGATGCCACCCATCACAAAGGTCAGCGTCGCCAGCCCGAAGCTTGCCGTAAGAAAGGCTGGATTGCGAAAGAGTCCCCGGACCGTGTTGCGCTTGACGGTGGGTAGGATGTGGTCGCTCGATCCGCGCTCCGGCTCGCGGCCAATCCAACCATACAAGGCGGCAAGCACCAGGCCGGGGATGGCGCAGAGAAAAAACGGCGTGCGCCAACCCCACAGCGAGCCTAGTTCCCCGCCCGCCAGGTAGCCCAGCGCCGCGCCCACCGGAATGGCCAGATAAAAAATCGACAGAATTCTGTTGCGGTCCCGCTCGGGATAGAAGTCGGCCAGCACCGACGGAGCATAGATGGTAAAGGTGGCCTCGCCCACGCCCACCAGCGCATGGCGGACGTAGAGGGTCCAATAATCGTGGACCCAGGCCGTGCCCAGAGTGGCTACGCTCCACAGGATCGCGCCCGCGATGATGAGCGGCTTGCGCGGAAAGCGGTCTCCCAGCCAGCCCGTCAGCGGTGCCGCGATCATGTAGAAGACGAACATCGCGGTGGTCAGCGCGCCCATCTGCTGGTCGGTGGAGTGGAACTCCCGCTGGATCAGCGGCTGCGCGCCGGGCAGGATGTAGCGGTCGATGAAGTTGAGCAGGTTCAGGCCGATGAGCAGCACCAGCGTCCCCATGGCGGGGCTGATGCGGGGGCGGAAAGGTTTGGCCAGGGTCTGCAAAAGGCGTCGGCCTCCAAACAACACGAGCGTTTACACGAATATCATAGCCGGGCTACCTCCAACTCCTTTCCGTACCGTTTTCCCGTACACTGGAATCATGTTTACCGGCATCATCGAGCAGACCGGCACACTGATCGGCCTGAGGGACACAGGCGGGGTGCGGCAGCTGACGGTCGAGGCTCCCGGCCTGGCCGGGCGGCTGCGCGAGGGCGATTCGCTGGGCGTATCCGGCGTCTGCCTGACTGCTCTGGATGTGAACCCCACCCTCTTTCACGCCGATCTGGCCCAGGAGACTCTGGACTGCACTTCATTGGGTTCGCTTGCGCCCGGTGCCAAAGTCAATCTGGAGCTGCCCACGGCCGCCGGCAGCCCGCTGGGCGGCCACATCGTGCAAGGCCATGTGGACGGCTGCGGCACGATGACGGCTCTGGACCCGGTGGTCCCGGAATCCAGCCCCAGCTTTGACAAGCAGACCACCGACTGGACCCTCAAGGTGCGCGTTCCCGAAAATATGCGCCTCTGGATGGTGCACAAGGGCTCGGTGGCCATCGAAGGCATCAGCCTGACCATCGCCGACTTCGACGGCGAGGTGATTACCATCGCGATTCTGCCGCTGACCTATTGGCGGACGAACCTGCACACGCTCCGCGTCGGCGCGCCAATGAACGTGGAGGCCGATGTGCTGGTCAAGCTGGCCCTTGCGCAGATGCAGGCCCAGATGAAACCGGAATCGAAGCTGACCGAGGCCTGGCTGGTGGCGAACGGGTATTGAGCACCTGCGGTGCGGCGGACGCGGCTCCGCCGCACGAGCAAAGGTAAGTAGCAACCCCGAAGCACAGTGCCTCAACCTGGTCTATGGCTTGGCGGGAAGCTTTGGCGGATCGGTCACGTACTCGTCCCCGGTGCGCGCCAGCAACAATTTGCGGCGATCGTCCAGCAGCTTGAGCCGGCTGGTCGCGTCGATAAACTCCTGTTGTTGCGCGGCGGTCAGCGGGGTTGTGGGCGTGCTCGCCTTGTTCGACTCGGCAATCATATTTAATTCATCGAGCCGGACCTGGAGACGAAGTATCTCGCGGTCGATCAAAATCGGGCGAATGACGGTGGTTTTGGCGTGGCCGCTGGCCAGCTCGTTGCGGTTGTTCTCGCCCCATACGGGCAGAATCCCCACATGGCCCAGTTCGACCCTCGCGCCAGCCGGGCCGTAGTCCTTGCGGACGGCGGAAAACAGGCCGATCATCGAGTCGCGCGGCTCGCCGTTTTTGTCCGGCATCAGGCCGTCCACATAGGTGCGCGACTGGTTCGATAGAAAATTCCCCAGCGAGTAGAAGATGACCGCGTCGCGCCCATCCTGGGTGCGGTAGCTCTCCACCGGTTGCAAGACGTGCGGATGGTGGCCCACGATGACCGTGGCCCCGGCTTCGAGCATCTTGTGCGCCATCTCCACGTCCTCGGGCCGCGGAGCGGGCGCGTACTCGGTGCCCCAGTGAATGGAAACTACCAGCAGATCGCACTTGGCGCGCGCCTGTTTCACAGCCTCCAGCATTCCGGCTTCGTCCATTCCCGGAGCGCCGCCCGACTCATTCGGATAGGGGAAGAAGTTCACGTGCGGCTCGCCGTCTTTCTCCGGGTTGCGATTGCCATTGAGCCAGCGGGTCATGCCCAGCCAGCCCACCTTGATGCCGTTGGCCTCCGCGATCACCGGCTGCCAGGTCTGCGCGGCCGTGTCACCTGAGCCGACGAAGAGCAGTCCTTGGTCGCGCAGATGCTCGCGCGTCTCGGCAAAGCCGGCCCAGCCCTGGTCCATCACATGGTTGTTGGCGAAGGAAACGATTTTGATGCCGTTGGCCTTGAGCGCGTCGAGCAGTGCAATCGGCGCGTCGAACTGAAATGGCTTGGAGCCCTTCGAGTGCGCCGGAGCCACAGGGGTTTCGAGGTTGACGAAGCCGAAGTCGGCCCTCCGGAAGACGTCGCTCACGTCCGCGAAGAGCGCGCCCCAGCCCTCAGCGCCTTCTCCGGCAGCGGCTGCCGCGGCGCGGACCGGTTCGTGAGGAATCACGTCGCCAGCCACGGCAAAGCTGACCTGGGCCAGCTCGTGCGGATATGGAACGACGACGGCTGCTGCGTGGTGACCGTGAAAGCCGGTCAGAAGGACTGCTGCAATCGCCGCAAAGGCCAGAAAAACGCCGCCGGCCAGACGCCTTTGCCTGCGCAGCGCGGGCACGAGCCTTGCGCCCCATCCCGCCCAACTCGTCCAATTGATAGCCAGCGCCAATCCAGACCCCTTCCCGACTGCAATATGGAACGCAATCAGGATACAGGTTTGGCGGGACCGGGACTTCCTATAATGGGTCAGTTTGAAAAAGCAATCCCTCAGAGGCTAAAGCCCACATTCATTTTTATTGCGCTTACGGCACGACTGAAGTTGTGCCCTGCACGAAGCCCGAGATTTTCATCAGTCTGTCAGTCCCACCCCCTCCGAGCGCTGCATTCCCCTTTCGCGTCTATCCCTTACGAGAAGAGTGGGCGGGAACTGGTACCCTGAACAGAGCGGAACCAGAATTCATCTACTCCTGTTGATAATCTTAAAGGTGGCTTTTTCTTGAGGAAAAAGCCACTCAGCGGGCTTGCTTTCGGGGTACATCGACTCTGGTTCCGCTGTGGGAAGACTCCTAAAGAAAGCCGGACAAGCCGGTTAAGCTCAATCAGGCTCGTCCGGCGGGCAGACGCATGGCAGAGTTTGTAATCAAGTTGGCCGATGAGCGTGGGCACATCCAGGAGCAGGTGCATACGGCGGCCTCTGCCGAGGAGCTGCGCACGCGCTTTACCCATGCCGGCTACCACATA
>Ga0182027_10002369_pt1 | contig 30668 bp, 32 predicted proteins | sample 712E1DmetaG_FD_121300 | JGI IMG/M metagenome (GOLD analysis project Ga0182027, IMG submission 121300) | Permafrost microbial communities from Stordalen Mire, Sweden - 712E1D metaG (Illumina Assembly) | ecosystem: Environmental > Terrestrial > Soil > Wetlands > Permafrost | place: Sweden...
AGGCAATCTGCTCCTCGGTAAACTTCTTCTTCATGGCATAATCCCTCCTCCTCTTCAATAATTTCATTATGCCAGAAAACTAACTTATTTGCCGGTACAGTTTTTGGGGAGAAGGTCAATTTTATATTTTTCGATTCAGGTACGCCTCTGGAGATTAAGCCGTTTTGATGCTCGGCTGCTTGAGGGCTATCAATCCTAGCGTTTAGATAAAGGAAATAAACCGACAACCGTTAACAGGCATCTTGCTATTCTAAAACATATGTTCACAAAGGCCGGGAAATGGGAACTTGTCGAGGAAGAATCTGTAAAACGTGTCCATAAAGTGAAGTTACTGGAAGAAATCAATGCAAGGCTCCGCTATCTCTCGAAAGAAGAATGTCAGTTTTTGATTAACTCATGCGATAAGCATCTTAGGCCTATCGTCATAACAGCCCTGAATACAGGTATGAGAAAATGTGAATTTCTTTCTCTTAAGTGGGATAACCTGGACTTGAGGCATGGGTTTATTTTATTGAATCATACGAAGAACGGGGAAAGGCGTGAAATACCTATCAACCAGACGTTGAAAGATATTCTGAAAGGTACTACAAGGCGCATAGATGTGCCTTATGTATTCTATGACAGCAATCAGGCGCTTCTACTTCACAATTACTCACAAAAAAGAAGAGGCTGCAAGTACCACGACCCTGCACCCTCGTGATATCTTTGGAGGCGGCATCCGGATTTGAACCGGAGAATAACGGTTTTGCAGACCGCTGCCTTAGCCACTTGGCTATGCCGCCATAAAAAATGGAGCGGGCGAACGGATTTGAACCGTCGACGTCTACCTTGGCAAGGTAGCACTCTACCGCTGAGCTACGCCCGCTCATGGAAAGAAATGAGCAACTATAATAAAAAGAACATTCTTGTCAATAAAAAAATATAAAAAGTCTTCGCAGTAAGGTGATCTTAATTTTTAACGGTGTTCATCAATTCATTTAACGCCTGAATATATTCAGGCTGGCCGATAAAAAAAATATCATTATGACCTGCGTCTGGGATTTTTAAAAATTTTTTATTTGTGGAACTAACGGCAGTAAATAAAATTTCTGCCTGATTAATAGGGATCAAGAAGTCGTTTTCGGCATGAATGATGAGTATGGGCTTAGAAAAGCATTTGATTTTTTCATCATTGCCAAAGCCGTCGCTTTCTTGAATACCTAAATAATCAGTATCTACGCCCATCGTTACCAACAGCGGCAAAGTAAGGGCGAATCCGCTTTCAATGATCAAACCGTCAACTTCATTTTTATAGGAGGCGGCTATTTCCAGTGCGGAGGCACAACCTAACGACCGTCCCATTACGACCAAAATTTCTTTTCCCAGCTGGATGCGCTTGCGGACAAATTCAAAAATGTCATGCGCATCGTCGATCATTGAAGTTATCGTAGGATATCCGGATGATTTTCCATATCCACAATAATCTACACAAATCAAGTTGATACCGGATTGCAAAAATATTGAGGCAATATCAACGTATTCTAAAGCTAGCTCACCGTTTCCATGAAAAAATAAAATTGTACCTCTGGAGTTTTTTGCCTCCGCCCAGATGCCGCTGATAATTCCGCCATCGGTAAGGGGAATAACTATTTCCTTTATAAATTTATTTTCAATTACATAATCCGCGCTCCGACGCGGATAAAATAATACGGAATTTATTTCCGGGCGATCAATTTTTGAATAATCACGGTTTCCCCAGTGATTCATAAAATTATTTTTCTGCACGATAGCGATAGAATTTTATGAAATAATCCATGCCGGAATAAATCGTCAGTAAAAGGGCCACATACAGAATAACCATACCCACAATGTGGACATTAACGCCAAAAATTGAATAATGGGCTATTAATGCTGTCACCGCCGCGATTTGCGCAAAAGTTTTTTGCTTTCCTAAACGGCTGGCTTGAATAAAAATGCCTTCACAGGAAGCAATACTCCGTATCCAGTCAACAAGTAAATCCCGCACGATTGTTATAGCTACGATCCATGCCGGTATGCGGCTAATGGGAATCATCAATATTATGGCTGTATTAATTATTAGTTTATCGGCTATCGGGTCAAGAAATTTACCCAGCGTTGTAACCATTTGATACTTTCTAGCAATGTATCCATCAATAAAATCGGTGAATGAAGCGAGAAGAAATATTACAGCCAAGATTAGGCTCCAGAATTCTCCGGGGGATGAAAGCAAAATAAAAAGAAACGGAACAACACTAATCCTCATCAACGTTATTGTATTGGGCAGATTGAAGATTTCACGCTTTGTGATCATTGTTTATAGCCTGAGTGAAAATTATTTTTACTTATTTGGAACTTTTTTCCAATCGTCCAAAAATAATTCTATCCCTTTATCCGTTAAAGGATGTTGAACCAATTGAGCGATTACTTTAAAGGGAATAGTAGCAATATCCGCGCCCATTAAAGCGGCATCCAAAACATGCCGTGGATGGCGGATGCTGGCCACAATGACTTCTGTTTCATAACCATAGTTATCATAGATAGTTAGAATCTGTTCCACCAATTCCATGCCATCGTGAGCAATATCGTCAAGACGTCCGACAAACGGGCTGACATAACGGGCGCCAGCTTTCGCGGCCATCAGCGCCTGCAAAGGAGAAAATATTAAAGTCTGATTGACGTCAATACCCGCCTCGGCAAACATTTTAGTCGCCTTTAATCCTTCAGTACAAAGAGGCACTTTTATGACAACATTATCTCCCAGTTGTGCCAGTTTCTTGCCTTCGGCAAACATGGCTCTTGCCTCCTGACTGACAACTTCCAAACTTACCGGACCTTCCACATTTTTCAGTATATCTTTAACGACAACTTCAAAACTTTTTTTCTCTTTAGCAATCAGCGATGGATTTGTGGTAACGCCGTCAACCATTCCCAGGTTAAGACCTTCCTTGATTTCTTCGATATTGGCGGTATCAATAAAAAACTTCATACCCCCCCCTAATATATTTACATGTTTTTTTCTGATTCATATTTATCACAACATCTCTTACTGCAAAAGTATTGGGTGTTACCGGATATTTCTTTGCTGTAGGCCTGACTTAAAGGTATGTAAGTGTGACAAGCAGGATCCTCAACCAAGTCTTCTCCGGAAGCCGTGGACGAAGGGAAACGGTAACTTTTAATTTTTGCCATTTTCAATTGCTGTGTAGCTTTAAACAGCTTATACAACAAATAAATCAAGATTATAAATATTAAAAAACGTAAAAAATACATAAATCCCTGCCAGATGTTTTTTTATTCTTTGATCATTTCGACAATTTTAGTATCGGCTAAGCGATCTTTTAATCCCCGGATAGAAACGCCAAATACCGGATGAATGAAATAAGAAGCGATTTCATATAGTGGTTCCAGAACAAACCGCCGTTTGTGGATTTCCGGATGTGGCACAACTAAATCAGCCTCTCGAATTACATCCTGCCCATAAAAAAGGAGGTCAAGGTCAATAATCCTTGGGCCTCCTTTAGTCTCCCGTTTACGGCCCATGCCCCTTTCTATTTTTCTTAATGCCTGCAATAGATCGCGGGCAGATAGTATTGTTGTTAGCTCGACTACGGCATTTATGAAATAATTTTGTTTCTCAATTCCTACAGGTTCAGTTTTATAAAAAGATGATGTCCGTGTTGGGTTAATTCCATTTATCCGGGAAAGGCTCTCTATGGCATACTTGCAGTTTTGCAGAGTATTGCCTAAATTAGAACCAATTCCAATATAACAAACAATGCTATTCAAATCTCTTAAAAGCCTTAATTTACTCTCATCCCCTTAATCCTAAAACATCTTGCATATCGTACAAGCCATTTTCTTGATTGACAATCCACTTAGCCGCGCGAATTGCGCCTTTGGCAAAATTATCGCGGCTGTGGGCGCGATGAATAAATTCCAGCCGCTCCCCTATTCCGCCAAAAATTACCGTGTGTTCACCGACGATGTCACCGGCACGAATTGTCTGAAGTCCTATTTCTTTTTTTGTGCGCTCACCGATCAACCCCCGGCGCGTATAAACTCCTACTTTTTCCAGATCACGCCCCAGTTTATCGGCAATAACTTGAGCCATTTGCATCGCCGTGCCGCTGGGAGCGTCTTTTTTTAAATGATGGTGAGCTTCAACAATTTCCACATCATAATCATCATTAAGAATCCCGGCACAGTATTCCAGTACCTTCAGCATAACATTTACACCAACACTCATATTGGGGGCCAATACACAACGTGTATTTTTTGCCAATTCCTTGACTTTTTTCATTTCGACGGCAGTAAATCCTGTAGAACCGATCACAATTGCGCGATTTTTTTCTCCCGCGATTTTTAAATAATTGAGAGAAGCTTCGTGATTTGTAAAATCAATAACAACATCGGCCTGCTCAATACAACTAGTTAATTTGTCGCAAGCTAAAACCCCCGTTCTACCTAACCCTAAGCCTTGGCCAACGTCACGACCGACAATAGGATGCCCCGCTACCTCCACCGCTGCTACCACTTTGATCTCATCCATCATGGAAATGAGGCTGATAATTCTACCTCCCATCCTTCCACCGGCTCCGGTAACGATAGCTTTAACCATAAAATTATCTCCTTTAATTATTTATTGAGAAAAGATAATTAAATCAGGGCATAATTAACCATAACCTTTTTTAGCTTTTCGAAATTAGCCTCTGCCATTTTACAAAGTGGCAATCTATATTCATACTTTATTTTGCCCATTAGCGCCAAAGCCGCTTTAACAGGAACAGGATTGACTTCAATAAAGAGCGCTTCAATCAACGCACTCATTTTGTGATGAAGCTTTTTTGCTCTGACTATGTCATTAGCAGCAAAAGCATCAACCAGTCCGGCCATATCTGACGGCACAACATTGGAAACGACAGAAATAATGCCCGCACCGCCCATTGCCAATAACGGCAAAGTAAAAATGTCGTCACCAGACAAAACCACAAAATCCTCGCTGCAGAGATCGATAATGTCGCTCATTTGCTTGATGGAGCCGGAAGCCTCCTTAATGCCGACGATATTTTTTATCTTTGACAGTTTGGCAACCATTTCCGGCATAAGATTTACACCGGTACGGCTGGGTATATTATACGGCATTATCGGAATAGGAACATTTTCGGCTATAGTTTTAAAGTGCTGATAAAGTCCTTCTTGCGTAGGGCGGTTATAATATGGGCAGACGATAAGTGCTGCATCAGCACCAGCTTTATAAGCATGAGCTGTCAAACGCAAGGCCTCGGCAGTGCTGTTCGATCCTGTACCGGCAATAACCGGCACTCTCTTCTTAACGGCATTAATGGTGATTTCAATGACCCGGTCGTGCTCTTCATGGGAAAGGGTCGCTGATTCGCCGGTAGTACCGCAGGGCACAATACCGTCTGTTCCATTGACGATTTGAAATTCAATAAGCTCGCGCAAAGCTTCTTCATCGATTTGACCATTTTTAAATGGTGTGACTATAGCGACTATTGCTCCCTTAAACATAGAAAATTCTCCTCATATTTTTTCCCCATTAAAATTTACCTCTGCCCCGGAAGCTTCCCGACAAAGTCCGCCATCATCACAAAGCATCAAGCGGTAATTGTAGGTTTTACCCCGCTCAACTTTCTTATCTGTGAAATTAAAAGTTCTAATTTTTTTGTCCCCCGGCACTGGTTCCTTGACAGGTATTTGGCCGATACGTTCAAATGTTCTCGGACAATCCTTGCATTCATTTCCGGCGCTACCAACCTCGCTTTTTTCTATGTTTATACTATTAATTAATCCGCTTTTATCGTAAAAATCCCATTTTAAGGCTATACGGTCATCCGCTGAAACCGCTACCAAATTCTTTACGATTTGCTGATAGTCAGGGCTGGCGCTTAAAGCAACAGGATTGCTTTTCAGGCCGCAACCCATAATAGAAATCAATAATATCCAATAGTAAAAAATTCTATATTTTACTTGAGCTTTTTTCAATTTCCTTGATCCTTCCCAACACGGCCGCTGTCGCCGTTCCCCCCTGATGCTGGCGAGAATTAACTGCATTTTCCAGTTTAATAACATCCTGAATGTCAGAAGCAAATCCACTGTAATATTTCTTATAATCTTCCAGCTTTAATTCTGCCAACTCTTTTTTATTTTTTATGCAGTAAGCAATTATCTTACCGACTATTTCATGTGCTTTACGGAAAGGCACACCTTTTTTTACCAGATATTCTGCCACATCGGTTGCCGTGGAAAAACCACCCTGCGCTGCTGCCTGCATTTTTTCTTTATTAAACTTAGTATGTTTAATCATTTCCGTGAAAATTACCAAACACTCTTTTAGAGTATCCACACAGTCAAATAGCGGTTCCTTATCTTCTTGCAAATCGCGGTTATAGGTCATGGGCAAACCTTTAAGCAATGTCATTATCGCAAAGAGGTCTCCATAAACACGGGCTGTTTTCCCTCTTACCAACTCCGCAATATCCGGATTTTTCTTCTGCGGCATAATGCTGCTGCCGGTCGTATAGGCATCAGATATTTCGACAAAGCCGAACTCATCGGATGCCCATAGAATTAAATCCTCACAAAAACGGCTCAAATGCATCATCGTTAGCGATGCCGAAAAAATAAATTCCGCAATAAAGTCGCGATCGGCAACCGTATCCATACTATTTTTGCTTATTGCCGGAAAATTCAATAGTTTTGCCGTTCGGCTACGGTTGATTGCCAGAGTTGTGCCGGCAAGAGCTGCCGCCCCTAAAGGCGAGATGTTAATTCTGACTTTACATTCCTGCATTCTCTGTACATCACGCGCAAACATTTCTCTAAACGCTAAAAAATAGTGGGCAAGTAAAACCGGCTGAGCCTTTTGCAGATGCGTATAGCCGGGCATGATCGTTTTGATTTCATTTTTTGCCAGTTTAATTAATTGCAGCTGCAACTCTCCTAGCAGATGAAGAATTGCATCAATTTCCTCCCGTAAAAACAGCCGGATATCCAAAGAGATTTGATCGTTGCGGCTGCGCGCAGCATGAAGCTTTCCCCCGGTTTCGCCAATACGCTTGACCAACTCTTTTTCTATGGCCATGTGAATATCTTCATCAGACGCGCTAAAAGTCAATTTGCCTTTTTCTATGTCCTTTAAAATATCTTTGAGCGCCTTTACAATTCGCATTGCTTCCGCGCGGGACACTATCCCCTGATCGGCGAGCATTGTTACATGGGCAATAGAGCCTTCAATATCATAAAGGTAGAGCCGTTGGTCGTAATGAATGGATGAAGTGAATTTCTCCACATTTTTCGCCGTGGCTCTCTGAAACCTTCCGCTCCATGGTTTTTTCCTGTCCGCCATGAATTCATCTCCGCATTGTTAGCGTCTATTTTTTAAAATATTCTGAATTCTCAGCCGTAATCCATTGAGCCTGATGAATCCCGTCGCATCCTGCTGGTCGTAAACCTGATCTTTCTCAAAAGTAGCAAAGGCTTCGCTGTAAAGCGAATGAGGTGATTTGCGCCCGACGATAATACAGTTCCCCTTATACAGTTTAATCCTCGCCGTACCGGTAACATTATCCTGTGTTGCATCAATATAAGCCTGTAGTGATTTCATTTCCGGTGCATACCAGAAACCGTTATAAACCAGCTGAGCATATTTAGGTATCAGCGAATCCCGCATAATCATCACTTCTCGATCCATCGTAATGGATTCCACCGCTCGATGCGCAGCCCACAGCACTGTCCCTCCGGGCGTTTCATAGACTCCCCTTGATTTCATTCCGACAAAACGGTTTTCCACCAGGTCCACCCTGCCGATGCCATTTCTGCCGGCAATTATATTCAGATGATCCAAGAGTTTTGCCGGAGACATTTTCTTGCCATCGATAGCGGTAGGATTTCCTTTTTCAAAATCAATTTCCACATAGGTCGGTTTATCCGGCGCGGCTTGGGGAGATTTAGTCAAGACAAAAATATCTTCCGGCGCTTCCGCCCAAGTGTCTTCCAGGATTCCTCCCTCGTGCGAAATATGCAAAAGGTTACGATCCGAGCTGTAAGGTTTAGCTTTAGTCAGAGGAATGGGAATCTTGTGTTTTTCGGCATATTCGATCATGGATTCCCGGGAATTGAATTTCCAGTTGTCATCTCGCCAGGCGGCAATGATTTTAATTGCGGGATTCAAAGCAATATAAGTAAGTTCGAACCTGACCTGGTCATTACCTTTGCCTGTTGCCCCGTGGGAAACTGCATCTGCTCGTTCAAGCTTTGCTATTTCAATTTGCTTTTTTGCTATCAAAGGCCTGGCCAGTGACGTGCCCAGAAGATACGTTCCTTCATAAACGGCATTGGCGCGCAGTGCCGGAAAGACAAAGTCTCTGACAAATTCTTCCTGTAAATCCTCTATATATATTTTACTAGCTCCGGTATTGATGGCTTTTTCTTTCAGTCCCGATAACTCCTCTTTTTGTCCCAGATCGGCGGCAAAACAAACCACTTCGCATTTGTAAGTTTCGATGAGCCAGCGCAGGATAATCGAGGTATCCAGGCCGCCCGAATAAGCCAAAATAACTTTTTTAATTCCTCCCGACAAATTTTTTTCCTCCTACAGTAATATCTCTAAGATCGCCTTTTGCACATGCAAACGGTTTTCCGCTTCATCAATAACAACTGAATGCGGTCCGTCAATGACATCACTGGAAATTTCTTCTCCGCGATGAGCCGGCAAACAATGCATTACTATAACATCTTCTTTCGCTTCTTTTACAAGACTTTTGTTTATTTGGTATTTACTAAATATTTTTTTCCTTTCCTTGTTTTCAGACTCTTGGCCCATGCTCGCCCAGACATCGGTGTACAGGACATCCGCATCCTTTGCTGCTTCCAATGGATTACGATAAAGCGTAATGCCTTCTTTTGATTCTTTCAGCCCTTTGGCCATAATGTTTGCATCCGGTTCATAACCTTCAGGACAGGCCAGGGCCAATTCAAACGGCAATCTCGCCGCGGCTTCAATCCAAGAGTTAGCGACATTATTGCCGTCGCCAATATAAACAACTTTGAGTCCCTTGTATGATCCCTTCTTTTCTTTAATCGTGAACAAATCACTCAGAATCTGACAGGGATGTAACAAATCGGTCAAACCATTAATCACAGGAATCGTCGCATGATGGGCAAATTCTTCGACGTTCGCCTGGGCAAAAGTTCTGATCATGATCCCGTTTAAATAGCGCGACATCATCCGGGCGCTATCGACAATACTTTCACCGCGGCTAATTTGTGTATCGCGGGAATTCAAAAATAAGGCGATACCGCCTAGTTGATACATACCGACTTCAAAGGATATCCTTGTCCGAGTGGAAGATTTATCAAATATCATCCCCAAAGTTTTTCCTTTTAAAGATGCATGGGGCTTCCCTTCTTTTAAATCCTTTTTCAGTTTCTTGGATTTTTTCCAAACTAGTTCAAAGTCAGCCGGTTTAAGGTCGTAAATGTTTAACAAATCCTTATTCATTTACCCTCCATCGCCTCTTCGAGGATGTTGATGGCGTGATCAACATCCTGATTTGTAATAATCAACGGCGGCACAAACCGCAGTGTCTTGCCGCCGGTGCTATTGATGAGTAATCCTTTTTGCAGGCATTTATTCACGATGTCGCCGGCTTCAATGCTAAGGGTGACCGCAAGCATCAAGCCCTTCCCCCTGACTTCATTAATAATCTTATGCTTTTGCTGCAGTTTTTTCAATTGGGACAAGAAATAATCGCCCGCCTTTTGGCAGTTTTCTAATACACCTTCTTGCAGAATAGTTTTTAACGTGGCCTTGGCCGCAGCCATAGCCAAAGGATTACCGCCAAAAGTCGAAGCGTGATTGCCGGGAGTAAAAGCTTGAGCAATTTTATCCGTCGCCATCATAGCCCCTACCGGGAAACCGTTGCCCAAAGCTTTGGCCAAAGTCATTATATCCGGTTTGATTCCCGAATGTTCATACGCAAATAGTTTGCCCGTGCGGCCGATACCCGTTTGAACTTCATCAACGATTAACAGGATTCCATGCCGGTCGCAAATTTCCCGCACACTGGATAAATATTGAGCATCAGGAATATTGACTCCGCCTTCACCCTGAATAGGTTCAACCATTATACCGCAGGTTTTCTCAGATATAGCCGCCTCCAGCGCTTGCAAATCATTAAAGGGCACGTAAGTAAAACCTTCCAAGAGCGGTGTAAATCCAAATTGAAATTTTTCCTGTCCGGTGGCCGTAATTGTGGCCATAGTCCGGCCATGAAAAGAATCTTTCATGGTGATTAGTTCAAATTTATTGCCTCCCAAGTTTTCATGGGCGTATTTCCGTGCCAGTTTTATAGCCGCTTCGTTTGCTTCCGCTCCGCTGTTGCAAAAAAACACTTTATCCGCAAAAGAATTCTCCACAAGCAGATGTGCTAATTGCGCCTGTGGTTCGATATAATACAAATTGGAAATATGCGTCAATTTTCCTAACTGTTCTTTTACAGCGGCAATAACGTTGGGATGAGAATGACCCAAATTGCAAACGGCAATCCCGGCAACAAAATCAAGATATTCCTTGCCGTTTACATCCCATACCTTTTGACCTAAGCCTTTTACAATGACTATAGGAAAGCGTTTATAAGTTTGCATTATATATTTATCGGCCAAAACCATTATTTCTTTTTCTTTCATTCTGCTTAACCAATCTTTTTTTGTTTTTTAATTATAAAACTATTTCCGTACCTATTCCTTTGTCGGTAAATATTTCCAGCAAGATGGCATGTTTCAACCGGCCATCGATAATATGCGCTTTTTTCACCCCTGCTTTAAGCGCTTTCAGACAGCATTTGACTTTAGGAAACATCCCACCTTCAACTATGCCTTCATCAATTAACTTTAATGCTTTTTTACCGTTCATTGTATTAATCAGTTGTTTGTCTTTGTCCATTACACCTTGTACATCGGTTAAAAGTAATAGCTTTTCCGCCTGCAACGCTGCCGCGACCTCCCCGGCAACGACATCAGCATTAATATTATAGGTCTCGCCCGCATCGCTTATTCCCGTGGGTGCGATGATCGGGATAAAACCGTTTTGTGTCAAGGATAGAATCAATTGTGCATTGATGGTCTTTACTTTGCCGACCAAACCGATATCAATAATTTCGGACGGCGTGTGTTTAGCTTTATCTTCGCTTAAAAGATATTTTTCTGCGCTTATTAAATTGCCATCCTTACCGCTGAGTCCGACGGCATTGCCGCCATGCCTGTTGATCAAACCGACAATTTCTTTGTTGACTTTTCCTACCAGAACCATTTCCACGATATCCATCGTTTCTTTATCGGTGATCCGCATACCCTGAACAAACTTGGATTCTTTTCCCAGCTTGCTTAAAAAATTACCTATCTGCGGGCCGCCGCCATGAACAACAACAGGATTAATGCCGATATATTTCATCATAACGACGTCCTGGGCAAATTTATCTTTCAACTCATCATCAACCATGGCATGTCCGCCATACTTAATGACTATTGTCTTATTGTAAAATCGCCTAATGTAAGGCAGAGACTCCAAAAGAATTTCCGCCCTTTCCATTGAATTTAATATATTTTCCATTGAGAACTCCGCTTATAAAATATACCTGCTTAAATCTTCATCTTCAATGATATCATTCAACTTTTCTTCCACATTCTGGGCATCAATTTTTATTTCTTTTTCTTTCATATCCGGTGCTTCAAAAGAAATATCATCCAACAATTTTTCCATTATCGTATAAAGCCTTCTAGCGCCAATATTTTCTGTTCTTTCGTTAACCAGCGTCGCAATTTCTGCGATAGAGGATATAGCTTCTTTTGTAAAAAATAATTTTATGCCTTCTGTAGCCATCATTTCCGTGTATTGCTTAACCAAAGCATTATTAGGTTCGGTTAAAATACGGATAAATTCTTCCTTACCCAGCGAATCAAGTTCTACGCGAATCGGAAAACGTCCCTGCAGCTCCGGAATCAAATCGGAAGGTTTGGAAGCACTGAACGCTCCCGCAGCAATAAAAAGTATATGATCTGTTTTGACCATTCCATAACGGGTATTGACGTTGGAGCCCTCCACGATGGGGAGCAGATCTCTTTGCACACCCTCCCGAGATACATCCGGACCATGCGGCGCATCACTGCCTACAATCTTGTCAATTTCGTCTAAAAATATTATCCCCGACTGCTCAACCTTTTCTATGGCTGTTTTAGTCACTTTGTCCATATCAATCAACTTTTGCGCCTCTTCTTCCGCCAGCACCTCCAAAGCTTCCGGCACTTTTAGAGTTCTTCTCTTCTTTTTTTGAGGGAATACATTCCCTAACATATCCCTGATATTAAGCCCCATGTCATCCATTCCTGCAGCGGAAAATATTTCGATCATCGGGCCACTTCTAGCCTCGGTAACTTCCAGCTCCACGACTCGATTGTCCAGCTTGCCATTTTTGAGTAATTTTCTTAATTTCTCCCGCGTGGCATCGAAACTCTGCGCCTGCTCTTGGGTAACTTGAATATTTTCAGACGGTTCGCTCGGATCCGCCAGCATATCATCAACCTTTTTTTCCACAGGCCTTTGAGGAAGCAACAGATCCAGCAATTTTTCCTCTGCAATTTCTGCAGCTTTGGTGCAAACATTCTCCTGCTCTTCCGATTTGATCATGTTTACGGACAACTCGACCAAATCACGGATTATTGATTCGACATCACGCCCCACATAACCAACTTCGGTAAATTTGGACGCTTCCACTTTTAAAAAAGGTGAATTATCCAATTTGGCCAACCGGCGGGCAATTTCTGTTTTCCCCACGCCGGTAGGCCCGATCATGATAATATTTTTTGGCGAAATTTCATCAGCCAATTCTTTCGACACGTTTTGTCTGCGCCATCTGTTGCGCAGTGCAATGGCCACGGCCCGCTTGGCGTCAGCCTGGCCGATGATATGCTGATTAAGTTTTTCCACTATTTCCCGGGGTTTTAACCCATCATTGGACATAATTTATTTTTACCCCTTATCTTTACTGTTTTTTTCCCCTTTTGTTGCAGCTTCAACATCTATTTCTTCCACTGTTATATGATCGTTAGTATAAATACAAATTTCTGCCGCTATTTTCATTGCTTCTTTCGCAATTTCCGTTGAAGTCATATTAGAATGACGAACCAGAGCGCGGGCCGCCGCTTGAGCATAAGGCCCGCCAGAGCCGATGGCCATAACGTCATCATCAGCCTCAATCACATCTCCATTTCCGGAAATTATCAATGAATAATCTTTGCTTACGGCAATCATTAACGCCTCTAAATGCCGCAACACACGGTCTGTGCGCCAGTCTTTCGTCAACTCCACTGCTGCTCTCAACAAATTGCCATTGTATTGCTCCAGCTTTTGATCAAACCGGTCAAACAAAGTAAACGCGTCTGCTGTAGCACCGGCAAAACCTACGATAATTTCGTTATTATAAAGACGCCGCACTTTGCGGGCGCCGCGTTTCAAGATTGTCGTTTCCAACGTAACCTGACCGTCACCGGCTACTGTTATTTTACCCTTATGCTTAACAGCTAATATTGTGGTACCTTTTATATGCATTTTCCTCTCCCTTAAAAAACCAGGCATTTTTAAATTATCAAGATCCATCGGCTCGTTTCTCTCGCCCTCAGGATAAATGAGCACTTGGCCTTTTTTAGCGGCGTTGCCTTGAAAAAGGCCAAAGTCTCATTTATTTTTTTGCTCGCGGATGCGCTTTATCATAAACTTCCATCATGCGGTCAATATTTACCGCAGTATATTTCTGTGTCGTGGAAAGACTCTTGTGTCCAAGCAATTCCTGAATCGAACGTAAATCCGCTCCGGCATTTAAAAGATGCGTAGCAAAGCTATGCCTCAGGCCATGAGGGCTGATCTTTCGGCCAATACCACTTTTGCCTGTCGCTGCATCAACTATCCGGGCAATACTTCTTGTTGTTATTCTTTTGCCCCGAGCATTTAAGAACAGCGGTTTTTTAAAAATATCCGCATCAATACTTTTTCTTAGCTCACCCGTCGTTTCTAAATATTCTTTAACTGCTTGCAAAGCTCTTCTGCCAACAGGAACTATTCTTTCTTTTTTACCCTTTCCCCGTACTTTAATCAATTCTTGATTAAAATCAATGTCTATTACATCCAGTCCGGCCAATTCACTTAAGCGCAACCCGGAAGAATAAAACAATTCCAGCATCGCCCGGCTACGCAAATCCAAAGCCGATTTTTCGCCCTGGGCATCAAGAAGTTGAAAGGCCTCATCAACCGACAAAAAAGTAGGCATATATTTTTCTGCTTTCGGCGTCTGGACCATATTCGCCGGATTATTTTTAACCTTACCATTACGCAATAAGTATTTATAAAAAGCTCTCAACGATGCTACTTTGCGGTTAACTGTGGCTTTTTTCACCTTTTGGCGATATAAGTAGCTTAAATATGCGCGAATAGTTTCCGGCTCCGCGTTGATTACTTCATCTTCTTTTTTTATAAAACTGTTGCTTTGAAGAAATCCGGCAAATTCCTGAACATCAGCAATATAAGCTTTTTGCGTGTGCGATGAAACATTGCGCTCAACTTCCAGATAAATTCGGAAATCTTGAATAAGGTTTCCCATAATATTTACATCTTATACTTACCAAAATCTTCCGCAGAAAGATTTTCCAGAAATTCTTTAATTTTATCTTCTTTTAGTTTATCCAAATCACTTATTTTAATTCCGAAATCCACACTGCGCGATTTTTCAATGACTGTTTCATCGACAAAGATAGGTGCATGCGCGCGCAGCGCCAGAGCAATAGCATCGCTGGGACGAGCATCAATTGTAAAATTTTGCCCTTCCCGGCTTAAATAAATATTAGCAAAGAAAGTATTGTTACGAATATCCGCGATCACGATTTTATTCACTGTCACATCTAAAGCTTTCAAACATTCGTAAAACAAATCATGGGTCATCGGCCGTGAAAAAGCTATTTTTTCCAGCTCTGTGGCAATAGCGCTGGCTTCAAACAAACCTATCCAGATAGGGATGGCTTTATTTTCCTGCATGTTTTTCAATATTACGATGGGCGTATTGGTAATGGGATCAATTGTTAATCCCGAAACCTTCATTTCAATTAACATTACCAACCTCCTTAATTCTCAATTATTTCTCCTCTTAAAGAATGCAAATAAGCTTTGGATATTTTTACATTTACCAGTTCACCCATTAATTCCTGTTTGCCTTTAAAATTAACAATTTTCCAGGAGCGGGTTCGTCCCGTCAAATCACTTTCCAAATTTTTGCTTTTTCCTTCCACCAGTAATTCCTGTCTGGTTCCTTCCAAATCTGTGTTTTTTTCCAGAGTATATTTATCCTGTAGCGCCTGCAATTGCTTGAGTCTTCTTAGCTTTTCACATTCTTCAATCTTTCCCGCAAACTTTTGAGCCGCAGTCCCTTTTCTTTCAGAATACTTAAACGAAAACAAGGAATCAAACCTGATTTTTCCCATCATGTCAATTGTTTCTTGATAATCATTTTGTGTCTCCTGCGGAAATCCGACGATTATGTCTGAGGTAATACTTATCCGTGGACAAACCTTGCGCAAACGATCAACTTTAGCTCTGTATTCTTCAACAGTATATCCTCTATTCATTAATGCCAATACCCGGTTTGATCCGGATTGTACCGGAAGGTGAATGTGTTCGCATAATTTTTCTTCTTGGGCGAAGCAATCAATTAATTCTTCGGAGAGGTCACGCGGATGTGATGTTGTAAACCGAATCCTTGTGATGCCGGATATCTTACCGATTCTTTTAATCAGCCCGGCGAAATTCACCCCATTATCTATATATTTGCCATAAGAATTTACATTTTGTCCCAGCAACGTAACTTCTTGGATACCGCAATCAACCAGTTTTTTTATTTCTTCGATGATATCTTCCGGTGTCCGGCTCATCTCTCGTCCGCGCAAATAAGGAACGACGCAATAGGCACAGAAATTATTACAGCCTTGCATAATTGTGACAAAAGAGCTGACCGCGCCTTTTTCGGGTGGAGCGAACACGCCGATCGATCTTAATGATGGATGAAAATCGATTTGTGTAATCTGTTTTCTTTCTTTTTGTAGCGCTTGGACTAAATCGGGCAGACGATGAATGTTGTGTGTACCGAAGACCAGGTCAACCTGCGCCACTTTTTTAAAAATCCTATCGCCTAAATGCTGCGCTAAACAGCCACCGACACCGATAATCAGCGCCGGATTTTCTTCTTTTAATTTAGTGAGCCTTCCTAATTCACTGAAAACTTTCTGCGCCGCTTTTTCCCGGATCGAACAGGTATTGAGAAGGATTAAATCCGCTAATTTCTTATTATCGGTTGTCTCGTATCCAATATCGGCAAGCAATGCCGTCATTTGTTCCGAATCATGGACGTTCATTTGACAACCAAACGTTTGAATATACAAATATTTATTTTTCATGTTTTTTCGCCATGTCGCCTTGCGTACAGCCTTAATATTTGAAAAGAAGTTAGTCAATAAGTTTTTGGTTAAATCATTGATGATGTATATAGTGATAGAACGAATTGCTTAACTTGCCAAATTCCATGACGGAAAGGGTTTCCCCGCGGCGCTTGCCGTCAATGCCGGCGAAAGTTAGAACTTCTTTAATTTTTTCCTCTTCAACATCGGCCAATAACTTGGAATTCTTCAAATTGTTAATCAGCATTTTTCTGCGTTGGGCAAAGGAAACCTTAACCAGTTGGGTAAAAAAAGCTGCATCAGTTAATTCCATTAAAGGTTTATCCAGAAAAGCACCCCTGATAACCGCGGATTCGACTTTAGGCTGCGGATAAAAACAACTCGCCGGAACATCAAATATTTTTTCCACGGAGGCAAACATTTGCAAAAGCACGGAGGGCACGCCATAGCTTTTATTATTGGGCTGAGCTACCAGCCGCTGAACGACTTCTTTTTGCAGCATCAGAATAAAACCGTCGATAGCTGAACGAAATGACAATAAATGAAAAATCAAAGGGCTGGATATATTGTAAGGTACATTACCGATAACCTTAACTTTGGATTTATATCTTTTCGCTAGCGCATTAAAGTCATATTTTAATATATCGCCGCAGTGAATTTCCGTATTACTACATGGGGCAAGTTTTTCTTTTAACACTTCTACAAGTTTCGGATCTATTTCTACAGCAATAACTTTGCCGGCTATTCGGGCTAAGTCTTCGGTCAATACGCCGATACCGGATCCAATTTCAATTACGATATCGTCTGCGGAAATATCAGCTGCCGCTGCTATTTTCCGAATAATGTTGCGATCCAAAAGAAACGACTGGCCTAATTTCTTGCGCGGTTTGATTTCATATTTATTGATTATTTCTTTTGGTGTCGTCATGGTTATTTCAGAAAGTTGATTTCAGAGGCCAACGTGATATTGCGTTCAAATCCAGCGGATCGCTGCGGCCGTTTTTCAGCATAATCTCGCCAATAACTGCAATCATTGCCGCATTATCTGTGCACAAAATAGCAGGCGGTATGAATAATTCGATATTCTTTTTTACTGCTGCCTCGGCAAACCGCTGACGCAACCTGCTATTGGCCGCTACTCCGCCGCAAACCACCAATTGTTTAATATTCTTCTCTTCGGCTGCCCGAATTGTTTTATCTACTAAAACATCAACGATAGCTTCCTGATAGCTCGCTACTATATCCGGCAATTCATCAACGGTAAAATCACGGCCGCGTTTTTTCAGCATGGTCAATAATGAAGTTTTCAAACCACTGAAGCTGAAATCTGGCGAATCCTTCATCGCGCGAGGAAAAGCAACTGCCTGATGATTCCCGTTTTTAGCTATTTTATCAATGATCACTCCGCCCGGATATCCCAGATTAAGAAGCTTGGCCGCTTTATCCAAAGCCTCTCCGGCTGCATCATCGTGTGTCTGGCCAATCAATTGAAAATCATGATAGTTTTTCACCAGATAAACACTAGTATGCCCGCCGGACACAACTAAGGCAACAAAAGGAAAATACGGCACTCTTTCGGAGAGAAATGCCGCGGTGATATGTCCTTCCAGATGATTGACCCCAACAAAAGGAATGTTCAGGGCATAAGCCAGAGCCTTGGCGGTTGACAATCCAATTAAAAGCGAACCAATCAAACCCGGCCCCCGGGTTACAGCAATGCCTTCTATTTCCTGAAAGGTGACGTGAGCATCCGCCATTGCTTGCTTCAAAACCGGATTAATTGCCTCAATATGTTTACGCGAAGCAATTTCAGGCACAACGCCACCATATTTGCGGTGATCTTTGATTTGTGAAGCAATGACATTGGAAAGCATTTTCCCGTTATCGACTACTGCCGCCGCGGTTTCATCACAAGATGATTCAATTCCCAGAACTATCAAATTTTGTTCCTGACCAATAATTTTCTTTGCTAAAAAGATAAAATCTTTATATAAAAGCAATGACATTTTGTAAACAAACTTTTGATAGCCATTATTTAGCGGAAAATCATCAATGGAATTTAAAACAGATTTTTTGATTTTAGGCAGCGGCATTGCGGGTTTAAGCCTGGCTATTAAGGCTTCAACCCTGGGCAGTGTGGCTATCGTCACAAAAAAGGAAAAGTCGGAATCCAATACTAATTATGCTCAGGGCGGAATCGCCGCTGTTACCGATCAAACCGACAGTTTTGAAGATCATATTAACGACACACTGGTCTGCGGCGCCGGTCTTTGCAACAAAGATGTAGTCGATTTCGTCGTCCGCGAAGCACCCCCCCGTATTCAGGAACTGATCCAATGGGGAGTAAATTTCACAAAATCGGAAGCGCCGCCTCATGCCTATGATTTAGGTCAGGAAGGGGGTCATAACCGCAGACGGGTATTGCATGCCAAAGACCTTACCGGAAGAGAAATCGAACGGGCGTTGCATGAAAAAGTCGCCCATTTAAAAAATGTAAATATTTACGAAAACCATATAGGGATTGACCTCATCATCAAAAGAGACCTCGCAGGTCGCGCCATTCGTTGCCTGGGAGCTTACGTGTTGGATATCAATAAAAGCAGGGTTCATACATATTGCGCAAAATATATAATTTTATCCACCGGCGGAGCGGGGAAAGTTTACCTAATCACCACAAACCCGGATATTGCTACCGGCGACGGTATCGCTATGGCGTATCGAGCCGGAGCACAAATTTCGAACATGGAATTCATTCAGTTCCATCCGACATGTCTTTATCACCCTGAGGCTAAAGCTTTTCTTATCAGCGAAGCCGTCCGCGGCGAGGGAGGAATTCTTAAATTAAAAAACGGATCTACTTTCATGGAAAAATATCATTCCATGAAAAGCCTGGCCCCCCGCGATATTGTGGCCAAAGCCATTGACACGGAGATAAAAAAATCGGGCGATGAATATGTTCTTCTGGATATAACTCACCGCGATCGTGATTTTTTAATTAATCGTTTCCCTAATATTTATAATAAATGCCTAGAATTTGGTCTGGATATAACCCGCGATCCGATTCCTGTCGCTCCCGCCGCACATTATATCTGTGGCGGTGTTACAGTAAATCCCTTCGGAGAAACTTCTATCGCCAATCTTTATGCCTGCGGTGAAGTATCCTGCACTGGACTGCATGGGGCAAACCGCCTCGCGAGCAATTCCTTACTGGAAGCAGTTGTTTACTCACACCGCATCTATAAAAAAATTACGGAATTATTCGCTTCCCAACAACACAGCTATTATTCTATCGCTCCGTGGGATGAGAGCAGAACGACAGAGAGCGACGATAGTGTAGTTGTCACAAATAACTGGGACGAAATAAGAAGGTGCATGTGGAATTATGTGGGCATTGTCCGGTCGAATAAAAGACTGGAGAGAGCCGTCCGCCGAATTGATCTCATCCAAAAAGAAATTGATGACTATTATTGGAACTTTAAAGTCACCAAGGATTTAATCGAATTACGCAATATTACCACCGTGGCCAAATTAATCGTTCAGAGTGCTTGCGCCAGAAAAGAAAGTCGCGGTCTGCACTATAACGTCGATTATCCCGATACTCTCCAAGAATTCCAGAAAGACACGATTATTTTAAAAGGATAAATTTCCGGCATATAAGACCGGTCTTATTAAATATTTCACTTGACAAAAAACCGGCAAGAATCTTTAGATTTTTATTTATCGTTTCCAAATACGCGGTTGAAAATAAAATCCAGATTCTTCAAAAAATTATTTATGTTGAAAATTTCCGCCAAATCTTTTCCCTGGAGATATTTCATTACCACTTCGTCTTCTTTAAGCAAACCTTTGAAGTCTACGCCTTCATGCCAGGATTTCATTGCGTTCTTCTGAACAATGGTGTAGGCGTCTTCTCTGGTCATTCCTTTCTCAATAAGAGCAAGCAGCACCATTTGTGAGAAAATCACTCCGTTGGTCATATTTAAATTGGAAAGCATTCTATCGGGATAGACAATAAGCTTATCCATCATCCCGGTAAACCTTCCCAGCATAAAATCCAAAACAATCGTGGCATCCGGTCCGATAACTCTTTCCACTGAGGAATGACTAATATCTCTTTCATGCCAGAGAGCTACATTTTCCAACGCGGCAAGCGCATAAGATCTGACCAGCCTGGCTAAGCCGGAGAGATTTTCGGAAAGGACAGGATTGCGTTTATGCGGCATAGCCGATGAACCCTTTTGTCCCGCGGAAAAATATTCTTCCGCCTCTCGAACTTCCGTCCGCTGAAGCAACCTGATCTCCTGCGCAAATTTATCCAGTGAAGAGGCGATTATTGCCAGAGTGGTAAAAAATTCGGCGTGTCGATCACGCTGAATAATTTGCGATGATACTTGTGCCGGTTTCAAAGCAAGTTTGCGGCATACATATTCTTCCACAAATGGCTCCACAAAAGAAAAAGTGCCTACCGCTCCCGATATTTTCCCGTAGCTTATAGATTCCTTGGCATTGACCAAACGCCGATGATTGCGCTGCATTTCCTGATACCATAAGGCCATCTTCAACCCGAAAGTAACCGGCTCCGCGTGAATACCGTGCGAACGGCCGATCATCAAGGTATTCTTATGTTCCAGAGCTTTCTTTTTTAAGACAACTAAAAGCTGGTCAATATCTTCCAGCAAAATTTCCGCCGCTTCTTTCAACGAGATGGCGAGCGCTGTATCCAAAATATCGGAAGAAGTAAGACCCATGTGAATGAAGCGGCCGTCTTCACCTACTTTTTCCGTTAAAGAGGTCAAAAAAGCTATGACATCGTGCCTTGTCGTTTTTTCTATTTCATCAATACGTTTAACGTTAATAGCGACTTTCTGTTTGATATTTTTCAGCGAATTTTCCGGAATTTTGCCGAGCTTTGCCATCGCTTCGCACGCCATAATTTCCACATCCAGCCACTTCTGATATCTATTTTCCGTACTCCAAATTTTTGTCATTTTTTCTCGGGAATATCTGGAAATCACTTACGCCTCCTCAAGAATATTTATAGTTGTATACAGTTATCGCAGGTCCGTTAACCTTCTTCTCCCCGGTTTTTTTGTAGATTGATATTATTACGATTTTGAACAATACGTCAAGACCTATTAATAATCCGGCCGGTCAATAAAAGATTGACAAAGCATACACGAAAACATATTCAAATAAAATCAACTCGGAAGAAGGGTAACTGCATGTCCCAAACTATAGTGGAAACTGGAAAATACAGTCTGATAGAAGAAATTTTTAATAGCATTATTCACGGGACCGGGATTCTAATCAGCCTGGCCGGACTTGTTCTTCTAATCGTTTTTTCCAGCTTGTATGGTAAGGCCAGCCATATCGTCAGTTGTACAATTTTCGGTATTACGCTAGTTTTACTTTACACGGCTTCGACACTCTATCATAGTTCCCGAGAACCTCAAATTAAACACATCTTTAGAATTATCGACCATTCTTGTATTTACGCTTTAATTGCGGGAACTTATACTCCTTTTATGCTGGTTGCGGTACGCGGGGTTTTGGGCTGGACTATGTTTGCTATCGTTTGGTCTCTGACCATTTTAGGAATTTTATTTAAAGTTTTTTTTATTCATCGGTTTAAAATTCTTTCCACACTTGCTTATATTCTAATGGGCTGGCTGGTTGTTTTTGCCATCAAGCCAATTTTTCAGACACTCCCCGGAGGCGCTATTGTCTGGCTTATTTCCGGCGGACTAGCTTATACAGGGGGCACTATCTTTTATGCGTGGAAAAGACTTCCCTTTAATCACGCCATCTGGCATCTATTTGTACTTACCGGCAGTATCTGCCATTTTTGCGCCGTTTTCTTTTATGTCATACCATTGAAAACTTAAATAAAATATATACAAACGATTCTAAAAAGAAGTTACTTTTTTTACGCTGACGTTTTTTGCGAAAATAGAGGCAAAGCTGAAAGTTTATAAAAGCTGCCTCATCCTAATTTAATAAAGACAGAGAGATAGCCCTTATCGACTAACCTTTAACTTTTCGAAAGTTCAATCATTGCTTACCGTTTCTATAAAGAACAAATAACAAATTGAAATTGAACTTCCTAAATCATTCTTGTATTATCGTATTTAAAATGTTAGAAGTTCGCGGGTATAAATGTAAGCAATTAACATGGGGAGATAAATATGAGAAAATGTTTGCAATTAATGTTTTGTTTAACAATCATTTTGCTGGCTACGGGCTCGCCTTGGGCAAAAGATAAGTACATGGTAACTGTTTTGCCTTTTTCCTTGCATAGCGCTGAAAATATAGATTACTTAAAACAAGGAATCGAGGATATGCTCTCTACACGTATTTCTGTACCCAATAAAATTGAGGTCGCCGGAAAAAATATTGTCCTTGAAGAACTAAAAAAAATTAAATCCAGGGAATTGACTTTAGCTGATGTATACAACCTCGGGAAAAAATTGAAGTCTGATTATGTTGTTTGGGGAAGCATTACCAAAATCGGCAAAAGTATTAGCATTGATGGAAAGCTGGTGGATATAGCCGCCAACAAATCAGATATTCGCATTTTCGCTCAATCGCAAAGCCTTGATGAAGTAATTCCTAAAATCAATGATTTTTCTCAAAGAATTGTCCAATATATTCTGGGAACTACTCCGGTGGCTACGACACCGATTGCAGACTCTTCCGCTTCCGCCCCCACTGCAAGCCCTAATGCGCCCCCATCCCCTCCGGGTTCTTCGCGTGAATCGCAAATAATTGCGGGCATGAAGACGGGAAAGAGAGGCACTCTGACTTCTGCAATCAACACTGAATTTATTAACGCTCCTGATCCTCTTAATCGCAGAGAATTCTGGATGAGCCAAAAATTACCTACTGAATTTAAAGGTATGGCTATAGGAGACGTAAATAATGACGGCTTAAACGAAGTGGTGGTTATTGACAGCCATAATGTATACATATACCAAAAAACAGCCAATGAATTGAAACTATTGGAGAAAATAGCTGGGAAATCTTATGATAATTATATTGCAGTCGACGTAGCGGATATTAACAAAAACGGTGTAAAAGAAATAATCGTGACATCGCTTAATGATACCACGCTTGATTCCTTTGTCCTGGAATTCAAAGATGGTAAATATGTCAAGATTGCATCCGATCTCCGTTGGTTTTTACGTGTAATTGATACTCCGTCTGGTCCTTTATTATTAGGACAGGAATATGGTTTTAATAAGCCTTTAGACACACAAATTTATGAAATTGTTTGGAGAGATGGCAAATACGTTCCCGACCAAAAAATGAAAATACCTTTCGGCTTGTCTATCTACGGATTAACCATTGATAATGTGGGCAGTGGCGGAGGTGAAAAAATAATCGCCTTGGATGAACTGGACTATTTATGTATTTTTGAAAAAACAAATAAAAATTTAAGCCGGATTTTTACTTTTGGTTTTTCCAATGACGAACTTATCTGGAGAAGTGACGGTGAATATGGCGGAAGCAATAACTACTTCGAAAATATTGACAAGACACATCCTGAAAACAACACAAACGAAACCGATAAGAGCGCATTTGCCAATTTGCGCATTCTGACTTTCGATACAAATAAGGATGGAAAAAAACAGATAATTATAGCAAAAAACTTATCTTCCGTCGGCCGAGTGTTTAAGCATTTGAAGCTTTTCACTTCCAGTGAAATATATAATCTGGAATGGGACGGTATGGGCATGGCGGAAAACTGGCGGACAAAAAAAATCAACGGATACATTGCCGATTATTGTATTAAAGACATAGATAACGATGGTAAACCGAAATTAGTGTTGGCCTTGGTTTTATCTGTCGGCGCTTCGCTCCGGGATAAAAGTGTAATAGTGGTTTATGAGCTGAATACCGTTCAATAAGCTATTGACAAAAGTTGCATGCTTGGATATAGCAACGCACAAATTTATTTTCCACTGATAACGAATAGATTGTGGCGAAAAGCGGCGGTGTAGCTCAGCTGGTTAGAGCATACGGCTCATATCCGTAGTGTCCGGGGTTCAATTCCCTGCACCGCCACCAGAACATAATCCGGCAACGTGCGGTGAAATAAAAAAAGCCCTAAAAAAACGGGCTTTTTTTATTGACTATTATCCGATAGCGCGTGTAGTCATTCACAATTAGGGATATCTTGATTTATGGCTCCGAAAATCCTCATGATAAACTTCAATTATACTTGGAGCCTCTCTTCCCGCTCAGCGGCTGTTAGCGCCGCGCCACTCGACAGCGCCGAACTGGGTGTCGCCAAGTAAAGTGTAAACGAGGCTGACGGTTCCCGTCGTCTGGTGACTGTCGGCCCGGTCGGGATACTGCGCATCCCGGATGGACGCGATGTATTGGATCCCGAGGGCGTGACGGCCGTAAATGCGAACGGTGAATCCCATGTTCAGACGGTCGATGTTCTCCGTTCCCCCCGGGTCCCCGCCACCCATGCCAGTCAAATAATACGCGCGTCCTGTTAAGTCGAACATGGCCCTGTCGCCAAGGATGAGGCGGAGCGCGAGGAGCCCCTGCGGGGCGACACCGTAGTGGTAATCGCGGTCACCCACTTGGGTGACATTACCAGCCGCGGCATAGCCGATGCCGCCGAGGGCCGAGCCCTGGAGCGCTATCGCTCGCGAGAGCCACCATTGAAAGGTAGTGCCGAGAGAGACGGACGTGCTGGAGACCCGGAAGATATGCGGCGATATGTAGTCATAGCCGCCGTAGAGACCCCATATCCCGCGATAGGCGTTGCCTGCCTCGTATTTCTTTCCGAGGAGAAGGCCGCGGATCATGATGTCAGTGAAAGGGTTATCCGCGGTGCTGACGCTGGTGAATTCAAAATGGAAATAGTCGAAAGGACGCGTATAGCTATAGCCGGGCTTCCCGGGGAGCCCATAGGACATGGAGAAGTCCGCGCTCACTTCGTTCTGTTTGATGGTGCTTGAGCCGCCCTGGTCGCTCATGTCCGTATTCTGACTTACGCCGAGCTGCAGGCGCCAGAAGGTGGCCGGATTATGGCTAGGAAACACGGGTTTGAACCGGTCTCCAAAGGCAAAACGGTTGATCCCCGTGGGTGGTGAGAGCAGCGTTGCACCCAGCTCGCGCCAGAGTCCGGGTTTTTCGCCATCGCCATCCCCCTCGAGCACCAAGTTGGCCATCCGGAAAAGCGCCTCCCCGAAGAAGCTCCCGCCAATGCCGCTGGCGATCTGGTCATTGATGGATGGGTTCGTGGTCTCCCCGCCCGTTTCCCAAAGAAAGCTGCCCAAGTTGTCATAGAGGAGCGATTCCCAGTAGTTGAGGCCGGCCGATCGCGCGAATCCATGGTATATGGATCCCTGATACGGATGGTTGAACTGGTTCATGGCGAAGGAGTCCTGGTCAACCCCCCATTGCTCGTGGACGACATGGTCCCAGAATGTAGATAGGTTCGTGTCGTATGTTTTTTTCCCGTCCGGCTCTACAGAGTTGTGGTAAGCAAGCCGGTCGTACACGTTGAGGAGAAGGAGGAAGGCCGGGATTTCCAGGGCTGGGATAAGGTAGCTCTTGTCGGTACCCGTCTCCCAAGACAAGGACTGTGTCGTTTGCACGGGCTTTTCCTTCAACCACGCTTTCCCGCCCATCGAGATATTTACGGTCCGGTTCGTGGCCATATCGGAGAGCTCAATCACATCCGGCACCGTCATATCGTCATATCCAGGTTTTGACGCCAGGAGGGTGTAATTCCCCAGAGCTGGGATACTAACTGAATAGTTACCCAATACATCAGTAGTCGCTGTCCCTGCCAAAGCACCGGTACTTACATCTTTTACCGTGATGATTACCCCGTCAATACCCTGGTTGTTAGAGAGATCCTTTACGGAACCCGAGATGCCGCCTCCTTGGGCAAAGGCCCAGCTGCTAACAGAGATCACTACACCCGCAAGGAGCACCACAAGAATCGCCTTGAATGTTTTTCTCGCGCGTTTCATAGCTTCTTATTTCTTTTGATCCATTAAAGACAATGACCAGAAAAGGAATAAGATTTGGATGAGGTCTGTCTGAATTTCGTAAAAAAATACCTTTGGGGCAGATGAACATATCAAAAGGTGAACCGATTTATCAAAAAGACAGCTAACTCGATACGTCACTCGTCCAATGATCGGCAACGCACCCCATATTTTGTGGTCAAAATACTTTTGACCTACAATACCAATATTCCTATAGTTCAACCATGAAAAAACAATATCTTATCATTTTATCATTGGTTCTTTGTTCAACGTCAATGCCGCGTAATACTCGCTATCTTCCGCCTGATGAACAATTAGTTCGGCTTTTTTTGACGGATAAATAAATGCACATTTACTGCCTTGTTTATCATAAAAATAAGGTGTCTTCCCTTCTTCGTAAATAACAACCGCTGGATATCCGTGATATTTATGCAACTGTTTCCATTCCCGTTTGGCATTCTCTTGCCTGAAATATTCTTCCAATTCCTGTCGGTGAGCAATTGTCGATGGTGATTGCATATAGAGATATGACGTTGCACTGAGAAATACAAAAATTAAGAGCACGGCTGCCATGATTGTAATATTGAGGCTATATATTCGCAGATTAACAACAAATTTCTTATATTTATTTTTTATCGTCTTTATCATCAGCTGCCTCTTTATGTCTTTAAAGGTTAGATAGCGGCCGTAGGTTTAACACATAATAACTTATCATTTATTTTGTTTCCAAACATAAGGGTCCGGATCGACATCGCTCAGAATCAACAGGAACATCATACAAATAATACTGTTAAAGGTTTTTCCCAACATAAGGATAATCCTTTCTAAACGAGCCTCCGCCCCTGACTCTGACCAACACAATGCTAATGGCAATGAGCAGCAGAAAATGAATAAAATTACCCATCGTATAGCCACTCACCGACCCCAACAGCCACAGAATTACCAATACCACAGCAATTGTCCACAACATTTGGTCCTCCTTCTTGATTGCTCATTCCCACTGCCGGCTATTGCATCACCATACCAGCCGGCAGAGATCATACAATTTTTTATAGTCGGGTGAACCTTTTGTCATCCTATTTTCTATCCTGTTTTTCTTCCTCGCCTCTTTCAGGTTTCCCCTGTTGAGGTTTAGATTGTTGTGGTTTGGCTGTCTCTCGAGATTGTGGTTTAACCGTTTGAGATCGGGGTCGCGCTTGTTGTGATTTGGCTGCCTCTCGAGATTGTGGTTTAACCGTTTGAGATTGGGGTCGCGCTTGTTGTGATTTGGCTGCCTCTCGAGATTGCGGCTTTGCCTGAGATTTTGGTTGAACCGCTCGAGACGGCTGTTGTGATCGCGTTCGGGGTTGCAAACCTTGGACACCCCAAGTATTTTGCTTCTCCCAATGTTTGCTTTTTCCCCAGTTGCTCCAGTTCCGTTGAAGTTGTTGGTGAGGTATTCGCTGGTAGTTCCATTGATGTCCTCCCCAACGATGATCCCTGTAGTCATTCCTCCAGCCTGAGGGTATCTCTCTATAAAAAGATGGAACGCTTCGATAGTAGCCCCAACCTGAATTATAGTTCCGCGAGCGATACCATCGCCCTTCCCACGGACGCCACCACCAACCATTGTAGAAGAAGATGTCCACTGCTACGTCAGGGACGACGTAAACATACGTCTCAGGCAGCACTACCACCTCCGGTGGTGCTGCAAATACGATGGGCGGCGGCAGAGCAATACTAACATTTACATCTGCCCTGGCCATCGTGGGAATAGGAACTACAAGTACCAACGCCAAAAGTAATGTTCCAAAAAATAACTTTTTCATTTTGTTGCCCCTTATATACATCACTATTTTGTCTCCCCTTAGTCTTTCCTGCTTCCCACAACCAGCAGCACGATGCCGCCCACGAGCGCAATACCCCCCACGATCGGCGGCAGCGGAATCGTTTTCGTCTTGTCGGCAGTCATCTGGATGGGACCGATATCGACGACTTTTTCTCTGGTCGTGTAGGTGATGCCCTGGTAAGCGAATGCCGCGATTCCCAAAGCGATCAGTATGATCGCAATTATAGTCTTTGGTCTCATAGAACCTCCTTTTTCCTTAGCTTTAATGGGACAAGAGGACTACTTTACTACCCTCGTCGCTGAATGAATCCGACTATCAGGACGATGATGGCAATGACCAGCAGAATGTGAATAAACCCTCCCATCGTGTAACTGGTTATGAACCCCAGCAGCCACAGAACGATCAGTATTACAGCAATTGTCCACAACATGTGATTCTCCTTTCTGATTGTTTATTCCCACTGCCGGCTTGCGCACCTCGCACCAGCCGGCAGTGATCATACATTCTCTTTTGTCTTGGACTCGGATTACCCGATAGTCATCTGGTTATTTACACCCTTCACACCTTTTACATCGTTGGCGAATTTGGCGGCCAGATCCTTTTCAGCTGCGTTTTTCGCCTTGCCCGTCAATGTAACCACACCCCTCTTCGTGGTGACCGAGGTATTGAGGGCACTGGTCGAGCGGTGATAGAGCAACGTCATCTTGACTTGAGCGGTGATGGAAGCGTCATCAATCTTTCCGCCTACCGTTTGCTTCTTTTCCGAGATCTTTCCTACTGTCATCTCATTATTTACGCCTTTAACCCCTTCGACATCCTTGGCGTATTCGGTCGTCAGATCCTTTTGTGCCATGCTGTTCGCTTTGCCTTGCAGGGTGACGATTCCGTTTTTGGTGTCAACCTCCGTCATGGCGCTCACGTTCCGATGAAACAGGAACATGGTTTTCACTTTTGTAGTGATCCACGCATCCGAATTCTTAGGGGGGGGGGTACCTTTGATTTCCAGCCTGTTGTCCACGCTTTTCACCCCTGGCAAGCTCGCCACGGTCTCCTGGGCCAATGCTTTGTGGGATTCTTCGGAGACAGTTCCCGTCAAGGTGACGGCGCCATCCTTAGACTGGATGTTAATGTCATCATTCTGAAGATAGGTCTTGTACACATACGACTGCTTGGCCGATGATTCGATGCGGCTGTCTTTCGACGCGTACACAGTCGCGCTGAGCGCCAGCATAGCCACCGCTGCCACCATCATTACTACTAATTTATAAATTGTTTTCATTTGTACGTTCTCCTTTTGTTGTTATTACTGTTGTTTTTTGAACTCTTTTACTCCGAAGATCTCATGCCTTTCGGTGTTCCGCTAATATTCAACACAGTTCCTGGATGTTTCTTACGTCTTCATAATGTGTTTACCTGCTGGACGATTCTTTACCATACCTTTTCCAGCAGGCCTCTTTGCAGCCTCTACTTTTCTTTGCCATTTTGAACACCTCCTTAAACTGCTTGGTCTCCTTGGTAATCGTGATTCATGTCTCACTGAATTATAGTATCAAGGCCCAATGCAACCTCGGCCAAGTGCCCAAGGATACGCCGGCGCATGATACGCCGCTCTCTCTACTTCCCCAAAACCTTCTTGACTTGTCCGATCTTTTCCTGAACTTTGCCGGCTGTCTTTTCGCCGGTCCCTTCAGCTTCCAACTTTGGATCGTCGTTTAGTTTCCCGGCAATCTCCTTGAGCTTACCCTTTACTTTGTGAAACTTGCCTTCCGCCTGGTCCTGCGTACTGGATTTCATGGTATTCCTCCTGTCAGATATAACGATAAAATTTTTTACTCCGAAGACCTCATGCCTTTCGATTGATAAGAAGTCCCCTTTCTGATTTTTCATTCTCACTGCCGGCTATTGCATCAACATACCGGCCGGCAGTGATCATACAATCTCTTTGGTCTTGGACTCGGACTACTCGATAGTCATCCGGTTCTTTACGCTCTTCACACCGTTTATGTCGTTGGCGAGTTTGGTGGCCAGGTTCTTTTCGGCAGCGTCGCTGGCCTTGCCATACAATGTGACCACACCACGCTTCGACTCGACCTTGGTATTGAGAGCGCTGGTCGAGCGGTGAGATAACAGCGTCATCTTGACCTGAGCGATGATGGAAGCATCATCAATCGTTTCGCCTACCGTTCGCGTGTTTTTCGAGGTCGTTGTTACGGTCATCTCATTATTTACGCCTTTAACCCCTTCAATATCCTTGGCGTATTCGGTCGTCAGATCCTTTTGTGCCACGCTGTCCGCTTTACCTTGCAGGGTG
>Ga0182027_10002370_pt1 | contig 30665 bp, 28 predicted proteins | sample 712E1DmetaG_FD_121300 | JGI IMG/M metagenome (GOLD analysis project Ga0182027, IMG submission 121300) | Permafrost microbial communities from Stordalen Mire, Sweden - 712E1D metaG (Illumina Assembly) | ecosystem: Environmental > Terrestrial > Soil > Wetlands > Permafrost | place: Sweden...
GACCTACCTGAATATTAATACTTTTATTCAACTCTTTGCTAATTAACATTTTATCCTCCGTTATACCTTTATATATCTAATTTATCAGATTTGCGTAAGTTTTACAACTGAGGGAGGATATTTCTTAATTTATTTATTTTTGGGAACTTTCTGCTCACGTGCAAATAGAGCCATGTAAATGGCTATAGAACCCGCTACTGCTGCATTCAACGACTCGATATTCCCTTTCATCGGGAGAGATGCCACATAATCACAGGTCTCGTGTACCAATTGGCGCATCCCTTCCCCTTCATTCCCGACAACCAATGCAATGGGCCCGTTCAATGGAACGGTTTTTATAGGTTGCGATCCTTCCCCACCATCCAAACCGACCACCCAGACCCCTTCCGCCTTCAGTTCATCCAGAGCACGAGCGATATTCGCCTGCGCCACCAGCATGATTTCACTGGCCCCAGCTGATGCGCTTACCACCGCCGGAGTCACTTCAGCGGCACGGTGTTGTGGGATCAACACTCCGTGAACACCGGCTGCCTCAGCCGTGCGTAGCAAGGTTCCCAGGTTCTGTGGGTTTTGGATCACATCCAGGACCAATAAAAAAAGATCCTCCTGTTTGCGTAAAGCCAGATCGGTGATGTCGCTGATATCCACGTAGGGATACCCACTCACCTCGGCAGCCACTCCCTGCGGATTTTCTCCCAAGGGGTTGAGTTTTTCTCGCGGAACGATTTCAACGGGAATCTTGCGTGCTTGAGCCAGTTTACGCAAATCAAGAATCCTGCCCTTCTCTTCAATCCCAGAAGCAAAAAGCAGGCGAAACACTTGCCTGCGTTTCGCCTGAACCACTTCAATGACCGGGTTACGACCTGTAATCCACTCTTTCAAATCGAGCCTCTATTTCCAGTGCCAGAGCGTGCCCCCTTTGCCATCTTCGAGCACGACACCCAACTCTACGAGGCGGTCACGGACTTTATCCGATAACGCCCATTGTTTGTTTTCGCGTAAATCTTTGCGAATTTCGATCAGCAAGTCGACAAAAGAGTCTGCTTTTTGACCAGTTTGCTTTTCCTGCTGCAAGGTCAAGCCCAAGACACCGGTCAATTCAAGCAAGGTATCCTGAGCCGTTTTCAATTCCACATCCGTGGCACCATCCGCACGAGTCTGGTTGATCACGCGCACGAGTTCAAAAAATTGTGCCAGAGCGCCAGACGAATTGAAATCATCATCCATAGATTCAATAAACCCAGCCTTGCAAACGGTGACCTGTTGCGCCAGAGCCTTTATGGAATTTTCAGGCGCGCCTTTTTCTCCCGGTGTGGCCGGTTTCAATGCAGAGCGCAGTCGTTCAATAGCCTTTTCCGCCTGATCTTGAATATCCTCAGAGTAAGAGAGCGGGTTGCGATATCCGGAGTTCAACACCAGCATTCGCAAGGTATCAGCCGGATGACGAGATAAAAATTCTTCAATGGTCACCAAGTTGCCGATAGATTTCGACATCTTCTCACCACTCAGTTGCAACATACCGTGATGAATCCAGTAACGGGCGAATTGCTTCCCGGTGTAACTTTCACTCTGGGCAATTTCATTCTCATGATGCGGGAAAATCAGGTCATTGCCGCCACCATGGATATCGATCTGCTCACCCAGATGATTCAAGTTCATGGCAGAGCACTCGATATGCCAACCCGGACGGCCCTTACCCCAGGGACTTTCCCAGGCAGGTTCACCGGGTTTGGCGCTCTTCCAAAGAGCAAAATCCATGGCACTTTCTTTACGTTCATCCACCTCGATCCGTGCCCCGGCTTGCATTTCATCCACACGCCGCCCGGATAGTTTTCCATATTGCTTATCCCGAGCCACCCTGAAATAGACGTCGCCATCCATCGGATAAGCAAATCCCTTGTCGATCAGTCCCTGGATCATCTTGATGATCTGATCCATTTCACGTGTGGCTCGTGGATTGACCGTAGCGGGTAAAATATTGAAATCTTTGAGGTGCTGTTCAAATTCATGGATGTACATTTCGCCCAAAACAAAAGGGTCCATTCCCATTTGTCCCGCGCGCAAAATTATCTTATCATCGACATCGGTAAAATTCATAACGTGACGAACTTCATAACCACGATACTCCAGATAACGTCGAATCACATCAAAAACGAGCGCCGACATTGCGTGGCCAATGTGGGCTTTTGCATAAACCGTGGGGCCGCACACATACATCAACACCTTTCCCGGTTGCAGCGGAACAAAATCATCCTTTTTTCTCGTCAGTGTGTTATAAACTTTCAAACCCATTTCTACCCTCTCTATTAATGTTGTTCCCCATTGCCAGATTCTTCAGGTCGTCCAAAGATCATCCGACCGGCGGCTGTTTGCAGCACTTTGGTAACAACGACCAGGGTCTCTTTACCCAGATAATCGCGGCCATTCTCCACCACGACCATCGTGCCATCATCCATATACCCCACGCCCTGGCCAGCTTCGCGTCCTTCCTGGATCACGTGCACTGACATAATTTCCCCGGGCAATAATACAGATTTGACCGCATTGGCCAGTTCATTAATGTTAAGAACAGTAACGCCCTGTAATTCGGCTACACGATTCAGGTTATAGTCGTTCGTCAGGATCGGACAGCGCAGTTGCCGTGCCAACACGACGAGTTTGTCGTCCACCTCGCGCATTCCTTCTACATCAATATCGCTAATGCGGACCGGGATAGTAGGTTCCTTTTGTAAAGCAGCCAATACTTCCATCCCACGACGGCCACGTTGGCGGCGCAATGCATCCGGTGAATCAGCGATATATTGCAATTCGATCAAAACGAAACGTGGAATGAGTAAGGATCCCGGTAAAAATCCTGTGCGTGTGATATCCGCGATCCGGCCGTCTATTATGACGCTCGTATCCAGTAAGATCGTCCGGTTATCAGCCCAATTGGCATTCGGTGACCCGCCCTTGGATGTCGATTGAGAACCACCGCGGAATGAAGAAAAGATGGAAAACATATCATCCTGGCGGGTGACAAAAACAGAAACACCTAAATATCCAAAAACGATCACACTCAGGAAAGGTAATATTTGTCCGAACGGTTTGGGTAAAAGAGAAATAGGAAAAGAAAACAAGGCAGCAACAATCAAACCTGAAATCAACCCAATCAACGAAGCGCTTAAGGTTTGAGCTGACACTCTGGATAAAACAGAACGCGCCGCCCGGATCGGACGCGTGGTTACATAAGGGGTAAAAATCAAACCGATAAGCGCCCCTAAAAGCCCAAATGTAAATGTATATTGTTCTACGGTAAGCATCCCGTGTGAAGCGGCAGCGTTGGCAGTAACTCCCAAATTTTGACCCCAGATCACACCGGCAATAGCGAGTACAATCATCCCGATCAATCGAATAATAAATTCAATACTCATATAATTGCTCCACAAATCAATGTTAAAGTGCAAAATAAAAGAAGAATAATTGCACAGATAATAGGATAATAGCACTTGCACTAAAGTTCGTCAAATAAAGAAATCAATTTTTAAGGCCGATTAACTAAAAATCCCCGCAAATATCGCGAGGATTTGTGCCGGAGGAGGGATTTGAACCCTCATGAGCGTATGCTCACTACGCCCTGAACGTAGCGCGTCTGCCAATTCCGCCACTTCGGCTGAGTACGGGCTAAATTCTACCAAATTATACTGGAATGTCAACCTTTCTCCATTTTCAAAATCAACCAGCCATTGCAATGCTATAATTCTATCTATATTATTACTTTTGGTCTGGTTCTTGCAATTAATAAAGACCCGAAAAAAAGGAAAAATATGACCACAAAATCCTTCGATCCTTCAAACCCTGGCAGGACAAAACCATTGGCTAAAACTGTGCCTGATTTTGCATCCGATCAGCAAAAGCCGAACTCGAGCGAAACAGATTATTTCGAAACCGAGCTACGGTTAACGCTCGAAGAAATTGCTCATCTGCATAACGCTTTGGCCGAAGCCAATATGAAATTAGCCGCAATTCAAAAAGACAAATCAGCTTTTTTCACAAACCAAAATAATTCTCAACCCTCCGTCACAGAATTGCTCGATGAACTAAACCCTCTGCTCACTACAGTGGCCAACTATACGGATCTACTTGCCAGCCAATCAGTGGGTCCACTTGGTCCTTTACAGGTTCGTTTTGTAGAAAGAATCACCCATTCGGTCGAACAAACCCAACAAATCCTGATGGATTACAAAAATGCTTTGCTTTCTTTAAAAAGCCAACCGAATGATAAGGGTAACCACCTCTCATTGCAAGAGGTCATTCAAGAAACAATCACCAAGAAAAACGACCAGCTACAAAAGAAACAAATTACCCTACAATTATCGATTTCAAGCACAGTTCCGGAAGTGATGGGGTCAATGGAAGACATTGCAAAAATTATGGAATCATTGCTGGGGAATGCTTTGGAGGTCACACCCACTCAAGAAATCGTCAAATTCTCACTGGCATTGGAAAACGTGAATCAAAATAACATGGTTGTTCTTTCCTGCAGCGACCATGGCACCGGAATTCCAGACAAGTTACTGCCGAATCTCTTTTCCATTCATGGCGACCAACATATTCCTGGTTGTTCACTTTTACGAACCGCTCTCGTTGCTCTGAATCAACTCGTCCAAGATCAAGGTGGTCTCCTGACAGTCGAGAATTCTGCAGAATCAGGGAGTGTATTTAAAATCAGTTTTCTACCAGTGAGAAGTTGACCCCACTCCTTCCCTTCTCGGGAGCGAGAGATTAGAATCGAGATATGCGGAAATCTGCCATCGTTGCAATTCTCTTTGTTTTTTTATTATCGGCTTGTGGGATTCCACTATCTTCCGCGAGCAGTCCTACTCCCATCCCATTTTCAGATTTTTTGTTGAACAATTCAAACCCCACGCCGACCCCTTTCCAACCCATCCCACCAACTCCAACAAAAACAGTGATGGTGGTTCCGACTTCCACTCCTGGTCCAACCGCAACGCCGATACCACAATTCGCGATCCCTGATCTGAATAATATAACCCAGCCTACAGGACAGGTAAATATCCTGATCCTTGGCTCCGATTATCGCTCTGGTGGTGGTTTTCGCACGGATGTAATCATGCTACTCTCGTTAAATCCTGGCAAAGGTACTGCCACATTGACTTCATTTCCGCGGGATTTGTACGTATCCATTCCCGGTATCGGAATGGAACGCATCAATACAGCACAGGAATACGGAGGGTTTTACCTGACCACTGCCACTTTTGAGAATAATTTTGGGGTCACCCCCAATTATTATATGATGACCAATTTCAACGGTTTCAAAGGAATTGTGGACACGCTTGGCGGTATCGATGTTTATGCAGCTTCGACCTTTAAAGATACCTGTAGCGTGAGATCACTCGAAGATGGTATGGGGTATTGCACAATTCCAGCCGGTTATTTTCATATGGATGGAGAAACGGCTCTCTGGTACGTGCGCAGCCGCTATTCCACCAGCGACTTCGACCGCACTCGCCGTACGCAAGAAGTGATCACAGCGATTTTTCAAAAACTGATCAGCTTAAATGGGCTGAACCGGGCAGCCGAATTGTATAGCATGTTCAATTCAAGCGTGGAGACCAATATTCCCCTGAGTGAAATCATTTCGCTGCTCCCCTTAGCCAGCCAATTGGCTAATAATACATCGTCGATCCGGCGATATGCGATCGGAGCATCTGATACCTATAATTATGTTGTCCCCGGCTCCGGAGCAATGGTGTTGATTCCTGACCAAAATGCCGTCATGTCAATCATTCAGCAAGCTCTCAATTGAACACCATCCCCATAGTTGACAAGCGCCTGCGAATCATGTAAACTGTTTTATATATCTATACGAAGGATTTTCGGAGGCGCGTCGGATGAATACCCAGATTGATTCTCATATTACTTCAGAAACATTTCTGCTGCCGGCAATCAAAGACTGGCAATTTTTTCTTTCCGATCAAGGCAGATCACATTTCACAATAAAAGCATTTATCGGGGACTTAAATCTGATGGCGAGTTTTTTTGCTCCCGATACTTCAATCGGTTCAATCACCACAGCCGACATCAACCGTTTCTTGGAATGGATGCAAAAAGAGAGACCGGTGCCGTGCAGTCCCAAGAGTTTTTCCCGGCGAATCACTTCCATCAAAGCCTTCTTTCGTTGGTTGACACAATCCGGTCGCTTATCCTCTGATCCAGCCGAGAAAGTCCTGCAACAATCTGTGATCAGCCCGTTGCCAGAAGTTCTAACCAAGTCCGAACAAGAAGCAGTCCTCAAAGCCGCGGAAGATTTATTCAATGCCACAAAAGGGGATGCCAGGCCTTACACTTTATTGTTACTTTTGCTCACGACCGGAATCAAAAAAGGGGAATGTCTTGCCCTTAACATCAATCATCTGGAATTCAGTGATGCCTCTGCGCCTTATCTCTTCGTCCGGTACGCCAACAGTTCGAGCCGCTACAAAGAGCGCAAGATCGCCCTGTCAGATGCGTGGATCCAGGCTTACCGCGAATATCTCAGCCAGTACAAACCAGTCGACCAGGTATTCCCATGGTCACCCCGCCGTCTGGAATATTTACTCGAAGACCTGGGAGTGGCGGCAGCCCTGAAAAAACATCTTTCTTTCGACATGTGCCGTTGGACCTGCGCGCTGAACGATTGGATCTCCGGTGAGGATAAGGAAATCATCCGCCAGAAGTTGGGAATTTCTAAAATTCAATGGCGTGAAATCGGCAATAAGCTGAAACAACTCGCTTTGAACACCAGTAAATCATCCCTCCCGAATTAACTCGAGGCATAGGACCCGGGTCGTAGCCTCAGAAATGGGAGCAATTGAAGACCGGCGCAAGCCAACGATCCAGAGCACCTGCTCGTCCATGGATAAAACAGGCCAGCAATCCCGCGCCTTAGCCGGATAGTGGTTATTGGTAAAATAATCACCCAATTTCATTGTGTGACCGCTCATTCCAAATGGTATAAAACGCTCTCCCGTTTTACGTGTAGCGATGGTCAAAGGTGGTTTGAGCCGGTCCAGATCAAAGCAGGCAATATTTTCGTTATCATGGAACTCAATTTCGCTTCGCTTCATTACCTGTGATCTCAATTTCCAGGACTGATTCAACTGCAATTCTCCGGACCAGGAAATTACCTCCAGCAATTTTCTATCGACCAATGGCCATAGCTCTTCAAATTTCGCCTCATCGGTGAAAATTAACGCCTGGCGTTTTGGTAAGGCGGCAATGTGGACATCATCCATTATTTGCCATTCGCCATGGCGAGAGTTATCTGTCAGGAATAAGACCACCTTCTCAATTTGCTCCATGCTGATATCGCGGACATTACTTCGCAAGGTCGATAAAACCAGTCGTACCAGACGACGTTGAATAACAATGTCTAAATCAGAAAAAGCCTGTCGATCCAGTGTAAAGAACCCAGTCCCTCGATATTCGACAATTTCGGTAAGATATTTTTTTACCGAATCCTGTAAATATCGATCTTCCTCGCCGATGATCTGGGATAGCTGCCAGAGATGTTGGCTGGCGCGGGAATTATAGGTTGCCAGCTCCGGAATCAATTCGTGGCGGATCCGATTACGGAAATAAACTGTATCCGCATTGGACTCATCCTGGCAGGGAACGATTCGATACTCCTGACAATAGACTAATATTTCCTGACGCCACACACCCAACAACGGACGCACCACCGGAATATCCGCAGAAAAAGGAAGAATATAAGAACGATAACTCATCCCCTTCAAACCGCTTGCTCCAGCACCACGTAAAATGTGCATGAGCAAGGTTTCTACCTGATCATCCGCCTGGTGGGCGACAGCCAGAGCCTGCGCAGACACCTCTTTCGCGGACCGCATCAGGCAGTCATAACGCAGAATTCTAGCGCTTTCTTCAAGCGAAAGTTTGTTCTTTGATGAGAAATCGCGCACATCCACTAGATGATATAGAAATGGGACTTCCAACCGCTCGCAAAAGAGTCTGACCTGTTCAGCTTCTGCACCCGCTTCCGGCCTGATCTGATGATTCACATGGGAAGCAATAACAGAAAACCCGAGGGTCTTCAGTGAATGTAACAAACATAAGCTATCCGGTCCACCGGAAACTCCGACCAGAACCGGTTTCTCCTTCACTAGCCCACAGTACTGAGTCGCTACCCGATCGAGCATTTCTAAATCCATATGGCGATTATAGCATCAGCAAGAATTGATTATTAAGTAAATATTTACTTGCATCCATCATCTATTTATGCTAGACTTTTGTTGAATATTGTGAAGGTGAAATTATGGCAGAGAAAATATTAATCGTCGACGACGATGTCGAAACATTGCGCCTAGTTGGGCTGATGTTACAGCGTCAAGGTTATGAAATCCTTGCTGCTGATAATGGTTCGCATGCCCTTTCGATGGCAAAAAACGAGAGCCCTGACTTGATCGTCCTGGATGTAATGATGCCGGATATGGATGGGTATCAGGTCACGCAAGCATTGCGTAAAATGCCAGAAACTGCTCTCGTTCCAATTTTAATGTTCACTGCAAAAAGTCAAGTCGATGATAAAGTTGCCGGCTACGATGCAGGAGCAGACGATTACCTCACCAAACCGGTACATCCGGCTGAATTAGTTGCTCACATTAAAGCTTTACTTTCTCGTACCCGTGCGCGCCCTGTTCAGGAAAAACCAGTTCAAAAAAGTTATATGGTCGGTGTAATGGCCTGTCGGGGGGGATTGGGAGTTTCTACTTTAACCATCAATCTGGCAACCAGTTACGCACAAAATAATAAAGGCACTTCAGTCATTGCGGTAGAGCTCCGACCAGGACAAGGCACATGGGCTTATGAATTAGGATTCAATAATTCTGACAGCCTTAAATCATTGCTTATGCTCAAGCCGAATGAAATTACTCCTGATATTGTCAATAGATCGCTGGTAAACACCGGCTTTGGAGTAAAACTATTACTGGCACCCATTTTCTCGACCAACCTGGACTTCTCAACATTAACAGAATATCTTGTTGCGATAGCAAATGCATTATCCAAATTAGATGCAGTTGTTTTTCTGGATATTGGGACAAGCTTTTTGCCAGGATTTGAAAAAATTTGCCGATATCTCAACAATATCATCATTTTGACCGAACCCCAGCTAATCACAGTCAAGCGGACAAAGGTACTGACGGAACAGCTCGATTCTGCCAACCTGTCAGCGGGTAAAACTATCGACCTTGTGCTCTATAATCGCGTCCGCGTGGATATCCAGATGAACACCATGCAAATCACCGAAGAGATGGAAGGTATGCCGGTTGCTGTCATGATCCCACCATCCCCAGAATTGGCTAATCAAGCCAATCAACGCCATTTGCCAATGATCAATTTGCAGCCGGATGGTCTGGTCTCACAGCAATTTACTCGTTTGGCTGAAATCTTACACGAGCGGATCGACCAAAATAAGTAATCCCCCGATTACGAATCTTTTGTTTACATAGAACGGGCGCCGCGGCGCCCAAATTGGTGTTCCAACAAATCGACCGAGAGATGAATCATCGTCGGCCTTCCATGCGGGCAAGTCCTGGGAGATGTGCAAGTTTCCAGGTCCTGGATCAATTTTTTTTGCTCATCGGCTGATAACACTTGCCCCCCTTTTACAGCCATGCGCTTACAAATTCGGGCTGCCAAGCGAGATTCAAGTTCACCTGCCAGCGGGGTCTCATCTTCTTCGAAATCTTCAACCACCACCCGTACGGCTGCAGTAGGATCCTTTCCAGTGAAGATCTCAGGAATGGCACGAATCCGAAAAGAATGGCTGCCGAATTCCTCCACCTGAAAACCAAATTTATCCAAAACCGGCAAAGCCTCGATCATCAAGCGCTCATTCGCAGGCGGTAACTGGAAGATAATCGGTTCCAGTAAAGATTGCGAGATCATCTTTGTTTTTTGAGCAATAAATTTTTCAAAGAGGACTCGTTCATGGGCGGCGTGTTGATCGATCAGATACAAGCCATCCGGTCCTTCAGCTACCAGGTACGTCGCACCAATTTGCCCGACCCAGCGTAGCAGCGGGATAGACCCGGAAGGAAGAATCGTGGGCTGAGGTGTAGAAGTCGCTGCCCAAAAACCAGATGCGTCAGGGGAAGCAAGCTCGGACTGGTTATTCTCAATTTGTCCAGTATGGTGTTGGTCATCAAAAGGATGATTGTTCCAATCGATATTTTTCGTCGCGGATGGATCAAGTCGCCAGGTGTTCACGCTCACCTGTGGTACCGGTGAAAAAGCTAATAATGCCCTGCGCACTGCTCTTTGCAACAGTGAAAACATTTGGTCCAGGTTACGAAACCGTACTTCTGCCTTGGCTGGATGGACATTGACATCGACCTCTTCCGGTTCCAATTGCAAGAAGAGAATCGCAATTGGATAGCGGCCAACCATCAAAAAAGTCTGGTAGGCTCGCATCAGCGCCGTAGTCAGTGTGTTATCTTGTACCCAACGTCCATTAACAAAAAAGGTGATCTCCTTGCGGTTGGAGCGAGTCTGGGATATGGGACTGATAAAACCAGTTATTCTCACCGCCTCCTCAGAAAAATCGACTTCGAGAAGCTGCTTTCCCAGTTCGCTACCATATATCTGGCTCAAGACCTCTCGCCTATTGCCATTACCACTGGTGTTTAAAGCAGTCTTCTCTTCCTGTACCAAATGAAAAGAACAATCTGGATAAGCCAAAGCATAACGGCTCACTAATACATCAATTTGCTGGCGTTCAGTCTGGTCACGTTTGAGAAATTTCAGGCGGGCCGGAGTGTTATAAAACAGGTCCTTCACCTGGACGACTGTCCCAGTTGGAATTCCCAATTGTTCGACTGAGCGAACTTTTCCCCCATCGATCGTAATGCGTCCCCCCTGTGCTTGCGATAACGTACGTGAAGTCAAAGAAAAATGGGAAACCGAAGCGATAGAGGCGAGCGCTTCTCCGCGAAACCCCAAGGTACGAATATGAAAAAGGTCATCTGCACGGTTTAACTTACTGGTAGCGTGCCGTGCGACCGCAAGCTCGAGCTCAGATGTCGAAATGCCTGCCCCATCATCACTGATTTCGATCAAACGCTGCCCTGCCTGTACGATCTGAATATCAATCCGGTGGGCGCCAGCATCTATGGCATTTTCCAATAATTCTTTAACTACTGATGCGGGGCGTTCAACCACTTCACCAGCAGCTATTTGCGAGGCAACCTCGTCGGCCAAAACGTGAATACTCATGATCGTAAATTATAACTTACCTTCAATTTCTCCAGACCAGAAAAAAAGGTATACTTCACGCATGGTTTTTAAAGTCCTCTTTTTCGATCTTGACGATACCCTTTATCCATCCACTTCTGGTATTTGGGGAGCCCTGCAAAAACGGATCGAGTTGTACATGACCGACGTCATGAAATTCTCGGCCGAAATCGTCCCTGGTTTGCGCAAAGAGTTATTTCTAAAACACGGAACCACCCTACGCGGCCTGCAACGTGAATATCAGGTCGACACACAAGAATTTCTCGACTTCGTCCATGACATTCCGCTGGGAAACTACCTGAAACCTGATCCACGCTTACAAAAAACATTATCTCTTTATCCTCAACGGAAAGTCATCTTTACCAACGCGGATACCAACCATGCCAACCGGGTAATTGTTACCCTGGGATTAGAAGGGTGTTTTGACCAGATCATCGATATCCGGGATATTTACCCGTACTGCAAACCTCAAATCGAGGCTTTCCAAAAAGCGTTGCAATTAGCCGGAGTCGAAGATCCAGAAGAATGCATCATGATAGACGATGCTCCGCGAAACCTGCTGGCAGCCAAGACATTGGGTTTGTTCACCATCCAAATTGGCACGGAAAGTTGTCAACCAGAGATCGATGCTTCCATCTCCTCTTTGATGGAGCTTCCAAGAGTTTTTCCCATATTACAACTTTGAACTATTCATTGAGGTTTTCGAAAATTTGTAATAATATTTAATCTTTCATATTTGATTAACGATTGCATGGTATCGTGAATGGATTGTAAATGAAAGAGTATGCGCAGGAGAGAAAATGAATAAAACTGGTCGAAATATCATCGTAATATTCTTAGCTTTGTTTTTATTAGCCGGTGCTTTTTCGGGAGGTCTGCTTGTAGGTTGGCTGGTCCCGTCAAAAACACCCCTTGAAAGTTCTTTACAATTGAACCTCGCAGCTACTTCCACTCCAAACAGTGAGAGCAGTACTTCGCAAAGCGTTACCCAACTCTTTGCCCCATTCTGGGAAACCTGGAAAATTGTCCATGACCAATACGTTGATCAACCCGTCGACGATGTCAAACTCATGCAAGGTGCCATTGATGGTATGTTGGCTTCATTGGGCGACATACACACAGCTTATATGACCCCTGATGAATATCAACAAGCCACAGCTCCCCTGTCGGGTGAATATGAAGGAATTGGTGCTTACGTAGATGCCTCAGGAAAATACCTGACCATTGTCAGCCCGATGCCAAATTCTCCTGCAGAACAGGCCGGCTTGAAACCAGGCGATGAAATCACGGCAGTAGATGGAAAGGATGTGACCGGAACCGATCCCAACATCGTTTTGAAATCGGTATTGGGTCCCGCCGGGACTGTAGTGGACTTAACCATCCTTCGCCCCAACCCAGAATCCACCTTCGATGTAAAAATCACTCGTGCCACGATCACAATAGATGCAGTTTCAGGCAAAATGCTGGACAACAACATCGCTTATATCCTCCTTCCCACCTTTGGTGAGAACACGGCAGATCAGTTGAAAGCCACACTGACCACATTGATGGCCCAAAATCCCAAAGGGATCATCCTCGATTTGCGCGATAATGGTGGAGGATACTTGAATACAGCCATCGAAGTGGTCTCGCAATTCATAGACAGTGGCGTCGTGATGTACGAACAGGAAGGTGACGGAACAACGAATACCTATAACGCCACTCCAGGCGGCCTGGCTACCAAGATCCCTCTGGTCGTGCTGGTTAACGGCGGCACCGCATCAGCTTCCGAAATCACCGCCGGCGCCATTCAGGATTATAAGCGCGGCGTTTTGGTCGGCGTCACCACCTATGGAAAAGGCTCTGTACAAAATTGGATCGCTTTGGATAATAATCAAGGAGCAGTTCGGGTAACGGTTGCCCGTTGGCTCACCCCCAATAAACGACAGATCAATGGCGTTGGTCTCACTCCAGATTATGTCATCGATTATACGGATGACCAGATCAAGAACGGCGTCCCTGATCCTCAACTGGCAAAAGCCGAAGAAATCATTCTGTCACAGAAATAACCTGTGTTATGATTGGATAGAGAAAAATTGTCAGACATTTTAACGATATATTAATTGACAGTATTTCATGCAAAGGGTATAATCCCCTTTCGCTGATATTTGAACCTGGGAGAGGCAAGTTATGGACTCGAATGTTGTGGCGGATACAGACCGCGCAATGGAAATACGACCAAAAATGCAATTAAGCGGTACAGTTTCAAAAATTAAACTGGCGGGAGCAGTTGTAGACGTTGGGTTGAATAAACCCGGCGTATTACACATTTCACAAATCATCTCACCAGATAACCAACAAATCAAAAGGGTCGAGGATGTATTAAAAGAAGGCCAGCAGATCGATGTCTGGGTGAAAAAAATTGTCCGCAAGGAAGACGAAGAACGCGTTGAATTAACGATGATCCATCCTCTTGACCTCGAGTGGCGCGATCTAAAAGTCGGCAATTCCGTAAAAGGCAAAGTCGTCCGCCTCGAAAAATTTGGTGCTTTCGTTGAAATTGGTGCTGAACGCCCTGGACTCATTCATATCAGCGAAATGGCTCATGGTTACGTTAAACAACCTTCTGATGTCGTCAAGGAAGGTGATGAAGTAGAAGTACAGATCATCGATGTCAACCGCCGTAAAAAACAGATCAAATTGAGCATGAAAGCTTTACAGCCCGAACCTGTTCCTGAAGTAAAAGAAAAACCAAAAGCTTTTCCCCAACCAAAATCTGATGCAGCACCCAGACGCGAAAAGAAAGTGGTTCGCAAACCACGGCGCAAAGGCGATGAAGATAACACTGCCCTCATCGAATCCATCAATGAACCCCCGGCCGAAAATGAACCTACCTTCATGGAAATCGCCATGCGCGAGGCCATGGAGAAAGCCAAGGATCGTAAAAAGAAAGCGGATGACCGGAAGACAAAGGCGGTCTCCAAAGAGCAAGAAGAACTTCTCTCCCGCACTCTGGAAAACAAAGTTCAAACCAACTAAGTTCTCTAAAACCATCCCTTAAACAGGGATGGTTTTCATTTTCCTGCCCATTTAACTGTGATAAACTATTTTAGTTGATCGATCCTTAGGATTAATTATGCGAGTTATGTGTCAGCAAAAGAGTCAAGTTTTCGCCACCCTGTGAGGAGGCGCCGGTCAAACGGCCCTCCTCACTTCTCTTAATCGTTTAAGGAGCGATGTATGACAGCCAAATATATCTTCTTTACCGGCGGTGTGGTCAGTTCGGTGGGCAAAGGCGTAACTGCTGCTGCCATCGGTCGCCTTTTAAAGCAAAGAGGGTTCAAGGTTGCCGTCCAAAAATTGGACCCCTATATCAATGTCGACCCTGGAACGATGAGCCCTTACCAACACGGGGAGGTGTTCGTCCTTGATGATGGGGCTGAAACCGATCTTGACCTGGGACATTACGAACGTTTTATCGATATCCGATTGAACAAGGTGTGCAATGTTACGACCGGCCAGGTTTATGCCGAGGTGATTGGGGCCGAGCGGCGCGGAGATTTCCTGGGCGGTACGATTCAGGTCATCCCGCACATCACCAACGAGATCAAACGCCGGATCAGCCTGGTCGCCAAAACCACAGGGGCTGAGATCGTTCTGGTGGAGGTGGGCGGCACCGTAGGAGACATCGAAAGTCTGCCATTCATCGAAGCGCTGAGGCAATTGCGCTCCGATCTGGGGCGTGAGAACACTGTCTACGTGCACGTCACCTGGCTACCCTTCATCGGCGCCACCGAAGAACTCAAGACCAAACCGACACAACATTCCGTACGCGAGCTACGGTCTTACGGAATTTCACCCGACATGATCGTCGCCCGTAGCGACCAACCCGTCGATGACAGCCTGCGGGAGAAAATCGCCCAGTTCTGCGACGTCGAAAAGCGGGCAGTGATCCCGATGGTGACAGAACCGATCCTTTATGAAATTCCGCTGTTACTCGAAAAGGCCAAAGTTGGAGACTACCTGATGGAACGGCTGAATTTGAGCGAACCCCACAAACCCGATTGGACCGCCTGGGAAAAGCTAGTCAGAGAGACCAGGCAGGAAAAACCCAAAGTGTCGGTGGCACTCGTCGGAAAATATGTCGAACTCCACGATGCTTACATCAGCGTCCGGGAATCCTTAAAGCACGCGGCGCTAGCCCTGGGCGTCGAACTGGATCTCAAATGGGTGCATTCTGCCGACCTGGAAAAAGGGCGCTGCCAAGAGATTCTGGAAGAAGTCAACGGTATCGTCGTGCCCGGTGGGTTTGGCAGCCGTGGAATCGAAGGGAAAATCCTAGCAGCCCATTTCGCGCGCATCAATCAGGTTCCCTACCTTGGATTATGCCTGGGGATGCAAATGATGGTGATCGAGTTTGGGCGGGATGTGCTCGAAACCGAGGACGTCAATTCATCAGAATTCGACCGCTCCACCGCCAACCCGGTCATCGACCTGATGCCCGACCAACAAGGTATCACGGACAAGGGCGGGACCATGCGCCTGGGATTGTATCCCTGCAACCTACAGCCCGGCACAATTGCCCGCAAGGCTTATGCAAAAGATTCCGTCGAGGAACGGCACCGCCATCGTTTCGAGTTCAACAACAATTACCGCCAACTTTTCAGTGAAAGAGGCATGGTATTTTCGGGCATCTCCCCTGATGGGCGTCTGGTAGAAATCGCTGAACTGACAAATCATCCTTTCATGCTGGGAACGCAGTTCCACCCCGAATTTCTATCCCGCCCCACCCGACCGCATCCACTCTTCGTTGCTTTTATGCGGGCCGCCTGCATCAAAGCCGGTATCCAGTACAATGAACCTCCAGAAATTCTGGAACCCTAAACGCCGGAGCCAACATCGAATATACTTGGGTCAACGCTCTCACACACCAGGCGGATTTCCTCTGCCTGGTATTTTTAAGTTAAGGATTGGTGAAAATAGACACTGTAATTGAATCCGTATCAGCTCAAGAAATCTTCGATTCACGTGGTAACCCAACCGTCGAAGTTGAAGTGATTCTGGCCGACGGGTCTTGGGGACGGGCAGCCGTTCCAGCCAGCGCTTCGCCCGGTATTCATGAAGCGCTCGAATTACGCGACGGTGATAAAAAACACTTCGGTGGCAAGGGCACTCTCTAAGCGGTCGAAAATGTCAATAATGAGATCGCTGAAAATTTTCTCGATTGGGATGCCATCGAGCAAAAGGCGATCGACAAGATGATGATCAACCTGGACGGTACCCCCAATAAATTCCGCCTGGGAGCCAACGCCATCCTGGGCGTCAGCCTGGCAATAGCAAAAGCGGCAGCCAATTCATTGGCCTTACTACTGTACCGTTATCTCGGCGGGGTCTACGCGCACGTATTGCCTGTTCCAATGATGAACATTCTCAACGGCGGAACCCAAACAAACTGGCAATCGACCGACGCACAGGAATTCATGGTGATGCCTCTGGGTGCCAGCACCTTCGCCGAAGGATTACGCCGGCTGGGCCGCTCTCAAAGCTCACGAATAGTCTTTTCGATTTAAAAACAGCGTTCTTTATAAAGAGAACGCTGTTTTTTAATTCAAGGATCATTTATTGCATGGTCTGATCGATTTGTAATATAACAATTGCCTGTTGTGCTTCACGCGTGATCGTCGCAGGGTGATCTCCAGATTGCGGGCCGTACCAGCCAAAGAAAGCATGATCTCCGCCCTGGATTTCGACAAACTGGCTGGATGCCGGTAGCAAAGCTTTGGAAGCCGCGATTTTAGCCGGTGTTGCTAATCCATCCATTGATCCTGAAAGAGAAAGCACCTTCCCAGAATAATTGCTCAAATCATCACTATTTGCCGGGTAAGACGCCAATAAAATCAATCCATTAAATTGCTCAGGATGTTTGAATAATTCATCAGCCGCCATCGAACCACCCAGCGAATGTCCACCAATAAACCAGTTCTGAATATTGGTATAAGCTTCCCGTACTTCGACGGCCTTATCAATGCCAAAGACAGCCAGATTCAATGGCATATATGGAATGACTACCAGATAACCCTTTGCCGCCAGAGCATGAGCCATGGGGGCATAAGCGCGGTAATCGACCCGTCCGCCTGGATAAAAGATCAAACCGGCCGTAGGAAAAGTTCCAACCGGGGTAAAAACCAGCCAATTCCCATTGGAGACCGTTACGCTCTTATCAGATTGCAAAGCGGCTATCGCTTCTGGCATGGGCTTTGAAGGAGTTTCACCCCATATTACAAACGCGCCAACGAAGAGGACCAAAATTACAAGGATACTGAGAAAAATCTTCTGCCATCGTTTCATAGACACCTCAATCCTTGAGTTTATTTTGAATGCAGTAAAAGGTCAATTCTGGCAGTGGCAAACGTTTGATAAACAAAAAAAATAAAATAAACTCAGAAAAGGATAATTACACAGTCAGCTCGCGGGCTTTGATCCAGACTTGATCAAACATGGCTTCTGTCAATCTTCCAGTTTGTGTATTTTGTCGGCTGGGATGGTAAGACCCTAACAACCAGAACGACCCCGGTCTGAATTGAGCAAAAGAAAAGTGTGCAAATGAAACAGCAGGCAGTTCCACACCTCGCGTGGATAAAATTTTGAACATGGCATCGTAAGCGATCTTACCCAAGGCCACCACCCCCTGCAAGTTGTGCAACAGCTCCAACTCACGAAGCAAATAAGGGCGACAATTCTTCAGTTCTTGAGGGGTGGGTTTGTTCTCAGGAGGAGCACAACGCCCGACGGCGGTGATATACAAGTCCTGCAAAATCAAGTCATCGTCACGGCTCTCTGATACCGGTCGACTGGCAAAGCCATGCCGAAACAAGGCGTTGTAGAGGAACTTTCCCGAATCGTCGCCGGTGAACATCCTGCCGGTGCGATTGGAACCGTGCGCCCCAGGAGCCAGACCAACCACCAGCACCTTTGCCGATTCATCACCGAAACCCGGAACCGGTTTCCCCCAGTAAGGTTGGTCTTTGAAGGCACGGCGTTTGACCCTGGCAACCTCTTCACGATAAACCACCAGACGCGGACACAGCCGGCAATTTTCAATTTGTCGATTCAGTTCGAGGAAGCCAACGCCTGTATCCTGCATATGGTCCTAGAGGATCAGCATGGCATCGCCAAACGAGTAGAAGCGGTACTCACGCCTGACGGCCTCGTTATAGGCATAGAGAATGGTCTCACGCCCTGCAAAGGCACTGACCAGCATAATGAGCGTCGACTCAGGCAAATGAAAATTGGTGATCATAGCATCCACGATGCGGAACTTGAAACCGGGCAAGATGTACAACCGCGTCGGGCCGCTGATGGCTGCCACCTGATGCGGAACTTTGCTGGCTGCAGCCGCGGATTCGAGAGTGCGCACACTGGTGGTGCCGACAGCGATCACCCGGCCGCCGGCTGCACGAGTCTGGTTGATCAGATCAGCGGTCTCTGGGGTTATCTCGCACCACTCCGAATGGATCTGGTGTTCATTCGGGTCGTTTTCAGTCACCGGGGCAAAAGTATCCAGGCCAACATGCAAGGTGACCCGCGCGAAACGAATCCCTTGGGCCTGTAGACTGGTCATCAATTCGGGAGTGAAGTGCAATCCAGCGGTGGGAGCCGCCGCCGAGCCGGTCTGTTTCACCTCAGCATAAACGGTCTGATAGCGATCGGGGTCGCGCAATTTCTCATGGATGTAAGGGGGTAATGGCATTTCGCCAACGGAAGGCAGGATATGCTCCAGCGGGGACGAAAAACGAACCACCCGGTGGCTACCGTCCAATTCCTCGATCACTTCCGCGGCCGGCCCGCCTTCGATCAAAGCGACGGTACCAACCGTCATTTTCTTTCCACCCACCAGCACTTCCCAGGTATAGGGAGTGAGTCGCTTCAGTAACAATAATTCGACCTTGCCACCGCTGGGCTTATGGGCCATGATCCGCGCCGGGATCACCCGCGTTTGATTGATGACCAATAAATCGCCGGGATGGAGATAATCGCCAATGTCCTTAAAAACGGCATCCTCCAGGGAATTCTCTTTCCGGTTTAAAACCAGCAAGCGGGAAGAATCGCGGGGTTCGAGGGGCGTCTGAGCGATGCGCTCCGGCGGCAGGTCGTAGTGAAAATCATCCGTTCGCATTCAATTTACTCGATCAAGCGGGGTTGTTTGTCTTGAGCAGGATATTTTCTGCCCAGATGTTCATATGCCTTGGGTGTCGCCACCCGGCCCTGGGGTGTGCGGTCGATGAATCCCAATTGCAGCAGATACGGTTCGACCACATCCATGATCGTATCCGGCTCCTCGCTGATCGAGGCTGCAATGGTCGAAAGGCCAACCGGGCCGCCGCTGTATTTGTCAATGATCGTGCTCAGCACCCGCCTATCCACGTCATCGAGACCCAAACTGTCCACGGCCAGCAAATTCAATGCCTCGCGGGCGCAAGCGCAATCGATGGCACCACTGCCGCGCACCTGGGAATAGTCACGCACACGGCGGAGCAGACGCAGTGCCACACGGGGAGTGCCGCGGGCCCGGCTGGCAATTTCAGCAATCCCTTCCTTGTCCGTCTCCACGTTCAAGAGAGTAGCAGCCCGGCGGACGATGCTCTGCATGGCCGCCTGGTCGTAATAGTCCAGCCGATAGACGGCACCAAAACGTGCCCGTAGTGGGGAAGTGATGAGTGCCAACCTCGTGGTTGCCCCAATGACCGTAAAGCGCGGCAATTTGAGGCGAATGGAGCGAGCTGAAGGACCCTTGCCAATAATGATATCCAGCGCATAATCTTCCATGGCAGGATAGAGAATTTCTTCAATCGCACGTCCAAGGCGGTGAATCTCGTCAATGAAAAGGATATCCCCGGCACGTAAATTCGTGAGAATGGCAGCCAGATCACCTGTGCGTTCAATGGCAGGGCCTGAGGTGATTTTTATGCTCACCCCCATCTCATTTGCCAGTACATGGGCTAAAGTGGTCTTACCGAGCCCTGGAGGGCCGTAAAAGAGCACGTGATCCAGAGGTTCACCACGTTGTCTGGCTGCCGAGATGAGGATTTCAAGATTCTCCTTGACCTGATCCTGCCCGATCAGTTCACGCAACGAACCCGGTCGCAAAGATGGGTCCAGCCGGTCATCGGGTCTTACTTCAGGGTCGGTAATACGGTCAGATTCGCTTGGCATAGACCTGATTATACACGGAACTTCGAGAGTGCGAGAACAGCCGCAAATAATCAACTATGCGCAATATTTTAGCAAATTGATTATTGCACAATCCGGCAATCCGGCTATAATAATCAAAATTTCAAGGAGCAATCATGCAAAATGTCTATACCTCCAAACACCCATTAATCGCTCACAAGCTGGCAAAATTACGTGATGTCAACACCGACCCAAGGAAATTCCGCGAGCTCGTGCGCGAGATTGCAATTCTCCTGGCTTATGAAGCCACCGCAGACATGAAACTAGAACCGACTGAAGTCCAGACACCATTGGCAAAAACAGTCGGTTCTGTTCTTAATGACAAGATCGGCCTCGTCCCCATCTTGCGCGCGGGCCTAGGAATGGTCGAGGGCTTCTGGGAATTGATCCCCGGCTGCGAGGTCTGGCATATCGGCATCTACCGCGACGAGCATTCCCTGAAACCGGTGCAATATTACAATAAACTGCCAACCGAACCCACCGTTTCGATGTGCCTGATCCTCGACCCGATGCTGGCGACTGGCGGCTCTGCCACAGCGACAGTCGAAGTGCTCAAGAACTGGGGAGTCAAACGAATCAAGTTCGTGGGGTTGATCGGGGCTCCCGAGGGAATTGCGCGGATGAACGAGCTTTGCCCAGACGTACCCATCTTCCTGGCGGCAGTGGATGACCATTTGAACGAACGCGGCTACATCATTCCCGGTTTGGGAGACGCCGGCGACCGCCAGTTTGGCACAGCGTAAGAAAGAAAACGCATAAGAAATGCCGGGGACTGAATAAATTGCCTTTAAATCAAGAATCAGGGAAAATGCCTTATTCCTTTGGATTGTATTTTTATCTGCAAACAGAAGAACTCGTTCGAGAAAAGTGGGGAGAACTGAGTGAGAAAAAACTGGCCGATTACTAGGATCAGTCCGGAAATCGTCCGTACATTACCCTGAACATTTTCAATTCTACCGATTTGGTAAAAGCAAAGACAGTTCTAAAAAAAACAAGCCAATCGCTGGTTTCTTTCCCATTATCGTTTGAACAAATTGGCGTATTCCCGGGTCCTAATCTCACTGTCTTCTGGGGCCTGGTGGTCACAAAAGAATTTCTCGAAATTCACGCAAGTATTCACCGCCAATTTTGCGAATTCTCTGCTTTGCCAGATTTCGTTTTTTACACCCCCGGTAATTGGATTCCCCATTACGGCGTGGCCATGGAAATCAACGAGCCAGCCTATATTTCCAAAATCGTCGAATCTTGCCTCAGTCTGCCCAACCCGCACACCGCATGGATCACGGAAATCGGCCTTATTTCTTTTCGCCCGGTCAGACAACTTCTTTGCGTGCCGCTGGCCAGGTAAACGGTCAACCCGGTATTTACGGCCTCTCCCATATGCGTATGACAAATCACCCGATTTCTCTCAGAAATCGGGTGATTTTATATCATGTTCGCTTTTCGTTACGGACGAGCAGCTTCGACAATCTTCGTAAAGTCGGCTACTTTCAGGCTGGCACCCCCAACGAGAGCCCCATCAATATCCGGTTGGTGGAAGTACTCAGCGGCATTGGCCGCATTGACCGAGCCACCATACAAAATGCGCACGTTTTGAGCGATGGTTGCATTCCACACCTGACTCATGGCCGGGCGGATAAAATCTTTTAGCACCGCGTTGGCGCCATCAGAAGTGGCCGCTTTGCCGGTACCAATGGCCCAGATGGGTTCATACGCCACCACGATGCGGTCAGCGAGGGCTGCTTCGATCCCGTTGAAGTCAGCAGTGATCTGGCGGGTCACCACCGATTTCGTCTGGCCGGCTTCGTACTCCGCCAAAGATTCCCCGACACACACGATGGGAGTCAGTCCTATGGCGAGAGCTGCTTTCACTTTCTTGTTCACGGTATCATCGGTCTCAGCAAAATACTGGCGTCGTTCCGAATGGCCGATAATGACGTACCCGCAAAACTCTTTGATCATCTGTGGAGAAACTTCCCCGGTGAAAGCACCGGAAGCCTCCCAGTGCATATTCTGTGCACCCAGGCCAATGCCCGTTTTTTCGAGCAAAGCCGAGATGGCGGACAGAGAAGTAAAAGGAGGGCAGAGCACTCTTTCCACACCCGCGATAGCTTTCAATCCGGGGATCAATTCCTGCACCAGCGTTTTCGCCTCTGCCACCGTTTTGTTCATCTTCCAGTTACCAGCAACTAATGGTTTTCGCATGATTGCCTCTTCAAATAAGATTTTAAGATCGGACTATCGCACAATCCATTGTTCATGAGAGAAAACAAATTCACCAAATTATAGACGAAAAACAAGAAGGTGGACAAAATTCTCCACCTTCTTTGTCAGTTCGAAATTCCCGAAGATTGGGGTGATTTTTCTTTCAAGGTAACGATGGCACGCTGCATCGACTGTACAATACTGGCTCCAGCCACCATGTAGAAAGCTGCGGCTGAAACAATTTGCCAGGTGGGAAAGGCAAAGCCATGATCCCGGAAAAGATAGAGCGAAGAAGTTAAAATATAGGTTCCCATCAACAATTCCACGGCAGTGATCGGTGAAATGGGTAGCGTATAACTACTCTGGGTCCACTTTTCGTGGGAATCCTGCACATTGTATTTCGGAGTACGCTCAAAAACGCCACTTTTCGAAGAGAATCCGCTGATAATCCCCCAGGTGCAATTCGCCGAAATGCCCATTCCCATCATGGTCAAGAAAGGCAAGGTCGCCACCCGCTTGAATAAATTGGGGTTGAACTCGGTCTTCGCCAGTGAGTATAAAAAGATCGGTCCCAGAAAACCCAGCATTGTCCAGCCAAACAAGTTCAAGAATTTTGGAATCAACAGGGATACCGGGAAAGTCAAAATCATTGTCAACAACGTGGCCGCGTAAGGTAGAAAGAGCATGCCGAGATGAATCACTGCCATCAATTTCACGCCCAGAGGAAGATCTGAACGCAGCAATTTACCTAACAATTTGCGCGTGACCTGCATATTGCCCTTCACCCAGCGCACCTGTTGCTTCTTGAAAGCATCCATCTGGGCAGGAAGCTCTGACATTACCACAATATCGGGGGCATAAATGTATTTCCAGCCGGCCATCTCTGTGCGAAAACTCAAATCGATATCCTCGGTCAGGGTATCCCCCTGCCAGCCACCTGCTTCTTCTACTGCGCTTTTGCGCCACATCCCGGCCGTGCCGTTAAATGACATGAGCAGGCCGGAGCCCGCCCTGGCGGTCTGCTCAATGACGAAGTGAGCATCCAACGCCATACCGATCAAATGGGTAATCAGGTTATAACGGTTATTTAGGTGCCCCCAGCGGGTTTGCACGAAGGCTACTTTGTCCTCCTGGAAGAAAGGAACCACTTTTTTCAACCAGTCCGGTTTGGGGACAAAATCCGCATCGAATACGGCGACAAATTCCCCGGTGGCCACCTGTAACCCAGCTTCCAAGGCGCCGGCCTTGTATCCGGAGCGATCATTGCGGTGCAAAAGTTGAATATCGTGCCCTGCCGTCTGATACCGTGCCACCAGCTTGGCAATCATATCCCGGGTCGAATCGGTCGAATCATCCAGAACCTGAATCTGCAGTTTCTCCGCCGGATATTCCAAAGCAGTCATGGCTTTCAGTAACCGGTCGATCATATATCTTTCATTGTAGGTAGGCAATTGAATGGTCACCTTCGGCCAGGGAGCAATCATTTCTGGCGTGGGAATCCCCCATACTTTTTTGCGATTGATCAAATATAAGATACTGAGAACCAAGCTATTCATGCTGAACACGAACAATAAAACAAGACAAATTGTATAAAGAACCTTAAGAATTTGGATAAACACGGCAAAAGCTTCTCTCTTTAATGGGTACAGAAGTGGTCATAGTGAGCTCTTCTAAGCTATTGAATATACCAAGCAAGTCTAAGAAATTGATTAAATTACCCCTTGATTCAATGGTTTATCATTAATCTTTCCCCTGCCCATTTATTCTTCCGGTTGACGAAGGGTATCGAAAAAGGTATCATCAGTTTGCCAGGTTGACCAGAGGATCGCGAGGTTGCTCGCAACCTCGAGGAAAGTCCGCACTCCACAGGGCAGGCTGCCGGGTAACACCCGGGGCGGGGATTCTTCGGAAGAACCTGCCAGATCGGGCCACAGAAAAACAAACCGCCCGCAAGGGTAAGGGTGAAAAGGTGGTGCAAGAGACCACCGGCGTTTGCAGCAATGCAGCGGCCAGGTAACCCTCAGCCGGAGCAAGGTCAAGCAGGGACGAGAACTGCCTCCGGGCAGTGGGAAGCGGCTCGCTTTCTTTTCAGTCCCGGGTAGACCGCTCGAGCGTATCGGTAACGATGCGCCTAGATAGATGATTCTCCCTTCGAACACCGTGCTCAGGCATACCCGTTCGATCGACAGAACGCGGCTTATCGGTCGGCCTGGCAATTTTTAGCCAAACTAAAGCAAAAAAGAATGACAGCCTAATTTTTTTGATCTACGGTGGGGAGTGGCACTTTTTCCTCAAACAACCATAGGTGCCCAGCATCGTGTTGATTCTTCACTGGGTCACACAGCTGCGAAAGTGAACATTGATCGCAAGAACAATTTCCAGGGTCGTAGATCTTGAGCATGCCACTGCGGCGCAAATGATCCATCATAGCCATGACCATCGCCGGAGTAGTGTTGAGTTTCCTGGCTAGAATCGACGTGTCGAATGAACCACCTTCTCGAATCAACCTTAACAATTCTTCCAACATAACGACCACCTATACCAGTAATGCCACATGATAGACAATCATTCCAGTGACTGTCGATAAAACAAGGAACATCAGAACGCTGAAAGCTGTCCATTTTAATGAGCCGGTTTCCTGCCGAATGACTGCCACCGTAGCCACGCAGGGAATGAAAAGCATAGTCACGACCAGGAAAGAGAGAGCGCTCGCACTGCTGAAAGTAGAAGCCAGGGTCGTCGCCAACCCAGCGCTGGCGGAACTCCCAAACAAAACACCCAAAGTGGCAATCGCATTCTCTTTGGCGGGGAAGGAACTGATCAGGGCAACGGTAAGCCGCCAATCAAATCCCATCAACTTGCCCATAGGAGCCAGCCACTTTCCAAAAATAGCCAGGTAGCTGCTATTCAGATTGCCACCGGGGAAATACGACAGCCCCCAGATCAGCACCGATGCAATCAATATGGTCGTGCCGGCTTTCTTCAAAAAGGATAACGCCCGTTGCCATACCAGCAAGCCCACCGTACGAGAATTGGGTATGTGATAAAGAGGCATTTCCATGATAAAGGCAGAACGTTCCCCTTTGAAAACTATTTTGTTCAGTAAAACTCCCATAATCACCAACATGATGATCGAGAAGAGGATCAATCCCCAAGAAACCAGGAAAGCCTGTTGCCCGAAAAAGGCCGGAGCCAGAAAAGCAATCACTGCCATGCGGGCGGTACACGGAACCAGTGGAGCGATGAGAATGGTAAGAATGCGGGCCGGCCGCGAATCAATGACACGGGTGCCCATGATGGCGGGAACATTACAACCGAACCCCAGAAACAGGGGTAAAAAGGACTTGCCGTGCAGGCCCATCATGTGCATGATGTTATCCATGACATAAGCTGCCCTAGCCATGTAACCAATGTCTTCCAAAAACCCGAAGGAAGCAAAGAAAATCATCAAGATGGGCAAGAATGTGATCACCGACCCCACTCCACCGATGAGACCTTTCACAACCAACGAACTCAACCAGGCCGGAGCCGTAATCATCAGCGAGCCCACCCAAGCAGCCAACCGTCCCACGACCTGGGTCGCCAACCAGGCTTGAACGGGAGAGCCAAGAGTAAATGTCAACCAAAATACCAAGCCTAAAATGCCAGCCAGGACGAACAAGCCCCACACCGGATGCGTGGCGACACGATCCAGGCGTTCCGTCATGCTGATCTGGCCCAGCCGTGGTTTTTCGACCGTCAGGTGAACGATATCACCAATCCAGTTGTAGCGGCCGGATGCCACTACAACCATGGCGTCATCATTCTTGAGCAAAATGGCCTGTACTTTTTGCCACACTTCTGGCGGTAAAATCGCCCGCATCATTTTGGTAATTTCCGTATCGCCTTCAAACAGCTTCAACGCGACCCAGTTGCTGGGATAACCCACAACGTCATTTCTGTGACCAAAATGTCTATGGTGATGAGTCCATGCAAGGTCATCGTAAGAGTCTGGGAAAAAGTCGATCTGATTGGCAAACGATGATCTATACTGCTCAGCCTGTGCCATAGCGATCAGGCGCGCCCCGCGCATGTAGTGCCGATGGTCATGATGCCCACCAGCAACCCACCCGGTTCTTTGATCAAGAGCGCCACGCCCGTTCTCGAACCTCTCCAACTGGTGATGATGGTGGGCCCTATAGTCGTAATCCGCGGGATAAATGTATGGTGCGTGCGGCATACCGTAAAATTCCTGGAGACGATCATGATGATGCAGATGGTAGTGTTCATGATGATGCCGCCTTCTCCCCTCAAACCGGTAAGCCGCCGGCACATAGTTTTCGATCAGGGCCTCCACTTCATCGATAGCTTGGGATACGTCCCGGCGAATCTCCGGCATGTTCGGCGAGTCGGATAACCGGTGATCCACGATCACCTCTTCGGCCACCTGCAATAACTCGCGCACACCCAAGGCCCGCGTGGCCGTGATGGGAATGACCGGCAGATTCAAAGCCTTGCCTAAAGCAACGGCATCCACATGCAGCCCTTCCTGCTGAGCCACATCCATCATGTTCAAAGCCACGACTACCGGTGCAGGCAAGCAAACCAATTCAGAAACCAGATAGAGACTGCGTTCCAGATTAGCAGCACTGACGACCGCGATCACCACATCCGGCTTTTCGGTTAAGATAAATTCCCGGGCAATCACCTCCTCAGGTGAATTGGCGGTCAGGCTGTATGTTCCCGGTAAATCGACCAGATTGTAGGTTTTTCCATCAAGGGTGAAATTTCCGCTACGTCTTTCGACTGTCTTTCCAGGCCAGTTGCCTACGTGTTGGTTCAAACCGGTAAGTAAATTAAAGAGGGTGGATTTCCCCATATTCGGTTGACCAGCAAGTGCAATGGTGAGTATTTTTGTGCCATCTAAGGGATCGAGAAGCATTCCCTTAGAGGTACCGCTGGTGTGACAATCACTCATTATGATTCCTTATGCACAGAGATCCTGGCTGCCTCACCCCGTCCCAAGGCAATTCTAGTTCCTCTTACATTGACGATCATCGGGCCATGCCCAAAATTCTGTACGATTTCAATCCCGGTTCCGGGAGTAAATCCCAAGGAGGTCAATCTGCGATTAATCTCGTTTCCTTCACTCATAGAAGACAAAATCACATTTTCGCCAGTCGGGATTTCAGAAAGGTAGGATTGGTTCATAGAATTTTGCATGACTACCTCCGTAAAGAATTGATATAATTTATATCAAGGAATAACAAACTGTTATTAGTATATGCTAATATAAATAATTATTCAAGCCTATTATGATCATTTTCTAAAACTGGATGAAAAAATGTCTGAACAATTAGTCAAGCACAGTCAAACAATCGAGGACTATCTTTCGCTGATCTACGTGATCGAACGAGACGATGAACCTGTGGTAGGTGCGCGACTGGCCGAAATAATGAAAGTTTCTCCTCCCACTGTCACCAACACGCTCAAACGCATGGTACGCGATGGGCTCATCACCATGCAAGAAAATGGTACTCATTTAACCGATCCCGGCTGGGATGCAGCCCGTGTGATCATGCGCAAACACATGCTGATGGAATGGATGATGCTGCGAATGCTTCCCTGGTCAAAATTGCATTCCGAAGCACACAACCTCGAACACGCAATCTCTGAGGAAGCGGAAAATGCACTTTATGAAGAACTGGGACGTCCCAAAACCTGTCCGCATGGCAACCCGCTGCCGGGTTGTGAAGATGCCGTCGCAGCCTGGGTTCCGCTTACAAAGGTACCTTTAGGCAAGGTAGTCACCGTCCAGCGCATCCATGAATTGGCCGAAGAGAATTCTGAATTACTGGAATTCCTGGAGCGTAAAAAGATCATGATCGGCAACCAGGTTAAGGTCATTGAAATTCTTCCCTTCAACCATACACTGACGATCGAAATCAAAGGAACCCCGGTCACCCTGGGGTTCACAGTCGCGCGCTATATTTTTGTGGAAATGACTGAATAAAAGAGGCGAAAAAGCTTCAACCTGTGGAAACAGGACAGGTTCCAACCGTTTACGAGGCATACTCCTCTTCATCAACTATGTAAAAGTTTTCTTGCGTTTTCCAATTGCGGGGACGGTTCCTCCGCTTTTTTGGTTTCCATTTCACCTGAACTTAAACGGTAGGCCATTGAAGAGATTGCCTGGCTGACCTCAGACTTTGGAGAAGTCAGAATATGGGGGGTCCCCTGATTGATGGCCTTGACCATCGCTTTGCTATCGTAAGGAATTTCGACAAAGATTTGTTTCTTCAAGCCCGAGGCGATCTTCGTCACATCCAGCGTATTCTGAGAAATCACCCGGTTCACCACGGGAAGCACCTTGTCTGCCGGGAAACCCAGATCATTGAATACTTTCAAAGCCTGGTAAGAAGCATTGACCGACGCCAGTTCCGGAGCCAATACCAACAAGATAATATCAGCCCTCTCCAAAATTGTCAGAGTGGGATCAGAAAAATGATTACCGGCATCGATAATCAGATAAGGAGCCAGCGTCTGTACAGCCGGCCAAACCAAGTCCATGGTGTGGGAACTGATCAACTCAGATTCTTCAACTCCTACTGCTCCTGGCATCAGCCAGACCCCGGATTTGTGTTTCAACAACATATTTCGCAAAACACTTTCATCGACCGTTTTCTCAGTCCAGTCGGTCAAGGTCGAAATCGTCGAAATCGGTTTCAGATTCATCATCAGCGCGCACTGGCTGACCCCCATTGCCATATCCCACAGGCAAGTCTCGATGCTCCACAACTGTGATATCGCAATCGAAAGGTTGACCGCGATCGAGCTGACTCCGACTCCGCCGCGCAAACTAAATATAGCAATAGAACGAGCTGATATCTGGGTAATCGAACTTTCAGTCGAATGTTTTCGGGCCAGCAGAGCTTTCACCCGAAACTCCAACTCAGATAAACTGGCTGATTTTCCAAGGTAATCATCCGCGCCTGCTTCAAGTCCCTCGATCTTATCGCGCGTATCGACATGGCTGGTGAGCAAAATGATGGGAACTTTTTCGGTTTCCTTCTTACCACGCACCCGGCGGATGAATTCAAAGCCGTCCATGCCGGGCATCACCACGTCGAGCAAAATCAAATCAGGAAGATTGGGAGTCGAAAGTAACCAATCGAGTGCGGTGATAGGGTTATTATAGGCCGTAACGTCATAGCCCAGACGGATGAGCACCGCCTTGACTTTATACAATGTAATATCACTATCTTCGACGATCAGTATTTGATCTTTTTTTTCATCCATTATAAATACACTCTTTTTAGTAGCAATACCTGTATATATATTATAACTGGTTGGTAAAGGTTATTTTTACTTTTTTGTAAACGTCCAGCAAATGCTTGAACAAGGCTTCAATCTCATCAAATCTACCTGAAGGGATCACATCCTCAATATCTCTAGAGAGGCTGGCGATTCCTGTCACCCCCAATTGAGCGCTACTGCCCTTCAATCCATGCACATGCGTCTTCAGGGAATCCATGTCTCTTGCTTTGATATCCTTCTTTATATTCGAAATCAACTTAGGCGTATTGGTCAGGTAAAGTTCTTTCAATTCCTTCACCATGTCGCCACCCTCCTCGCCCATGAATTGCTTAAACTCATCCATTACCTTTTCATCAATGTAAGGAGAGATCAGCTTTTCTTTCGTTTCAATTAATGCGTTCATTACGCTCCTATTAGTAAAGGAAAAAACATGGTCACACGAGTCGAACTTTTTTGTTATGAATCCTGTGACCGGTCACTGTCAACTGTTTCAGAAATCTGAATATTTTTAAAATAGATATTCAGTTAGTTAATAATACCTCTACCAGTATTATATCAGTTATAAAACGGTGTTCGAATAAATATAACCCTTTCAACAAAATTGTTAAGGGCTTGAATATGGAAGAATAATAATCAATGGGAGGTAAAAAGACCGGCGATAC
>Ga0182027_10002371_pt1 | contig 30658 bp, 29 predicted proteins | sample 712E1DmetaG_FD_121300 | JGI IMG/M metagenome (GOLD analysis project Ga0182027, IMG submission 121300) | Permafrost microbial communities from Stordalen Mire, Sweden - 712E1D metaG (Illumina Assembly) | ecosystem: Environmental > Terrestrial > Soil > Wetlands > Permafrost | place: Sweden...
CTTTATCCCGCCTTTAAAAGAACTGGCAGCCATGTTCATGCCTATGTTCATGGCAATATTAAGCAACAGATTGTTGGACCATTTGCTCCAGTTTACGGCAGAAGAATACCTGCCGACTGGCCTACTGCCTAAAATAGTCTTGGCTTGACTAACGCTTATTTCTGATCCGGTTGCAACAAGCCTACTCGCTAGAATATAACCGGTAAACTCCTCTAAAAACTTTTCTTTGGGCAAAAACTCTTCTCTGTGATTGTCGCTAAAATAAACCTTGTCTTCGCTAATGCGAGTAACTAAAACATAATGATCCCCCTGAACATGTGCAATAAATGGGGTCAGATCTATTTTCCCGCCTAAACTATTTAAATCTATTTTTAAAGGGTAAAGCTTCTGGCCGAAGAATTCGGAGGTTTTGGAAAGGGCAAATAATGAGGTTTTAATAATTTCAGGGTTGCCTTCCGGCTTAACCACGCCATTCAAAATATCAATGGTCAAGGCCAGAATAGCGATATCCTGTTCAGTTGCTTTTGAACCGGTATAATTTAAATAATCAAACAGGGCATTAGAACCACAAGGCCGGCCTTTCAACCATTGGAAGATCTCATCAATCTTCTGATTGGACATTTTCAAAGGTTTATCTAAGTTTATGGTCAGATTGGACGAGACTTTGATTGCGGTTATAGGCTTATTTGCTATATCTTTAAGAATATTACGGATGGCAATGGCGGTATCGATATTACCAAGATCTCTAAGATAGTTAGGGGTAATCATAGAGGTTATTGGTTTATGCCAGATCACGCGCCAGTCATATTCCACTGCTTGAGCTACCTGCTCTGGCAGAAATACCGCTATGACAATAAAAGCAACCACACGGATCCAAGACTTAAAACTAGACTTAAATTCTGTCTTGGCTTCTGGTTGCTTAGACTGGTCTTCTGTCTGCTGTTGGCTTTTGTTCATCTTTTACCTAATAGGTTAGATAAAAAATTAAACTCTCCCCTTACCCCAATACTTTTTATTAACTGTATCTCTTTCGCTTTTTCCATAAGTTAATAAACCATTTTTAAAATTACTTACTAAGTATTGAAATAAAATCGAGTCGTCAACTTCAACTCTCGTCGATATTGGCAACCCGGCTATCCTTGGAATTTCTTTTGATTTAAGGACCCGTGGCTTTGTGTCCCTAGATTACTCTAAGTTTACCCTTGCAACCTTTTCAATTTACACCCAAAGTATAACACTTAGATCGTCGCTGTCAAGTATAAAAGATGCTATTTTTGGTAACGCTTTCTTTTCCTGAAAAGGGGCAAAAATCAGGTAAATTTTGGCGCAAAATTTGAGCAAAAATTGGGGTCGGATCTATTTTCTATATCTATTTCTTGTGTCAAAAACCAACAAAACTGAGCCAATCTAGCAAGTTAAAGCTTAGAACTGTCAAGCCTAACTAATACCATGACCATTACTACGCATTCTGATTTTTGGAAACCAAATTTAGGCTGATTGGACAATTAATTATGTAGAGTGGACATTAACAAGGCAGGGTAAAAATAGATTGGACAATATTCAATTGGCGCATAATTGGGGTCAGATCTATTTTCCATGTTTCTCTGTTAGGAAACTCTTAACTATCCGTCTGTTATGTTAGAGAGTGTCAAGCTTTATTGCATAATAGACTGCCATCTTTTAGAGCCTTTTAACTTTCTGTTATTCGTGGCAACCGAGTTTAGCTTCGGTTCGCACTCTTTAATTTTGCGTTTTGGAGCCTTTAGGGGTCTCTGTCTATTATCGAGTCTTACTGCTCTGACGTAAGAACGAGTCGTCCCCAGAGGCAAGCGTTGCTTGTGGCTCTTTAAAGCTTAGCGTTTAAATGTTAGCGATATATTCGCGTTGTTCTTTCAAAACTCTATAGATAATCAATGTTAGCTTCCGTGCTACCGCAACAATGACCTTACGCGCGCCAACCTGTGGATGGTGCTTAGAGCGGATACGGTCGTAAAACTGGCGCAAGCGTGCATCTTTAGTAATATTCGCCAAGCTGCTTCAATCAGTAAAGACCTAAGTACAGAGCTGCCTAAATGGGTAATACGGCCTCTTGTGATCCGTTCTCCGGTTGAATATTCAGAGGGCACCAGGCCGACAAAGGCAGATAACTCTCTGGGATTACGCAGTCGCTGTGGGTCTCCGATGCTTGCGAGGATAGTTATGGCAGTGATAAAACCTATGCCAGGAACAGAGCGAAGGTAATGTATATTGCGTTTGAGGCTTGCATTTTGGTCAGAGAAGCTTTTAAGTTCTTTAATAATTATTACGGTTTGGTTACGTGAATAATCCAGGTCATTGAGGAGTAAATCTAATCTTTTGCGCGTAGCCGGGCTATAGGGTAATTCTTTGATTCGCTTAATATGCGCATAAGACCAATACTGGGTTGTATCTTTTAACAGCGTGTGCAGATAGGCAAAGAGTAGGAGCGATTTAATGCGTTGCTTGCTTACTTTACGCAAATCGACATACTCTTCACGCGAGCGAAGCAACTGGCGTAATTCCCGGTAATCGTAATCCGGGATACGGATAGATTCCATATCTCCGTTTTTTAAATGCTGGGAGATTCTATCCGAATCAAGGCGATTATTCTTTGTACGGTCATTGCTGGCTTTGGGAACTGATTGAGGAGGCACCATTAGACACCTGATATTTTGGGATGTTAAATAGTCATGAAGATGGTAACCCGTTACTCCAACTTCATAGGCACAGATAACTCTTTGGTTATTATACCTGTTGCGTATATGTTGGTAAAGGTTTTCCGGGTTTGCGGGTATTTTATATGAGTTACTCATGGTATCGCGGTTTTTGACAGTAAATGAAAAACTTTTTTGTCAACATCGATGCCTATAAAAATATCGTATTCATTGAGGCTGTATACCATGTTTTCCTCCTTGTAAAATGGTTAAACTATTTGCCTCTAGTTTATACCATGTTTGGGAAAGCTTGGTACTCTAAACATATTATCTATTATTTCAGAAAAGGAGCTTTGCAAATGGCCAGAAGACTTCGATTATTCATACCAAATGTTCCCTGTCATATAATCCAGTGCGGGAATAACAGAACAGAAATATTTCTTAAAACGGAGGGTTACTGTTTCTTCCTTGAAGTATTACAGGAGGCCCGGCTAAAACACCAATGCCAACTCTATAGCTATTGCTTAATGCCTAACCATTTTCATTTAATTATTAACCCGCAGCAAACAGGCAATATCAGCTTATTCATGAAATTAATAGGAGGAAAATATGTCCGCTATTTTAACAAAAGATACGGCCGCACAGGCACATTATGGGAAAACCGTTTTCGTTCATTTCTTATATTTGGAGAACACTATTTTATTAGATGCCTACGCTACGTTGAAACAAATCCTGTAAGGGCAGGTTTAGTAAAAATCCCCGATTCTTACCAATGGTCAAGTTACAATTATAGGGTATTAGGAACTGGTGGCCAATTGATAGATCTTAACCCATGGTTTAGCAACCTTGACACTACAGCATCTGAGTACAGGCTAATGTATGCCAAATTCATCAAGGAATCGATTGAGGAGAACGAACTATGCCAATTGCGTAAGATCACTCAGAATGGAGGAATTTTTGCAGGTCAACACTATAAAGAATATATTAATAAGAACTACCAAGAGAGTATTGTTAGACGCCCAGGTAGACCAAAAGCTTAAATTCAGAGTTACGTAAATCTGCGTACTGTCCAGGAAGACACTATAAATAGATCCAACCCCAATTATTTAAGACCGGTAAGGCCGCCTTGCATAAATTGCAGCAAGATTGGACCTCCAATTACGATACCAATTACGGGCATAATGAAGAATATGAGAGGAATGAGTATTTTTATCGGAGCCTGTAAGGCGATTCTTTGGCCACGGTGAAATCTTTGAGCACGGGCATCTTCAGAAATTATAGTAAAAGCCTCGGCAACCGGAGTCCCCATACGGTCCGCCTGGATGATGGTCTGCACAAACGAGGTCATTTCAGTGATATTCAGCCTGCGCGACATATCTTTTAGGGCTTGAATACGCGGTTTCCCCCATTTTATCTCCTCTACCACAAATGCCAGCTCTTCAGTCATTGCTGTGCCCGGAGTTTTATCCACTACCCATCTAACCGCGCTTACAAAATCCAACCCTGCCTCAATACAAAGCCCAAGCAGGTCAACCGTTTCCGGAAGCCGGCGTGAAATAATGTTTTTACGCTTGGAAAGTTTTTGTTTCAAATAAAACTCCGGGATAACATATCCTATTGCTAAAAAGATTAATATAAGGGCTGGATCCGGCTTACCAAGAACAATGACGCTCAAGAATGCCAGGGTAAACATAATAATTACCTTTAAATTAAAGAATGCTACCGGAGAGATGCTGATATGCGCAGCATCAATCTTGGTCTTTATCTTAACCAACAACCCTGTTCTCTCTAAAAAATCCCGCGTAGGAAGAATCTTAGATAAATCCAGATGCGGCTTTTTGGCTTTCTCCGTAAAGTTGTCTTGTTTTAGGCGCATAAGCGTGATCCTGCGGGAAGAAGCTACCGCCCAGGCAATTAAGATAACCGCGGAAATAACAAGGATGTAGATTAATATATCCATACTTATATTTTAATTACACTAAACATCTTAATCAGCAACATACCGATAATCTGTAGCACCACCGCTCCCACTAAAAGCATCCTGCCTAAGTCATTGTTCATCATAATATCAAAATGGTGCCTGTCGACTGAAAGAACCCAGGCAACAAATACAATCGGTAAAAATGACATAATTGCGCCCTGCATTCTTCCTTGCAAAGTAAGCGTCTTGATATTTTCTTTTAGCTTATGATTATCTCTAATAGTTACACTCAAACGGCTAAAGACTTTCGTCAATTCGCCGCCTGTTTCGCGGGCAACCAGGAGCGCATTAATCACCAAACCAAGCTCCTCAAGGTTCATCCTCTTATTCAGGCGGGCAAGGCTCTCTTCTAAAGAAATGCCCATCTTATTTTCCCTAATCACCAGGCCTAGCTCCTGGTTGATCGGCGCAGGCATCTCTTCCACCAAAACTTCAATACCTTGTAATAGACTCAGGCCGCCCTTTAAACAACTGGCGAGCATATTAATAGCATCTAAAAGCTGGTTATTAAACTTATTGACTCTGCGCTTAAAACGCATTTTAAGAATAAGATTTGGGATGCCTGCGCCAATAAACGCGCCAAAAATCATAAAAAACGGAGATTTCAGGAAAATAAGACCGCTTAAACCAAAGACAAGAGGAAGAATATAGTATAACATAACAATCCTCTTGGGGCTCTTATCGTAAAACATCTTATCCATTTCCTTGGCAACCATAACCTCCTGCTTCTGCTGCCAGGATTGTATCTTTTGCATAAAAAAAGGCAGGATGCTTAAAGATAACAGCACAATTGAACATAAAATTACAATACTAAGCAATAAAACCATAATCCCCTTATTATAAAATAGATAGAAACTTTACCAACTTATTACGGATAACAATCTGCATTTCGCTTCTGTAAATTATCAGAGGCAGCCTCTGCATTCTGCGCATCAATTGCAGCCGTGTTTTCTGCGTTAGTTGCGTCGGAATCCTTATTATCGGCTACGCTTTTTAAGTAATCGGCAGATTGCTGCTGAAGTGCAGCATCTGATTCAAGTTGGGTTGCCTTTGCCTCAAGATTGCTAGCCGTAGTCTCTTTTTGCTGCGCTGTATCTGCTAAATCTCGAGCGTCGCGGCAGAGATCAGGACAATCAGGAGACCAGCCGGGTAGCTCTTTACAATCATCACATTCCTTCTGTTTATCATCAGCTGCTTTTCGGGCTGCCGTAGCTTCCGCACGAGCATCTACAGCTTTCTGCCGCGCTATACCTGCTTCTTGCCACTTTTGCGCTGCTAACTTTCCTACTTCTCCTGCATATTGTTGAGCGGTTTTTGCGTCTTCCCGCTTTTGCTCTGCATCTTTCTGCGATTTCTCTGCTCTAGCTTGAAGGCTTTGCATGGCAGTTTTCGCAGCATTAATAGCATTAAGTTGCGCAGCAGTACAAGGAAGAACAGGTGGCAGACCTTCAGGCGGAAGAGTAGCAGTGGTGCCGGACGGCAAATCCGGAAATTTAAATGGAGTAACACCGCCAGTGGTGGTAAATGACCCGAACTGCCTTCCTTCGCTGAAAACATCAGCAGAATCCTTGTAAGAGGACTGCGTCTTTTGCCTAAGCTTGGCTGACATAGCTGCGAATGCCAATATTACCACTCCAATGAATATTATGTAGGCCAACGTTGATTGGCTTAATTTATTATTTCGATGTTCTTTCTTCATAGACGATATTAATTAAGGTCATACCTTTATTCATAGGGTTTCCCATTAACTGCATATAACAACCGTTTTTCTGGCTATTGGAAAACACCAATCCGGTGGCGCCGCCATAAAAATCGCGCATAAACTCCTGCTGATCCGGAGTCACTGTCGTCTGGCCAGAAGATTGCAGAGACCCTGACATAAGCTCACCGAGTTTTGTTTCTTTTTTCAGCTCCCAGCCATATTGCGGCATCTGCTGGCGGTAAAAGCTAAGCGCCGTATCGAGAGAATCCCCCGTGGAATACGATACTGACATTGCGCCGCCGGATTTTTGACGCATTGACTGTATACAACGTGAACCGGGATAAACGGGAATAGAGGGAAGAGGCTCGCATTTAACCGCGCCATCATATCCATTAGTTTTATCAAATACAGGTCTCGTAGATGCGGCGCCAATTATAAACTTGGTTTTACCTTCTACGGAAGGGGTGATAAATATAAGAACCAAGTCTTCTCCTTTACTAAAAACAAGGTTTTGTTCGCCGTTCATAAATAACCTGTACCCCTGCTCAGGCATCTTTTGCAAATAATAATTACACAACTCCTGTTTGCTGGCCTTTGTCTCATAAGACGCCATATTTCTTTCTTCTCCATCACCAACAGTTACAACATCTTCGTGCAAAAGTTTTGCGCCCCAAGGCACAGGAACTCCGGCAACAGCAACTTTAAATAAAAACAAGGTAAACAAAATTACAAACAGAATCCTTAACTTCACCATGGAGAGCCTCTCTAGTTAACTTTTAAATACTTAATACTATATATAATATCAAAAGTTCGGATATATATCATACTCTTGAGACGGTGGAAAAATACTACCACCTGAAACTACCCCAGACTCTGTATCACTCTTAACCGGCCAGTCTGTCTTATATATAACGTAATCTGTGCTTAAGGGATTGGTGGTTCTAGTAACAGTTACACTGATACTGTGCGCCGGGATTATACCTCTAGCTCCCGGCGGAAGTTGCTCCGCAGCAAAACAAGGGACATTTTGCGGAGGAGTATCGGACATAGCTTTAGTAAATGCGGCGCTAGCAGCGGTGGCGCCAGACGCGAAGATGGTAAAAAGTACGGCAGCAGACCCATAATAAGTTCCATTCAGGGTAAAATAAGGAATCCAGGGGCACCAAACACAAATTTGGGGACAACATGCAGCTGCTGTCCAGGGAATACCGCAACATACAGTAAAAGCATCACATGCTGCGGAAAATGCGATACCGGCAGCTATAAATCCTGTAGCTAAAACTGTTAGCGCGGCTAAAATATACCAGTAAATAGCAGCCAATGCAATTATTAAAGCTACAGTTGCCCAAATCAAGGCAATCATTACTGGAGCAAGGGCTATCGCAAGTGTAACCAAGGTACCTATAATAGGATTCAGTTCACTGCTATGGGAACCCCAATAGCCAAGGAAGGTCCCCGGGCTACCAGCCACTTCACCATAAGTTACTTTACGAAGGGTGCTCGCTATCGGAACCGGTGAGACTATCACTGCAATATTATTATTTATTGTGTGGCCGGTCCGATGATCATCCCAGTCAAACGTTAAAGTACTAGTGCCGTAATTAAGATCATTTTTGTTCGTAACGGGAAGTTCACGCATAAACGTATCAAACTTTGTCTCAAGCAATGAATAACCCCAAGCATCGTTGCATAAGCCTCTTGCAACAGCCTGGGCAAACGATATTTTTGGTTCATCCACCCCTACATTTGAAAAAGCATATTGCCGTGCGGAGTTTCGACTATCCTTAGGAAGATCATCATTCAACTCCCCGATTATTTTATATAGCGCGTTGCCGCTTGCGGTAGCTCCGTTCAGCAAAAGTATAATACTAGTAACGGTTACACAGATGTTCAATACCCCTAAAGCGATATCCACCAATCTTTTATGGGCTGCTGCCAATTCTGCAGCAAAATTCGGATCAGGGAAACATCCTGATGGACGCCCGACCGGGGGGGGGATCGTAAGAAATGATTCCGGGACCAACTTCACATAATCTATCGCATAACTAACAAGCAGAAATTCCATGGCAACTGTAAAGCCCGCGAAATTAGTGACCATATTGTCATTAAGATTAGCCATGTTATTAAGCAGGATACAGGCGGATGAGCCTCCGGCAAGCACTCCTGCCTTGGCTGCGTCCATGACCTTGCCTTGTTGAATCTTAGACTTTCCTAAGTTTACCACAATAAAAGCAGCGATGACAAAAATAACCAGGGCCACGGTCAGGATAGTAGCAATCTGGCCTTTTTTACCTGTCCGCATTTGATGAAAAAGTATATTCATGCCTATCCCCCTAGTTGATTAGCGCTGCGCAAGATAGCCATTGCTCCTAATAAAAATAACACCAACATGGTCAAAGCAAGCACTGTTTCTAAGATTACCTGTGCTTTTTGCAGCAAACTTTTTCTATTCCCCTTAATTCCAGGTCTCACTTTGGCTCCCGCTTAAATCTACAAAGACTGTTTTTACGCTACGATCTGCAACTGGAAATAGGTGTCCAGCTAAGGGAATGGATACTCCATTGACTGCATCAAGCGTGGTTTCATCATAACGCCTGTAGACTATATAAGTCACACTATCCCCTATGGTAACATTACGGGTACTTTTATCTCCAGCTTGTGTTTCTGTATAATGAATGCTTTTGGGTTCTACTGTCTCCACATCCCAGGTCTGAGGCCTTACCACTTTAACATATTTTTTGCCGGACAATTCCTTACCCTCATGGGTCTCATCAGCAACCCGCCATCCCCATAATCCATATTGCTCATCCTGAGTTTTAAGTCTAGCCCTTTCGGCTTCCGCGTCGCTAATTTCATTTAAAGCAATCCCGACCCTCGTGGCCAGAATCGCAGCGACAGCAATCCTACCCGCATCAAGCCAGTTACCCCATGCTTTAACCCAATTATCACCGCCGGTAAATTTCGTTGCAAGCCATCCTGCCAAAGATTCAATTGCAGGATATGCTACTAATATATAATCCCAGGTAGAAATCTTCATGCCATCTTCCGGGTCTTTACTGCCCTGACGATCGAGAAAAAGTTTTTTTTCGCCGTCCCCAAAGCTAATATCATGTAATTTGTCATTGTAATAACTGTATTCAAGTTCTGGCGGGTCTTCGTCATTAGAGTAATATATTGATACGCTGCTTGCGGATGTGCGGCGTTGGCCTCCTTGAAAAATACGGTTTGCCTGTTGGTCAACATTAAGACTATAGGAAACCACCGCGCCTGAACAAAGTATTTGTTTACCATCTATGTCTGTCCTTATAAATTTATTGGTATCCGCCAGATCTTTTGCCTTCTTGAATACATCTATATTGCTCAAGCTTTGCTCACGAAAATTCCTTTGATAGCTCAGTGCCGCCAGCAAAACCATGAGCATAAGGCCCAGAAACAACGCCAGTTCTAATAATGCCTGAGCTTTTCTACTCATATTCCCTCTTATTATTCCTCCACAGTAGTTGAGCTATAGCTTGTTGTGGTATTTTCAGACCCCTTACTTGTATAAGTACCTAAGTGCTGTGCTTCATTGGATGCACCTGTCCGATCTATGGTGTTGTTTGAGACGGTATCAGTTGGCTCATATTGCTTAGGGCTGATCTGGTCTGCCAGATCCCGCAGCCTACCTTGCACACCACGCTTCATATAAGTCTGCATGGCGATAAAAGCAGTTACCACCAGAGCTAATAAAAGAACATACTCCTGTAATGTTTGTCCATTTCTTTTTATAAACATACCTGACCACCACCTAAAATAATTCCTTTTACGGATAGGTGCTATTTTTAGGAACGTACTCCTGTTTAACCTCCTCAAGCCGGGCATTCACCGCCCGCCTAAAGTAAGTCTGCATAGCTACAATCGCAGCCGCAATCACGCTTACAATTACGACATACTCCACAATGCTCTGCGCTTTATTTTTCACTTATCAGCCTATAAAATTATACCTCAACACAAATTAAGACACCATTTCAAAACTTCCATGCCTGCCTTGACTTAGGTTAACTACTTATTTGCCAGCTGCAGCACCGGTGATATAGTTTTTAAGTACGTCCTGTTTCCCGCCTTTGGAATAAGCAAACAAGATTACCACTGCTACAGCAGTCAAAACACTAAACAAAATGAAATATTCTAACCCTGCCTGACCTCGCCTCATCATTTAAACCTTTACCATGCCATTATTGTTTCATTCCCCGTCTTGTTCTGCGTATTGTCTCCTGGTTCAATGGTGGTTGTGGTTCCCCCACCCTTAACCACAACTTCTGTTTGTTTCATGTGAGAAACCGTGGTGTATAATGATGTAGTATTTTGCGCATCATACTGCTCTCCAATCTGATCCGTCGACTCGCGCAATTTACCTTCGGTTCCTCTTCTCATATACACACCCATAGCGATTAACGCAGCGATAACAAAACCGAGTAGGATAACATATTCCAGAGTGCTTTGCCCTTTTGGCCTTGCATAAAACATGTTTACCTCCTAATGTGTTGTTGCATTACTCAACGCTGCGGTGTTCTGCGTACCTGATCTCAGGCTACTATCTTGAGAAAGAGTCCGCTCGATATTCCCTGCTCCTTTATCCTCATTTTTTTGCGTCATGTTTCTTGTGCTATTCATATCGCTTGTAGCATAATCCGGCTCATATTGACCGGTTGTAAACATTTTATCCGGCTGATAATCCACGACACCTTTAATCTTAGCCTGAATCCCGCGTTTAACATAAACCTGCATTGCTACAGCCGCAGCGATAACTAACCCGATAACAATCGCATACTCAGCCGTACTCTGACCTGTTTTTTTTCGCCTTAACATTTTCCTACCTCCTTAAAATTAAACTTTTATTGCTCTTCACATCTTAACAACTAAATGCTACCGGCGTTCTCCATCTTTAATTTAAGTGCCACACCTACTATCACAATTAAAAATATATAAACTCTAAAATAACATAACCTTCTATCCTCCAGTGTCATTTAAAGCTGCTACCGTTTCGCTTCCCGTCTTGTTCTGATCATTCGTTCTAAGTAATGTAGTAATATGACCGCCTGATTCTAGCTTCTCATTTTGATCCAGATTAGTTGTTGTGGTGTAGTTACCCGTAGTTTTCCCCGCTTCATATTGCTCTCCAACCTGATCCGTCGACTCACGTAATCTCCCCTGAACCCCTCTTCTCATATACACACCCATAGCAAGTAACGCAGCAACAACAAAACCGAGCAGGATAACATATTCCAAAGTACTCTGCCCTTTTGACCTTGCATAAAACATATTTACCTCCTACCTTAAAGTAAAATTCCCTATTTCGTCGGAGCCAAGGTTTCCTGTGTGCCTGTTCTTGAACTTGTCTCATTCCCTACGATTGCTCTGGTTACGCCACCACCCTTGTCAGTCGTTGCCGTCTCTGTAGCGTCTCGGGTTGAAACCATATTAGGCGTGATTGAATACTGCGGCTCATATTGAGTATAGCAATTAGCGCCATACATTACACCGCTATCATCTGTTCCGCCCGCATCAAGCGTTACACATGCATCGCTGGCATCTTTAAACTTACCCTGAATCCCGCGTTTAACATAAACCTGCATGCCTACTACTGCTGCGATAACTAGCCCAATAACAATCGCATATTCAGCCGTGCTCTGCCCTTTTCGCATTAATCTCGGCATTTCGTCCACCTCCTTAAAAATTAACTTCAGCCGCTTTAGTTGACACCTTATTGCCCAGCGTCGCATAAGTATCGGTCAGCTTTGGTTTTAATGCCGCAGCAACCGCGATAATTGCCCCTACTACCGCCGCTAAAATAATTACGTACTCCAACGTACTTTGCCCCTTGCTGAATCTTTTCATTTTCTCACCTCCCTAAAATTATTTCTTCCAACAATAATTTAACTCTTCCTGCGTCTGTTAAGAGCGCGCATTGATTAAACGCATTATATATATAGACATCGCCGTTAAAGTCGCAGCGACGATAGTAATGAGCATAACGTACTCAATAACGCCCTGACCTTTCTTCAATCTTAAGGGCTGCATTAAAATCTCCTACAGAGCTAGAAAACTGACCAAAAAAAAATAGAAAAAGCCCTTTTGCTATTAAGGGCTACCATAGATACAGCCGCGCATCGGATAATTCAATAAATCCGACGATACTCTGCCCACCAAGAAATTTTTTATGCACCCGTGGCGTATGCATACTATTTCTCCCTCTATAGGTTACGATCATTTTATATAATTACACTTAAATATAACATTATAAAACCGGCTAATCAAGTTAATTTAGGAGTTATTTGAAACCGCTTTCAAAACAAATTTTTTGCCCATCATCAGCATGAATGTCCCTTTCGTTAAGCCTGCGGCAGATATATTCCAGGTCGTTTACATAAGCGTAATCATGAGCCACAGTCAAAAGATAGCGTATTTTGTTTTTATCTTGCACTAACTGCGCTTTTTGGCTGTAGAAACGTTCCTTGATAAGCCCAATCTCTGTTTTCTCATATCCAGAGGGCATAAAATGCCATCTCAAATAAGCATCTAAGGCCTGCAAATAGCCTGAAAAAATAGATTTTATATCAACAGGCTCGCTTTTACCTATCGGCAGCTCTTCATAAGCAAAAAAGTGCTGCGATTCTCCGGTGCAATTGAATAATTCTATTTTACGGTTAAAATCATGGAGGCTTTCATCAAGGTTGGGCCAGCGGAAGAAATAATCATTGGCCAAAGAAACCAGGCTCCTGGCTGCGTCAGTGCTCAAAACTACCAGCCGTATTTTTTCCGCTAAGTTTAATTTGATAGCGCATCCTTTAAGTAAAAATGGCTGCATGTTCGCAGGTTGCAGTAATTCAATCTCAATCTCTGCTAAATAAAATTCCTTATTTAAGCACTCAATACGCTGCAGGCTGAATTCACCGATTGTTTTTACCTTCCGGTAGGCGGTAAATTGCCAGGGCCATAAAGCAAACAAAAGGTTATGTTCCTCTTCCGGGTTTAAAGCAATGTGTTCTAATTCATCAAGTTTATTTCCGTATAGAATCAAGTTGTCTGCGGTTTCATGTTTCGAATTAAAATTAAGCAACAACGTAAAGAATTCTTTTGTGGGAATATCATATCCAGGAGCCATGAATAAAATAAGATTGCCATTTCTAAAGAAATAACGGTTTATGCAATCTTTCACACTTGTGACTGTGGCGGAAAAATCATGAGGTATATAGGGGGTGGGCCATACAGTATGCATCTGAGCGTCAAGATAAACTACGCTTCCGTCGATAAAATGCATTTTAATTCCCCGGCTCTCTGTGAATATATTTGCCGAAAGCCGCGATAAATCAAGCTTCATGGTTTTTAGCTCTTGGAGTTGGGCAAAATACCCCGACAACTTATCAGCGCTTATTTCATTGCGCATTATAGAACTCAAAGCGCCTGGCTCATTGCCAACAATATCCTGGAATATTAAAGTCTGAGTTAGCCCCTCCACTTCTTCTTTCGGGTAACCTAACCTTCTTTGGATAGCCTCGCTTAATTGAGCACTTCCCCTTATCAAATAGTCAATCGCTTTTAATAATACTATCCCTGTGCACTCCCTGGGTAATAACGATGCAGGGCGAGGTTCAGCCCTAGCCTCTTTCTTGACAACCTGAGAAACCCTGAGCGCTTCTTTTCTTTTGTTCTCCTCCTCCTCAGATAACCGCGCCCAACGCTCACGTTCTGCCTTTAATTCCGCCTCCCTATCCAGCTTCTCCTGTTCCTCTTTTAACCTAGCCTCTTCTTCAAGTTTAAGCCTGTCTTCCTCTTTCTGCTTAGCAGTCTCCTCTTCTTTTATTCTTTTAAGCCTTAACTGTTCTTCTTTTACCTTTTCTTCTTCAATCTTTCTTTGCGCCTCTTCTCTGACAGCTTTTTCCTCTTCTACCTTCTTGCGTTCCTCCTCCTGCCGGGCAAGTTTTTCCTGCTCTTCTATAAACCTGGACTCTTCTTCAAGCTTAAACCTGGCCAATTCTTTGTTTCTGGCGTCTTCCTCTTCTTGTAATTTTTGCAGCCTCTGCAGATCATCTCCTATGGTATCCTGCTCAGCTTTTCTTTCTTCCGCCTCCCTGGCGAGCCTTTCCTGCTCAAGCCTATCATGCTCCTTTGCCAACAATTCTTCCGCCCAACCATCTGCCTCCTGTATACGTTTTTCTTCTAAGCTAATCTTTTCTTCATCCTGGTCTTTAACAATACCATCTTTGGGTGCTTTTGGGATCTTAGATTCCTCTTCCAGAACGGGTTTTTGGAGATCTTCAACCGATGCGATACTTTTGCTATTTTCAATAACCGGTAAGACAGGCATATTAAACTTCTTTTTCTTAGGCTTCTGGCGCCTGCCCACAGGCATGCTCAAACTATTTTCCTTAAAAATAGCATTTATGCTTGATTTAGAGACTTCGACTTGAAGTTTTTCCAGTAATAGGACAGTTAGGCTGCGACAACTTAAGTGCGGGTTAGCTTGTTTATTATCGAGGATAAACTTGATTACTTCTGGTCTTAATTTATGGACTACGCCCACATAACCTCCAGATTGGACATTTATATAACTAATATATAGCGCATATCTCAACCTTTGTCAACCCCAAACTAGGGTCAGGCACCATCCCAATCGAGGGTCGTCTTTAACCTTAAAGCTAAAGGTGCCCCTCTTTGTAAACTCTTAGTTAGATTTCGGCTTGCTCTTCGTCTATTAATAACGGAGGTGATAATATGGCCAGATCAAAAAGATTAGTTATAGATCATTCGCTACACCATGTTATGGCTAGAGGGAATCAAAAACAAAAAACATTTATTAATGAAAGCGATTTCCTAAAATATTTCGATTTACTTAAACACTACAAGTATAAATATCGGTTTGAATTATACAGCTACTGCTTAATGCCCAACCATGTTCATCTTATAATCAAAGTACAGCAGGGTAAAGACCTACAGAAAATTATGCAAGAATTAAATCAAACATATACGATTTGGTTTAATGAAAAATATAACAAGGTGGGCCATCTATGGCAAGGCAGATATAAAGATATGCTGCTGCAAGAAGATAAATACCTACTAGATTGCATCAACTACGTAGAATCAAATCCAGTGAGAGCAAATTTAGTAAAATCACCCGCAACATATCGCTGGTGTAGCTGGAATGGCAGAGTTGGAATTAGGAAAGATTTACTTATAAATCAATTTAATATAACTGAGCAATAATCGCAGAAACACTTCAGAAGGCTTTCTATTTATTTGAAACTTGTCTTTATTACTGAATTTGCAAACAATCCCCTTCCGCAGTTTGAGTAGAATCAATAACTCCGGCGGAAGATTCAATAACAAAAGCGGATTTTAAATAAACACCCGTGACTTTAAAGGGCTTCATATTTCTGAATATCTTAACCACAATCTTATTTCTATCAACAAACAGAACATCAATCGGAAAACGCATAAAGAAAGTATGTACCGAATTGGCAGGCCGCAGGATCATAGCCTGATTCTTTTCAAGAGATTTATAACCTAACAATCCTTTCAGCCTTTTTAGAAAATTGGTTGACAATAAAACCTCTTCGGCTAATACTTGATTTTTGGTTAGGTTAATTATTCTTATGTTCATTTTGGGGACACCCTTAGCTTTAAGGTTAAAGACGACCCTGCTTTATGGACGAGAAGGTTTAAAAATGTCTTCAGAGATTTGCGCGCCACGAATCCGGATTTCTTCAAGGAAGGAAGGCAGATAGCCGGTGGCGGTAAAATACCCCAGGACCTTTCCCTTGGTATCTACCCCCACCTGCTTAAAAACAAATATATCACTTAAGTTGATATGTAATTCGTCTTTCATCCCGGTAATCTCGGAAATAGCCAAAAGCTTGCGTGAGCCATCAGAAAGCCTGGCAGTATGGATGATGATATCAACCGCAGAGGCGATCATTTCACGGATAACCCTTACAGGCAGTTCTATCCCCGACATAAGGATCATTGAATCCAGGCGCGACAAAACATCAAAAGTGGAATTAGCATGAATTGTTGTCATCGAGCCGTCATGGCCGGTGTTCATTGCCTGAAGCATATCTAAAGACTCAGTCCCGCGGCATTCGCCTACGAGAATCCGATCCGGGCGCATACGCAGGGTATTACGGAAAAGGTCCCTTATAGTAACAGCCCCCTTGCCTTCAATATTCGGCGGCCGGGACTCAAGCCTGACCCAATGCTGCTGGTTTAATTTTAACTCCGCCGCATCCTCCAGGGTAACAATACGTTCATCATTAGGGATATATTCTGAAAGAGCATTAAGCATCGTGGTTTTTCCTGAACCGGTCCCTCCGGAAACAATTATATTTTTGCGGCAGGAAACGCAAGCTTTGATGAAATCCGTCATCCCTTGGGTGAGCGCTCCTAAATTTATCAGATCGGAGGCTTTATACCTGTCCTTACGGAATTTCCTGATTGTAAGTGTAGGACCGGTTAAAGAAAGCGGAGAGATAATCGCATTTACGCGCGAGCCGTCAGCCAAACGCGCATCAACCATAGGGACAGATTCATCAATGCGCCTTCCTATGGGAGCGATAATACGCTCAATAATCGTCCTGACCTGTTCATTAGATATAAATTTCTTACTGGTAATTTCGATCTTACCAAAACGCTCAACATAAATCTCATTTTTGTTGTTTACCATGATATCAGTAATCTCCGGGTCAGCCAAAAGATCTTCTAAAGCGCCCAACCCCAGAGCCTCATCCAGAATTTCTTTAATCAGTTTTTGCCTTACTTCTTGGGATGGAATAAAGCTGCCTGCCTCTTCAACCAAAAGATTTGACACAGTCAATTCCGCCCTATCCCTCAACTCCTTGGTTTTCTTGTGGTCGCTGAAAACCTTAAGGTCCAGCCTCTTGATATTCATGCCTTCAATCAGGCGGGTATGTATCCGACGCTTAAGAATCAGAATCTCGTCCCTGTCTTCGGCAGCATCGGGCTCAATCACCGATTCCTCTAAATCCTGACCCGCCCAAAATTGCCCGGATTTTTCCTGTGCCGCCGCTTTGAGCTTAATCTGGTCAAGGTTCCTTCTTTCTATAAAAAGCCCTTTGTCTTCAATAAGCGTATGCGCCAGATTAGTGATAGTTAAGGCGATCTTAGAACGTGGAGAATCAATGACTATCGGCACCCCCTGATTAACCGCCTGGTTCGCCAGTTTGCCTTCAGAAGGAATCTTTTCAATAATCTCTACCGGCAAGCTGACACGAATCTCCTGCCAGCTTATGCTATAAGCTGATTCTGCCCGGTTAAGCACAAGCTTGATCATGCTTAAAGGAAAATGTAAAAACTGCAAGGTATCCAACGCCCATTTTGTCTGGTATACGGAGAGCACATCAGGGGTAACCACTAAAAGAATAAGATTAGCCTGGTTTAACGCGGAGAGAAATACGTCGCTGAAACTTTTACCTACATCAACAATAATATAATCATAATCTTTATCAAAAAGATTAAATACTTCCGATATCTTATCCGAATAAAGATATCCGGATTGCTGCGGTTTTAATACGCCGGCTAAGAAATCTACGTTGGTAAATTTAGTCTTGATAACAAAATCTGATTTTTTTGTTATCTGCGGCTGTTTTTTTAAAAAACTCATCAAATCCGCTATGCACTTCTGTGGGCTGATGCCGAACATGTGCGCCATATCCCCGACTACCTGTGTATCCAGGTCTATCGCGCAAACTTTCTTGCCTTCTTTAGCCAGAGTCATGGCCAAATTAACCGCGATTAAACTCTTGCCTACGCCGCCTTTAGTGCTGAATATAGCGATTACCTTGGCCATATTATTCTAATTGATAGATTATCGGGACATCCACCCAAAGTTGAGCTTCTTTTATTGCGGGAGGAAATGGAGGATAGGGAGCAATCTTCTGCGCTATCCTTATTGCGTTATCATCAAGCAAGCGATAGTTGGAAGGCTCCTTTACTTTTGAATCCAGCAGCTCTCCCTGCGCAGAAAGTTTGAGGCTTAGTTTTACTGTGCCCTGGAATCCTGCCTCTTTTGCCGCGGCAGGATAAGTTAGATTTTCAAGAATCTTTCTTTGAATAATCTTAGCGTACTTTATAACAGGATCCTTTATATCATCGTCGCTGAGCGAGGACGTACCAGAAATTAATGGTTTTAATTCTCTTGGCTGCTTCTTCTGATCAACCACGCGCGGGGTAAGGGTGATGAATAACTCTGTGTCATCACCGGCATTAACATCGGTCTTGCCTCCAGTCGAGGTAGTCCTTTGTCTAAAGAACAACCCGAGCACCGGAATATCCGAAAGCCAGGGCACTCTTCTTAACTCCTCTGCTGTCTTTTTCTTAATCAGGCCTCCGATGGCCATGGTCTGGCCATCATCAAGGAAAAGCTCGGTTGTGGCAGTGCGCTTAGATATTTTATATGCCAGGGCGTAAGTAGTACTCACCACATCCCCAACCTCACTAACAGTCACGTCAAGATTAAGATGGATGCGGCCAGAATCCTCAATTAGAGGCTTGACATTTAAAATAATTCCATATTCTTTATACTCTACAGAACCTCCGGTAGTCGCGCCAACCTGACCGGGAGTAGTACTGCTAGGAGTAACCGAACCGCTTAATACCGGAACTTCTCCTCCCACGAGAAGCTTAGCTTCTTTGCCACTCTGGCAAGAAACCCTTGGCCGTGAAAGGATGCGTGCTTTGCCCTCCCTTATTAAAGCGTCTAATTTTAAAGTAAAAGCGGCCCTATTTTCATTAACTACCTGGTATAGCTTACCCCAAGTTGTCCCGGTAGTGGCAATACCAGGAGAGCCAACCTCAGTTAAAGTCATAGAACCTGGCCAGGTAAAACCAAGTGTATCCTGGGATCCCTTGTTAACCTCAATCACCTGTACATCAATCTCTACCGCCGACTCTTCTTCTTTTACCGTTATCAAATCAATGGTTTTATCTTTAAGCGGACCTAAGGCTGTAGCGATTGCCTCTCTATCGGCGGCATGCTTAACCGTACCTAAAAGCGCGACCTTACCCTCTTCATCTTCCGCACTAGTAGAAACATCCGGTAAGTTTAGCTTCTTTAGCATATGGTCTATGCGCCGTTTAAGATCAGCAGTATCCTCCGCAAACACCCTTAGGCGATAAGCCTGCTCGCCAAAATTATCCCAAATAATGAGCGTAGTATTTCCCGCTGATTTAGGAACAATGGTAAGATCGCTTTTGCTAATATTGGTTACATCGGCAACCGCGGGGTTTCCCACCGCCACTCTCGTCGGCGTGCTTACTGAAATAGTTTTGGGTTGCCCCATATAAAGCCTTATCTCTTCTTCAATATCATCCGCGACATATCCCTTAAAAGGCAGAAAGGTTATAAAAACACCAATAAATAATAGTCCAAGAAATAACTTTCTCATTTTTCTCCTTTTATTTTGACAGAGAGACCTTTTCTTTATTTAATCCACGCAGAACTTCTACGTATTCAGTAGCTTCAACTGGTTTTGGAGTTTCTTTAACCTCAGGAATTTTCTCAACGTTCTTCTGTTGAGGCATAATATATTGGAACAAGGTTTCCCAGCTAGCCGGGACCACCGGTTCTATATTGGCATCCGCCGGAGAACGCAGGGTCAGACGCATTTTACCCTGCTCTTGCACAAAAGCCATAAGATTCACTTCTTGCGGCCCCAGGGCCAAAGTGATTAACCCTCCAGGAGAAGAAGTTTCTTTTTCCTCATATCGGCTTTCTGACCTGCTGACAAAACCGGTATTCTGGCCTACAGCTAAAACCAAAACATTCTGGAACAAAGGAACCACGGCCACCTGGCTCGACATCTGCCCGCCTGCTCCCTGCATGGGAACTTGCAATGTAGCAATCACATCAACATAATCTCCGGGCCTGACCATTCCGGATACAGAAGCAATACTATCTACAGGAATAGAGATTGCTCTTTTACCCGCCGGAGTATTCCCAGCCAAACCGCTTGCCGCATTTTCTTTTCGGGCCTTAGAAAGTTTAGATAAGCTGATCTGTTCACCTTTAGATATTGGAGCCAGGGTAATCATCCCTAAAACCCTATCTATAGAAGTAGCTGCCTGAGGTTGAATAAATTGATTAGGCACAATCGAACTATCAATCATATTGGATTCAATAACTGAACCGCTAGGAACATCCTGTTTAGCTACTAAAACCACGCTTTGGTTGGCTTGCATTTTAGCAAGCGATCTTCTTGCCTGAGCCTGAGCCTCCTGCTGTTGCTGATCCAAATATACTTTAGTCATCAGAATTGCCACTACGCCCAGAACTACGCCACTTATTAAAATAAGCTTTTGCTTTTCTATGGCCATTATTTTATCTCTCCTTCATAAACATCTATTTTAGCCTCGCGGGAAAGCCTTCCGATCATATCGTCAATAATCTGTTGCTGCCTTTGAAGAATGAGCTCTTTCTTGATATCATCCCACATCTCAGATAAAGGCTTTTGCTTACCTCCGCGTTTTCCTTCCAGTTTAATTATGCCATAGCCGTCAGGGGTCTTGAATATACTGCTTATTTTCCCAACTTCTAATGAGTCAGAAAAAGCCACAGAATCAAACTGAGGAGATTTTGTGCCTAGTTTAATAAAACCTAGATCACCGCCATCTTTAGCGCTGGATGACTTAGAATTTGTCTTTGCTAAATTAGCAAAATCTGCGCCCTGCAAAATCTGGATTAAAGTGTCCCTGGCCTCCTGTTCAGTCGGGAAAACCATTTCCCTAATCTGGCGCTCTTCAGGCTCTTTCAGCTGTTCCTTGTGCAGGTTATAAAAGTCTTCAATCTCTTTGGAAGAAACATCCACCTTCTGAGCGGCCTGCTTAATTAACTCCATCACTAAAAGCTGCATTTTAGTTTTGTCTAACGCTATTTGAATATCTTCATTCCGATCCAAGCCTTTATCCAAAGCACTCTGATAAAGCAGGGTTCTACGCACTACTTCATTTTTCAGGTAATTAATCTTCTGCTCCCTGGTAGTAATCTTTAAATCGGACCTGTCTTCGGGAACGTTGGCATTATAGAGCTCAATCTCCTGATTGAAATCATCCAAACCAATGGAGATGCTGTTTATCTTAGCGATAATTACGCCTTTAGACTGAGAGGTACCTGATACGGTTTTTACCTCTACTACCTCTGCTTTCTTAGAAACAGGAATTTTTATTTTATCACACCCCAAAACTCCTATAAAAATTAAACTTAGGATAACACAGAAGATGTAATTACGCCTCATTTTCAACCTCCTTAAGAATTAAAACTAGAAATTAAGCTTCCTTTTTGATTTCGTTGATAATCTTAACTAAAAGATCAGATATCTTGGCAGTAAGAAATAAAAAGAAAAAAACAAAAGAATAAAAAGCCAGGATAACCACCCCCATCCAGCGGGGGTTACCCGGGACCGCGCCTAAAAGCAAGGAAACTCCGCCTAAAATCCCCAGGAATAAAAAAATCCAGGCAGCTATTTTAACCACTGCGCTGGAAACCTTTAAGAAGCCTAAATGTTCATGCATTCATTCCTCCTTTTACTTATTTTAGATTTTATTATAAAGCTTCACAAAATGCAAGCAAAATTTAATGAGCGCTTGACTTACGAACACAATGGTGTGAGTAAGTCAATGCGCGAATCAAGCACCTTATAGTTTTTATCCAGCGTAGTCCTGCCGAGTTTACGAGGCAGGGCAAATAGCTTAAATCTTTTATCCAGCGCAATCCCTGCAGTTGCGAGCAAACTTCAAAGGAATTTGCGAAGCGGTTAACTGCGGGGATTTTCCTATGCTCTTTATTTAATGGAGCGAAAAGCGAACATAAGTTGTTTGGCCGAATTAATCTTGCGCGCTTTTTACGGGAATCTAAATGAAATGCCACAACTTACAATCTTTACAACATATTCAGATTATATCAAAACAGGTAAGCGCGGCCTTATCCTATTTTTTAAATACTTTTTCAACCGCTAACTTTACCAGTAGGTGATCCCAATTATAACGCATAAGCTCTTCTTTTATCGCTTCAGGAGAACAACCCTGCTGCCTCTTTGCAGACACAAAGGCAATAAGAACATCCAAATTGTATTCCTGTGTTTTATCAAGGATATAGCGAGCTGGCTTTTCCTGCATTGTTCTGTTTAGAAAATATGCGATTGCTGCCAAAACTAATGGTATGCATAACAATCCCACGGAACTATAAAACAGATACCCGCTGCTATGCCCTAATAGATGGGCACAGCTGCACCAAAACACATCAAACAAATAATGTGCGACTATCAAAGGTATAATTCCAAAACGTATAAATATAAATCCATAAAAAATCCCTATTAGGCCAACTTCAATTATACGAAACCAGACCGGAAATATGGCATATAAAGTATGGCCCATGCCCCAAATTACCGAAGTTACTAAAACCGCAAGAAATGAATTACGTAAATATTTCTTTGTCAAACTTATTCCAAAGAGCCTAAAAATAATCTCTTCATTAAAACTGGCGGTAAAGCCAATAACAAACGCACTAAGCAGAGGTATATAGGCTGAGGAAAAATAAGCCATAGAGTGCCACTCTCTCCAGACGCCCAAAAACTTTTGTCCATTATAAAATATAACTGCTTGCAACCCCAACATTATTACCCAAATCAAGTAACCTAATAAAACAGCGCTGGTTAAAGAACGATTTAAAAAACTTGAGTTAATATAAGATAAAAATGAGCTGGATTTGTTTTCCGGGAACACTTCGCTGCAAAGAGACTCTCCGGCAATGCCAGGTATAATAAAACCAAGCACCAGAATGCTTGTGCTAATCAGCCATTTTGTGATGATTAGGCCAAGAAACGAACTCAAAGGCACACTGGTAGGATAAGCCATAAAGACACGCTGTAAATTATTAAGAAATTCTGCCGTATTAATTATGAACAAGAACCCAGCTAGATAATAAAACCATTTTTTAGTCAAACGCGGAACTATATCTTGACTCCTTTTTACAACTATATTTACTGACCATGCCAATAACATAAAGAATAACATGTAAAAAATATTAAACAAATACTCCCCTAAAATAAACTGTTTTTCGACATACCTGAGGAATTTTTCAGGCAGATCAAGTTTATTTTTATAAAACTCTCTTATTTCATCTCCAGCTACGGTAACCTCTGTAAGCAATTTTGCACCACCCTGGCTTGCCTTCCAGGGTATATAGACCCCCTTCTTTTCCCAGGAAAAAACATACTCTACCCTTTTTTCGTAACGCTTTATCTTCTCTTCATGAAAATCATATTTTCCTAAGTCTACACCAAAAGCGCTCTGCAAAAAAGTTTCTGCCTTTTGCTTCGAGATATCCTTACCCAAATCAGGCCTGGACTCTGTATCTTCAATTAAATGCAGGAATTTAATAACTTTTCCTGAACGGGGGCTTATATAAACTATATATTCTTCTTTCTGGGATTCCCTAAAGAACCTAACCAACCAACGGAATAAATCAAAATCGTGTTGCGCAATAAATTCCTCTTCTGCCTTCAGGCCAACGACATGCTGCAGGTATCGATTAAACCCCTCGTCTGAATCAAAAATAATAGACTTGGCATATTTTTTTGTATCTACGCCTTTGGCCTTAAGATAATTATCCGATTTCACCAATGCTTGTTGCTTATTAAAGGAGAGGTTTACGAAAGCAAAACGGGGGTATTCCAGCTTATACCAGAAACCTAAGCTTAAAACAGCAAGGAGGATGAATACATACCAATCTCTGGTTTTGATCTTCATTTTAACTAAAGATAGGATATATTATTTCCAGTCTATTTCAAATACGCGAATATATTCCAACTCTGCCTGCTCTTGTATAAATGGTTTAAAATATTTAAGGCCTGCTCCATTTAAAAAATACAAGCGTACAAAAATGCTACGGGCTAATTCATGATCAAGCATAAAAGTATAATAATCCTGCTTAATCTTAAAAATAAATGCTGAAGAATCCAGAATGCCATCAGGATAAACAGTCTCCCCTAAGATACCCTGATTGAAGATAAATAAACTTTTTGGCCTTTGGTAGGAATTTTTAATATACAAATATGCGCTTGCCTCTTTAGGCAAATACACCAAGCCATTATCAAATAAAACAATCCCATCTTTTTCTTGAGACTTTAATAACACGCCATGGGATGGCGATTCTTTGAAAGCCCAGCTGTTTAAATCTGTTACGCGAATCGAGGAAAATTCTTTAAAGAGTTTCTTTACGCGTTCCTTATTTACACCTGATTTCTCAAGGCGCTCCACAAAACCACCATTACCCTTCTTATCCGAAGCGCCTGCCAGGTAAATCTTAGCAAAATCCCAATTCCCTAAAAATGATATATACGGCATCGTTTCCAGCATGGGATAAGCAACCAGAAAATAAGCCTTACTGGATGGCTTGGCGAAAATTAGCCCCAAGACCGCCTCTTGATCAGCTTGCGATAAATGCCCTGATAAATTACTTCTTGCTTTTTCTTTATCCATAAGCAGTGTCTTCTTTAATAAAATTAAAGAGGCAAAAGGATTGTGAAGATTCCTATTAATAATCTCAAAAGCCTTATTCCCCCCATTATTAAGCATGCGCAAGATCGCGATTGCCTCTTCCTCGTTTTCAGTTATCAAGACCTTGGCCATCCAGTATGCCTGAGGAATGTTCTGGCTCTGGCCGTCAAAAATAACTTTACGCTCAGCGATTGTTTTAATCCAATCACCATAATCCCACCATGAATTTAATACTGCATCTTTAGGAGTGTTGTTTTTGAGCTTGATAAGCGTATTGTTCCAAGTATTATCCACAATCGGAAAGATCCTTTTTGCAACCTGGTTAGCTTGATAAGCAGATAACAAAACAAACACAAAGAGTAATAATCTTATTAGCTGGGTGAGCAACCAATTTTTCTTATAAAAACGAAGAACTTCCGTTATAAGCCAGCCTAAAAAAATCCCCAGGGGTATAATAAGAAACATGGTAAACCGCACACCTTTTAAACAAGCATATGACATACATACAAACCATATAAAAAAAAGGCCAACGCTCTCCTCTTCAGACCCTAAATATTTCTTACTTGTCAGGGTGCGCCAGAACAAAACGAACGTAAAACTTAAAGAAGCAACAAGCGGGGGAAGACTTCCTATCAAACTTAAATCGTTTAAATTTGCTTTTCTCAATTCACCCACAGTAGCAAGCACATTTGGCCACACCGAGGCCACAAATGTGCTATTTAAAGAAAAGGCATCTTTTATTTGCAAAAATAGGACCCTAAATGGAGCCACACCTGAAAACAAGAAAACAAATTGTATAGTTAAAATAAAAAAAGAGGTTGCTAAAAGACACCGTTGTTTAAATAACGCAAGCCCCTTATCTTCATAACGTGCAGAAAATAAGATGATTTTGGCTAATGAATAAATTTCAAAGATTATAATGATCGCAAAGATAAACCACCAATATCCCCAACTAAAGGAAAATAAGCCCAGTAACATCGACGACAAGACTAACCATACAAGTCTAGGCTTTGGTTTTTTTGTTTTCAGGGCGTTAAGATAAAACCAGGAAACTAGTAAGGGAAAAAACAGAATTAGCACATCTGTATCAAACCAACCAGCACAGCTACGTAATAAGAAGATCGGAGCCAATCCAACAAAGAGACAGCATATAAATGCCCCGAGGTTTCCAATGCGCGACAGACAAAATAAGTATAGGGCAAGTAAAAAAACAACGACGAAGAATAAAGGCAGGTAGAATAAAAAGGTAGCGATAGGGACGGAATTATTTACGCAAGAAAAGGCCTTATAAAGCCAGGTGGAAAGATAAAATAAAAAACTATACGAAACTACCTCTCCGCCGTCCGGAGCAAGCATTAGGCTATCGATTTGCTTGCCATTGACGATGGTATCCCAGGGATGGCCAAAGCGATATACGTTTTCAGTATACCTAGACCAACGCCAACCATCAACCTCCATAAGGTATGTTTGCCCATTGCGATCCTGATATCTGCTTTTTAATTCAAGATACTTCCGGTCGATATCATTTTTAATCTTTAAACGATTGCTTCTCTCATATTTTAAGATTGAGTTTTTAAATAACCGCTCTTTAGGTAGGAGGTTAAAATCAGATGCAGATATATTTATTTCCTTTTTTACTTTTTTCTGAATTTCGTCATAAACTATATCCTGGGCTTTTTGTTTAAGCTGTGGAAAATATATAGGGAAAAATCGAAAATAGAGGTTGATAATTAGAACTGCGCTCAAAAAGCAAACTGCTGCAATATTTCTTCTCATTTTATAGTCTTATTTTAATACAAAGAGTATTTTATCTTAATATTGCAACAATCTATATAGCCTCAACCAGGCCCTCCTCAGGAGAACCGCTTAAGGAACACCCATTGCCTTCACGAGGAGAAAACCAAAAACGTAGATTGTTTTTTATAGAACTAAATTTTCATTGATAGATTACTATAATAACAACCGAGCGTCAAGGAAATTATGAAACGTGCCCTCTTTTTTTCCCCTTCCATACCCAACTAGACGGCGGGGATAATTGCCTGTTGACGCATTCATGGAGCAGATGAAGTACGGCCGCCTAAGTATGCCGCTTTTGAAGTAACTCAGGAGCGGTCCTATAATTATGGCGTATTTTTTCCAAATAATGCTTCTCTAATTATTGATGATACAGGTAGGGGAGATGGATTACCTAATTTTGCATCTTTTCCATTGGTTAACCATCTCCAGCCAGTGGCCCATGCGTTAGTTTCCTTTAGCGGGTTCTCTACGTATCTCTGCGCCATTTCTAATGTGCAAGCGCGATCCCGCTTTACCAATTCTTGTTGTTCAGTAGTGAAATTAAACCCGGACAAGCGACGGTCATCTTCCTCAATGCGGTTTTTCATAATACTTATTAATCGAGTAATATCACTTGCATTTCTACCGGAAAAAATAGAGGTGCTTTCCGGGAAAACAATCTCTTTTATCCCCTCAGGTACTTCTATTGTTCCGTTCCCTGGATTACAAGCCACCACGAGGATTTCATCAATACCCTTCTTATCCCTGTAATCTTTAATGACTGCGCTTATGGGTTTGTTATATTTTACCGACCATAAAGTTCCTTCTTTAGTATCTCCGTGAGTGACCAAGGCAGGACCTTCCCATACCCCCACTGTTCCTTCTTGATCGCCGGAAATCAGGTTTACCGTTATTTTATCAAAGAAAATTTCAAGGTTAGGGTCTCTTCTTGGTGTCATAGCATCCCGAAAATTTTTATCCGGGTAGTCAGAGATTTTATCTGCCGTATCTACGCAATTTTTTACCACCGAACTTAAGCTCTCATTTCCAGAATTTGCCTTATTTTCCGCAGAAGGACTAGTATGTTGAGATGGATTAGTTGACTGCGCGTAGATAATAATATTTTCTAAATTTTCCGGGGTCTCATTAATTACTGGTGTCATTGGCAGCTCAGACAGCGCAACGGGATTGAGTTGCAGAGATTGAGATTGCTTAGGTGACGGCGGCAACACAGGAAGCGGCATCTTTAGGAAGTCAGGTATGGGCGGTAGTTGTGGTGCAATTTCAATCACCGGAGGCTCTAGAAAAGGCGACTCCGGAGTCGGCTTTGCTGGCTGCGGCGGCGTAAATTTCTTTGAACCCTGCTCTTTGCTGGGTACATCTTGCGTAAGTGTTGATCTTTGCCTGCTAAGCGACGGAAGTTTAAGTTCAGGATTTTGTAAATTTTTTATTACTCCACTTACTTGGCTAAGAATTTCTTCTCCGGGTGGAGTATTTACCCCCTTATCTCTTAATATCTGAGACATAAGATTAAGCTTGCTAAATAAAAGAGGATGTGATTCAGCAGTAACGGGCGTACTTTCAATTGCTTGATGCCCTGGCATGGTATACCATAATGCTTCAACCTCGGTAGCGAAGTCTTCCCTAACATTCTCCATCGCCTCTAGTTTTATAAAGTTATGATAATCTTGATTCGAATCCCGATAAAGTTCGGCAAAGCGATTTTTATCTGCATCAGACAAAGAGAAATATATAGTATGTCCTATTTCATGAAGAAGCACTCGAGCAGAAGTATCAGCATTATTATAAAGGATCCCGCTCTCATTCATATTTAGCCGGATTATTTTTTCCAAAGCATTCACTTCCCCCCCCCAGCTGTCATTGACGCTTATGGCCTGGATACCATTAAATTGCTTCAATATCTCACTCGGAAAGAGCTCTAAAACGGTATATAACTTTTCCCAATGAGCTTTGTTAAACGTACCATTACCGTCGACGACCAAAACCCCAAATCTACCCCAGGCATCCTTCTCTTGCCCACTCAGTTGCGAAACAAGCGCTTCATTTAACTCAGGCTTTTCGTTGGCAAATTTACTAAGATAATAAGTAAGCTTGCTTTTCATCTTATAATCTTTTTCATTAGCCCAGGCCCCAATCAATTCTTTGAACGTTGCTATATTCTTGCTCCCATCCGATTCTTCCGTTTCTATGCTCCGGATCAGATCGGAATACTCGCTTTTTAAACCCGGGAGAAGCTGCCCACCCATAGATCCTGCATCCCCTTGAGAGATAGAGACTGGAGTCGTATTAGAACCTAACCAAGACGGCAGTTCCGCTATCCCAGAAGCTGACGGTGTAATCACCGGCGGCTCAGGCAATTCAAAAGTAGGCATAGCAACATCTTCGCTCATCTGTAAATAAGAAGGACTCGAAAACTCAGATAAAGGTCGCATAGGAACAAAGGGAGCAGGTTTTGTATTGGATGGTGTAGCTTGAGTATCTGGCTGCGTAGCAACATATCCACTGGGATGGGAGAAATCAGGTAAAGGTCGCCTATTAGGTTGTGTAGCAGAAGCTTCACTTATAGGTTTACTATACGCCTTACTGAAATCTTGAAGTAATGGGATAAGCGGTGTCGTATCTGTAAAAATACTGCAATCGCGGTCCCCCCTACTAAGTATTCCTTCTAGTTTTCTACCTTCACTACCTAAACCTAAATTAAATATCCCGGAACCGCTTTGTCCCGGTACAGAACCTCCAGCTACCTGAAATAAATGTCTGCTTTTATACAAATCTGAGCTTGGGACAATTCCTGACACCGACTCACCTATATGGGATAAAGGGGGACCTGACGGATCCTTCACATTGCGACCATAATAAATAAGCCCATCACTATCAAGAGAGCTTGCCAAAGGTATTATTGGGACAGAAGCACCTACATTAGCATAGTGCTTCAAATCCATATTGTATTGCCAACCCCTATCCTTAACCGTAAATAATGTTACGTCTTCGTTTGAAGATGAAGATATTTTATCTATAAATCCAACTTCTGTAGTTTCTTTTCCTATGTAAAAAGCGTCCCCAGCTCTCACCTCTTTGGTAGCTGGAGAATCCTTCTTGCCGATCATATAATTATACCAGCTGTCAGACATAAGATGTTTAGCGGTAGCAAATAAATATGGAGCTATTTCAACAGCAGTACCCTCGGCGCCAGACTGAGTTTTTACCTGATAAGTAAAATCTTTGATACCTATGTACGAGGCATTCTCTGGGTAGCGCACCATTTCAGCGTAAGCTCCCTGAAGAGTTCCTTCATATGCTTTTTGAGTATAGTCACCAAGTGGATGATATACAACCTGATCTGTCTGTGTAGGGAGGTCATAATCTTTTTCTACCCATAACTCACCAAATCCACCTCCAGCAAAGATTGAGATGGCGCCTGCTTTTTTGTATTGTTCAGCGTTGTCTATTATATATTGCCGTCTTTCTATAGGATTTAAGCCTTTTAATCCCTGGTTTAATTCCCCGATCTTAATTTTGTCAGCATTAGGATGCAACAGGTCGTTAGTAAGGAACCCCGACATTGTCCAGCCGTAGGCCCCACCGTTATTTAAGTCTGAGAGGCCGAGGCTAGAGCTTCCATAGGGTCTCTCAAAATAAGAGAGTTTTCCTTCTTGTGCTTGCAACTGAGCAGCCATATTATTATTCAGAGGAATCAAACCTAAGCTATATTTGGCAATATCCCTACGCGTATTAATATTCTTAGAGATAAGATCTCCGGCATGGTTTAAGACCCAGCCAATACCAGAGAGCCCGATTCTAATTACCCTAGGGATAGCGTGTTCCAGGATGGTTGTAACATTATCCACCGCACCATAATGGAAGGAATCTGCTATGTGTTGGCCATACACAACAGTAAAACCGCCATTTGCCGGGTTCGTTGCTCTTTGGCCAAAGTTTACTAGTTGTGTAACATAGTTA
>Ga0182027_10002372_pt1 | contig 30658 bp, 26 predicted proteins | sample 712E1DmetaG_FD_121300 | JGI IMG/M metagenome (GOLD analysis project Ga0182027, IMG submission 121300) | Permafrost microbial communities from Stordalen Mire, Sweden - 712E1D metaG (Illumina Assembly) | ecosystem: Environmental > Terrestrial > Soil > Wetlands > Permafrost | place: Sweden...
GAGTTATATATCTCCTGAAGAGAACCCTGTTTTTAGATGTTCTCGGGAAGAATAAATCTCTCTTTAAACCAACAAAGCCCAGTCGCGTTACAAGCTTACTTAAGGATGCGTTAAAGCTAATTTCCTCGTCATTCAGGCTATCATAATCAATTTCTTTAACGCCCGGCCCGGCCAACATCATTAGCCTCTCTATAAACTGGTCTGATTCGCTATCCAAATCGGGTTTACAAAGCTTGTAGTCTTTACCCTGAAAATAAAGCGCGACAGTTCCGTCTGCCTTTTGATTAATCTCCAAAATTTTCTTCTTTTCAGGATTATTGACAAGGTTGCCTGATACCGCTAAAGCTGCGCTCATTTTTGCCGAGAACATTTGCTTTCTTAAAGCCAGAAAAACAGATATCAAGCCTAGCGCTAACAGTGCCAACAAAATATTTGAGTCTGGGGCCGACCTTATCGAATTATCGCCTCTGGCAACTCCCACCGCGTCCAAAGCTAAGGCCAGAATATTCGAGCCTGACGTATCCCCCTTAATGTTCCCTCCCTCATCAAATAAATTGTTGTTTTTGTCTGTAGTTTTAGGAAAATTTGCAAGCTGACTGTAGCCAATATTGCTACTTACATTAGTTATTCCGTCGGTTTTTGTGCCTACTTCACCATCTTGAGTAAGTTTTGATAAGATAAACGGCGTTGGGCTAAAACTACCTCCGGCTGCAGCTGTTCCGGATTTTACTTTAAAATTTTTATTAAAAATACTTCCCAAAACATCTATAGTTCCATTTCCGAGGCTACTGTCTGAAAGACCGGAACTATTTACTTGTGCACTTAGAACTGCTTTTGTGTTACCCGCTCCATCTTGAGAGATCAATTGATTGTGGTCGGGCAAAGACTTTAGCCTACCCTGCTGAGTTACAACAATTATCAATAATATTGTCATTACTAAAAATGACGAAATTAGCCTCAATGAGGAAGGATTTTTTCCACTTTCTTCAAAAATTTTTGAAGTATCTTCTGTGGGTAAATATGTCTGCGAAGTTATTTCATTTTCCTGAGGTTCTACCTCGTTTTTAAGCTCAATTCCATCGTCATGTGACAATTTTTGAATTGAGATAAATTTGTCAATCTGCTCCTGCGTATACCCTACTTCTCCACTCAAGGTGATGGTTGGCTTAAGGATGTTGAAGTCATTCCATTGAATTAAAGCATCTATGGAAACGCCTAATAGTTGCGCAGCGTCCTTTAGTGTTATCAGTTTCCTCGGGCTATTTGAATTTGATAAATCCATAAATTTTAGAAATAATTTTGACAAAGGCTTATGCCTATTTTTAGTTTAAAGGTTATTCCTCGCCGGAGTCAATATCTAAGTTTAAATGGAGTGTATCTAAATATAGCAATACATATAGTAACTGTACATGCAAAATTGCAAATTTTATTTCTTTTCAAATTTGTTATATTTTTCTTTAAAATTATGTATTTTTTAGTATCGGAATTTTGTTTAAAAATTAGGACTATAGTTTTTAGAATTTTTGAAAATATGTAAAAATTTAAAATTCTTAAAGATTTTAAATTTTTACAAAGAATTTTCACAAAACGCACCACTCATTTTATCTTAAAAAATTTGAAAATTTTCAATAATAGAATAGATTGTTAAATCGATCTATAACAACAATTGCATATTTTTTTGGGCTATTATTATGGGGCTAAATATTTACTTTGAACAATAAATGTACCCTATTGTTTATCTATTCGTTTATTTTGATTTACGTTAACATCCTCATTTTTTGAGCTTTCTTCGTCTAAAGGAATCTCTTCTATGCCTAAAAATATCTTAACTATGTCTTTCTTTACTTTCATAACCGCCTGCCCTATTTCCAATTCTTTAATCTTTTTATTCTTGTTATAAAAAATAAGTTTGCTTTTAAGAATAGAAATAAAGTTTGCATGCATTGGAAAAATGTCAAAAGTGCCCACATCGTTAATAGAGGTTATTCTGTCAATTTCACCCTCAAAGAGTGTGTTTTGACTGTCCCTAACTTTTACTTTAAGTAGATTCTTGTCAGGCATTTAAATTATTTATTGGTTAATTTGAATCAGCTATCGGAACTTCTTGAGAGCTCTGGACAGTCTTATTATTTTCCGGCGAGGGAGTTGTTGGAGAAACACTTGGGGAGGGATTTGATAACTTTTGCTCAACATCTTTTAGAGTTCCAATGTATAACAGGTCTTCGGGTAAAAGGGAGTCAGTCTTGCCGTCCAGTATTGCCCTGACATCCCCAACAGCATCCTTGACGGAAATCTGAACTCCTTTTTTCTCGGTTTGGGCTTCAACCACTGTAAAATTTTGGGTCATATAATTTTTCAGCATTTTAGCTCTTTTATAAAGAATTTGATCTTGAACCGATAATTCGGATTCTCCGATTAAAGAAACTATTCTTTCCAGGGAGACTGCTTTTTTCAATACGGCTTGCGCGTCAAGCGCGGCTTGATAATGTTCTTCTCCCACAGTCTCCGCATTCAAGGCAGAAGAATTGGAGGACAGAAAGTCAATTGCGGGAAACCTCCCCTCCTGATAAACTTTACGGGAAAGAATGATGCCGGAATCTAAGTAAGGGAAGATTGCCTGTACCCCGCTATCGGTTAAATCATCTGCCGGCACATAGATGGCCTCAAAGGTAGTAATAGAGTTTTTTAAGGTAGAGGCAAGCCTTTCATGAAACGAAGCCATTTCTGATCCCAGCGTGGACTGATAGCCTCCTTCTGAAGGAAGAGCATTCATTAGTGTAGATAATTCATACCCGGATTGGGCAAAACGGAATATATTATCAATGAAAAACAACACGTTTTTTCCCAAAACATCCCTATAATATTCAGCCAATGTTACACCGGCAAAAGCAGTTCTAAATCTGATTGCAGGATTCTCTCCCATGCTACCATAAATTAAAGTAACGCCCTGCATGACCTTATTTTCTTTTAATGTTGAATAAAGTTCTTCTCCTTCCCTAGTTCTTTCCCCTACCCCCGTAAAAACCGAGACATTCTCCTGCGCATGAAGAATAACAATGTTGTGAATAACTTCGGATAGGATAACTGTTTTACCGACTCCAGCGCCTCCGAACAAACCAACCTTTCCACCTTTAATAATTGGTGTGAAAAAATCGACTGCTTTTATACCTGTTTCCAAAATTTCTCTGGGAGTTTCGATATTGGCAAATTTAATATCTCTGGCAATAATTGGCCTTAGTTCTTTTGTGGTAATTTCTCCCAGACCATCTTGCGGTTCACCCAACGTATCAATTACGCGTCCGAGTAGTTCTTTGCCAACCGGAATCCTGATCGGCTGTCCCGTACTAACGACAACAGAATTGTAGTGAATATTTGAGATATCAGTCAGCGCCAAACAGTAGAAACTGTTTTGCGAAGCAGAGGTATATACTTCCATTTTAACAGACGGCTCATCTTTGCAAATCAAAAGCTCGTAAATTCGCGGCTTATCTTCCAAAAACTCTACTTCCACAATTTGTCCTTTAATGCTGATAATTTTACCTGTAATCATAATATATTTATACCAAGTCCCACAGGATAAAACCTGACATTGATTCGAGCTGTTTTTTGTTCATCATTGAATGCTTAACGCGAGTTCTTTCAAGGATTAATTTTTTTGACTCTCCTTCAATATGAACCAGGGCCTCTTCCATTGCATTTACTCTTGATGCGTGACGGGCGAGCTGATTTTCCAGAAGAGTTTGACTGAATAACGTGGCCATAATTTGTGTCGCAAAAAAATGGAAAATCTTTTCCAAAATAGGTTCAAAGATGAATCTGTCCTCTCTGGGCACATTGGATGGAACTTCAGTTTCAAAAATGTCCTCACCCGTAATGCTGGTCGATATCGCACTTTGTTTGACGACATTACCGAACTTACCATAATACACATGCACTCTTTCATATTGTAAATATTTTTTCATGACGGTTCGTATATGGTTTAATCCAACATTGTTGTCGGGAATATCAAAATATTCAAATGGTCTCTTAACACTTGAGCTTTCAAGCATTTCTTTACCGGCACTTCCAATCACGACTATGTCAACATTGTCAGGTCCGTTTGCCTTGAGGTCCTCTATAAATAAATCAAAAGTTTTTTTAGTAACGGAGCCATACAATCTTCCATTGGAAGACAAATAAACCATTAGTAATTTGTTGTTTTTTTGTAATATTGGCAAAAGGGTTTTCCCTCCTTGTTTTATTTTTGTCAGCAAATCCTTTACCTCCCTTTGATATGATGACTTCAAGTCAACAAAAATATCAGAAATTTCCGACAAAAAATCACGAGTCTTCAGAACGGAATCTCTGATTTTTTGCATCCGAGTTGCTGCAATTTCCTCATAGCTTTCAGCCAATTCTTTTAAGCTATTTAGGCTTTCCAATTCTTCCAATATTATTTTCTTTTGTGCCATAGGTTTTGACTAAACTAAATTAAGTAACGAATCTTTATTCTTCATAACATTTTCATTAAATGATTTCATGTCATCAGCGTTTGTAATTTCATGCAATATCTTTTGCTTACCACGATTATAGTATGAGTCAACTAATCCCTCTTTTACTTTATCCAAAATTTCCTTCGTTCCGATTATGCCTTGAAGTATCATCGATAAGATAATCAGCTGCACGGTTGTCGGTATGGTTTGCTGATATGGTTGATTAAAAAATTTAAAAACCATGTCCCCTGAGCGGAGATCTTTTTTAACCTCATCCGTTAATTCTTGTCCAAAATGAGATAAATTTTGCAACTTATCATAGTGAGATAAAAAGGCTGTTAAATATTTATTTGCTTCTCTGGCAAGCTTATTTAACGTCTGTCTGCCTACACGCGTAACTGATAACGGGATATTGACCGCAGGTCTCATTCCCTGATAATAAATACTGCTGTCAAGATAGATATGTCCATCGGTAATACCCATGAGATTGGTCGAAACATAACCGGCTAAGTCTCCCTCGACAATCTCCACTACCGGCAAACATGTAATTGAAACTTCTCCAACGATTGGATGTTTGAAATTTCCGGCTCTTTCCAGAAGCTTTGAATGTATATAAAAAATATCTCCGGGGTAGGAATCACGACCGGGAAATCGTCTTGCCAACAAAGATATTTCCCGATAAAATTTGGCATGCGTTGATAAGTCATCCATAATAACCAGAGTATGAATTCCCTGATCTCTAAAATATTCCGCGATAGACATCGCCGCATATGGAGTTAAGTATATTAAGCTTGGAGAATCATAAGAACTTGTCGCCACAATAACCATTTGATTTATAAGTTTTTCCTCTTCAAAAAACTGTTTCATTTTCTTTATATCGCTCTTTTTTTTGGCAATCGCAACATAGATGACAACTGTTCCCTCAAAAACTTGTTTTTTGATAATCGTCATGAGAAGTGAAGTTTTTCCTGTTTTTCTGTCACCAATAATCAACTCTCTTTGCCCTCTCCCCAAAGGAACCAATAGATCAACTATAGAGATCCCCGTAGATAAACGGGTTGTTATTTTTTGTCTTCCCGATATGCCACCCGGTTTTATATCTAAGTAGCGAGATTCTTTGGGAGCTGGAAATTGTACTGTTTCATCAAAAGGTTCTCCTAAGGGATTAATTATTTGTCCCAAGAGCTCTTTCCCTACGGGAACAGACAGCAGTTGACCAGTCCTTGTAACTCTTGTACCGACCTGAATCGGTTCATAAGAAAAAACTCTAGCTTCAACTTTCCCACGGGTAATCGTAAAGACCTCGCCCTTTTGTCCGCCTTCAAACAAAATTACCTCACGTATTTTGACTGTCGGCAACCCCTGAATAAAAACAATCGGGTGGTTGACCTGAGTAACAACTCCATATTCTTTAGTTTTTGTGAGTAATTTATTAAATAAATCCATAAGAATTATTCGCTACAGATTTGATCGAAAATAGGCTTAATAGAAAAATCGGAATATTTTCCATTGTAATTAATATATGCTCCGGCAATAATATCCGTATCGACTTTTATATCCAGTAAAAGTTGCTTATTTATATTTAAAGGAAACCAGTCGAATATGCTTTCAAGATCCCTCTCCCCCGGTTCAAAGGCCAGCGTCAAAGAAATTACCGGCAATGAAGAAATTTTTTCCTGTAGTTTTCCTAAGAAATCTTTCAAGGCGGGGCCTGAATTCGGTAAAATATTATTATTTCTCAAGAGCATTTCAAATCTGTCTTTTTTTTCGATTCCGAATTGTGCTATCAAAGCTTTTTCCAGGTCAAAGTCGGTACTATAGATTTTTTCCGAAATATTAGAAAGTCCAGTTCTAAAATCAATTGCCTCAACATTTGTTTTAAAAAAAACCGATAGATCCAAATCTTCCATTTTAATCAAAAATTCCTTCTTTTTTAGCCTTCTCCAGAGACTCGATTACCAGATTGCTATGGTCTTCGGAAGGAATTGATTTATTCAAAGCTTTTTGGGAAACTTTCTGAACAAGAGCATTAATCTCTTTGTCCAATGATTTCAAGCGCTGTATCTTGTAACCCTCTATCTCCTTTTCTATGCTTGGCAATAATGTTTGGCGGAATTCTTTAATTTGTCTTTCCAGATCCGTCCCAAATTCTTTGGTTATATTTTGAAAACCACTAAGAGATGTCACGGAAAGCTTATCTAAAAATATTTCATAGTCACCGATAAATTTCCGGCCGGCATCATATGATTCTTTTTGAATATCAAAAGCCATCTGCCGCAAAGCCCTATTAACCATTTCCTTGGATTCCTGACTTACAAATTCCGTTTTGGAGATTATTGACTCTGCCTGATCGGTGGCGTCTTCTATAATTTTTCTTTCTTTGGTTAAGGCATTATCAACTACAAGATGATATTCTGTGTCAATTTTTCCTTCTTTTTCTTTTAAGAGTTTTTCCTTTTCCTCCAAATCTTTTTCTCTTTTGACAAATCTTAAAAGGTAATATCCAACAAAGAAGAATATTGTTAAATCAGCTATTAAATTAATGACTTGTAAAGGCAGTGTAGGCATTATATCTATTCTAAACCAGTCTCAATTTTTTAACAATATGTCAGATAGACACAACAATATCTCCTATGGAGTTGTGTCTACCTTAACATCAATTTGCTGATTGTTAATTATTTTGTAGAAATAATATGTGTTCACATTGTTTTGGCTTAGTTGATAAGCATTGTTTATTGCCGTTTTCGCTTCTTCGACATTCTTTTGTTTATAGTCTACGATTGCAAGATAAAGCCAAAGCTTGTCATCGTTTGGATACTTTCTGAGAATGTTTTTGAGTAGCATTATGTTTTCGTCAGGATTTCCTATAACCAAAGCTAATCCTCCTAAATTTTCATATGTTAGATAAAAATCCCCATACTTTAATGCCTGAAAATATAACTCTTTTGACGTCTGATAATCACCCAGATTAGAATATATTGCTCCAAGGGTATTTATATTTGTATAAAAAGGGAAATGACTTATAGACTTCTCCGCATAAATTTTCGCTTCTTTAAATTTTCCTTGTTTTGCAAGCTCAATGCTTATAATATTTTCTAAATAGTAATTATTTGAAGATACATTGCTATCATGTGATGTAAGATTATATTCGCTGCGCCAATCAAAACTCCTTAAAAAGGTACGGATCGATAGGAGTCCCATGATTAATACCATTGCAAGTATGGGCAACCATTTAGGCTTAAACTTTGCTTGGAATAATTCCAAGACAATCCCTATCATTCCAAGAAGACCAACCATCGGGAAATAAAACCATCTATCAGCAACTGTTGCATCCAACGGATACAACTGTAAGTGCAAAGCTAGCCCAAGCAGGAACCAAAAAAAGAAAAAAAGGTATACATTGAGTTGTTTATGCGGATGCTTTTTATAGATTATTGCCGCAATAGCTGAGGCTGCAATAAGAAATAAAAGATCAATTATAAACGGCATAATAAAAGTTGAAAAACTCACGTGTGTATAAATCCATTGATACGATGAAGAAAGATTTAGGGGAAAAATAAATTGGCGTAAATAAAAAAGAAAAATGGCGGGTGTATTAATAAGTCTTCCCGATAAAATTAGTCTATCTATGGGAGCGCTGGCAGCTTTTGTAAGCATACCTATCGCGTTCATTCTTAAGAGAAAATAGCCAATAGATAAAATGACGGAACCAATCAATAACGGAATAAATAACCTCCTTTTAAACACAAAAGCGTAGACATTTGCAATTATTATAAATAATATGCCTGTTTCTTTTGATAATATCGACAAAAACAACAGTAAGATTACAAATAGAAAATGCTTTTTTGATTTTGTAATTGTTAATAAATAAAATGCTAAAATGCCAAATAAAAAAAAGAGAGTATCCTGCGTTGCCGCAATATAGTATACGGACTCACTATTTACGGGATGTATCAGAAAAATTAGACTCAAAAAAAACGCTACTGATTTTCTAAAAAATCCTTTTAAAATTAAAAATACGATACAAGCACTAGCTATATGAAGAAGTAATTGGAAAAAATGAAATGCAAAATAATTAGCCCCAAAAAATGTATAAATAACTGAAAAAAATGTACTTAATAAAGGCTTGTAATATACGCCCGTAAGATTTGCCCCGCCGTTATAAAAAGTGCTCCCTGTAAAAAATGTAAAGAAATTACTTAATGAATGTACATAAATATTGTCAATTATTTGTTGCGTATCATCTAATACAAAATTGTTAAAAAGGCCATTAAAAAATACAATAAGGCCGATGAAAACGATAAAGATAATGGCTTTTTTAGTTGTTAGCGGAACAAATAAGCGTTTAAAAGAAAACTTTTCTTCCTTCGGCATGCTCTAATAGTAGCGGTGGCAGTTTAATAATTCAACTGGAATTAGAGCCTTAGGATTAGGAAGGCGACGGTTAATCCGGCCAGAACTATTGCAACAACAATAGTGACATTAAAAATTATTCCTATATAAATAATTCTTCTGGCAGCCGGATTTCGTCCTAGCGCCTCTACTCCCTTTGCAGCAGTTCTCCCGAAGCTCATAAAACCTAGAATAAACGAACCTATAACTACAGCCGCAGCTACAATATATTTAAAAATTGCGGTCGGGCCCTCCTTGGTTGGCAATAGCGCAATCTTAAAAATATCGGTTAAGGAACCGGGGAAAGTCGGCTTAGAATTAAAGTAATGCAAATCTAAATCAACTGCAATCGTATCAATTTTCTTAGGGTCAGGATCGGTATAATCTTCCAAAGCCGTACCTAACACATAGCCCGATTTGATAGCCTTCACTCCAACGCCCGGAACAACCGACGTCGCGATTAAGTCGCCTTTTTTAATTATTCCTTCTTTAGAAGATACCAGCAGATAAACTTGACCGCTGGAAATCACCGGAATGCCTGAAGTTTTATTTTGATCATTGCTTAGAAGTATGGCCGCATCTCTGGAAACTACACCCACAACCTGAGAGTCATAAGATACGTCGGAAAGCACTAAGCCTTTGTCCGAAGAGGAGACAATACTGCCATCCTTAACATCTTTTTCATTAACTAACACCATTTTGGCAACACCCAGCGTTACCTCGCCCGACGATGAGGGAGAATCTCCGGTAGCCTGAGCGAAAACAATATTTGTCAACGTAGAAAATACTATTAAGAGGGCTACAAAATAAATATATAATTTTTTATGAAAAAACATATCTAAAGCAGGATTTTTTATATCATAGCAGATTTTTAGAAACGTAATTATTTGTAGTCTCGTCCGGGGGTAAGAATATCAGTCAAAGTCTTCAAAGGCATTGTTGCCACACAAGTAACCGTATCCGCACCCCCATAATAAAGGTAGATTATTTTGTCTATAACTACTGCCCCACAAGGAAATACAACGTTAGGAACCTGCCCGTGCATCTCATAAGGTTTTTCCGGTTCCAAAAGAGGATCATCGGTTCTGGCAAGAACATTCCGAGGATCATCATAATCCAAAAGCATTGCTCCGACTTTATAAACAAACCCAGGATCTGAAACAGCATGGTACAACAATATCCAACCCATTTCCGTTTCAATCGGCGGAGCGGCAATACCTACCTTAACATTGTCCCACTTATCTTTTCTGGCTTGGGCTATAATTCCCCCTGTCAGATATTTTTTTTCAGGAAAATCCAGATCTCTTAAAAAATCAAGCCAAATAACGTCTCCCAAACGATGAAAAGCTATATATCCTTCACCCTTCACTCTTTTGACAATGCAGGCATCTTTATCATCTACTCCCGGAGGTGAAATAAGCTTTGGCTTGTCCCAAACCCAATTTTTTTTAAGGAAATCTGACAAAGCAATTGAGGTTAAAGCGGTCCGCGGGGGGTTAGTTCCATCATAAGCAGTATATGTCACATACAGACGGTCTCCTATTTTTGTAATGCGAGGATCTTCACAGCCAGAATTACCCCTATCCTTTGTTTTTTGTTCAAATTTTTCCCTCGGTGTATAAATCGGATAATCCAAGTTTTCATCGATATGAAAACCATCGTGACTTGCGGCGTAACCTAAAACGGACGTACCGTCTTCCCCCTGCGCCCGATAAACTATGTGAACTTTCCCCTCTTCATAAATAGCAGCCGGATTAAATGTGCCGTTTTTTTGCCAGTTCAAATCCACGATAGGAGAAATGATTGGATTTCCTTCAAAACGGGCAAATCTTCCAAAATCTGAAGATACGACTGTTGGAATATTTCCAATTGGCTTTAATTGATCTAAAAGCGAATCAAAATGACAGCTGGCAACAGCTACGTAAGTGTCTGCCGCCCCATAATATACAAAAATCTTCCCGTCTTTAACTATGGCTCCTGATGGAAAGACTACATTCGGAACATTGCCGGAGAGCTCATACTTTTCCTCAGGCGTAAGTATCGGAAGATTTGTTCTGCCCAATACTTTACGTGGATTTTTAAGATCAAGAAGGGCTGCTTCAATGCCAAATTTTTTGTCTCCGGACATATAATTTTTGATGTAAGCATAAATTATGACCCAACCAAAATCGGTCTTAATCGGAGGAGCTCCCAGCTCAACTTGATCACTGAGGCTTCGAAGCAAATGGATTACGTGAGAATTTGCATCATTGTACCATTCTTCCCAGTAATGGGGTGACCAAATATCCTCTTCACTGTCAAACAAAGCCAGCGCAATTTTGGCCGGAGGCAAATCGGTATTGATAGTCAAAAGAGCAGCCATTTTGCCGTCAATTTTATAGGGAAGAAGTGCCATGGCTTTGGAATTAAATGTCGTTACAGTATGTTTTTGAAAACTTTTAAAATCTGAAGTTACGGCTACTGCGAGTTTAATTCCGTAGGCCGCAAAAGGATATACCGAAAGAGCAGTATAAAAAATATAAAATTTCCCATCCAAGTAGGTAATTCTGGGATCCTCACAGCCATATTTTTCCCAATCCTCAACGGGAGCAATTAGCAACCGATGATCTTTAAAATGTATTCCGTCATCACTTTTGGCATATCCGATTGATGAAACTTGTGACTTTATGCCATTTTGTTCTTTTACGGACGACAGAGCACGATAGACCATATGATATACCCCATCCACTAAAACCGTGCATCCATTAAAAGCTCCGTCCTGCTCCCACTCGTGCTCAGGGTTTGGTGCGAGGATTGGATTCTCAGGAACGCGTATCAATGTAGCCATCTTATTTAACCTTAAAGTTTTTTATCTTTCTAAGTTTTGGCTCTTGATTTTGTTTCATTTCATCCAAAAATGTATTCAAGTCGCAGGATGCGGCACAAACAACCGTATCTGCCCCGCCATAATAAATATTCAATTTACCGTTCATAATAACCGCCCCGCAGGGGTAGACGACTCCGGATTTAAATCCTTCATTCTCATACAATTCGTCCGGTTCAATTATTGGAATATGAGTCCGATATAAAACCTTTGTGGGATCGTCTATATCCAATATCATTGCTCCAATTTTATAACGGCTTGGATCCTGATGGCCAACTGATTGATAAATTAATAACCAGCCGTCTTTTGTTTCCATTGGCGGAGCGCCTGCACCGATTTTCTTACTGTCCCAAAAGTTTTTACGCGGAGGAATAAAATATTGTCCCTGTAAATAATCTTTAAATTCCAAATCACCAAGAAAGTCAACCAAAATATTCGGGTAAACACGATGCAAAACGACATATTTACCATTTATCTTTCTTGGAAAAATAACTGCGCTCTTGTTTACCATACCGGGTGGCGAAATAAGCTTTGGCCTGGACCACCTGTCCCACTTTTTATCCAGAAAATATTCAACCTCAATTGAGGACATGGCAACTCTCGGAGGATTTGCTCCATCAAAAGCAACATAGGTAAGGTAGATTTTATTTTCTACCCGGGTAATTCTTGGATCCTCAATTCCGCCATAGCCTCCCCCTGAGGCAAAATGCTGAGCGAATGAGTTGAAAACATTTCCCCCTGGTGTTTCAAACGGTTCGCGCGGAATATAAATAGGTTCATCCAGGCGCTCATCAACATTAAGTCCATCACTGCTGGCAGCGTAACCTAAAACCGATAAATCTTTATCCCCAAGCGCCCTATAAACAAAATGAACTTTTCCACCTTCATATATCGCAGCACTATTGAATGTTGCTCTTGATTCCCAAGAATGACCAGGAATAGGAGCAATAATTGGATTCTTATGATGCTTATTAACTATTCCCGAATATATTTCTTTTTTGAGGCGTGTTTGCTTTTTAGGTACCTGGCAAGAAACCGAAAAAATATTTGCCTTATTAACAAGCCAATATAAGATAAGTTCATTATTAATAATCGCCGAGCCAATAGGCTGTATTTCCTCACTGTCAAAAGCTGACGATGTCTCCCAAACAGGCTCTTTCGATCTCCAAATTTGCTTTATAGGATCCTCTTTGTCAAATAATACAGCCCCCACAGAATAATGGACTAAATTCTTAATTTGTTTTTTGGCATAATAGATTAATAATATATGTTCTCCTGCCGCATAGGCATTGCCTACTTCAAGATTGTTATTATCAAAATAATTCTTACGCGGTTCCAGAACAGTCTCTCTATCAATCCGCCAAGTAATTAAATCTTGCGAATAGGCAATTTTTACATCTTTATTGCCAAAATACATTACCGACAGATTTTTATACTTATAATCGGGAATTATTGTCCCTATTTCTTTAATATTTTTAATTTTCGCTATTTTATTCCAAGTTATCAGATCATTTGAGGAAGCGAGCGAAAGCGAGGATTGTTTTTTTAAATTATATTCATAAGTCAATAAGTGGCCGTCATCAAACCTGGAAATTCGAAGATTTTTCCAGACATAATCTTTCTCTTCCCGACTTTTGCTATCCACCACAATGCAACGAGTTTCCTTGTCATTGAATTCGAAACCGTTGCTGCTAGTTACTAGTTTGAGGAAGTCGCGACCATCTTCAGAATAGCTATAGTAGAGAACAACTCTCTCGTCTTTTTGGGCAGTCCCGATAAATTTGATCATTTTTACACATGAATCCGCTAGGACAATAATCCTCCTTATTCTAGTCAATAACATTTCCTATTTGTTGTCAAGAGAAATTTCTATTACTTAGTGGTACTTTGTCCATCTTTTAAGCTTGGGAAGGTTTTCATTCGCCATTTTTCTTGCTTCTTCTTCCGTCATTCCCATTTGATCGTGCATGGGAACCAATTTCTCAATCATCTGCTCAAGCGTTATGTCTGACGTAAATTTTCCGCTTTGAAGGCAATATGTGCAATACTCTTCATTTCTACTGCCGTTGATATTTGTACCAAAATCTTTGGACTTCATCATCGGCATGCCGCAACTTTGACAAATTTGCATAGTAGTTTTACTTAATTATTTTTACCAACAACCAAGAGTTAATAGTTAAAATTATAAAACTCGAAATAAACCAACTTATTAAGAGTCCTCCGGGAACATTGAACGTTAAATAAACAGGTAAGGTAAAAAATACAAAAGAAGTCCCAATCATCAGATCTGCAAAATAAAAAATTCTCTTTTTATTTTCTCTTGGCAAATGATCTTTAAGATAATAATAAATTAAAGCTAAAGAAATACCCGTTGCAAAAGTAAAAACTAAAGATATGATCATAAAACTAACTGGTGGAGGCCCGGCTTTTGGCATCATGATTCTGCTCCAGACACCAAAAAATTCCGGCATTTTATAGTAATCCATGGTTAATATAGCCTCAATTTGTCTTATGACAAACGAGATTACCGAAAAAAGTAACGACACAAAAAATACTTTTTTCCACGAAATCTCTTTTATCCAAAATGTCATAATATTTACCCCTTTTATAGTAGATCATATTGTTTAAATATGCAAAAAATAGTATAATGACCACATATGGCAGCAACAAGACGAGGTGGAGTGGGGAAAATGGCAAGATCCCATTCATACAAAACAAAAAAGAGGCTTGAAATAAAGAAAAAAATGTTGGCCGAAAGAGCCGCCAAAAAACATAAATAAGTTGTCCCCATGAATCAAAAAACGGTGTTTTTTTTCCTAGTAATCGTGCTTGTCGGCATTATTTTTACCGTATATCAGGTTCTTTATTTGAAAAAAGCCCACAGTACTTTTGAAAATTATTATGCCTTCAGGGGATGCTCCCAATTAATCAAAAAAACTAACGATTATGGTATCTGTAAAACTACCTCGGAACAAATAATAAAAATTGTTAAATTTGATAACAGGTGGTTTTTAGATGGAGATCTTCCCTGCGGTTTTCTATGCTTTTAAGGTTAGTAATTAGTTACGATTTTTATCGTTGACGCTCCGACCTTTGTTGACCAATAATCACCATGCATAGCGATAAACCTATCTTTTTTATGTGCCAAACCATTCTTGTATAGGTAATTTGTTGCCTTCTCCAGATCCTCTTTGACGATCTCTTTATTGCTCTTCAAAGAACTCTTGATTATGGACACTGCTCCGAAAGAAACAGTCAAGCCCTTAGCTACTTTCGTGTCGGGACAAAATGCAAAAATCGGAACATGAGGTCTATAGCGAGCCAATAATCTGACTGTTCTTCCCGTTTCGGTAAAAACAATAAAACCTTTTATATCATCGTTCTTGCTTTCAAGAACCTTATGTAAATTAAAAGCCGAGTCGCAAATCATTTCCGAATCATCATTTAAACTAAAATTGTAGAGCTCTCTTATGTCTTTAATTCTATTCTTTTTCTCTGTGTACTCGGCAATTTTCGCCATTGTTTTTACCGCTTCCAAGGGATACTTACCTGACGCAGTCTCGCCGGAAAGCATTGTAGCATCGGTAAAATCATAAATTGCATTAGCCACATCTGAAGTTTCAGCTCTGGTTGGGATATGTTTGTACGTCATTGATTCAAGCATTTGAGTTGCCGTTATTACCGGAATTCCGGACTCCATGCATTTTCTGATAATAAGTTTTTGATAATACGGAACTTCTTCCATGGGCATTTCAACCCCCATATCTCCTCTGGCAATCATTAAGACATCTGTTTCTTTAATAATTTCATCGATATTTTCTATAGCCCTTCTTGTTTCTATTTTTGCAACTATTTTTGCATTCAGACCAATTTTCTTCATTTCTTTCTTTAATTCTTTTAAATCATCCCCATTCCTTACGAAAGAAAGCGCAATAAAATTAATGCCGGCTTCTTTGGCCAGCCTTAAACCATTTATATCTCTTTCGTTTAGTACGGGGAAATTATAATCTAAGCCCAAGATGTTGACTGTTTTTTTACTCATTAAAACTCCTTCTGATTCAGAAACTGCATAAACTTTTTGATTTTGCCTTTCAATTTTAAACGAGAAAAGCCCATCGTCGACTAAAATTTTTTGTCCATGAATTAAATGATCTATCACTTCGGGTTCCGTCAGGGAAAATCCCTTATCATTTGTTTTAAAAATAGTTTCCGAGAGTAGAATTTTTTCTCCAATTTTGAGACTTAGCTTGTCAAACGGCATAGTCATTCTTATTTCGGGACCTTGCAGATCAAGAAGCAAACCAAGGGGTGAATTTAATCTTTCAGCAATTTTTTTGACTCTCTCTATTCTTTCCTTATGCCATTCACTAGTGCTATGTTTGTAGTTAAATCTGATAACATTAACACCTGCTTTTATAAAAGATTCAATAATTTCTTCGCTGTCCGATGCTGGACCTATTGTTGCAATTATCTTTGTTAATTTTGCCATAAAGACGGATTACTTAGTCTCCCAGATAATCACGAAGCTTATTTCCCCGACTTGGATGACGGAGTTTTCTTAAAGCTTTGGCTTCAATTTGGCGAATTCGCTCACGGGTAACGGCAAACATCCTCCCAACCTCTTCAAGAGTCTTAGGTTTACCGTCTTTAAGACCAAAGCGTTCTTCCAAAACTCTTCTTTCGCGGTCCGATAAGGTCAAAAGCACCCCTTCGACCTGCTCTTTCAAAAGCTCACGGGAAGCTGAGTCAAAAAGGGTTGGAGCTGCCGAATCATGAATAAAATCTCCAAGTCTTGAATCATCTTCGTCTCCCACGGGTGTTTCCAACGAAGCCGGCTCCTGGGAAATTTTAATTATTTCAAGTGCTTTGTCAGGCTCAATTCCTAACACTTTTGCCACCTCTTCGGGTGTTGGTTCACGACCCAATTCCTGCATTAATTTTCTTGAAGTTCTCAGGAATCTATTGATATTCTCGACCATGTGGACAGGAATTCTGATTGTTCTGGCTTGATCGGCAATAGCGCGAGTTATTGATTGTCTAATCCACCAGGTAGCATAAGTCGAGAATTTATAACCCCTTCTCCAGTCATATTTTTCAACAGCTCTGATTAATCCCTGATTTCCTTCTTGAATCAAATCCAAAAGCGTTAGTCCACGGCCAACGTATTTCTTGGCAATTGAAACCACCAGTCGTAAATTAGAAGTGGTTAAAACTTTCTTAGCCGCCTTATCTCCCTTTTCTACTTTCTTAGCCAGTGAAATTTCCTGATCAAATTTAAGAAGAGGAATTCTTCCGATTTCTTTAAGGTACATTCTGACCGGATCGGAAACTGTACCTTCGGTTAGAACGGTCAATGCTTCCAGCTCCTTTTCTAAAGCCTCCATTGGCTTATTGTCTCCATCTTGATCTTTTACTACGGATTCAAAAACGTCAATGTTGGACTCCAAGAGGCGGTCATACAGGTGATCAAGCTCAACTAAATGTTCTTCCGGTTTGGGAAAGATAGCCAAAATCTCATCCTGAGTTATGTAGCCTCTTTTTTTGGCTGATATAACAATGTCTGAAAGTATGTCCGGTGACTTATCTTTTTTCTTCATGTCTGAAAGTATATTTTACCACACTTTAGGCTTTTCCCAAAAGAGCAATTGTTGAGGACAGTTCTTTTCCTAAATTCTCTACTTTTTTGAGGTCTTCATCTTTTTCTCCCTTTTTAATATTTTCAGAAATTTCCTTTATCTTATTTTTCAGAAAAAGAGCTCTTAATTCTGCCGATACTTTCTTGACCTCGTCTTCGTGCCTGATATCGCTATCAAACGACGGCATCGGCAACAGATATGAGGCATCAAAAGACTTCGTCAGCTCTTTGGGAAGAAGACTTAAAAATTCTGAAGTGTTAAACTTATTATTTTTCTTGAAATAATCAGAAAGATAACCAATTATTTTTTGGTAAGATTCAGTCTCAAATTTATAATCTTTTAAAATTAAAAGGCATTTTTCTAAAATTGGCTTTGGGTTGTCATATTGAACAACAAGAGACATTAAATAGTCCTCAAGAACTTCGACTCTTGACCTTTTATCCTTCTTGTCAACAAAAACTTCTTCCTTCACGATTTCTTTTTTTTCAATTTTTTCCGCTTCTCTCAATAATGCTTCAAGAGAAACATTAATTTCGCTGCTTAATTTTTTCAAATAATGCTCTTTTACTATCTCATTTGAAATTCCTGTCAAAATCGGCAATAATTCATCGCTTATTTTTCTTTTTCCTTCAATTGTGCCTTTCTCAAAGGAGGAAAATGTTCTTGAAAAAATATAGTCATAAATTGAAACGCTGTTTTCGACAGACTTTTTGAAAGCTATCGGGTCTTTTTTGATTGCCTCGTCGGCATCTTTGGCGTCATCGAAAATACAGGTTGTAATATTAATTCCTTTTTTCTCAAGAGACGGTAAACTTCTTTTGGCGGCCGAATATCCGGCCTCATCTTTGTCAAAACAAAGACAGATATTATTAGTAAAGCGGGACAAAAGAGCAACCTGATCCTCGGTTAGAGCAGTTCCCTTTACTGCCACAGCATTTTTGACACCAATACTAAAACAGGCAATAACGTCTAACTCTCCCTCAACAATAATTGCTTTATCCAATTTTTTAACGTCTTCCTTGGCCGTATTTAAGCCAAAAAACATGCTGCCTTTGTGATAAGCCAACGTTTCTCTGGTATTTATATATTTGCCTCCATTGTATGGCTCCTCTATCGCCCGGCCGGAAAATCCAGACACATTTCCCCTGTGATCAAAAAGCGGAAACATCACTCTATTCCTGAAAAAATCCATTATCCTTGAACCGGCATAATATGCCAAACCGGCTTCGACTAAGTCTTCTTTTTTATTTTTTTTCTTATTTATTAAATAGTTAGACAGAGAGACGCCGTCTTTCGGAGAAAAACCGATCATAAAAGTCTCAATCAGTCTGGGGTCTAATTTCCGGGTTTCAATTAAATAAGCTAAGGCTTTTTTGCCGACCTCGTGCTTGGTTAAAACATAATGATAAAATTCTAAAGCCGCTTTATTTAATTTATAAATTATTTCTTTTTTGGAGGACATGCCGGCTTGAAAATTTGATTCCTTGAGCTGAATTCCCGTTCTTTTTGCCAGAATACGCAGAGCCTCTACGAATTCTAAATTCTCATATTCCATCAAAAATTCATAGACATCTCCGCCTTTATTGCAACCGCCAAAACAATGCCAAATTTGCCGCTCCGGCGAGACCACAAATGAAGGGGTTTTTTCGTTATGAAAAGGACAGACCGCTTTGAAATTTCTACCCATTTTTTTCAGCGGAATGTATTCGGAAATAAAAGAAACCAAATCTACTCTTTCCCTAATTTGCGCTACCTCATCCATAAATCTTCTTTCAGCCAGCTCTATTCTATCATCTTGGGGATTGCTTTTCCTATTTTTGTCCCTTACAATATGTTTTGTTCTATTTATGGCTCTGAACGCAGTATTGGGGGCGCAGTGGGGAGATGAAGGAAAAGGCAAAATCGTTGATTATCTCGCCGCTAAATCAGACTACGTAATCCGCTTCAACGGAGGAAACAACGCAGGCCATACAATTATAAATAAATCAGGCAAATTCGCTCTTCATCTTATCCCTTCCGGAATTTTTAATCCCAAAACCAAAGCCATTATCGCCAGTGGCGTCATAGTCGATCTGGAGGTACTGGTAAAAGAAATTGAATTGCTGGAAAAATCAGGAATAAAACTTAAAAACAAATTATTTATTTCTCCCCGCTGTCATTTAATAATGCCCTACCACAAGATCTTAGATTCTCTATATGAAACTGCAAAAGGCAAAAATAAAACCGGCACCACCGGCAGAGGTATTGGCCCAACATATTCAGACAAGGTCAGCTACAACGGAATTAGAATTATTGATTTAATGAATTCCAAGAGTTTTTCAGAGAAATTAACAGTTCAACTTCTAATAAAGAACAAAATTCTTAAAGCCCTAGGAGCAAAAGAATTAAGGCAAAAAGAGATTGAGAAAATGTTTTTTACTTTTAGGGAAAAAGTAAAACCCTTGGTCTTCGAGTCTTTTTCTTTAATTAAAGAGGCTCTTAAACAAAACAAAAACATTCTTTTTGAAGGGGCTCAGGGAATAATGCTGGATAACGACTGGGGAACCTACCCATTTGTGACAGGGTCAACGGTCATGACGGGAGGAATAAATGCCGGAGCAGGAATACCGATAAATAAAATAGAAAATGTTACGGGAATTTCTAAGGCTTATTTAACCAGAGTCGGAGGAGGACCTTTTCCGACAGAATTATTAGATAAAACGGGAGAGAAGCTAAGGACAATCGGAGGAGAATTTGGAGCCACCACGGGAAGACCAAGACGCTGCGGCTGGCTAGACATCGAGCTATTGAAATTTGCCTGTTTTGTCAGCGGATTTACCCAACTGGCAATCACAAAATTAGATATTTTAGATAATTTCCCTGAAATAAAAATTTGCACCCATTATTCTTTGAACGGAAAGAAAGTTAATTATTATGACGGCGACGCTGATTTCCTTTCAAAAATAAAACCTGTTTATAAAACTTTTAAGGGCTGGACAAAATCTACCAAAGGAATTACGAGATATACCGACTTGCCAAAAGAGGCAAAATTATATTTAAAAGAAATTGAAAGACTAACCGAAACTCCGATAAAATATATCTCAACCGGACCCAAGAGAGATGAAATCATAAAAATTTAGTATTATAATACGGCTATGACAGAAGCGCCAAAGTTTAACAACGAAAGACCTGTGATTAAAAATGTCCTAGCAGATAGATATTCAAGTAGAGAAACGCTAGAAATTTTCTCAGAGGAAAATAAGGTTCTTTCAGAAAGAGAATTTTGGATTGAGATAATGCAGGCACAACATGATTTAGGATTAAATATTCCACAAAAAAATATTGATGATTACGGAAAGATTAAAAACCAAATAGACCTCGTCTCAATAAGAAAAAGAGAGCTGAAACTAAGACATGATGAGAAAGCAAGAATAGAAGAATTTAATGCTTTGGCAGGACACGAAAATGCTCATGAAGGACTTACTTCAAGAGATGTATCTGATAATTTGGAACAAGCACAAATCAAGAGAGGATTAAACGTAATCAAAGATCGTACAGTTGCTACACTGGCGCGTTTTGCAACATCAGCTACCGAAACTTATGGCAAACTAGTTTATACGGGAAGAACCCATATGGTTCCCGCGCAACCCGATTTAATCGGAAGATTATTCTCTAATGCTGGAGAAGAATTGTTGTTGGCGTATAACAGACTGGGAAACTTGATTGAAAATTATCCGTTAAGAGGAATAAAAGGAGCGATGGGAACTCAAACAGATCAATTACAGCTATTTGGTCAAGACCAAAAGAAGGTTGATGAACTTGAGAGCAGAGTGGCAAAATTTTTAGGATTTAAAAACATATTGGGAAGTATCGGACAAATTTATCCCAGATCTTTAGATTTTGAAGTAGTGTCGACGCTATACCAATTAGTATGCGGTCCCGCGAGTCTCGCAGAGACTTTAAGAATAATGGCGAGCAAAGAAGAATTTACAGAAGGATTTAAACCTGGACAAGTTGGATCATCGGCAATGCCTCATAAGATGAATAGCAGAACCTTAGAAAGAGCTTGCGCGCAAAGAGATATACTCGATGGATATCTCACAATGGCAAAAAATGTTGCTGGAAAGCAAAAATATGGAGGAGACGTTAGTGACTCTGCGACAAGAAGAGTGTTTATTCCCGATTCTTTCTTCGTAACAGATGGGTTTTTTCAAAGCATGTTAACTGTTTTAGATGAAGCTGGATTTTACCCGGCGGTCATTGAAAAAGAACTAAACACATATCTTCCATTCCTAACTTCAACCAGGCTGCTAATGGCAGCTGTCGATGAGGGGGTTGGCAGAGAAAAAGCGCATGAAGCAATAAAAAGGCACGCAGTAAATGTTGCATTAGAAATGAGGGAAAAAGGTGAGGTTAGAAAAGGAATCCTTGATAGGTTGGCAGAAGACCCTTCCATTGGATTAAAAAAAGAAATATTTGAAGAGGCCTTATCTTCTCCAATTGAATTTGTAGGTAGTGCGCCAAAACAGGTGGCAGATTTCGTAAAAAAAGTTAATGAAATTACTGATAAATATCCCAAAGTTGCAAAATATGTTCCCGAAGAAATACTCTAAAAATTACTCCCACTCCATTGTTGCTGGGGGCTTGGTGGTTATATCGTAAACAACTCTTGAAACTCCTTTAACTTCATTTACAATTCTTGAAGAAATTCTTTGCAAAATATCATAAGGAATTTTTGCCCAATTTGAAGTCATAATGTCTTTTGATTCAACAATGCGTATGGCGACGACTTCCCCAAACTGCCTGCCGTCGCCTTTTACAGCTGTTGAGAATGCACCGGTCATAATTGGAAATGAAAGAAAAACTTGATTATAAAGTCCTGCGCTTTGCAATTCGGACAACACTATTCTGTCTGCCTTTTTTTCCATTTTCAGCCTCTCGCTTGTAACCTCACCTCTAATTCTAACTGCATAACCGGGCCCGGGAAATGGCTGCTTATTAACAAATTCTTCCGGTAATCCCAATTCTTTTCCAATTTTACGAACCTCATCTTTGTAAAATTCTCTGACCGGTTCCAGAAGTTTTAATTTCATTTTCTTGGGTAATCCGCCGACGTTATGATGACTTTTTATTTTTGCCGAATTCTTTGTTCCTTGGCTTTCTATAACATCCGAATAAATTGTCCCTTGCAGCAGATACTTTACAAGGATTTTTTTGGCTTTCAATTTATTCATTTCCTTTTCAAAGATTTCAATATAAAAATTACCGATTATTTTTCTTTTTTTCTCACTATCCGTAATTTTTTTAAGTCTCTTCAACATCTCCCCTGCTACATTAACTACTATAGGTTCAGTGCCAATTTCTTTAAATATTTTTTTCACGTGAGCCGTAGTTCCCTCTCTCATCAACCCATTGTCAACATATATCGGAATAAACCTCCTACCTATCGCTTTGGCCGTTAAGGCCGCCGCGACAGTCGAATCTACACCTCCGGAAACTGCTCCGATAACGTAATCTTTTTCTCCGATAATTTCTTTTATTCCTCTCTCAATTTCCAAAATATTAAAATCTTTTTTTAAAACTTGAATTTCGCAAATCTCAACAAAATTTTCAAGAATCTGATTGCCATATTCCGTATGCTCAACTTCCGGGTGGAATTGCAAACCGTAAATATTTCGAGCTAAATCTCCCACCATAGCAAAGGGCACATTTTCGGTTTGACCAAATATTTCAAATCCTTGCGGAAGTTTGACCACCTCATCCCCATGACTCATCCAAACCACAAAAGATTTTGGCAAGCCTTTTGTAATTTTTAATTTATAATTTGTAATTTTTAATTTGGTTGGACCATATTCTTTTTTACCGGAAATAACTTTACCTCCCAACAAGTGTGCCGTCAATTGCAAGCCGTAACAAATTCCTAAAACAGGAATTCCTAGACTGAAAACATTTATGTCAATTGTCTGGGCATTTTTCCCGTAGACCGAGGAAGGACCGCCGGAAAGAACAATACCTCTGGCTTTGAATTTTTTGATTTTTGATAAGGCGTTTTCAGGATGAACTATCTCTACTCCAACGCCCAATTCTTTGAGTCTTCTGGCGATAAGATGAGTGGTTTGAGATCCAAAATCAACAACTATAATCATGCGTAATTTTTACCTGGATTTGTCACAAAAATGTCATGTGGATGGCTTTCAGTTAATGAAGCTTGGGTAATTTGGATAAATTTAGCCTTACAAAGTTGTTCAATATTTCTGGCTCCTACATAATACATGCCTGACTTAATTCCGCCTACCATCTGGTCAACAAAATCGGAAACTTTTCCTTTAACCATAACTAATCCTTCCACTCCTTCCGCCACCAAGACCCGGTCTTTATAGTTTTTTCCATGAAATTCATCTTCAGATTTAATTTTGGCGCCTTTTTTCATTGCTCCCTCCGAACCCATCCCCCTATATTCCTTAAATTGATAAAACTTCTTCATATTGGACATTCTCTGGAATCTGGAAGGAAGTTCGCTCTGTTTTAAAGTTATAATTTTTCCGGGAGCTTCAAGACTGGCGGCAAAAAGTCCACCCATCATGACTGTTGATGCGCCGGCAGCCAAAGCCTTAACAATATCACCTGAATATTTTATTCCGCCATCGGCAATTACCGGCACCTTAAATTTCTTAGCAGCCCTGACTACTTCTCTTATTGCTGTTATTTGAGGGACACCCATTCCCGATACAATTCTGGTCGTACAGATGGCTCCGGGGCCCATCCCGACACGCAAACCATCAGTTCCCGCGGCGACCAAAGCTTTGGCCCCGTCATAGGTCGCAATGTTACCGGCAATGACGTCAATATTTTTATAATTTTTTTTGATGAATTTTATCGCTTCAATTACGCCTTTTGAATATCCATGAGCGCTGTCTACTACAACAACATCTACCCCAACCCTTGCTAGGGCTTTTATTCTGTCTTCAAATCCGCTGGACGCTCCAATCGCCGCTCCAACTAATAACTTTTTACTTTTAACTTTCTTAACTTCGCTTGTCTGATCCTCAATTGATAGATTTCTGTGAATTATTCCGATTCCGCCTAATTTTGCCAGCCCAATTGCCAGTCGACTTTCGGTAACTGTATCCATCGGGGCTGAAACAAGCGGTATCGAAAGTTTTATTCTTTTGGAGACGAATGTTGACAGATCGATGTCTCTACGAGAGAAGTCACTGTATCCCGGGAGCAGAAGGACGTCATCAAAGGTTATCCCAAATTCGAAAGAAGAATTTTGCGTATCCATAATTAACTTTACACCGTTTGGGCTTCCCTGTCAAGCCAAGATCTGTTGAAAAAGAAATGCTTTAGATGTAAAATACCGCAAGTATGGTAATAGAAAATTTGCAGCTAGGCAAAATCGAAAAAGATCCCAGTCAAGAATGGGGATTTCGAGAATTTCAAAAACGGGTTGACAATATCTACAAAGATCACGATATAAAATGTGATTATGGACCGGATACCATGCTTGCAAAACTTATTGGCAATGTTGTTACTTTAACCCATGCTTTACGGAAGACCCCAAATGAATCAGATACAATAAGTCGATCTCTCACAAACGTTTTTGTATGGACATCTACAATAGCAAATCTCGCAGATATCGATATTCAGGAAATAATGAAGGAAAAATTTGGAGAAGGATGTCCCCACTGTAAGCAAATGCCCTGCCTCCTGGCTGAAGGAAAGAAATGTGAAGAACCCGCTGAACCAATTTTAAAAATAAATCAGACAACAATCCCTATGTCATTAGATAATTGGCAGGATCATTTGAAAAGAATGTATTCCAATAATTATAAAGGTGACTTAATACAATCTATGCGTTTTTGCTCAGCTAAGGTATCCGAAGAGGCCGAAGAGTTAATTGGCAGTGCTTATGCAGATATTGACAAGGAGTTAAAAGGAGTATCTTTTGATTCTGTTTTGGCTTCTTCATTTAAGTCAGAAATGGCGGATTTAATTGCCTGGTCAATGGCTGTAGCAAATTGCCTTGATGCAAAAAATGGTAAATACTCTATAGAAATTTCTTTAAAAGAAAAATATAAAGATGGTTGTCCTTATTGCAAAAGTCCGAAATGCATCTGTAAAAAAGAAAAAACTTTTATCGAAGATTTAAAGAAGTAACTCTTAAGGCTTAGCGGAAGTGGCAGATTTTTTGGGACCGAGAAGTTTTACAAAATCATCCGCATCAATTGTTTCTTTTTTCAGAAGTTCATTGGCCAAAATATCCAGCTCTTTTTTAGATTCCATCAGCATGGCCATAGCAGTTTTGTATCCTGCATCTGTAATTTTCTTAATTTGCTCGTCAATCTTGTCCGCCATTTCGGGAGAAATTGTTTTCTGATCAAAATAAGTCTTTTGTTCCGTACTCAAATTTATAGGACCCAAATCGCTCATTCCATATTCAACAACCATCATTCTGGCAACTTCGGTGGCTTTGGCAATATCGTCAGATGCTCCGGTTGTCATTTCTTTAAAAGAAATACTCTCCGCGGCTCTTCCCCCAAGCATTACTGCAACTTGCTCAATCAATCTAGTCTTCGTTTCGTGCATTCTTTCTGTCGGCTCCATCATGGTATGACCCAAGCTCATTCCGCGGCCGACAATCGAAATTCTGTGGATCGGATCCATATGCGGCATTTCCCAAGAAACGAGAGCATGTCCCGCCTCATGGTAAGCAGTCATTTTTCTATCCTCTTCTGATTGTAATCTTTTCTTTTCGGGACCCAATTTAACTTTGGTGGCCGCTTCTTCAAGGTCCTTAGCGTCAATAGCTTTTTTACCAAGTCTAGCTGCTAAAATTGCCGCTTCGTTAAGCATGTTTTCAAGATCTGCTCCCGAAAAGCCAACTGTTCTCTTGGCAACTTTTTTCCAATCAACTCCCGGCGCAAATGGCTTCCCTTTGGCGTGAATTGCCAAAATCGCTTGTCGCCCGACTACATCCGGCATATCCAAAGCTACTATTCTGTCGAATCTTCCCGGTCTAACTAACGCGGGATCCAAGACATCGGGCCTGTTGGTCGCTCCCATGACTATTAATTGCTCATTGGTTGTAAATCCATCCATTTCGACCAGTATCTGATTCAGGGTCTGTTCTCTTTCATCATGTCCGCCCATTAATCCATTGCCTCTTTGTCTGCCGATGGCATCAATTTCGTCTATAAAAATAATTGCCGGTTGGGCTTTTTTAGCGGTATTAAATAAATCTCTAACTCTGGATGCTCCCACTCCAACCAACATTTCCATAAATTCGGAGCCCGCCATTGAGAAGAACGGCACATTGGCTTCTCCGGCGGTGGCCCTGGCTAGAAGTGTCTTTCCTGTTCCTGCCGGTCCTACCATCAAAACTCCCTTGGGTGTACGTGCTCCCATGGCTTTGTACTTTCCCGGGTTTTTCAAGAAATCAACAATTTCTGTTAACTCCTGTTTGGCTTCATCAACTCCAGCGACATTGGCAAAGCCAATTCTCGGCGTATCTTTGTTAAAAACTTTGGCGCGTGATTGTCCAAAAGAAAAAATATTTTCCTGGGCTCCTCTGGCTTGACGGAAAATGAAGTAAAAGAAGGCAACCATCAAAACGATCGGGAGAATAGAGGAAATAATATTTAGCCAATTGTTAAGTCCTGTTTGGTCATTCACAACAATGCTGGTTTTGCTCAAATCTACACCCGCATCTTTGAATATCTGATAAACATTGGCTCCCGTCTCTTTAAAGCTTTCAAAAGTATTTTTACCTTCTTTAAGAGTGAACTTATTATCTTGGATCTGAATCTCTGTAACTTTACCCGCTTTTACGTCGGATAAAACCTGAGAAAGCGGGATTGTTTTTGAATTTTCTGAAGATTGATTGCCGTTGGCCCCCATAAAAATAAATAAGGCAAAGAAAAACAAAAACCCATAAATTAGGATATTTTTCCAAGATGTCTTGATCTTCACTTTAACAATTTTTTGCTTCTTGTGATTTTTATTTTGAATTATGGGTTTTTTTTCGTTTGCCATGCAGCGAGTATAACACAATTGCGAAGCTAATCCAAGCTCAGAATATACCAAATATTATTTTTAAGTTTTAGTGTCTTTAGCCTTTGATTTAACTTTATCTATACCCTTAATAAAGGTGTTCTTACTTTTCGCCAGTCCCTTATCTATTCTCTTTTTAAGAATAATAACATCGTCAATCAATCCAAAAGCGCCTCCATACTGACTTCCAAAAAAATGAGTTGATAATTCGGATATCAAGACCCCGACAAGTGCCCCTCCAATCACATCAGCAGTAATTCTTACACACTCTTTTCTTATATATTTTGGTGTTTTCATTTTTTCTTGGGCCTTTATTTGACCTTCCAACATAAGCAGCACTGTTTCGTCAATTTCTTCTTTTTCTTTTTGCTCTATATTTAAAGACCCATCTTCTCTGACGTGCTCCTCAACGATTAAACCACGCACCGATTTAGCTACAAATATATAAGGATCTTTTTCTTTTTTTACAGTATCGTCTTCCATAAGGCGTTCGCGAATTTCATTGGGACCCTTTGGTAAGGCCTTCGGAAAATTGACTAAGACGCGGGCTATATCTTCACCGTTAATTCTTGTTTTCTTTGTATTTAAAACCCGCTTGTCAACCCACTTAGTTATTGCCTTTTCTGATCCTGACATAAACGGTAGCTCTCTTTCAGCCACAGCGGAGAATCCAATGCCGGAGATTACATCAGAACTTACGCGCGCCCAAACTGGATTATTAGACTTATCAAGAAAATATGGAATTGAAACAATAGTAATGATGCCAACTAGATTAAGTATCGGACTTCCTTTACCATAAACTATTGTTTCTGATATATTCGTCAAACCGGCAAAAACGTTAAGAGCTTTTGAATCGCGTCTGGCGTTGTCCGTATTTTGTTTTGCGACCACAAGGTCACCCCACAGCTTCTTTTCTTGAGGGGTTATCTCTTGATTTACAGGCTGCGATATCTCGTTCATATTGCCCTATAGTATAGGGTCTGAGGCTTCCATTGTCAAACTAGTCCCATTTTTTCTTTCACGGCCTGGAGGGTTTTTGAGGATTTTTCTTTGACATAATCTCTTCCCTGATCAAGAATCGATCTTAATTCTTCTTTACTTATACTTTTATATTTACTTCTTATTTTTTCAAGTTTTGAATTTATTGAAACTGCTAAACCATTTTTAAAATCACCATAATTTTTTCCTTTATATCTTTGCTCAAGCTCTGAAATCGTTTCTCCTGAAAAAACAGAATAGATAGTTAAAAGATTTGAAATAGCCGGCTTATCCTCTCTGAAAATTATTTCTGATCCGGAATCCGTAACGGCTTTTTTGACTTTATCAAAGACCGTCTTTTCATCGTCCAATAAATTAATTGTCCCAAGAGGATTGGTGTCGGACTTGCTCATTTTGGAAAGCGGATTCTGCAAGCTCATAATCCTGGCTGTTTCTTTTTGAATGACAGGATTGGGAAGTTTAAATGTCTCTCCAAATTTTTTGTTAAACTTTTCCGCTAAGTCACGTGTTAATTCTATGTGCTGCTTCTGATCTTCTCCGACGGGCACTTCATCGGCTTGATAGATCAAAATGTCCGCTGCCATCAAAACAGGATAGTCAAAAAGTCCAACATTTGCATCATATTTTTGGGATTTCTCTTTAAATTGGGTCATTCTCTCCAATTGCCCAAAAGGCGCAATCGTGTTTAATAACCAGGCTAAATTTGTATGATCAGGATTCTCGGATTGAATGAAAAGATGAGCCTTTTTTGGATCAATTCCGCAGGCTAGATACAAAGCCGCCACTTCCAGAACTTTTTCTCTTAAAGTTTTTGGATCTTGCGGAACGGTTATGGCATGCAAATCGACAATGCAGAAAATAGCATCGGCATTATCTTGAATCTTAACCCACTGACTAATGGCTCCAATGTAATTGCCGATATGTAAATTTCCTGATGGCTGAATTCCCGAAAAAACCGTCTTCATGCTTTAACATTATTATAATCATAGTTTCAAGCTAAGTAAACACACTTTTATTTTTGTCCTAATGCTTGTATCGCGACTTTTTTTATTTCCTCCTCATTAAATCTTCCGCTATTTACTCTGACCTTTACAGCATCATAGATTTCTCCGAACTGATTGTCATCAAAAACAATGCCTTTTTCTTTCAAAAAGGCGCTAACTCCGGCTTTCCCACTAGTTTTTCCGATCACAATTTCAGATTTGCGGCCCACTAATTTCGGATCAAAGATTTCAAAACTTTCCCTGTTTTTTATCATGGCGTCCTGATGAATACCCGACTGATGCCGAAAGGCATTTCTGCCGACAATGGCTTTATTCGGCTGTACCAAAATTCCCGTCAATTCTTTAACCAAGTTGCTGGTTGGATAAACTTCTTGGGTATTTATATTTGTTTTAACGCCAAAATAGTCAGGCCTTTTGTGGATTGCCATAATAACCTCTTCCAAGGCGGCATTGCCAGCTCTCTCACCAATGCCGTTAATGCAGCCCTCCACCTGACGGGCACCTCTTTTGACAGCCTCCAAGGAATTGCCGACAGCATTACCCAAATCATCATGACAATGGACGCTCAAGATAACCTTTTTTATACTTCTAATATTTTTATCATCCAAAATATTTCCGATTAAATTTGCAAATTCACTAGGCATCGCATAACCCAAAGTATCGGTAATATTAATCGTTGTTGCCCCGGCCTGAATTGCCGCCTCAACTAATTCATAAACAAATTTAGGATCCGAACGGGTCGCGTCCATCGGCGAAAATTCAACGTCAGAAGTATATTCTTTGGCCTTCCTTACTCCCGCAACCGCCATCTCCACAACTTCCTCTTTGCTTTTTCTCAATTGATGATTCAAATGAATATCGGAACTGGAAATGAAAACATGAATTCTGGGATGGGCCGCATCTTTTATGCCTTCCCAAGCAGCCTCAATGTCGTCCGGAACCGCCCGCGCCATGGCGCAAATAACCGGTCTTCTGACCTGCAAAGCAATTCCCTGAACCGCCTCCATTTCCTGTCTTGAATTGGCTGGAAAACCGGCTTCAATTATATCGATCCCCAGCCTGTCCAACTTCTTGGCCAGCTTTAATTTATTACCATTTGACAAATTGACACCCGGAGTTTGTTCTCCGTCCCTTAGTGTCGTGTCTAATGTTCTTAATATTTCTGAATTCATATTTTTTTCACAAAAAAAATCTCCCTTGGAGTCAAAGCTAGTTTGATCCGGGAGATTGTTAATTTTGGTTTAAGTCTTTTTCTCCCAA
>Ga0182027_10002373_pt1 | contig 30654 bp, 29 predicted proteins | sample 712E1DmetaG_FD_121300 | JGI IMG/M metagenome (GOLD analysis project Ga0182027, IMG submission 121300) | Permafrost microbial communities from Stordalen Mire, Sweden - 712E1D metaG (Illumina Assembly) | ecosystem: Environmental > Terrestrial > Soil > Wetlands > Permafrost | place: Sweden...
AATCCAAAGACATGGCCCTGATTTCAGCCACCCTTGGACATCGGGATATAGAGATGACTCAGCGGTACTTGGGAGTGATCTCGGAGGCCAGGCAGGACATCGCAAACACGTTGGGAGAGTTATTTTCTGCGCCGGAAAAAATGGAGCGGGTGATGGGAATCGAACCCACGTCCCTTGCTTGGGAAGCAAGGATTCTGCCATTGAACCACACCCGCGCCGACTCAGACGAACTTCCTGAAGAAACTGTAACCCAACTGTATCCCAAAGACGAAATTTTGTACCCCGAAAATGATGAAGAACTGATTGAATTCCCGCCCAAAATCCTACCAAACGAAATCGAGCCACGACAACAGCTTGGGAAGCTCGCATTCTACCATTGAACCACACCCGCGATACCAGTCCTGCAGACGGCAATTAATATAACATTATGCCGAGTGCCTTCCAAATTGCCGCCGAGAATCTTGATGCTCACGAAGGGACAGCTTATCTGTGGTGATGTCACGTAACAGATAGTTCGCCAGGAACGGGGTTAAGAGCGCGCTGATCATCATAATCGCGGCGGGCTTTTAACGAGCTAGAAGGCTCATGAATAGATGGGTACAAAGAATGGGTCGATTTTGCGTGGCATTTTGAAAGGGTGTCATGTGGCCGCCCCGCCGCCGATCACGATCATATCGGCTGTCATATCTTTTCTCCTGCCAACGTCAACCGATAGCCAAAATGGGTGTAGACCTTCGCATAGGTAACGCCGGCTCGGCGGGCGAAGTCCCTCAACTCCTGAGAGGTAAATGCCCGTTTAACCGACAAAGGGCCATCGTATTGGACGATGGGATGGGTGCGGGCCAGTCGCGAAAAAGCCCAAATCCAGGCCCATGCCCGGGCGCTGCGCTTTAAATCATTCATGATGATCCCGCGCGTGGAGAACCTGTCGCTTTTTTCCAGGAGCCCTACGATTTCCTGATCGGACAGATGGTGCAGACACAATGACGAAATCGCATAATCGAAAGGTTTCTGGAACTGGGCTGTTTGTGTGAGGTTGTCCTGGAAAAGGCTGATTTCAGGATAAGAGGAGCAGGCATTTCGAGCATATCTGAGCACAACGGCATTACTGTCGACGCCGACAATCTCCATAAAAAAACCTCGGGAGCGCGCCCATCGGACGATCGCCCGCGGGATGTCCGCGCCCCCGGTTCCCCAGTCAATAATCCGGATTCGCTGTTTCGGACTCCAGTGGCCTGAGAACCGCTTCAGATGCCATAGAGTCGCACGCACACCCCCCAACCAGACATTGATTTTTTCAAGCGTCTTCAGGATGTCCGCCGCGCTGGTTTCCGTCAGGGGTTCCAGATCCATCCGTTCGAATTCCGGGCTGCGGGATTTAAATATCATGCTCATATCCCCATTCTACATCGGTACTTGTTAAAATAAGAGACTCACACTTAAAACAGGAGATCGTATGAAATCAATTCAGAATTCTTTCAAGCCCTACAGTCATGTGGTCAGCGAAGGCGTCGACCGCGCCCCGGCCCGCGCCATGCTTAAAGGCATCGGCTATACCGAAGAAGATATGCATAAGCCGTTCATCGGCGTGGCCAATACCTGGATCGAAACCATGCCCTGCAACTTCAATCTGCGGGAGCTGGCGGCGAAGGTGAAAGAAGGCATTCGCGCGGCCGGAGGCACCCCCTTTGAATTCAACACGATTGCCATTTCCGACGGGACGACCATGGGAACCGAAGGGATGAAAACCTCCCTCATCAGCCGGGAGGTGATCGCGGATTCGATCGAGCTGGTGGTCCGTGGATATTGTTTCGACGGCGTAGTGGCCCTCTCGGGTTGCGACAAGACGATTCCCGGGACGGTCATGGCGTTAGCCCGCCTCAATCGACCGTCGATCATGATTTACGGCGGATCCATCCTTCCCGGACGGTTCAGGGGCCGTGATGTGACCATTCAGGATGTATTTGAAGGTGTCGGAGCTGTCGCGGCTGGCAAGATGTCCAATGAAGATCTTTTGGAGCTGGAAGCCAGTGCCTGCCCGGGGGCGGGCGCCTGCGGCGGGCAGTTCACCGCGAACACGATGGCCATGGCGTTTGAATTTCTCGGGATTTCGCCCTTGAACGGCAACAGCGTTCCAGCCGTGGATCCGCAGAAAGATCTGGTGGGCTATCAGGCAGGACAGCTGGTCATGGAGTTGATCAAGAAAAATATTACTCCGAAACAGATCCTGACCCGCGATGCCTTCCTGAACGCTATCACGGCGGTCGTGGCGTCCGGGGGATCGACCAACGCGGTCCTGCATCTTCTGGCCTGCGCGCATGAAGCCGGAGTGAAGCTCGCGATCGAAGACTTCAACCGCATCAGCGAAAAGACGCCGTTCATCGCCGATCTCGTGCCCGGCGGTCGCTTCGTTGCCTACGATCTCTATAAAGCCGGAGGCATCGGGCTCCTGGCCAAGCGCCTTCTGGAAGGAAAATTCATCAAAGGGAACTGCCTCACGGTAACCGGGCGCACGCTGGCCGAAGAAGCCGAGCGCATCACGGAGACGCCGGGCCAGCAGGTCATTCGTCCTTTGAACAAACCTTTGAAAGAAACCGGCGGCCTGGTGATCTTGAAGGGGAACCTCGCTCCCGAAGGAGCTGTCCTTAAAGTGGCCGGTCACGACTATAAGACGTTTACGGGAATGGCGAAAGTATTCGGACGCGAAGAAGACGCTTTTGAAGCGGTCAAAACCCACAAAATCAAGGCGGGCGATGTGGTCGTCATCCGCTATGAGGGTCCGAAAGGCGGTCCCGGGATGCGTGAGATGCTCGCCGTGACCGCGGCCATTGTGGGAGAAGGCCTCAGCGACTCCGTCGCGCTCATGACGGATGGGCGTTTCTCCGGGGCTTCTCATGGTGTTGTGATCGGTCACGTCGCTCCCGAAGCTTTCGTCGGGGGGCCGATCGCGGCCATTCAGAACGGGGATTCCATCACCATTGATGTCGCCAAACGAACACTCACGCTGAATATCCCGGCCGCGGAGCTGAAAAAGCGCCTGAAAAAGTGGAAGGCGCCAAAGCCTCACTACGTCTCAGGTGTCATGGCCAAATACGCGAAGGCCGTCTCCTCGGCGTCCGTCGGCGCTGTCACCAACTGAACGCTGAAGACTCGGAGACCACGTGGACTGGACCCTCTGGCCGTTCGTTATCATTGTCGTCCTGACCGGGCTTCTGCTGATCCCGAATGGACTTTACGCGTTCCGGCGGTTTCTGGCGGAACGGAATCTTATGTGGCTTGCGGTTTACCTGATCTTCCTGTTCGCCCTGGGCTTTCTGCTGGTTCATGTGACCCGCCGGACGGTGGAAATCGTCCAGGCTTCCAAGGAACTGCTCGCGCAGCCCGATGTGTGATGATCAAAAAGCCATTTGAACTCCGGGAGGTCAAGGATCCGAGAGTTCTGGCGGCCATGCGAAAGGTCGAGCGCGGTCGATTCATTCCGGAGGAGGCGCGCGCCTCTGCCTACGAAGATCGGGCCCTCCCGATCGGTTTTGGGCAGACCATCTCTCAACCCTATATCGTCGCTCTCATGAGCGAGCTCCTGGAGCTGAAGGGGCCCGAACGCGTGCTGGAAATCGGAACCGGCTCCGGCTACCAGGCGGCGATCCTGGGCGAGCTGGCCAAGGAGGTTTACACGCTGGAAATCGTTCCGGAACTGGCTTTGCGCTCCGAGCGGCTTCTAAAAGAGCTGGGGTATCTTCACGTGCGCGTCCGGCCAGGAGACGGCGCCGCAGGATGGCCCGAGGAAGCGCCTTTCGAGGCGATCATCGTGACCTGCGCTCCGGATTATGTTCCTCAAGCGCTTTTCGATCAGTTAAAAGAAGGGGGAAGGCTTGTGATCCCTGTCGGTCCTGGCCGCCGGGAACAAGTGCTTCATCAATTTCGGAAGGTGCAGGGCGCGATGATCCAGCGGCCGGTCATCCCTGTGTCATTCGTGCCCCTGACTGGTCGATGCCAATGAACCAGTCTGGAAGAGATAAATTTATCCAAAAACTTCTTCAGGGCTTGCACAAACAATGGCCAAAGATCCTGTGCGAGGTCAATCACCGGAACGCTCTCGAGCTGATGGTCGGGGTCATCCTTTCCGCGCAATCGACCGATAAAACGGTCAATGAGATTACTCCGGCATTGTTTAAGAAATACCCCTCAGCCAGGGCATTCGCCGAAGCCAATACTCTGGATGTGGAAAAGAGGGTCTATCGTGCGGGGTTTTTCCGGGCCAAGACCCGAAGCATCATGGCGGCCTGCCGCATGATCGTGGAAAAGTTCGGCGGGGAACTTCCCCGAACGATGGAGGAGCTGCTGGAGCTTCCGGGGATCGGCCGCAAAAGCGCCAACGTGATTCTGGGGGCCGTTCATGGGATCGCGTCGGGGATCGTCGTCGACACCCACATGATCCGCCTGGCCAACCGGTTTCATTTGAGCCGGTCCGATAATCCCGTCAAAATCGAGCAGGACTTGTGCCAGGGGGTTCCAAAGAAGAGCTGGGTCTTTTTTTCGCAGTCCATGGTGCTCCACGGCCGGTATATCTGCCTGGCTAAAGGTCCGCGTTGCTGGGAATGCCACCTGATTAAAATCTGTCCCTTTACGGACAAGATTCTCGAACCCCGTGAAACGGACAAAACAGAAGCGCCTCGCAAGACCATCACGGGCATACCAATTCTCACGCGACATCAAACGAATTAACCCCTCTCCCCCTTGCGGGGAGAGGCGGTCGCCAGATGTCTGGCGACCGGGAGAGGGGGACAACATTGGCCCAGCGCCACGACAATCTAATCGCCAACGCGCGTAAACTCCGACGGGAATCAACGCTTCCCGAGCGACTGCTCTGGTCGAGACTTCGCAATCATCAATTGCAAGGCCTTGACGGTGTGGTGGAACGCATTATGTCCATGTTTGCGGCCCCCTCCCCCGATCGCCGAACAACCGGCGATCGCCCCTCCCCGCAAGGGGGAGGGGAGTCCTTGAAATGTTAGCGGACAGGTATTTTTGCTGATTGAGGCTGCTTGTCGAGAAGATCCAGGACCTCTTTGATGGGGTGCAGGATCCCGGTGAAGGTGGGCGTGTCTTTGACGGTGTAGGAACTGGCGCGGGTCTCGCGAAGGTCCATCATTAAATCCAGAAAATCCTTTGGTTCGTCGCTTTCAAAAGCCAGGACAAAATCCTGATCATCGAGCCCAAATGAGTAGGTGGTGTTAATCTTGACGGACTGATATTTGTGGCCGGTCGCGATGTGTTCTTTCATGGCTTCGCCGCGCGCCCGTTCGCTTAACGCGTACCAGGCCCGGCTCTTGATGAAGGGATATACGAAATTGTATTTGCTCTGGCCCGGCACGACCTGCAGTCGGCTGCCGTGCCCATCCGGATCTTCTTTTTGATGCTCCTCGACGTATAGAGAGCGGCGAGTCATCGAAAGGTAGGAATACGGAAGGCTAAGATATTTCCCCAATCCGGTATTCATCAACTGTGCCGTCATGTCTTCCAGCTCTTCAAGGTGATAGCTGACGCGCCAGAGAAAAAAGTCGGAATCGCCGCGAATGCCCAAGAGGCCGTAGGCCAGGACGATCATGCGGTCCTGGAAGGATTCAATAACAGATTGGAATTCGGCTTTTCCGCGACGTCGCTCCGGTTCCGGCAGTCGGCGCCAGAGGGGATCGAGCTTGAAGATGGGGAAACTGACAAACTGTTGTTTGCCGGGCAATAGTTCCATCGCCGTCATTATACAATACGTCTCGTGCGTCCCTTCGCTGACTACATGGAGCAGGTCCTTTACGGCCCCGGCGGTTATTATTCGTCGGGAACGGCAAAAAGCGGAAAAGAGGGGGACTATTTTACGGCGCCTGATGTGGGTGCAGCTTTTGGCCGCCTTCTGTCTGAAATCTTCCAGTCCTGGAAGAACCAACTTCATTGCGATCCCTTTACGCTCATGGAGGTGGGGGCGGGGGAAGGACGCCTCGCGGCCGACATCCTGTCGTCATTCCGGCGAAAGCCGGAATCCAGTGCTCTAGACCCCGGCTTCCGCCGGGGTGACAGTTGTGTACGATATATCGCCGTGGAACGAAGTCCCGGCCGCCTGGAAGCGCTCAAAAAACTTTCGCCTGTTGAGGTTTTATCCGATCTTGAATCGGCGCCGCCAATGGAAGGGGTCCTTTTCGGCAACGAATTGATCGATGCCTTTCCGGTGCACCGGGTGAGAATGAAAAATGGGAAATTGGAGGAAATGTATGTAGGGGCCGGCACAAGGACGGCCCCTACAATTCAATGGTCATCTCCCTCCACCCCGCGTCTGCAATCCTATTTTGACCGTCTTGGAATCACCCTGCCGGAGGATTACGAAACCGAAGTCAACCTGGCCATGTCCGACTGGCTCAGGCAGGCAAGCCGTGTTCTGAAAAGGGGGATCCTGTTGTTGATTGATTACGGCCGGCCGTCTCATGACTATTACGCGCCGGAGCGGTCGAAGGGAACGCTGCGCTGTTTTTCCGGGCATCAGGTGATTGATCCGTTCGCTGTCATGCCGGAGCAAGCCGGCACCCAGTCGAAGAATGCACTGGGCCACGGTTTTCGCCGGGGTGACGACGTTGACTGGACAAGCGACGTCGATTTTACCAGCCTCGCTCTGGATGCCCGTGAGGCCGGGTTTACGCCGCTGGCTTTCATGGAGATGGGAACGTTTCTGATGATGGGGGTTTCGGCTGTTTTGAACTCGACGGGCGGCCAGCCGGCCGCCCCTACAGGTCTAAGGTATCTTCTTCATCCCGAGGGTCTTGGCGCCGCATTTCATGTTTTAATTCTGGGTAAGAATGTCGATTCGACAAAATGGATATTCGAACACAATCGTCTAAGACGATTGGGATTGCAGGGGCGGCCGGCTGGCCGCCCGGTGGGACAATACGATGATCCCCATTGACGCCCTTCTGTTCGATCTCGACGGAACCTTGATCGATTCAAAGCGGGATCTTGCCCATTCAGTCCAGTATCTTCAGAAGGAGTACGGCGCTCCTGTGAGTTCTGAAAAGCAAGTTGGCGCTTTCATCGGCGATGGAGTGGTCAAGCTTGTGGAGCGAGCGCTGCCGGAACTGGACGCGGCAAATCTCGAGGAAGCCGTTGACTCCTTCAAACGATATTATCGCCGGCACTGTGTTGAACACACCCGGGTGTATCCCGGCGTCCTCTCAACGCTCAAATACTTCCGGCAAAAGAAAATGGCCGTGGTGACCAATAAGCCCGTGCGAGTCTCCGGCTACATTCTCGATCAGCTGGGGCTCAGCTCTTTTTTTAAAGTCCTGATCGGAGGAGATTCGTTACCGAATAAAAAACCGCATCCGGAACCTGTGCTCAGCGCTTTGCGCACGATGCGCCTGGAAAACCCGCGTCGCGTCGTGATGATCGGCGATGGCCCCAATGATGTGGAGTCTGGTCGCGCGGCGGGAACTTATACCTGCAGGATACGCTCGAATATCGGGACACCCATAAAAAACCGCTTCATTTCTAAGCCTGATTTTGCGATATCGAGCATGAGGGATTTGATGCGAATTTTCAACTAATTCGTTGTCAATAGATGTAACCTCACAGAAACCTCACTATCGACGTCACAAGAATCTCACAGCATTCTCAATAGCCTCTAGAATTGGCATCAATTCTTCGTTACAGATATTTTACTTTCCTTTGAGCGCGCCCCCCTATATAAGGGAATGTGCAAAAACAAATTTGCCTTTCCCTTGCACTCCTGACCCTCCTCTCCTGCTCAAACTTGAGCTATGCCTCGTTCGAAGAACTCCCCACAGGCGCCCGTCAGGCGGGACTCGGCGACGCCTTCACCGCGATCGCCGATGATGTGTATGCGACCTACTACAATCCCGCCGGACTGGTCCAGCTCCACCGCTCGGAATTCACCGCGTATTATGCGCAGCTCTATTCGGGATTGACCGATGGCTCATCGATCACCCGGTCGTTTATCGCGTACGGCCATCCCACGCAGAAATACGGAACATTCGGTTTCAGTTACCTCGATCTTTCACTGGCGGGTCTCTATTCGGAAAGCACCTTCGCCTTGCATTATGCCACGGCGGTGCGCGAACGCTGGAATGTCGGCGGCAGCCTCAAGCTCCTGAAAAAATCATTTGGCTCGGATGCCTACACATCAAACGCCATCAACTCCGATACCGGGGCTTCCCTGGGCGCTCCGGACCCGCTCTTCGCCAAAAACGGGACTTCGAAAACCGCCATGAGCATGGATCTTGGAACGCAGTACCGTCTCTCAAGGATCTACGCTCTCGGGTTTGCGATCCTGAACGTGAACAGTCCCAATATGGCGCTCTCCCCCGGCGATACGGACCAGGTCGCCACCGTCTATAAGGGGGGGCTGGCCCGACGGACAAAAACGTCTTCCGTCGACGCCGAAATGTCCATGCGAAAGTTTACCAGTGACGAAGAATATCGATTCAACATCGGCGGCGAACGCTGGCTGAAAGAAAGTTTCGCGATCCGTGGCGGGCTTGGATTCGGGCAACGCCAATACCAGGTCACCTCGGTCGGGCTTTCTTACAAGTGGGAGGCGTTTCAGGTTGATTATGCGCTGATCTATCCGTTGACAGGCATCAAGGGGACTTTCGGGACGAACCAGCTGTCGATGACGTTCCGGTTCGGAAGGAAGAATTAGCATGGAGAAGACAACGAATTTACAACGTTGTTACAGGGGCGTGATCCAGACTTTACAGACACCTTCTACACTAAATAAGGGAAAAACCATGAAGTGGATACTTTTCCTGAGCCTTTTCTCCATGCTGAGCATGAGCTCGGCTCCGCGGATTTACGCCTGGAGCTGGGACGATGACGAGTCGGGAGCCAAAGATGATCTCACGATCCAGCTCGAAGGGTACCGCAAGCGCGTCGAGCAGGGAATTTCCATGCAGGAACGAGTCGTGCTCCTGGACCGCCTGATCAAGCTTTACAAAGTCCGTGGACGCGACGCCCGGGCTCTGGAAGAGGAACGCTCGCAGGTCATCTCCGACGAACAGGCTGTTCAGAATGTCAGCGCGGCGTCCCGGCAAAAGTCGCAGGCGCTTTTCCAGCAGGCCTTCGAGCAGGTCCGCCAGGGGAGCTTCACGCAGGCGCACAGCTCTTTCATGGAGGCCGAACGCCTGAATTCGTCCGACAAGATGATCTCCGAATTACGGTTGAAGATGGACTCCGTCATTGCCATCCTGCCGCAAGCCCCCGGAGCGGAATCGGCGTCCGGCGACCTGATCCGCAAAGGTGTCCTGCAGTTCCTGCAGAATGAGCCGTCCAAATCCCTGAACTTCCTGCTCTATGCCCAGCAGAAAGACGCCAACGACAAATCCATCCCGGCCCTGGTTGATCTGGTCAAACGGTCGTTCCCGAATGAGACGTCGGAAATTCTGGACGCGCGGCTCAATCTCATCGACCAAAAGCTTCAGAAGGCCCTGGAGAAAATCTACTCCGGAGAATATCTCGTGGCGGCCAAGGAATGCCAGGAGGTCCTGGACCTGGAGCCCGACAATGCCCTGGCGCTCACCCGCCTCGGATCGGTCTATTACGCGATGGGGCAGGTCAAACAGGCCCGTGAGTATTGGAAACAGGCGCTGGAAGAGGACCCGAAAAACGATGTTCTCAAAAGCTTCATGTCACAGACATCGTCGGAAGCGGACCGCGCGCCCTCGCAGGCCCTGACGTACAAGGTTCAAAAGGGCGATACGCTGATGACGATCGCCGATAAAATCTACAAGAACCGGGACCTGTGGCGAAAACTTTATGATGCGAACAAGGCTTATATGAAAAATCCGTACCAGCTGAATGTCGGGCAGGTCCTGGTGCTGCCGCCTGGAACTGTCTCCGCGCCGTAGGAGAGAGATGAAGAAGTTTTTCCTGATCGTCGGTTTCATATGGCTGGGGCTGCCATCCTCGAGGCTTTTGGCCAAATATGAGCAGCAGCAGCTGGACCTGGAAACGCAGCTGCAGCAGAAAATCGACGGCGTTCTCTCCAAGACTCTTCCGCCGAACAGCTATCTGATTACCGTGAAGGTCGAGATGGAAAGCGGCAGCCGGCCGGCGGCCAAGCGAACGACGGGTCGGCTGCAGGGCCAGCGCAACTTCCTTCAGAACCAGTATGTGCTGCCCGGGGTGCCGCAGAAAAAAGAATTCGAGCCGGCGCCGCAAACGAATACCGAAACGACCGAGGAGGCGCTTTCCCCGGAAGCGCTGGTCAAGCGCATTCTCATCACGATCCTGGTGGCCCCGGATGTCACGGCGGACCAGATCCACAGTATCCGAGATGTCCTGAGCACAACGATCGCGTTCAATCCGCTGCGCGGTGATGAAATGGACATTCAGAACTCCGCGTTATTGAAACCGACCACCTCGGCGGGAGCTCCAGACGTTTCTTCCGCTTCGTCTGGCGGGGATATCCGCGGCGACCGCGCGGGCAGTTTCCTGGGGGCCTTGTCGGACCGCGCGAACGCGCCGATGCTGGTGCTTCTCGGGGCTTTCAGCACGGCCTTTATCCTTTTCGTGGCCTTTCTCTTCGGCCCCGTGCGCGCCTTTCTCAATCGACTGCTTGCCGTCCTCCCCCGGATCGGGGAACAGGCGGCCTACACGGTCTCCAACGCTCCGGCCAAACCGGCGGCGGCCAGCGCCGCCATGGGCGGTGCTTACGCTTACGGATCGAATGGAAACGGTCATGATTCGGGAGAGGAGGGTACCACCCGGCCATTCCGGTTTATTCGCGAAGACCAGCTCAACAAGCTCCCGATATTATTCCGGAGCATGTCTCCGGCTCAATGCGCGCTGGTCCTGGCCTATCTGCCGGCGGAATGGGCCAGCAAAGTCCTGGGAACGCTGGATCCCGAGGTCCAGACCACAATTATGGGGGAACTCAGCCAGGCGCGCGAGGTCCCTCCCGAAGTGGTCAACGATATCGAAGAGCAGATCAAATCGAAACTGCCTTACTTGGTCGGGGGGGTGGAGTGGATCCAATCGGTCTACCAGCTGACCCAGCCACAGACGCAAAAAGCGCTTCTGGGGACGCTGAACCAGCAGTCTCCGGAACTGGCCCAGACCCTGCGCCAGAAGACTTTTTTCCTCGAGGACTTGAATGTGGTGAGTGCCGGAGCCCTCCGGATGATTGTGCAGGAGGCGGGGTATCCCATTTCGGCCCTGGCCCTTCGCGATGAAAAGCCGGAAAACCGGGACGCCATTTTGAAAAAACTTCCCGTGGCCATGCGTGAGATCCTCGCGCAGGAACTGGATCTGGCGGGGGATGATAAACGCGCGATGATCGAAGCGAAAGTCAGGCTCCTGGATGTCGGGCGGCGTTTATTAGCCGACGGGCGGATCGCCTTGCCCGAGACTCAGTCGCGATAAGGAGTAAATGATGGATTGGATGACGCCTCTTGGGTACCTGATCGGTTTCGGAACCGTAGGCTACGTTCTCATTCAGGGCAATTCCGTGGGACTGATCCTGAATACCCACGCGATCCTGCTCGTTTTTGGCGGGACCCTGGGGGCGACGCTCATCAGCTATCCTTCCACTCTCCTTTTCCAGGCGATGCGTGCCGTGCGCGTTTTTCTTTTCCCGGGGGCCCGTCCGGACGCCACCGCGCTCGTTCGGACCATCGTGCGCCTGTCGGACAAATCGCGGCGCCAGGGCCTCGAAAGCCTTGAAGAGGACCTTCCGCAGATCGGCATCCCCTTTCTCTCGGGCGGCCTGCGCCTGATCCTGGATGGTGTCCCTGCCGATATCGTGAGGAGTAACCTTATTAAGGAAATACGTTTTGCCCGCGACCGGCATGCCCAGGTGGCGAATGTCTTCCGGAGCGCCGCGGCTTACTCTCCGATCTTCGGCCTCCTGGGAACACTGGTCGGCGTCGTGCAGGTGCTGATGACCCTGACGGATCCAAAAACCATCGGAGCGGCCATGGCGGTCGCGATGACCGCCACGTTCTACGGTATTTTCAGCGCGAACTTCCTGTTCCTGCCGATCGCGGGGAAGCTCGCGGTCTACGCCCAGGAGGAAATATTTCTCAAGGAACTCATTATTGAAGGGATCCAGTGCCTTCAGCAGAACGAGGTCGCGGCGCTCACGCTCCGGAAGCTGGAATCGTTCGCGGACGCCCATAAGCGCGACCAGCTGACACCGGAAAGGCGGGCCGCTTGACCCGGGACGTCAGGACAGGGTCATCGCGAGATGAGGCGACGCGATGATCGAAAAGTTTGCACCGGTGTTTGTCGAGCGTCGCAACCAGTTTATCTGGCTCACGATCTATTCAGACCTCATCACCAATCTCTTCATTCTGTTCCTGGCCCTTTATGCCCTGTCGTATTTCGGGCCCGATGCGATCCCGGACGCCATGGCGTCGATGAAAAACCGCCTGGAATATTCCCACAAAGCCTCTCCCTGGTATGAAGACATTACCCGGCAGCTGAAGCTGATTTCCAATGAGGAAGCTCCCGTGATTGCCCGCGAAGACCGGCTCCAGATGGCGCTCCCGGAGGACGTTCTCTTTACGGTGGGCGCCGGAGACTTGAAAGACCAGGACCAGTTTGTTCTGCATTCCATCGCCCAGGCGGTCAAACGTGTTCCCTACACCGTGCTGGTGGAAGGCCACACGGATAACCAATCCCTGAGGCCCGGCAGCCGCTATGCCTCCAACTGGGAGCTTTCGATGGCCCGGGCCATGTCGGTCGTGAACTATCTCGTCCAGTATGAAGGCATCGCCCCGGAGCGCCTGGGCGTGGCGGCGTTCGGGGAATACCACCCCAAGGTCGACAATGACAGCCCTCAGCATCGGGCCGAAAACCGCCGCATTGAGATCAGCGTCCTGCGTTATGAGTGAATTCGATCTCGATCCGGAGGAGTTCTCAGACAGCGACGACCACGGGCAGGACCTCACGCAGCTCTGGGTCATTTCCTACAGCGACTTCATGACCATCCTCATGATTTTCTTCCTGATGCTCTTCGCTCATCGCGTCTGGGAGAAAAAGGTTGCCTGGGAAGATCGCCGGGTTCAGCAGCTGCGCGCCGCTCAGGAGGCGCAGACCGGGATGCTCCAGCGTCTGAGCAAACTGGCTTCCATCGATGTCAAAGCCGAACGCATCGACATTCAGCTGCCCGATGCCCTTCTTTTCCAATCGGGGCGTGCGGATTTGCAGGAGTCCGCCAAAGAACTCCTCTCGAAGCTGACGCCGGAACTGCACCACTTCACCGGAGACATCGTGGTCGAGGGGCATACCGATGATCTTCCGCTGGGGACACATTCCCCATTCAAGTCCAACTGGGAACTCTCGGTCGGCCGGGCCTTCAGCGTTATCACATTCCTGACGAGCCAGGGCATCGAACCGACCAGAATATCGGCTCGCGGCTACGGTCCTTACCGGCCGCGGGTGCCGAACATCTCCGCTGAAAATCGCGAGATGAACCGGAGAATCGAAATCGTGCTGCTGAACCAGAGGAAGACCTAGACCATGCGCAACCGATGGTTCCTGATCATCCTGTCGATTGTGGTGATTCCCGTCTCGATGATCTGCGTCAAGATCGTTCAGTATGCCCGTGAGTCCAAATCGCAGGTGTATGACCTTCACCAGCATATCGTCAATGCTCTCGCACTCAATACGACAACCTATTTTCAGCAGCTCAATATGCGTCTGGCCTTCGCTCCGCTTTTGGCGCGCACGCATGAGTGGGGGGAACAGGTTTCCATCCTGAATAACGCGCTCATGTCGAATAACGATTTCGCCTGCGTGGCGCTCCTGAGCTCGGACGGGAAAGAACTGGCCAAAGCGTTTGATTCCAAACTCCGCTATCTGATGCCCTCTCTGGACCTTTCGCATAACCCGCTCTTCCTGAAAGTGTCCCTTGACCACCACGCCGATACCGGATCCGTGTATCAAAAGGAGGGGGTGTCCTTTTTCGACATTTTGTATCCCCTGGAGAACGGCAGCTGGATGTACGTCTCGGTGCGCTGGGATTCGTTGAAGAAGGTCCTTTTTGACCAGCAGGTGGGTAAACGCGGTTTTATCTGGCTGATCGATGAAGGAGGAATCATCGCCGGCGATTCGCACGACGAACGCAGCGGACAGTCGGTCATGGGCCGCTGGCCGTTTTTCGACGCGAGGCTCGAGAATCGCGGGTCGTGGGTGGGCGAATTTGAGGACCCGAACGGTCTCGCGTGCGTGGGGGCCGGCCAATGGATCCCCAGCGCGGGCTGGTTCGTGCTTTCCGCCCAGCCCCAGGCCGAAGCCTACTTTAAAATGGGCAAGCTGAAATGGCAGGCCTATTTCTGGGTGATCATCAGCATCATCGGGATCGGCATTTTCGGATTTTTCTGGCTGCAGCACATCAGCGTCCCGATCACAAAGCTGGCCAGCGGAGTCGTGAACGTGACCCGCAAGAAGTTCGATGTGACGGTGCCGGAAGATTTCGGCCTGGAAGAGTTTCGCGCCCTCGGCCGGGCGTTCAACCAGATGACCAAGGAACTCAAAGTCTACAACGACATGCAGGTGGAAAAAATCGTGGATGAAAAAACCAAGGTGGAAGCGCTCCTCTATTCCATCCGCGATGGGATCGTCATGGTCAATGAGAAGGGGGATCTTCTTTTTTCAAACGAACCTGCCAAACAGTGGGCGGTGGATGTGGCCGGACGAGGCAAAGACGCGTTCGAAAAATCCTGGCAGTCTCTGCAGGAGTATCCTCCCTGGATGGACGTCCTGGGGCCCGTCCTGGACAACGAAAAGGATGCCGGGTCAGGTGAATTTGAGTTCCCGGTCAAGGGAAGGTCCAAATGGGCGCGCGTCCTGGCTCAGAAGGTCCTGACCGATAACGGTCGCCCCCTCGGCATCATGATCGTCATCCATGATGTGACCCAGGATAAAGAGCTCGACAAAATGAAGGAAGATTTCTTTAACGGCATCACGCACGATCTCCGGACCCCCCTGGCGGCGACCATCGGTTACCTGGGCTTAAGTGAAATTGAAGTGCCCGAAGCGAATAAAGAATTGGGGACGCTCGTAGGTTCGGCCAAACAATCGGCCAAGCGCGCCTTAAGTCTGGTGGAAACCATCCTGAGTTTGGCGCGCCTGCAGGCCGGAAAACTGGCCATTAACCCGGTTCCGATCCAGGTCCAGCCGATGGTCAATAAGATCGCGGGCGATCTGCATTTCCAGGCCATGGCCAAGAAACTCACACTGACGGCGGAATGCGACGATCCAACCTTATGGATCCAGGCCGATCAGGCATTGATGGAGCGAGTCATCGAGAACATTACCGGGAATGCCATTAAATACACGATGGAAAAGGGTTGGGTTAAGATTTATGCCAAAGAAGTTCCAGAAGGCGTTGAAATTGGAGTCCAGGACAACGGCCGCGGGATTCCACAGGAAGCACTGAAGAAACTATTCGGGAAGTTCGAGCAGGTCAAGGCCGAAGATAAAGCGGTGGGCTTCGGCATCGGCCTTTCCTTCAGCAAGGGAATCGTCGAGGCCCACGGCAGCACCATCAACGTCGATTCGGAAGTCGGCAAAGGCAGCAAATTCTACTTTGTCCTCGAGAAAGCCGCCGCACCCTCCCAAGCCAAGGCCGCCTGAGTTCAGGCGAACTGGGCGACGGGAGCGTGGTTCTCGACTTTGGTCGGCAATCCCATTTTATCGAGAAGTTTGAGGAAGGGATCGGGATCCAGCTCCTCCACATTCACCATGGTTTTGGGATTCCAGATTCCCTTCGCCAGAAGGATGGCCGCCGTGACCGCCGGAACGCCGGCCGTGTAAGAAATGGCCTGGGCCTCGACCTCCTTATAGCAGGCGGCATGGTCACAGACGTTATAGATGAAGATCTCTTTGTCCCGGCCGTTTTGCTTGCCTTTGATCAGATTTCCGATGCAGGTATAGCCGGTGTAATTCTTCGCCAGTGACGCTGGATCCGGCAGAACGGCCTTCAGAACCTTCAAAGGGACCACTTCCACGCCTTCCGCCGTCGTGATGGCGATTTCGGACAGCATTCCGACGTTCTTGAGAACATTAAAGACGTTGATGTAGTGGTCGCCGAAGCCCATCCAGAAGCGGATGCTGTTGGCGTCGATGTTTTTGTAGAGGGAATGCAGTTCATCGTGCCCGGTGAGATACACCGTCTGTCGTCCGGCCACGGGGAAATCGTAAGTCAATTTCTCGGCATGGACGGGCTTTTCCACCCACTTCCGGTCGATATAGGTCCAGACCTTCTTAAATTCCCGGAAGTTAATCTCCGGATCGAAGTTCGTGGCGAAATATTTCCCGTGCCGACCCGCGTTCACGTCCATAATGTCGATGGTGTCGATCGAATCAAACTGATGTTTGATGGCCCATGCCGCATAGGCGTTCACAACGCCGGGGTCAAAACCGGCGCCCAGGATCGCCGCAATCCCCTTCTTGGCACAGCGGCTTCTCCGCTTCCATTCATAGTTTCCATACCAGGGCGGATCCTCACAGACCTTCATCGGGTCCTCATGGATGGCGGTGTCGATGTAGTCGGCTCCCGCACGGATGCAGCCTTCGAGGACGGACATGTTGATATACGCGGTGCCGAGGTTGATGACGAGGGACGATTTCGTCGTTTTGATCAGTTTGACCAGAGAGGGAATGTCCGTGGCATCCACCTGGCGCGAGAAAAGCTTTTTGGATTTATCCTTAAGATTCCGTTTCCGGCGGATGCTTTCGATGATCTTATCGCATTTCTCTTTTTTACGGGACGCGATGCAGATGTTTCCGAGGACGTCATTGTTCTGGGCGCATTTATGCGCGACGACATGGGCCACGGCGCCGGCGCCGACAATCAGGACGTTTGTTTTCATCGAACCACTTCCTCCTAGGATAAGCTGTTGAGATAGTCTTCGTACGCGAATGTTTTGACTGTCTCGACTCTGCCATCCAGACGCCGCACGACGATCGACGGCATCGGGACTCCGTTAAACCAGTTCTTCTTCACCATCGTATAGCCGGCCGCATCCGCGAAGGGAATGAGACTGCCCACCTGGAGCTTTTCCGGAAAATGGTAAGTGCCAAAGACGTCGCCGGCTAAACAGGTGCGCCCGGCCACCATATAGCGATGGCCTTCCTGCGGAGCGGCTTCGATTTTAGCATCTGTTCGGTAAATCAATAAATCGAGCATGTGCGTTTCGACCGCGGCGTCGACGATGGCGATCTCCATCTGGTTGCGGACGATATCCAGCACCCGGGTCACCAGATAGGCGGAACGTGTGATGGCCGCTTCTCCGGGTTCGAGGTAGACCTGAACATTAAACTGTTTGGAGAAGGCCGCCAGCTTATCGCAGAAGGCATCCAGGGGGTAGCCGTCTTTTGTGAAATAGATGCCGCCGCCCAGGGAAACCCAGTCCAGTTTTTTTAAAAGAGGCCCGTATTGCTTGGAAATATGATCAAGCAGCAGGCGGAACTTTTCGAAATTGTCGTTCTCGCAGTTGCAGTGGAACATGACACCCGATAAAAGATCTGAGACATTCTGGATTTCGTTCATGTCGGTGGCCCCGAGCCGCGAGCCTCTGCGCGCGGGGTCGGCGAGATCAAACTCAGAGTGACTGACGCCGGGGTTGATGCGCAGACCCACCGCCGTTCCTTTAACCCGCGGATAAAAACGCTTCAGCTGAGAGACGGAATTGAAAATGATCTTTGTGGCGAAGGGCAGGACGCCTTGAATGTCTTCGTCGGAGAAGACGACACTGTAGGCATGCACTTCTTTGCCGAACTTCTCATGGCCAAGGCGGGCCTCGTAGAGGGAGCTGGAGGTCGTGCCGTCCATGTACTGGCGCATCAGGTCGAACACGGACCAGGTCGAGAAGCATTTCAACGCCAGGACCGACTTCGCCCCGGACCGGTCGCGGATGGTTTTGATTTTCACGAGATTTTTAGCGAGCCGAGATTCATCGATCAGATAATAGGGGGTTTTGAGCGATGCTCTGTTCTCTTCAGCAAACTCCTGAATCGATTTCTCGGCGGTAATCATGGTTGGAATTATATCACGTTTGAATTTTATCGTCAGTAAAATAAGGCCATGGAAAGAAGGATATTTAAAATTATGGCATTGACTGATAGGATGGACAGAATGAATTTGTATCTGATGCGGCATGCCGAGGCGGAGCGCCCAGGAGGGGTCATTAAAACGGACGCCGAGCGCCCGATCACGGCGTATGGGCGTTTCCAGGCGGAAACGATCGCGGAAGAATTGAAACGCCGTGGAATCTCGCCGCTTGTGGTCACCAGTCCACTGAAGAGAACGCTCCAAACGGCGGAGATTCTTTGCGCGAGTCTCGGTGCCGCGCCATTTCGACAGGAGGAGAAGCTGGCGGCCACTGGCCATGCCCCCGATCTCTTGGATCTCCTGCATGCTTACTCAGAGGCTGAGCATCTTCTCCTGATCGGTCATCAGCCCGATATCGGCATGCTGGTTGAGCAGATTCTGGGTTTTGAGCTGGGGTTCAGTACGGCCGCGATCGCGGCCTTTGAGTCGCGTCATCCCTCCGGCTGGAAGTTCCTCTGGACGTGCCGTCCCGAAGATCTCATGAAGAGGAAGCGGGATCCTGAGCCATGAATATTCTGTTATTTTGAAGTCCATTCGTGCGGTGATCGAAATCGGCTAGAATAGCCCCATGGTCGCTCAAACCGCGGTTCCGCTGATCCCTCGCGAGGTTCTTTTCGGGAATCCCGAAAAAGTCAGTCCACAGATTTCTCCCGATGGCCGGTATCTCGCCTATATTGCGCCGGATTCGAGGAACGTGCTGCAAGTCTGGCTGAGAGTGATCGGGCAAACCCGGGACCGGGTGCTCACCGCCGACCCCAAACGGGGCATCCGCTCGTATTTCTGGACCTACGAGCCGGACAAACTGATTTACGCTCAGGATGCTGACGGCGACGAGAATTATCACCTTTATCTCGTGAATGTCCGGTCCGGCCATACGCAGGATCTTACCCCGTTTCCTCACGTGCGCGCTCAGGTGATCGCCGTGGAGGCAAAGCAGCCTTTTGAGATTCTGGCCGGGCTGAACAGGACAGACCCGCGAAAACACGATGTTTACCGGATCGATCTGCGGGATGGCAAGACCGCGCTGGATACCGAAAATCCCGGGAACGTTATCGGCTGGACAACGGACGGCGATCTGAACGTCCGAGCGGCCCTGGCGGCCACGCCCGATGGCGGTCATGAAATCTGGCTGCGACCCTCACCCCAACCCTCACCCTCCGGAGGGAGAGCGCGCAGCGAAGCGGCGGGTGAGGGCTGGAAGACGATCCTTGTGATAGGGCCTGATGATCAAGGAGGACCGGTCGATTTTTCCGGAGATGGCCGCCTCCTTTATTACGTCTCGAGCGTCAACGCGAATGCGGAGAGGCTTATGGCTCGGGATGTGGCCACGGGGAAGGATTCGGTCATCGCTGAAGATCCGGAATACGACGTCTCGGGAACTTTTGTCCATCCGTTGACCCGGAAAATTCAGGCCGTATCCTTCTATAAGGACAAGCTCGCCTGGCAGATTTTAGATCCTGCCATCGCCGCCGATTTTGAAAAGCTCTCCGCTGTCCGCCACGGCGAACTTCATGTAAGCCGGGGCGACCTGGAGGACCGTCTGTGGCTGGCGTCCTATGTGGTGGATGACGGCCCGGTGTATTACTACATCTACGACCGGGCGGCCGGGCAAGCGACGTTCCTTTTCTCTCAGCGTAAAGCTCTGGAGGGACTAGCGCTCGCCTCCATGAAACCGATTTCTTTTTCGTCGCGTGACGGGTTGACGATCCATGGCTATCTGACTTTGCCTCTCGACAAGAACGGAGCCGCGATCGCCCATCCGACTGTGCTTTTAGTCCACGGGGGGCCGTGGGCTCGCGACCAATGGGGATTTTTCCCGGTCGTTCAATGGCTGGCCAACCGCGGCTACGCGGTGCTCCAGGTGAATTATCGAGGATCCACAGGCTACGGCAAAAAGTTCCTGAATGCCGGCAACTGCGAATGGGCGGGGAAAATGCATCAGGACCTGATCGATGCCGTGACCTGGCTGTCGATTCAGGGCGTGTCCGATCCCAAACGGGTCGCCATCATGGGCGGATCCTATGGCGGGTTCGCTACGCTCGTGGGGCTCACCTTTACGCCCAATTTCTTTGCCTGCGGTGTGGACATCGTAGGGCCCAGCAATATCATCTCGCTCATTCAAACCATCCCGCCGTATTGGGCGCCGATGCTGGCGACTTTCGCGCGCCGGCTCGGTGTTTTGGAGAAAGACGAGGAGTTTATGAAGTCTCGATCACCGCTCTTCTTCGTTGATCGGATCCTCAAGCCCCTTTTGATCGGCCAGGGAGCCAACGATCCGCGCGTGAAGCAGTCGGAAAGCGATCAGATCGTCGCGGCCATGCGGAAAAACGGCAAGCCGGTGGAGTATATCGTCTACGGCGACGAAGGCCATGGCTTCGCGCGGCCGGAAAACCGCATGCACTTTTATTCCCGCGTCGAGCAGTTTCTCGCCAAATACATTGGCGGCCGCGCCGAACCCGCCCAGGACATCCCCGGCCATTCCGCCAAAGAAGGCTGAGTCCTCGTCTGCCGGTAGGGAAAAGTTGTTGACAGCGTGCGCGGGCCGATGTCTATAATGGCTCGTTGTTCTTTTTCATGTGGCTGTAAGAAGGAACCCGGTGAAATTCCGGGGCTGCCCCGCAACGGTAAACAGGATGGAGATGTAGGGGCGCACCGCTGTGCGCCCTCCTGAAGCCCGGTCTACTGACAGTCACCATACGTGTCGTTGCCTTCGCGGGAAGGGTCCATGTGATTGTCGGACGTATCGGAATCCTGTGCCTTTTTCCTTGAGGCTCAGGATTTTTTTATGCCCGGGACGGTTTCTCAGCAGCGTCGTTACGCGTTCTTTCTGACCAGCTACTTTGTTCAGGGGTCGATCGGCATTATCTACGAGCCGCTGAATTATATATTGAAGGACCATTTGCATCTGACGCCCGGGCAGGCCTCCGGGTTTATCGCGTGGATGACCTTCCCGCTTCTTCTCAAGCCTCTTTATGGTTTTGTGACGGACTTTGTGCCGATCGCCGGCTATCGGCGTAAACCGCATCTCCTTTTAGCGGCGTTGGCCTCGTCGCTGGCATTTTTCGGCCTGGCGGCACAGACGCATTACCGATACGCCGGTCTTCTTGGTCTGATGACTCTTTCAATCCTGGCGATGGCTTTTGCCGACGTCGTCTGCGGGGGATGGCTGGTAGAAGACGGAAAGAGGCGCCAGGAAACAGGCCCGTATCAGGCGCTCCATATCGGCGGACTCTATTTAAGCGCGGTCGCCGTTGGTGCGGGCGGGGGATGGATGACGAGCCATCTCCCCTTTTCCTGGATCTTTGGGATTGCCGGAGGACTCCCTCTCGCGATGATCACCGCGTCGCTTTTTGTGCGCGAAGAAAAAAATGCGCCTCGTGTCAGTGATAACGCGGGTTCGATCTGGACATTCCTGCGCACGAAACAATTTCTGGCGCTCAGCATGACCATCTTCCTTTGGAATTTCTATCCGTTTCTCGGCACGGTGCAGTTCTATTATCAGAGCAGTGTCCTCCATCTGACGCCTCAATGGATCGGATCGCTGATGACGATCGGATCCATCGCGGGGCTGGCGGGATCGGCGGTATTTTGGAAATTCTGCCGCGGCAAAAACTCCAGCGTCTGGGTCCATCGCGCGCCCCTGATGATGGCTGGAGTGAGCTTGACCTATCTCTTTTACCTCGGGCCGGTTTCCGTCACGGGGATTGAAACCCTTTACGGGTTCTCGACGGTCTTTTTTCGTCTGGCGCTGCTCGATCTCGTCGCGCGGTCCTGCCCCGTTGATGCTGAGGCGACATTCTATGCGATCTTCCTCGCCTTCTTCGATATCGCCATGTACGCGTCCAATGCGGCTGGCGGAAAACTTTACGATTTCGCGCAGGCCGTTCTTTCGAGCCGGGCTCACCATGATCAACTTTCCGCCGCCCTTCTGATCGTGATCGGGTCCCTTTGCACGCTGGCCTGCCGATGGACTTTGAAGTACTGCCGTACCGCGACAAGCTGAACGGGAAGCCGGTGTGAATCCGGCACTGCCCAGCAGAGGAGACTGACCATGAAATCGTATGTTGCTCTAGCCGTTGTCTTTCCCGCGTTGGTTGTCACCGCGCCCATTCACGCGGAGGAAGCCTTTCTCACCCTCACTCGCTCCGCTTACCCGCGACAGGATCTTCCAAGCAGCGAGGACGTCATAACGCCGGCTGATTTCAGCACCTTTGACACGCAAAACGCCGGCCAGGCTGTCTCGCGCCAGTCCGGCGTTGCTGTTCAATCTTATGGGAATCAGCTCGGCTCCCTCATGACGGCGCGCATCCGAGGGGCGACGAGCAATGAAACGCTGCTCCTGATCGACGGGAGACCCGTCGCGGGAACGTCTCTGGCCACTCAGGATCTCTCCGAGATTCCGACCGAGCAGATTGACCATGTCGAAATCGTTCGAGGCGGCGCCTCTGCACTATATGGTCCGAACGCGATGGGCGGCGTCATGAATGTGATCACCAGGCGAGCCTTGAGCGGGCCAACGGGCGAAATCGGCTTCGAGGCCGGTTCCTTCGGACGGGAAACGTATCGCGCCAATTTTGGCTCCCGGATGGGTCCTGTCGATTATTTCTTGTTTGGAGATCAACAGAACGAAAGCGGCTTTCGTGATAATTCGGCGGCGCGCGACCACAACGTCGGCGGTAATGTCGGCTATTCCATGGGCGCGGGGGGGAAATTAATCTTTGATGTTTCCTCTTACCACAGTCACGCCGGCGTCCCGGGGCAGGTTTTTACGGACATCCCCACGAACCAATACGACAATAGCCTTGAAAAGCAGGCCGCCACGCCGCTGGCGCAGCAGGTGACCGATACGAACTACCTCCGAACCTCGTACCTTCTGCCCCTGCCGATGAATTCCTTAATGACGTTGCGCGCTTTCGGCTCCCAGCGCGAGGCGGCCTACACGAACCCGGATCCCTTCTTCCCCACGGACAATGACCGGCATGAGCAAAGCAAAGGGGGCGAAGCCCAGTTCGATCTTCCCTGCGGCGTTGCCGTTGGCGGTAATTTTATACGCGATCGCGAAGACAATACGGATAACGTGACGCCTTCCAATACGTTCATCAGATCCATCGAGAGCTGGGGCCTCTTCGCGCAGGACACATACCGTTATGGGAATCTCACCCTGATTCCGAGCGGCCGCTTCGACCACAACAGCGAGGCCGGAGACTCCAAAAACCCCAGGGTTCAGCTGGTCGAGGATGTTCTCCCTTGGTTGCGTCTGTCGGGATCCGCGGCGCGGTCTTTCCGGGCGCCCACCATCGACGATTTGTACTATCCGTTCACGAATTTCGGAGGCGGCTTCAGTTATCAGGGGAACCCGAACCTGCGTCCGGAACGGGCGTGGACCTACGATGCCGGATTCGAAGTGCATCCGGACTCCTTCAGCTTTCGGGCGACATACTTCCTGGCGAACGTCACGGACCTTATCCAAACGACCACAGATCCGGCCTCGACGACGATGAATATCGGAAGCGCGAGGCGTCAGGGGGCGGAAATCCAGATTGACCATAGGGTCAATGACTACTTCCATGACGCATGGAACTATACGTACCTCGAAAACCGCGGCATTCCGGCGGGCTACACGGACTATGTGACCTTGGCCTACAGCCCGAAGCATACGGTGAATTATCTGGCGACCCTCACGCCGGTGCGGGACTTCTCCCTGGATTCTATGGTCCGCTATGTGGGATCCAGCTTCACCGATAACGATCAAACCGGAACCAAACTGAGCTCAACGGTTCTCTGGGACTTGAGGTTATCCTATGATTGGCGTTGGGTGAAGGCCTATATCGGTGTCAACGATGTGACCAACAAACGCTACGAAGTGCAGGCGGGTTACCCCTTGCCGGGGCGTACATTCTTCGGCGGAATCACCCTCCGCTTCATGGGCAGGCCGAGCTAAGTTCGCAAGCTTGGCGGTCGTCATAGTACACTAAGGCGCGTGAGGCGATCGCTCTTCATGGCGGCTGTCTTCAGTCTATCAGTCCCGGCAGGCTGGGCGATCAACGTACAGCCCGCGGTTTCGAGCGGAACGGTTGTTTCGACCGCGTCCGTGGCTTCCCCCTACGTCGCTCCGGTCTCCTCGCCGACCCTCGCGGATGAGGGCGAGTCTGTCAGCACTCCGACTCCTCACGCCATGACGGCTTCATTAAACGAGACGTCATTCGTGACGCTCACGCGAACGCGGTTCCCGGCCAATCGCCTACCGACCAACGCGGACATCCTTTATCCTGAGAAAGCGCGCGCGTTCGATGCCCTGAATGCCGGCGAGGCGCTTTCGCATGAGGCGGGGATTCTTTTTCTGCCGCAGAACTCTCCGAATTATCCGGTCAACGCGCGGATTCGCGGCGCCTCTCCCAACGAAGCGCTTGTCCTGCTGGACGGCCGGCCCGTCGAAGGAGCGGCCCTGGGCGCCGCGGACCTCTCGGAAATCCCGATCGAACAGATCGATCACATCGAAATTGTCCGCGGCGGTCAATCCGCGTTGTACGGCCCCAATGCTCTCGGCGGCGTGATTAACGTGATTTCCAAGCGTTCCGTCTACCGCGGGTTCCCCATCAGCCATGTGAGCTACGAGGGAGCCTCTTTCAGCAAGCAAACCTACAAGCTGGACTACGGGTCGCGCCAGGGGTCGGTCGATTATTTCTTCTTTGGAGACCAGCAATGGCAGAGCGGCTTCCGCAGCAACTCGGACAACAGCCAGTATAACGTCGGAGGCAATGCGGGCGTTCCTCTGGGCCGGGCCGGGAAAATTCTTTTCGACGCGGGGTCGTACCATAACAACTCCGGCGTTCCGGGTTTTCGCTGTGACAATACGCTCGATCCCTCATGCCTCAACTCGACGGCGCCGCTCGAGCCGAACCGGTTCAATAATAAAGATGAGAAACCGGCGGCCACGCCGGCCGCCCGCCAGATTACGGACAACAACTACCTGCGCGGATCCTATTTAGTCGATCTGCCGAAAGACATGTTTCTCGCGGCCCGATTTTTCGGGAGTCAGCGGGAAGTGGACCTTGATGATTCGGCCGATCCCAATCCCGCCAACGTCGCCAGCACCGATCGCCGCGAGCACAGCAAAGGGGGAGACCTTCAGTTGACGTTGCCGCTCGGGCTTTTGGCGGGAGGCAGTTTCATTCACGACCAGGAAGATGTCTCGGACCGCCTCAACGGGCTCAATTCCTTCAGTGCACGCAGGGAAAATTGGGGACTCTTCGTTCAGGACACTCTGCGCTGGCGAGCGCTCATCCTCATTCCCGGCGGCCGTTACGACAAGAACAGCCAGTTCGGGGACACGACGAACCCCCGTGTTCAGGCGATCATCGAAGCGACGGATTGGCTCCGTCTTTCCGGTTCCGACAGCCGGTCTTTCCGCGCGCCGATGATGGATGAGACGAACTTGAATCCCGCCTTGCTCCCGGAAAAGGCCTGGACCTATGAGGCGGGTTTTGAACTGCATGGATCGTCCCGAAGTCTCCGGGCCAATGTCTTTCGGGCGATCGTCGGGGATGAAATTCAATCGTCCACATTTTCGGCGGACAATGTCGACAGCGCCCGTCGGCAGGGAGTGGAAATTCAGATCGATCACGTCGTGAACGATTATTTCCGCGATACCTGGAACTATACCTATCTCGAAAATACGGGTGTTCCTTCCGGTTACAGCCGGCCTGTTTTGCTCGCCTACAGTCCCCGCCACACGGTGAATTATACGGCGGTGATCACGCCTTCGAAAAAATGGGAATTGGATCCCACTCTGCGTTACGAGGACTCCCGTTTTTCAGGCAATGATCAGACCGGAACGAAAATGGGATCCCAGCTGATCATGGACCTGCGGCTCGCCTACCAGTGGCGCCAGATGGAATTGTTCTTCGGGATCAAGGACCTCACGGATAAACGCTATGACGAAGTGCCCGGGTATCCGTTGGCCGGGCGCACGGCCTACGGCGGTATCCGACTGAGATTGTGGGGATGAGGCGCTGTTTGTTGTCCGCGCGTGCATACGATATGTCTTTGAGACCCCGGGCAAAAGAACTATAATTTTTTCATATTGAGATCACTCGGGCGGCATTTGCTCATCGAACTTTACCACTGCGATTCCAAAATTCTGAATGATGTCCATAAAGTCGAAGCGATCATGGTTGATGCCGCCAAGCACGCGCGGGCACGGATCGTCGATGTCGTTTTTCATACCTTTAACCCGCACGGAATTTCCGGAGTCGTCGTGATCGCCGAATCGCATCTCGCGATCCACACCTGGCCCGAGTACAATTACGCGTCCATCGACGTTTTTACCTGCGGAACAGAGATCAATCCCTGGCGGGCTTACAATTTCGCGGCGAAAAAGTTCAAAGCCAAAAATATGACCGCTATTGAAATGAAGCGCGGCGTGCTGCCCATCCCCGCTCACCTCCTCAAGCATAAACCCTGACTTCCGATGGGGGACTCCGGTTCATGGCTCCGTGATGTTCTATCTCCGCACGAGCGGCACGAGCATAAGGTCCGCAGAACGCTGGTGCGGGCGAAAACACGTTTTCAGAATGTGGTTCTCGCGGACAGCTGCGCTTTCGGCCGGTGCCTGATTCTCGATGGAGAGATCCAGTCCTCCGAACGCGATGAGTTCATTTACCACGAGGGGCTCGTCCATCCGGCGATGGCGCTCCATCCGGGCCCGCGCGATGTCCTGATTCTCGGCGGGGGGGAAGGCGCGACGCTGCGGGAAGTTTTCCGGCACCGGTCCGTCCGGCGGGTCACGATGGTTGATATCGATGGAGACGTCGTGAAATTCTGCCGAAAATATCTGGGGAAATGGCACCAGGGAGCCTTTTCTGACCGGAGGACAATTCTGCGCATCGAAGATGCGGCAAAATTTATCCGCGAAACAAGGGAACAATTCGATATCATTATCTCCGACCTTCCGACGCCGCCGGAAGGTGGCGGGCCTCTGGCGGGACTTTACTCTCCGGCCTTTTATCGCCGGCTCAAGGCGCGGCTGAGGGCCGGGGGCATCCTGGTGACACAGGCCGGATCCGGAAGCGTGTTCCAACTTCAGTGGCACGCGCGGCTGTATCGCCGGCTGAAGTCGGTATTCAAGGTTGTTCGGCCGTTTTACACGTTTGTTCCGTCGTTTGGCGTGCCGTGGAGTTTTCTGATAGCCACCCGAAGGGCGGATCCCTGCCGGGTGTCCGCGGCGCAGGTGAATCGGCGGCTGGGAGCCATCGGCCGCCAGCTCCGGTTCTATGATGGACAGACGCACGAAGGGCTTTTCCGAATTCCGAAATATGCGAGGACGATGTTGAAATGAAAAATCAGGATCGCACGCCGCTCTTGGATGTCTTGCTCGCCCGCGCCAAGCGCGGCGTCACCTCGTTTCATACGCCGGGCCATAAAAATGGCCAGGGGATCGACACCCGGCTGCGCGGCTACACAGGGCGGAATGTCTATAAACTCGATGTGACGGTTTTTCCGGAAGTCGATTCGCTGCACGATCCCGTCGGCCCCATCAAAAAAGCGCAGGCGCTCATGGCTGATGCCTACGGCGTAAAGTATTCGCAGTTTCTCATCAACGGGTCTTCCTCCGGGAACATCGCGATGCTGATGTCCACCTGCCATCCAGGAGATTCCGTCATCGTCTCCCGAAACGCCCACAAATCCATTTTGAGCGGCATCATCATGTCCGGGGTCTGGCCCATCTGGATCCAGCCGAAGGTGGATCAGCATCTGGATGTTATTTTTGATTCCGACGCCGCGCAGGTCGAGCAGGCCCTGCATCAGTTCCCGGAGGCCAAGGCTGTTTTTGTCACCAGCCCGACCTATCACGGAGTCACGACGGATTTAAAGAAAATCGCGGATCTCTGCCATGCCCACGGGAAGCTGCTCCTGGTCGATGAGGCGCACGGGGCGCACCTGAAATTCCACAAGGATCTTCCGGTTTCGGCGGTCGAAGCGGGCGCGGACATGTGCGTCCAGTCCACGCATAAAATTCTCTCGGCGCTTTCCCAGGGGTCGGTGCTGCACGTGAATTCCGATCTGGTGGATATCTCGCGTGTGCGGAAAATACTCTCGATCCTTCAAACCACCAGCCCCAATTACCTGATCATGGCTTCCCTGGATGCGGCCCGCCGGCAGATTTTTTTCCAGGGGGAAAAGATCTTTACCCGCCTCATCCGGCTGGCCGATGAAGCGCGCGAGCGCATGAACAAGCTGGAGCGCGTCTACTGCTTTACGCAGGGGGAGATTCGCGCGAAAGGGTACGACCTCGACGTGACCAAGCTGACCATCAACGTGACGCGGCTCGGAATGTCCGGCCATGACGTCGAGGATCTCCTCGCGAAAGAGTACGGGATTCAGGTCGACTGCGCGGACCTCTTCAACCTGATCGCGATCATGGGCGTGGGGACCACCCGGCAGGACGTCGAGAAGCTGCTGACCGCCGTGGAGGACCTTGACCGTAAAGAGCCCGGCCATGAGAAGAACTGGGTGCTCCAGCTTCCGTCACTTTCGACGGAGATGGCGATGACGCCGCGGGATGTCTTCCTGCAGCACCGCTCCAAACGCGTGGCGCTCTCGAAGGCGGCGGGGCACATCAGCGCGCAGACGCTCACGCCCTACCCTCCGGGCATTCCCGTCCTGATTCCCGGCGAGCGCATCACCCAGGAAATCGTCGACTTCCTGAAAGATCTGGCCGACAAAGACATCCGGGTGAGCGGCCAGGAAACCGAGGAACTTCGCACGATCAAGGTCGTCGCGGCGCGGTAGTATTCTTGGGTTGACTTTCCCTGTTCCAATCGTGTAATTTATCACCTCACCCGAGGGAGGGTTGTTTATCATGGCTAAGAAAATGAAGAAGCATAAGACGAAAAAGAAAGTCAAACCGGCCTCCAGGGCCAAAAAAAGACGGGCAAAAAAAGCGCCGGTTTTTAAATCGATTTCAAGAAAGATGCCGGGCAGCCAGTTGACGAGAAAGTCGGTTGAGGAAAAATCTCTCTCGGCCTCCGAAATTCAGAAGTTCCGCGAAATTCTCTCGCAAAAACAGGAAGAGCTGTCTGACATTGTCCACCGCAAAAAGGAAGAGCAGGAATTCCAGCAGGAAGAGCCGGAAATCGGGGACGAAGCGGACATCGCGACGCGTTCGGTCGAGAAGGAACTTCTTTTTGATATTACCGATTCTGAAAAACAGAATTTAGACGGCATCGAGGCCGCTCTCCGCAAAATTGAGAAGGGGGTCTTCGGGCGCTGTGAATCCTGCCAGAAGACGATCCCTCGCCTGCGCCTGGAAGTCATGCCCTGGGCACGCTACTGCATCCATTGCCAGTCGCGTAACGAGGTGCCTTCAGGCTCACCCGAGTAACGGCTCATTCGCCCGCTCGAATCCATTGATTGCCTAGTTTCGTAGACCTTCATACCCATACCACCGCCTCGGACGGGACATTAAGTCCTGAGCGGCTCTTTGCGGTTGCGCTGGAATTGAAACTCCGGGTACTCTCCATCACCGACCACGATTCGATGGAGGGGTTCACCGCGACGAAAACCCTGCAGGCGGCCCACCCGGGAATTCGCGTCATTCCAGGAATTGAAATGAGTGCTGAAGGAGAGATTTACTGCCATCTCCTCGGGTATTTTGTGAATGAGAACGCCCCTGGCTTCCGGGACAGGCTGGCGGCGCTGCGCGGCCGGCGTTTGGACCGTATTGCGGCCATGGTGAAAAAAATAAATGTGATGGGGATCGCCATTGACTATCACCGCGTGGTCGCACTGGCCTCGGGCGGCTCGGTGGGACGCCCGCATGTGGCCGACGCTCTGATTGAAAAAGGGGTCGTTAAAACCCGCCAGGAAGCGTTCAACCGGTTTTTAAAAAAGGACGGTCCCGCTTATGTGGCCGCGGACGGACCCACGGCCGGAGAAACGATTCATCTGATTCGCGCCGCTGGAGGAGTCCCGGTTCTGGCACATCCGTCCTATTACACGACGCCGGAATTCCTCAAGCGGCTAATCGATCTGGGACTTATGGGCCTCGAAGTCTATTATCCTGACCACACACGCTCACTGATCCAGCGCTATCTTGAAATGGCCGCGACCTATGGGCTGATTGTGACCGGAGGCTCCGATTTCCACGGCCCGAAGACCCAGCGGGACGCGCTGGCCTGCGTCGATGTTCCAGAATCTGTTGTCGAGGCTCTTGTGCGGGCGGCACAAGTTTAGTACGTTCTTACCCGATGGTTTCTTGTCCCCAGTGTCAGACGGAAGTCAGTGAAGCGGATGCGGAATGTCCGAAGTGCGGGATTCTCTTCAGCAAGTGGAAAGAGCGGGAGAGTAATGTCGCCAGTGGCAACCTATCCAAGTACACGACTCTCGCCAACGCGACCAGTTCCGAATTCAACTGGGCCATTCTCGTCATCGTCGCGATCGCCGTGGCCGGCCTGTTTTATTTCCTGGCGCAAAACGCCAAGGAAGCCATGAAAGATATCTGACGTTAACGCCGCAGACGCCGCCGGTTCCGGTAA
>Ga0182027_10002374_pt1 | contig 30651 bp, 31 predicted proteins | sample 712E1DmetaG_FD_121300 | JGI IMG/M metagenome (GOLD analysis project Ga0182027, IMG submission 121300) | Permafrost microbial communities from Stordalen Mire, Sweden - 712E1D metaG (Illumina Assembly) | ecosystem: Environmental > Terrestrial > Soil > Wetlands > Permafrost | place: Sweden...
AATGGTGAAGCCCGTCGTGTTGAGACGGTATGTCGCCGACGGCAAAGCCATCTTCACGATGGAACCGGAGTTTGAGGGCATTGAATTCGCCATCGCGAAACCAGACGACGATAACGGCGGGGATACCCCGCATTTTTCGGAAGAGTACCACCTCGAAGGGGCCAACGAGTCAGTGAGGCAGATTCTGGCCCGCCTCAAGGAGATCACTAGCGAAGTTGAGCCGACGGCGGTTTTCAATCCCCAGAAATACTACATATCGATCAAGTACCGCAGGAACGTGGCCTACCTGGAGATTCGCAAATCCAAGATCCGCATGGTCACAATGCTGCCGGAAAAGAAAATCAAAACGCTCGTGAAAAGCTACTCGATAACGGCGTTTTCCCCTTCCGTTCAGAAATTCTACGGTCGCCCGTGCGCCGCGATCAACATCGTGGATGCCGAACACTTGAACGAGATCCGGTCGATTCTTGGAGCACTGATCGCAGACACAGATTTGGAAATGACTGGTCGGGATGACGGAGAGTCCGCGACGCTCTAGCAGCGCAGCGACACCGGCGAAGATTCGTCATAACGAAGATCCCGCCGTCTTCGCGAGGTCGTCCAGCGTTTTTGTCGCAGCCAGGACGCGATTCACGATAACCGCGTCAAACTCTTCCAGGTCCGACACGTCATGAGTCCCTTGGTTCAAGTAGGTCCACGCCTGGGGCTGCTTCAGAACAGAAAAATTCTCACACAGCATTTTGGCTGCTTCGTTTGTTTCGCCTACCGTGTTCTTGAGGAATTTCAGCAGCCCGTCAACTACGCTCGACAAGTCAGGGTCACTCCTTGGCGAACGCACCAGGACGAGGATGCCAATATTGTACTTTCTTGCCAGACGGTTCCAAAGACGATGACACGAATTCTCGACCGCCCGACGGCAGTTCATGAGGCAGTCGCGCCATTGGCTGCTTGCCTGATGCTCTTCGGCTCGCACGACGTAGTTCCGAACAGAGCAAGCGTGATTGACAACGATCTCGCGTCTTTCCTTTGCCGAAATGAAATCTATGGCGCACACTTTTTGTTGGTAATCCGCCTGGCAAAACTGCGTCGAAAGCGTTTTCGCGAACTCTTCGCCGTGAGTGGTCACGATGATCTGCTTGTCACGAAACGCCGAGTTAGTGCTCAGCAGTTCTGCTATGCCGTGCCGGTGCTCGTCATCAATGGCGTTCACTACGTCGTCAAAGATTACGAACGGACATCCTTGGTGAACGTTTTTGGCCAGCAGTACGGCTAGACCCAAACAGCGCAGATGTCCTTCGCTGAGCACGTGAAGGGCGTCTTGCTCGGTGCAGGTTGCGTCGCCGCAGAACCGCACCGAGATATTCGCCCCCGGCGCTGTCGGCAGCTCAAGGGTCGCAAGCCGGTCAAACTCACAGTCATGCGCGTTGATGTTGTTGTATATGTCCCGCGTGAGGTCGCTGATGTCGCGGACCATGCTGGTTGGGAGCCCATCCCGGTGGGCTCTCAGCTTGGCTAGAAGCGCGTTGTAAGCGGAAACGTACCGAACGTTGTCCTCTATCAGCGGCTTCTCAGCCTGCGCAGCTTTGATGAGCCCGCTCTGTTGTTTTTGAAATTCCCGCACTGCCGTTTGAGCTTGTGTCTGGTCGGCTACAATCGCACTTTCCTTGGTGCGAATTTCGATGATGCGATCAGCGATGGCTCGCATGGCCATCTTCTCCGCTTCCAGCCGGGATCGTTCTAGGACTTGCTTCTGCGATTCGGCGTTTCTCTTTTCCACCGCCAGTTTGTTTTTCAACATCTCCGGCGAGGTCGGCACGAGCATCTCTGCCAGCAGCGCTATTCCCTCGAAGGTTACCTCGGAGCGTGCCGGAGCGTAGTTCCGAAGAACTGGCGGGACCTCCACGTCACGTCCCACGCCAGCGGCACGTCCCGTCTGATTCAATTCCGAGAGGACGCCAATCCCTTCTCGCACTGACACCTGGACCACCTGCCACGCCTGATCACTCTTGGACTCAAGCTCAACGAGTTTCTTGAGTTCGTCCCGCTTTTTCCGCGCATGGCTGAAAGGGTTCGTCGCCGTTTGAGAAAGTGGCGTCAGGCAGGCTGGACACGAATCAGTCACGTGATTTTCAACCTCGATCACCGCCTCATACAGTTTCTTGAAGGATAGGTCAGCCTTGGCGGCTTGGAGCTCGTCCGCCAAGTCGAGAAACTGCAAAAGCGCGGCCTCAATTTTCTTCGATGCGGCGTCGAGAATACCATCGGACGGAAGCGCGAGAGTGCACGGTGCCGCTTGCATTAGGATTGTTTCAATTTCGGCAATGCGGCCCTTTTTTGTGCTGTCGCCGTTCACGTAGGCCGCCAACTCATCGAATGTGGCGACGACTTTCTGCTGGCCAACGACCTGGACCTTCTCTTCCGCCAACGCTTCAACCCGTTGCGGCATCGACGCCAAAACAGCGTGGTGCGTTTGGAGAGCCGCCTCTTTGGTTTGGAGTTCCTGCATTTTCAGCCCAACAAGGTCGAGATAGTTGTCGAAGTTGTCGGTGAACCCCTCGACAAAAGAGTTGAACTGATCAAGACCAAAAAGCGAGGCAATCCGGGCTGTCTGATCGGCAGGCGTCGTCGCAGTCATCCTTGCGAACGACTCAATGCGGTTTTTCTCGATAAAGCAGAAGCCGAATGATTGCGGGTCGGCCACGACAACGCACGACTGCCCTTGCGCATCAACCCCTGTCAAAATAGGGTCGGAAAATGTCCCAGCGGCGATGTTCTTCGCGTATCGATTCACCTTGATTCGTTTGCTTTCGGCCTCTTGAATTGTGCCGAGTAGCGCGTACTCAATCCCTTCACAAAGGCTGGACTTGCCAGATCCATTGGGGCCGTAGACGAGGACGAATGACTTGCTGAGGTCAAACGTCTCGCTCTGCGAAAACCCCCGAAATGGTCCGATTTGGAGCGACTGGATCTGTCGAATCGGAAACGCCGCGCCAAGAGGGGAAACATCGGGAACATTGAGCGTTGGGGATGCTGTGAGGCGATTCTGGTCGATTAGTTCCTTGAGCCTATTTGCTCTTCTTGCGCCAGCTGTACCAAGGGGCTCCAGCTCTGCAAAATTGTTCAGGATTACATTTATTAGTCGTCGTTCGTGCTCTGATAGCGAGTTGACATCAAGAGAGCGCACCCAGTTGCGGAATTCTATTTCTGCTCTGGACTCCATTGTCATGGCTGGACCCTCCGTCGCATCTGCACTGGCGTCGTCTGCCCCTCTTTCGGTGCCTACTGCGAGCGATTGTATTAGGAACGCACGGAGCGGAAAAGTCCGATTTTGCCGAATGCGATCCGATCGCTACACGCGAGCGACAGCCGCTGCGACAACACAGTTTTTGCATGGTCGCGAACATTGCTCCGTGCCATAAAAATCGATCTGGTGCGTAGTTCGCGCACGCTGACGGTGGCGAAGGCATTCCGCTGCATAGCTACGCAACTAGTTATTTTCATTGATATTTTTCCGTCGATTCCGTATATTATCAATCAAATCTGACGGACAAAATCCGTCGTCTTTTCAGCCACTTAAATCGTATCGAGACAGGAGATCCAACATGGCCGCCGAGGTCCAATTGGCGAGGTGTAATGTCCTTGTCGCCCAGAGCATTGCTTTTCTGCGCAACTTCACGTCGCCGCACACCCGGCGCGCGTATCGCCGGGATATCCAAGAATTCGTCAGCTACTGGCAGGAACGCGGCACTACGTTTGAACATCCCGCCGACATCGGACTCGACCATTTTATTGCGTACAGAGATTTCGTGATCGGTCAGGGCTACCGGAGCGGCACCGTCTGCCGCAAACTCATCCCGATCCGATCCATGCTCTCCTTCTGCCAGCAGCTCGGCATCGTCGATCGAAATCCCCTGGAGATCGCAAAACTGCCCCGTGCTGACCCCGAGCGCCCCACGCCTGCATACAGCGACGAACAGGTCCGAGCCGTTTTGGCATTGCCCAAGCGCAACAAGCCCATTGGCCGGATGCATTACGCGATGTTGGCGGTGCTGTTCTATGTCGGCGTGCGCCGCAGCGAGCTCGTCAATCTCAAGGTCAAAGACATCGGCCACGACAAACACCACCGCACGTTGACCATTCGCCACGGCAAGGGCGGAAAAACGCGGGTGGTCCCGCTGCACCCCGTCGTGCAGACGGCCATTGATGAATATCTCGCTGGCGTCGGGCGCGAGCTGGGTCCAGACGATCCGCTATTCTCGACGGTCAAACATGCTCGCGCCTACGCGACACCGAAGCCGCTGTGCACCACGAGTGTGTACTCGATGGTCAAGCACTACGTGAAGAAGGCGGGCATCGCCGTGCCGGGCATGCCGCATGCGTGCAGGGCGACCGTCATCAGCCATCTTCTCGACGGCAGGGCCAGCATCCACGACGTGGCGCAGATGGTCGGCCATTCAAATGTGGCAACGACGACAATGTACGACCGGCGCAGGAAGGCGTTGGACCGAAGTGCGGCGTATGGCGTCAATTACGGGTAGCACGCCGAACGACCTGGCGTGGGGTTGATTACTTGGCGGTGTAGAGTCGTTGGTTACTGGTGAAGCTCGCGCTGCGGCGCAGCAGATCTTTGCGGCTTGGGCTCGCTGAGCTTGCCCACGAGACGCTCAAGTTGCTCTAGCCTTTCGTCTGTTTTCTGCTGATTTCGTGACTCCGCCGAGAGAGCTTGCAACGTTTCGTGGATTCTTGCCTGAATCTCGATCATGCTCCTCTCTTGATCCGCCAGACCTGAGACAGTCACGGTGCCAACAATCTCTGTCGGTTCGCTTCCAGCGGGCTCACTCACAAGTGAGGCGGCGACGGGAAGCGCACCAACGACGAGAAAAAGCACAGCGAGCGCGGCGAACACCTGCGCGCCTTTTGTAAATTCGGCGATGTGCCCGTTTATTGCCGAGTTCATGCTTGCGCACCACAGTAGACCGCGAGCGTGGAAACTGCTGTTGTACTTCCGAATCTGGTTGACTTTGGTGTCGATCACCGCGTCTAGGAACAGCTCTGTTTTGTATTTCACGAGGACGGCACGAACTGCACCGAGGAACGCGAGAATGATCATGAGGCTGGATGCCGCCATGAACGATATGGTCCAGCGGCGCGCTAACGGGTCGAGCCTACCTTTCTCCAAAATGTACACCATCACAGTGCCGAGCAGTGGCACCAGAAACATGATCAGCGAAAACACGCTCTGCGCTTTTCCTTCTATCGATGATCGCGTCGTCTCGACGAGGTCAAACATGGCGCGACATTGTTCAAGCTGCTCAGGGGCCATCGTCTCCGTCGAATCGGGCGGAGGCTTCGCTGGTTCGACAGGCTCTCTCTCATATGGCGTCAATGTGTGTCGTAGCAGATAGAAGAAGGCCGAGCCCAGCCGAAGCGGCAGCCGCAGCAGCTTTTTCCAACCACTGGCGAGGACCGGGCGCGGTGGTGCCGCAAGATAGTCCGACACCGATTTTTGTGCGGGGACCAACATTTCTATGATGTGCCTCAGCATCGCGGCTCATCTGGGCGAAAGAAGAGTTTCATGAACGCCTCTCTCATTGGCAGTCCCAGTTGATCTTCAAGCCAAGCCCACTCACCTGTCGGATTCACCTCAAGAAAGTAAAATTGCCTGTCAGGCGTGCGAACGAAGTCGAATGCGCCGTAGACCAGGCCGAGCGAGGAAAGAAGCTGGCGGCATGACCGGACAATATCGTCTGGAACCGAAGTCAATTTGTAGACAACCGAGGAGTCTGGCTTCCGCCAGTCGAGCAGGCTCTCTTTGTCTCCGACAATCTCGACGGCGAAAACGGCCTCACCAATGATCGTGACGCGGAGGTCCGCTCCTTTCGGAATGCGCTCCTGCAAAAGCACCGGACAAACCCGAAAATGCATTTCGCTGTCGATGGCATCGGCATCTATGGCGCGAGTGTAGACGGCGAACCTCTCTCGGCCAGACACAAGCAGGCCGTGATATATCGGCTTGCAAATCGTCCCCTCGGCGTTTGCTTGCACAAAGCGTCGCAACGTGGCGGCGTCCGACGAAACAATCGTCCTCGGAGTCTTGAGGCCGATCGCATTTGCAAGTCTCAGCTGGAACAGCTTGTGCTCAGCTCGGGCAGTTTCAAAAATCGGGTTGACCCACTGCACGGACTGGTCCAGCACGAGCCCACCAACGAGATGACGTAGCTCGCCTGCCACAAACCGAGATTCTCCATGATCAAGGCCGGGCGCTGGTAACGGGTGAATCGTGCGCCGATACCACACTGAGGTCACTTCGGCAAAATCGAAGGCCCGTCCTCCAACAGCAAAGCGTCTGGTTTGCCTGGTGGCGCTCAGCTCAAACTCTATCTCCGCCTGAGCAATATCTTCGGAGTTAAGGCGAAAGTAGGGAAGGTCGCGGTCGAGCAACGCGGTGATGAGGTAGTCGGCGGCGAAGTCCTCGGTTGATGTCAAAATTAGCAACAAGGGTCTACGGGTACTCCGCATCCGTCGCTGGACGTTCCGGTTGGTCTGCCCCTTCGCCCGTCGCCGTCTTGGTCGTTTCCCCAAAAGTTGAAGCGAAGGCTCCTTCGGTCTGGTCCTGACCCTCCCAAGTCTTGGTGACCGTGGTTTCGCCGAAATTCGAGGCGCGAACATGGGCCAACTCGGACTGGTCTACGCCCTCACGAGTCTCCGTAAGCGAAGTCTCGCCGAATTGAGAAGCGTGAACCGCAAGTTCAAGTACAAGCGGCTTCCCGCTCTCGGAGGAAATCCAAATCTGGCGCAAGGGGTCGTACACCTGTGACGGCGACGGTCCCTCGTCTGGCGGAAGCCTCGTGGCGCCACGAAGTACAAAAGACCGAAAGTTCACCTGCTCAGGCATGCGCGGCTCCCTGTCAGACTAAATGCAGGTTAGCACGGCTTTGCCCTGTCATCCAAGGGTGAACGCATCGTTTGCGCCGCTCATTTCTTGCTTAGACGGCTCACGAGCACAACATCTGATGAGGTCCAGGCGTTGAGTCCTCGCACAAAATCGAGAAGCCTGCTGCGCTTTTTTCCGGAGGGCTTCAAACCCAAAAGAAGCACGTCGAGCAGCCAAAACCCTGCCGACATGAATTGTCGCGCAGGAAGCGGCAAGGGGGCCAGATACGACGCGACGATGCCAGCAAGTGCGACAATCTTCAAACGCTTGAGGCGATCCTCCGACCGCTCGAATCTGCTCACCTTGCCATTAAATCGATCGATAGCGGACTTCAAAAAATCTGGATCTAGGTTTCTGGTTGAAATGCCGCGCACAATTTCTTGCAGCCGCTCAACATCAGCCCCGGAGATGGCCTCGACGACTTCTAGAACTGGGGCGTCGTTGTCAATCGTGAGGATTCCGTTCAGGACGGTCTCCATTTCTGGCTGAAATGGTTCGGCGTGTCCTCGGCGAAGGCCAGAATAGAGGCTCGCGCACAGCTCGGTTCCGACCTGTTCTGAATAAGTTCCAGATACGACGGGAACGACCGTAGCGCCAACGGCAGATGACCATTCCACTGATGTAGAGGCGGACGACAGCTCGATCAGGTGATCCCGACCTGTCTGTGCTTTCAAAAAAGCAGCAACGAAGTGTCCAATGCCCAGCCATGATGCACTCATGGCACCATATCTGTGGACGACTGATTCGGCGATGCACCACGTTTGACAGAGATTTGGAAGAAGAGATCCAAGAAACATCTGAACCATCCGGCTCGGATGATTGGCCGCTATGTCGGCAAGTTCCAGGAGAAGATAATGCCTCTCCAACACACCTAACGCTGGATAAAGAAGGGGGATTCGATGGCGGGCGTCCACAATGGCGGCTGCGCCAAGCCTACGCGACAAAAGCAGGGAACCAGGAGATTCGACAAGCAATCTGGACAAAAAACGTAGTCGGTAGCGGTCAACGGACTGCGGTGCAACAAAACGGACACGCCCGAGCCGAGCAAGCCTAACCAGTTCGTCCTCGGTAACGTGAAGTCCATGGAGCGCATCGTCAAACCACCCGTCGAGCGGCATCACGATGATGACTGTCTGGTATAACGGCAGGTACAGCCTGATATTTTGCGGTTGGAAAGCTGAGGCATTTACGAGGCACCGCGATCCGGGCTTTCGGAACGCACGCGGCAAGAAAACAGCCGCGTCCTGGCTGCCTCCATCGAAGATATTTTCCTTTTGTGAAGTCCAAAAGTCCTCGTCTTCTTCCACGGCCCAACGCAATTCGTTTGATCCGTTGCTGCGCAACGCCGCGCTCGGGATCAGGTCGATGTCCCCCTGGGGCTGCCTTGCAAATTGGGTTCCGCCCAAAGTAGGACACACCTTGATCTCCAAGGTCATTCCGAGCTGAAGTCGCGCATAGGACTCTCGGAGTAATCTTTCATCGGATTCGGACGGTTGGCGCTTCATTGTCACGGTCAAGTGGGGAAATGTGGCAGAGAGCGAGAATGGCGGAAAGTCGTGAGGGAGTGTGAACGTAAGATCGGACCAAACATCTCGAGCTGTTCTCGGTTCGCCCGTCTGCTCAAGACGCTCACGCAGCGTCCTCTCCGGTACTGGCGCGGCACCCGCAGGCGGCGCTTCGACGAACGAGATGGGGGCTACGATTGCCCTGCCCCTTTGGGCGAACCACTTTTCAAGCGGCTCGCCGGTATCCGCAACTCGACTCGCGAAACCCGGGCACACTGCAAAAAACGTCGGACCAAGTTGATACAGCCCGGTTGCCCTTGCGGAGGGCTGTAGCAAGAGCAGCCTCTCAAATGACCACCTGGCACAAAAGGGATCGACCACGATCGGTGACGTGCTCGCCTGGACAACAGCGAGCCCGCGTCTCTTCCGAAGCCAGTAGAACCGGACTCTTGCCCTGTCGAACAGGACACGCAAAGAGCTAAGGCATGCGCAGAATTTTCTGATCAGAAAGACCATATCGCGACCCTCATGTTGGACCGAAGACCGCTACTGCAACATTGATCTGCGTTTGGCGGGGCAACTTTGACAAGATGGCGGGTGTCGCTCGGCGCGCATTGCAGCACTCGGAAGCGGCGATAGCGAAACCAAGATTCGTCATCAAGTGGACCGAGTCCGCCAGGACCGGCATCATTGCGGTAGCTTACGGCGTCAATTACGGATGAAAGCGGCAAACTCGTCTTCTTTTGGTCAACGCACCACCAAATCTTGCCGCCATTGCTGAAGATCTGCCCTCAATCTACTGAGGTCCTTTTCGCTCTGATTTAAAACCTCGGAGAAGCATTCCGAGCAGTAGGCTTTGTAGCCGTTGACGGTGCCAGGGATTTTGACGCGGACAAGAAACTGCCCCTTGGACACGTCACAGTGGCACCTCTTGCAATGCGATTTTGCCTTGACCTCGTGAAATTCGCACGACCCGGCGCTGCCGCTAAGCAGTGACGGAGTCTTTCCCTTCTTGCTCATTGCTTATCCTCGCTTTCAGAAGCCGTGTCAGCTTGTTCAGAATATCTTCCAGACTCGCCATCGCAGCGGTAAGTTCATCGACTGCCATTTGACCGCGTGAGCCGAATCGTTCAGCCACCTCGCGGTTGACTAGTTGCACCGCCGCGACGAAGTTGTTGCCCTGCAATCCAGGCAAGAGTCGAAGTGAGATTTCTCGCGAGCCGAAGTCCAATTCGAGGCGATTAAGCAACACCTTGGCCGTATGGGACACCTCCTCTTTCAGTCGGCGGCGTGCTTCAACTCTGGCGCGCTGAGGCAGTACCGTCATTGGGGGAGCTGCATCGACCCGAGTTGGACCGCTCGTTTTCTTCTTTCGGACTGCGGCCACGACTTGTTCTGCGTCAAAGCCAAGAGCTTCCGCCTGAGCAGAAAGCTCGGCGAGCAGCTCCTGCTCGTCAGACTCCAGCAGCTCTTCTTCGAGTAGGGATGACACGACCTCTTGGTTGACGACCATGTCCTCCGACAACCGGAGACGGGCCTTGCCCTCAAGCACCTCTTTAGGTGGCTGCGGTTCCTCTGCGGACATGAGTTTGTGGAAAAAATCAGAATCCTCTTTGTCGAGATCCCTGAAATCCGACACGAGCTGGTCGAGGTTCATGCCAACATGAGTCACGATGTTCCCACAGTTGTCGGGATGGCGCGGATCGTGTTGCACAACCACGCGCATCGCCCGTCCGATGAATTGGATGAATGGAGAAAGGCTGCGAAACGGTCGAAAGATGGCAGCCACACTCAGTTTGGGATGGTCAAACCCCTCTCCCAGAATCTGCACTTGGATGACGCAATCGAGAAGACCTGCACGCAGCCGCTGTAGTACCGAAGCACGTTCATCGGGGGACATTTGGCTGTGGATCTCGGCAGCCTGGTAGCCTCGCTCAGCGTAGAGACTTCGGACGGCTTTCGCGTGACGCACAGAACAGGCAACGGCAATCAGTTGATGATAGGTGCCTGATTGTCTGAGCCGTTCAAGCTTGTCGATACTCTGTTCAACTATATGCCGGTTGCTTTCGGGGGAAAGCGCAACACCCTTGCTAAACCACGTTTCCTCCTTGAGCTTCAGCACCTCCGCCAACGAATACCGTTTCTCGCTCCCGTTCATTGTGAAGTAGAACTCGTCTGGAGCGACATAGCTTGTGGTCAATCGCTTGATGTAACCGCGAAGCATTGCTCGCCGAAAGCTGTACCGATAGATCAGTTCACCTTGGATCTCTTTGTCGTCGCTTCGGAACGGTGTTGCTGTCAGGTTGACGACTTTCGCATGGGGGAAGCGGTCGAAGACCTTGAGCCAGCTATCTGCGGCGCTGTGGTGGCCTTCATCGACCAAGATCAGATCGAAAAAACCATCGGGGAACGCCGGAAGCCACCTGTCAGCGCTGCTTGCAAGTTGCTGGATGTTGGCCAGAACAATGTGGGAGCGATCACAATCATGGATGTTGGCATCTTTGCCATCGAGTTCCGCGACGTATGGACCAGCCGTCATGTCCTCTGGCTGCAGAACGCCTCGCTGGGACCAAAAGCAGTACCGACGGTTGGTGATGTCGAGGTTTTTGCGCAGTTCCCCACGAACGGTGAGGTTGGGAGCAATGATTAGGACCCTCCCGTGCGCCACGTCGAAAGGGAGAAGCGAGATCAAGCCAGACTTGCCGCACCCGACCGGGATTTGCATGACAGCCTGTCGCCCGCCGCCTTCAAAGAACCGTCGAGCAACTGCGTAGCCCTCGATTTGTGGCTCACGCAACGCGGGATTGCCCTCAATCAATGCCTGCGATTTGGTGAAGAATTCATCGAGGGGCTTGTTTGCCCGAACCCATGCATCGAGATCGGTTCGTGCGAAACGCCACATTTTGCCGAGCTTACTGCCTGGCACTCGTCCTTGCTGTGCCAAGGCATACAGATTACTGGAGCCAATCTCCAAATACTTTGCCGCTTCCTCGGTAGTCATCCATTCGCCCATGAGAGAAAATATAGTCTTTGTATTGTTTGGTGTCAACTGCTATCAACTGTTAACAAACAATACGAAAAGTCAAATAGTTGATCTTTGGGCGCGTGACTGAGTGACCAACGATGTAAGGGACCGTCGCGAGCGCGCAAGTACCGCCCCTGTCGAAACCGTCGGTCCTGAATGGTATTCTTCAAAACGTCACCCGGTCCTACCACGACCGGCCTGCCATGACGGCGCGGGCGAGTGCCTGCGCGACTGGCAACGGCCCCTCGATGTGTGATGCGAGGGAACCGCCGACCAGTTAACGACGGGCCATCGGCAACGATGGCTGCGGCATCGAGGCAGGGCGCACACCCGTGACGGGCTTGTGCGCACATGCGGTGTCCTAATCCAAGACGACAAAGAATGTCGGACCCTCATGGCAAAATAAAATTGTTTCGGCAGGGCTATGCACGGGGCCACGAACGGGTCCCACTTTTCCGACGATAGTCGGTCAAGTAACGGCAACGCGAAGAGCCACCACCTGCACCGACGGGGCAAAACCCCGAGGAGGCAGATTGTCGTGGCTCAGCACATCACGTCCAACGGATCGCAGGTTCGACTTCTGGGTCTTCCCTGCGCGGTGGTGCGCGCAGCGTCCATGAGGTCAGCGGTGTCGCCAGCCAAGTCCCGGCCCGAGTCACCGGTAAATACTCCAGACCGTGCGCGAGTATTGATCGCATGGCTTCGCCGTTCTGGATCGAGCACTTTTCGGTGCGCGGCTGCTCGCAAGCTCGCCGAGATGGATCTCACAGTCGAGATCGCCACCGGCTTATGGTCGGCCATCTCGGAGCCGAACTGCGGCTGTGCTCCACAGCCGGAGCGATCATGCTGCATCGCTCACGTCGCCTGTCACACGTTGATCGACATGATGAAGCGGCACATGGCTGACACGGCCACGTCTCCGCTCGAAATCTCAATGCGTGGTTTGGCAAAAGCAATCAACGAGTCGGGATCTCCGTGCACATTCGTCAAGATCGGCGATCCCACGACCGACGCCTTCGCCTTCGTGCCCGCGAATCAACCCGAACCGCGTCAATCAAATTCTCGTGGAGGTGAAACATGAACGGAACGTTAAGCAGTGCTCAAGAAGCCGAAGAGCCAGTTGCCGACGTGTTTTGCGTTGGTAAATTCGGCTTGGCAACGGCCACCATCCTCGATGCTGAGAGAACACGACGGGCCAATTTGCCAGGGCTGCGAGTCAAAAGCGACGAGGCACCAGGCAAAATCGTCACGCAAAGTCCGTCCGTCGTCATCGGTGATCCACATGATCCCCGTGATGCTAATACCATGGTCGCCACCTGCGCGAGGCTTGTGGCGAATGGGCCGACATTCGTTGTCACCCCTGACCACAGCGTCCAACCGCTGCGCGACATCGCGTCACTGCACACCGTGCTCGTCCAGGTCCAGAACCCTGAGCAGGCCGCCCGCGTCGCCCATTTTCCAATCCACGCGAAAACTCTAGATGCTACGGACGACGATGACTACTACGACGACCTCGCCAAGTTGTTCTCGCCTGGTCTTTGGGCTGTGGGCTGGGGATGCCAGTCCTGCGCATCGGACGGAGTATCGGCGCAGGAGCTTGCTCGTTCAATCTGGGAGCCCATTGGCAAAAGGCTCCGGCCGGATCGGAGGGATTGGTGGTCCGTGATTTTCACCTATGCAGCGGGCATCAAGCGCGGTGCCGTAGACCTCAAGGCAATTCGTGACGAAGCCCGGCGACAGCTAAAAGTCGTGGGAAGGGTCAGGTCCGCGTCTCTCGCTGTTCTCGACGATCCCATGGGAATTGAGATCACGATGGTCTGCACCCAATTCGCTGGTCGGCATGACATCGCGAAAATGGCAAAGGCTTGATTGCAAACACCGGCATGGCCGGTTGCACCAACACGAGGAGAAACACAATGGACAAACTCCTAGACGAAGCAGGGCCTGTCCGGGTGCTATATTCTGCGGTGGCAGCAATCTGCATCGGCGAATTTGGTGAGGCTGCGGCACCAATTCTCAGAGCGGAAAAGAAGAAACGGCCCGACGACCTGCTGGAGATGTTGGTCGTCAACGATCGACGTATGCGTCGCCTCGAACGACCGGGCTGGTCTGTTGTCATCGGCGACCCGAACCGGCCCCGCGACGCCGATGCAATTGTGGGCGTGTGTGCGCACGTCAAAGGTCATCACCCAACCTTTGTGTTCACACCGCCGTGCAATGCCGATTTCTCGCGGGACCTCGCCTTTCAAAATGCCGTGCTCATCCAGGTTGCTGATGCCACCCAGGCTGGCAACGTGGCCCTCACGCCGATCCTGCCCATCCTCGTGGGCGTTGATGTCTCCCTCGACGACTACTGCGTTATGTTTCCGCCCGGATCTCGACACGTCGGCTGGGGTGCTTGGCGTTATGAGGCCGGGCACGTTGGCTCCGAGTTGATTGCTCGTTGGGTGTCGGGGCCAGTCTTCGAGAAGATGCAGCCCAGAAAATCCAATTGGTCGGTTCTTCTCGCTCCCGTCCAGGGCACGAGTCGGACCCTTCAAGAATTGCAGGAGTGTGACATGGAGGTTCTGCGGCAGCTTGACGAGCATGACAGCATTTTGGCCGGGATCTTCATTTTCAGTGATGACTCGGATGGCTATGGCCTTGGAATCATCGCCACTCAGGAAATGCCGTAGAGATCAGCATTGCACGACGCGACAGGGAGAACACCCAAATGAACCCCACGCAGCAATTCGTCGCGGCCCTCGAACGCCTGGCCGATGGACCGACCGGATGGCAACTCCCCCGCGATGCGTTATTGACCGGCATCCCCACCATCGATGCGACGGTTCGGTTTTTGCGTCCGGGCACGCTCACGGTATTGGCCGCACGTCCGGCAATGGGTACTTCTGCTTTCGCACAGAATATTATTCTGGAGGCGGCGTTGAATGCTCACGCTCCGGTGTCGATCGCCGCAACAGATCCTTCGCTGTACCTGGCGAAAAGATTTCTGCGCATCATGACCGGCCTCGACAAACGTGCGTTGGCAGCGGACGAGCTTGATGTCCAGCAACGCCGGATGCTGCGAAGAGCATCGACGGCGATCTCCCGAGCACAAATCACGGTTGTGCCGTTGTGGGGCCGCTGCCTTAAAGGGATCGTTGACGGCTCACACCTGGGTGGCAAAGAGCCCGGCTTGTTGGTGATCGATCGCGTTGAATGCCTCAACGATGCCGAATCGTTTTCCCTTGGCACGGATCTCAAGCTGCTGGCGCACGAGTTGGGTATCGCCGTACTCGCATTGACCGTTGTTGACCCGATGGCCGACGACCGCGACGACAACCACCCACGCAACGGCGACATTCGGCGGTGCCGTCCGGTCGTCGATGCCGCCGATACTGTGATCACGCTCTACCGCGAGGACTACTACAATGAGGCAATCGGAAATACACGCCAGACGGAGCTGACGTTTCTCAGACAAACCGACGGGCCGGTGCAGACGTTCCTCTTGCGCTTTGACCGTGAGGCTCTTCGGTTTCGAGAGCCTGGTCCAATGTCGTAAGGCAAATCCTTCGATGCGGTTCTGGCCGGACCGTCAGCGCCCCTCGGCGATCAGTTTCGTGATGGCCTGAACACGTTCGTTCGAGATCAGCTTTTTCCAGACATCATGCACCGGTCTAAGCGCCTCGTTCCAGTCTTTGGAGTCGATCGCGTCTTTGAACAAGTGGGGGTCAAGGGTAATTTCTTCCCAGACGTGGGCAAATTGCCCCTTCTTGGGCGACAGCCCCAGTTCTCCAACGGCTGCGAGCATCTTCTCGCTAAAACGGGCGAGAAGCTCGTCTCCCTGGCTTAGTAGTCTTAAAGGCCAATACGTGAGGCCAGCCTTGACCTTCGTCTCATTGTCCCAAGGGAGGCCGCGGCCAAACATTTTCCAGACCACGAGGTCTTTCGGTTGCTCAATGGTGAAAAACAGATACGCCGGAGCCGGTACGCACTCATCCTTCTTTTCGAAGTTCTTGACCTTCCAATCTCGATGCACAACGTAAACGATGTAATCGTTTTGAAGTGTGCCGCTTTCCGAAATCGTCCAGGCATCGCCGAACCAATCCCTCACGACCTCCGGCAGACGGGCGTCGATCTCGCCGAGAACAAACGTTTCCAGGTTGCAGAGCGCCCGAAAGACCTCAACCGAGTCGTCAAATTTGTCGAGAATGTACTTCGCCGTCTCCGTTGACATTGACTCGTTGTTCATTGGCACACCTCCTCGCGCAAAAACTGAGCGTATTGCCCGACGATATTTTTCAGCACGTCGTTTTCGACTCGATCTGATGCCGATTGCAGCGCACGTGCGACAGTTAACCAGCTCAGTGGCTTGGCCTGACCCGTGCGAGCGTCGCGTCCGGTTGGAGTAAGAAACACCAGGGTTGCTTGGCTGCTGCTCAGCCTCCTGGCCCGGGTTTTTTGACTCAGCAGTGCACTGTAGTTGCGTATCTGGTCCTTCCGCTCAGCACTGCCCGTCTTGGCCTCGATCCAGACCAAAAACTGGCGACCCTCGACGGTGAGATCTACGCGGTCGGAGTCAGACTCAAAGCTCTCCGTATTGACGCGGTAATGACCGCCTTCGCAGAGGGCTGCAAGGTGCCCAAGTCCGGCGACGTTGAGAATTTCACGTAGAAAAAGCGGTCCTTGTTCGTGCGCTGCGTCCGGGCTCAAAAGCCACGCCAGTACCGAGCAATTTTCCAACTCGTGCCGTCCGAGCGACGTTGCGCGCCAGATATTGAGGTCAGGGCACCATTTTTTTCGCCATTGTCGCTCAGCAGCTAGCATGTTGCGCATTTTTTCAAAGGCATCGGCCACAGCCGTGACGTTCACCGTCTCCGGCTGTTTTGTCCGTGGCAAGCCCTGAAAATACGCGGCCAGCAGTTGGCGCGAGCAGCCCGCAACCACGAGATCAGTTGAGCGCGATGTCTTGGTGATGTCGGGGACGGTGATGTGTTGGCGACCGGGCATCTACGGCTCCCAGACGCTCGCCGCCACGGATCTTGAGTGGTCCGTGAGGTGCAAAGCGTCCTACAGACCTATCAGAGCCATAGACCCGCTGGTGCGCTCTCACGGACCATAAGTCCGTGAACGCCTTTGCGTGCACACCAGTGCAAAAAAATGTGGGTCTACTCGATGGAAGGTTATTCCAACGGGCAGGCTCTGATAGTGCGGCAACAATACCACCACCTAGAAAATCGGCAAGACCCGGCAGTCACGAACGGCAGCGGTGGGCAGGCAACCCCTGTTGCCTTTCCCTACACGCTAAAGCGCAGGCGTTCGCGTCGCTGAGCTTCTTGGTTGACGACAAGAAAGACCGAGATTGAACGCGCAACGCTGTGCCGAACGGGCATCAATAGACTTGCGATCACTCGTCGAGAAGAAAAAATGTTAGGCCACATCCGGAATCGACGCCGTTTGAGTCCAAGAACATCCACGGCAACAGGCTCGAACGTCCTTCAAGGCGAGCGTGGAGATCTTCTACAATCTCATCCAACTCTTCACCGTCAAAACCAAAAATGCTCAGTGCCGTAGCCAAACGCTCTTTCAGCGTCGCACGTGGGCGAATACGCTCGAATGCTGCGAGTGGCGTGTTATTTTTGCGGAAGTTGCGAATGGTGCGTCCTGTAATATTCCAAAACGCGGACGCCACTTCGAGAGCCGCTTCAATGGGTCCTCCATATCCGAGGATTGTCCTGGTCCCATCCGCGCTTGCGTCTCCGCAGCCAAGAATGAGACGAGCAACCACTGCCTCGTCGGCGAACTCGAATCCCGCGGCCTCAGCGTGCGAGCGTATGAGTTGACGCATTGATTCGTCGGACATGCCGGGGTCATCGCGACGCGCGGCATAGATCGGCGTGAGTACCTCCGCAAGACAGTTGGCCGCTATCACCTTCAACGATTTCTGCCGTTCGTCGAAGCGACGCCTAACGAACGGGCCGAGATCATCGAATTCGGGGTCCGGGTAGTTAGCTGGCGCAACAAACGGGCACTTGTTGAGCTGAGCGCCAAACTCGATCAGCTCCCACATGGTGTCACGCCATGGGTCCGGCAGGAAGTAATGTTGCTGCTTCGTTGCTATTGCAGAGCCTCTGGTTGTCTTGGGGGCACCGGTGTCCGCTCGCTCTTGCGCTTGCGACGGCCGGTGGCCTTCAGCATGCGTGGCTTGTGCGTGTTTACGTGTGCCAGTTCGGGCCATTTTCGGACCAGAGGTTGGTACAAATCCGAAAGATTGGCAAGATTGATGGCGGCCAGTGGCGTGTTCAGTGAATGCGTATGCCAATGCCGGAGAAAATCAGAGCTTGGCGAGGTGGTCCCAGTTTGTGACCACCTCCGTTTCTCCTGTGCCGTAGGCGGTCGGGCATAGAGAAATCTTGTTTCAAAACCTCGGACGCTGTATTTATACGCCGAGGATTACGAACAGCGGTAACGAAAAGAAAATCAGATCCCGGCACTCGTCGCCTTCCGCGTCTTGCGAAATATCAAGGCGTTCTGACGGCCTCTGCGCTGGCAGCGGCGGGCATCAGAGGCTCAACGCTTTCCAGGTTCGTTGAGCGCGGTGAGCTGGTTCGACTTACCCGTGGCATATACGCCACCAAGAATACGGACGCTTCTGCACACATGACCGTGGTGCTGGCCGCAAAACGAGTGCCAAACAGCGTGATTTGCTTGCTTTCGGCTCTTGAATATTACGGGCTCACAACACAGATTCCTCACGAGGTCTGGCTCCTGATTGACAGAAAGGCGTGGCGACCCACGCTGGACTACCCGCCCGTGAGAATCGTCTATGCGTCAAGCAAGGCTTTGAGCGAAGGATTGGCAACCCACACCATCGACGGCCAGGCCGTGCGCATGACCACACCGGCCAAGACCGTGGCCGATTGCTTTAAGTACCGGCGCAAGGTTGGGCTTGACGTTGCAGTTGAGGCCCTGCGCGACTTCAAACGGAAGCGAGCAGGCACCGTGGATGACCTGTGGAAGGCGGCCAAGATTGATCGGGTGGCTCGCGTCATCCGCCCCTATCTGGAGGCTGTGACGTGACCAGGAAGCCGGTGAATATCGCGGCTTCGGTCAAGGCCAGGCTCCTGAAAATCTCTACGGATCGTGGCGAGGATTTCAACCTGCTCTGGATTCGTTACATTCACGAGCGGCTGCTCTATCGCCTCAGCAAGTCGCAACACGCTGACGAGTTCGTACTCAAGGGCGCAACGCTTTTCTCCGTGTGGCACGGCGAGCCACACCGACCGACAAAAGACCTCGATCTCCTCGCCCGTGGCAGCCCCAATGCCGCGCGACTGCGCGCCATCTTCGCTGAAATCTGTCGCGTCAAAGTTGTTGATGACGGTTTGACGTTCGATCCCGCGTCGGTGACGGCAGCAGCGATCCGCGAAGACGCCCTGTACGACGGAATCAGAATCATTCTTGCCGTGAGCATGGGAACTGCGCTCACCAACGTTCAGGTCGATGTTGGTTTTGGGGATACGACCGTGCCTGCGCCAAAGAAAATTCAGTTCCCCACGTTCTTGAAAATGGCGGCACCAGAGCTGCGCGCCTACGCAGCGGAAACGGTCATCGCCGAGAAGCTCGAAGCCATGATCACCTTGGGCATGGCCAATTCCCGCATGAAGGATTTCTTTGACATCGACTACATGAGCAGCGTGTTTGATTTTGAAGGAGTGCGGCTCGTCAAGGCAGTGCAGGCCACGCTCAAACGTCGCCGGACAGCATTGCCTGATGATTTGCCCTTGGCTCTCACGGCTGAGTTTTCAAAAGACAAATTGAAGAGCCAACAATGGGCGGCATTCGACGGGAGGCTGGGCAGGCATAAGACTGCACGGTCGCTCAATGTTGTTGTCGCAAATCTTCGTCGCTTTTTGGAACCGGTCCTGACGGCAGTTCGATCAGGTGAAACACCTGGGGCATGGAGCGCCGGAGGGCCTTGGAACAAGGACAACAATCTCCGTTGACCAAAAAAAGTTCGGGCCATTTTCGGGCCACAGAGCAACAAAGCCGGGCAAGGCCCGCAAGCTTGACGACGACCAAGTGCTTGATACATAACGATCTGCAAGAAACACATTGTTGGAGAAGCAACTATTGGCTGACTCATAACCCGAAGGTCCATGGTTCAAATCCATGCCCCGCTACCAAACGATTACGGCCAGTTAGCTGAAAAGTTAACTGGCCGTTTTTGTTTCCGTTGACACGACGTTGACACGGCTTTGAGCTGCATGCGGTGGGCATGCTGGTTTCAGCCCCTCGATCAATCGAAGCTGGGCCTTCGAGCCCAGGTGCGCGTAGCGGTGCGTACTCTGCTCCGAACGATGTCCGAGCTGCGCCTGGATCGCCTTGATGGACTCTCCTCCTGTTGCCGCCTGGCTCGCCACCGCGTGCCGGCCAATTGCGTGATGCCCCAACGCCCGTAAGCCGAGCGTCTTCTGCACCTTGGCCAGCGCCTTTTTGTACCCGTCCAGATAGACGGGCAGATGCTCGTCCTTGCTGAACAGAAACGTGGGCCCACCGTAGCCCTGCTCGTTGTGCCACCGGATCGCGTCGAGCACATCGTCGCTCACCTCGAGGACATAGGCCTCGTCGTTCTTCCTGGTCACGATGAGCGCCGGTCGCTTCTTTTTTTTGTTGCCCACCTGTGCAGCACGATCCACCACGATCTGTCTGCGGTCGAACCGTACTTGGTCGTGAGTGAGAGCGTAGACTTCGCCCCGTCTCAGGCCGAGCCTGCACGTGAGGTAAAAGAAGGCGTACCACTGCGGGTACGAGCGGTACATTTCGTCGAGGAGCCGATCCCGCTCCTGTTGGTCGTACCACTCCGCGTGGTTGCGCGGCACCGAGTCCATTGGCACATACGGCAGGGCCTTGAGCTTGCCGCGCTTCCACGTAAATCGCAGTACAGCGCGGATCACGGCCAGGTGGTGGTTGATGGTCTTGGCGCTGAAACGCCGGGGCAACGTCTGCTTGAGACCATCCATAACGCATGTGTCGATGTCCTCGATGAAGAGATGGCCGAGCGTCGGCTCGATCTTCAGCCACAGCGACTCCGCTCGGTCCCGACTGCGATCCGCCATCGTGGTCGCAGCCATGTAGTCCTTGTAGGCATCGGCAAAGACTACCTGATGGATTCCAGAAATCAGCTCGCCGTAGACGCGATTGCCGACCACGAGAGCTTCCGCCTTCGTTCGATAACCTCCTTCCCGCTGGCGCGGGCGACCAGCGAGCTTGAAATCGTACTGCCAAGATCTTTCCAACCTCCTGGCGTGAATCTCAACTGCCATGCATGTTCCTTTCCAGCTGGAACTTGCGTAGGGCAGCATCCGGGTCTGTCAGAAATTGGTCTAGCACATCGGCCCGGAAACGACGAGAGCGGGGGCGACCGTACACGGGGATCTGGCCGGCACTCACGAGATTGCGGAGGTAGGCAACGCTCCAGCCGGTGTATTCGGCCGCGCCCGCGTAGGTGAGCCATCTCATGCTGGCCCCCCACGGGCCGACACGATCGCCAATTGCGGGCGCAGTACCTCGTCGGGCGATCGCATCATGCTCTTGGGCTGGGCGGGAGCGGACACAACATCACACTACACACACGTGTCAAATGATGCAAGATCTTTTGACACACGTGTCACATGAGGATAAATAGTGGTCATGGGTCCTCTCACGACTGCACGCCTGATCGCCCTGGCAAAACTCGAAGGCATTGATTTGGGCCGATCACCAACACGGCGCATTGCCAACCTGACAAGACTGGGGCTGCTGCCTCGCTCAACTCGGGTGGGCGCCGGCAACTCAAAGGGCGTAAGGTCCGTGTTTCCGCCCGAGGCTATTGAATGGCTGCGTGCAGTTGATGCCCTTTACGATGACGGTATCCCGTTCGAGTCGATGAAGAAGCACTTGCTGAAATCCATCGGTCGTGAGCCGCGCAAAAGGCATGACCCGCAGGACGAGCAGCATGCGCGTGACCAGTGGGAGAAGATTATCGTCGGCAACTTCGGCACCTACGGTGAACCCAAGCAACGCAAGACGGTGCTGAAGCTGCTCGACGCAATCGAGCAGACTTTGGCGCAGGCTCCTGAGCTTCAAGCGAAACTCGATCACGACCAAGAATTTGAAAAAGAGCTCGCCCACCTTCGGCGCGTGGGCCGCATGTTGTGGGTCATGAGCCACATGGAGCGGGCACCGCTTCCCCACGAGGCCTCCAAGTTCCTCCTTGACGAGCTTCGGGCGACATACCGGCGCTTTCAGACATTCTGTGGCGTGCCGCCGACCATTGGACGACGACCACCGATCCCAGAGCAGCTGCCGTCAGATCCCTCCAAACCATGATGCCTTCGCGATTGTCCCCGTGGTACGTGGGTCCAAGGCCTGTCCGGTCAAGGCCTTCCAGGATTGGCTCATTGATGCCAGCATCACGTCGGGCCCGGTCTTCCGGCCGGTGCCCAAAGGCGGTGTGGTTTCGGCCAAAGCCCTGAGCCCGCATAGCGTTGGTCTGCTGGTAAAGCGCTATGCCAAGCTCGCCGGCCACGGCGTGCGCGCCGGCTTCGCCACCAGCGTGGGCACCAGGGCCTCGTTGCTCAAGGTGATGGACGTGAGCCGCCACAGCGCTGTGGACAGCCTGGCAGTTCGAGCGTATGGCCGGTGACATGGACGATGACAGGGGCGGCGATTTTGGCTTCCGTATCCTCAAATGGCCCGTTGACGTGTTTGCCCTTGAGCTGGGGTTGGGCTACGGCGTCTTGCGACTTTTGACTGCCACCTACGCCCCCGAGCCGATCCCCAGCGCCGCCAAACTGGGCGCATGGGCCCTACTCTCTATGGTTTGCCTCGCCGTTGTGGTGCGTTACGTGCCTGCAGACACCAACTTTTTCCACTACAAAAGCAGCATACCTCTTTGGACATGGAACCTGCTGATCTTCCTCTTCATCATCGGCGTGCCAACCATATCGATTCTGCATGGTCAGTCGGGGTTGTTCTGGGCAATGGCACTACTCGCGACCAGCGCAAAGGCTGTGTACAGCCTCGAGGATCTACGTCGCAGGAGGCACGTTGGCCACCCGCCGCCTACGCGTGAGGAGATTAGACAGCGGCGAATCCTTGCTGGCGATCGCGTGCCCGCGCCTCCGGCATCCATCCAAATCACTGTCACCCAGGGCTGGTGTTCACGGCACTTGTATCGGCAGAAGCCGGGTGCTTTTGCGTTGCGAGCGTGGCCTACTTCTGTGCTTCTGTTCATCGCCCTCATCGGGATCGCCATGGTGGTCGGCGGTCTGGTCCTCGGCAACGCCTCGCTGGTTGTCATTGGAACAGCGGTGCAAGGCGCCGCAACCTGCGTCTACGTGGCTTTATCGACCGCCTCCCAAGTATACGCGCTTCGTACCCATCGGCCCGGCTTGCAAGATCCTTCGGATCCTATTCCAGGCGGCTCTACTGCGCTGGCACGGCCCGGCCAATAGACCATCCCCGAGCGGCTACGTGCGCCAGGCCGACGAGTTCAAGGATCATACGGGGTCTGGGCTGCTGTAGCTGGGGGCCGGCGCACTGCCGTTGTCTTCACCGGCGACGGCCATGTACCCGGGTCGACACCCAGGGCCGAACCCCCGTCGCGGCGCCTAAAGGCCACAGCCGGCCTGAGGGCCAGTCGAGGTTGTATCGCCAAGATCCCACGATCGCTTTGGAGGGCCGCAGGGGGCCGGCATGTACCTTGTGGCCTACGGCCCCGGAAAACGTCTCCAGCAGCATCTGGCACCGCACACGCCACCCTGACGCCCAGACGAACAGGGCCGGAGGCATGTCGGCAGCCGGAGCCGTGTCGCCTGGCTCTGGTGTCGGAGGCTCCAGGTGGCCGCCGCCGAGCGCGGGTTCTCCACAGTCCATGGCGACGCGCTGCCCGCTCGATTGTGCGCCAGTGAGGAGCGCAGTAGGCTGACCGCAACCCGAGAAAGGTGGCACATGGCCAGATTTTTCAAAGCCGGGATGTGGTGGGATGGGCGTTTTGTAGGTTCTATGTCCGACGAACGCTATGCTGCGGAGTATGTCTCTGCGGACGGAAAGCTTAGAGTACGTTTCTCATTGAGCGGCCCACTCGCGGCGCAGAAAGAACTGGTCGGCAAGCTCGACAACGATACCGTTGCGAGCTTTTACGAGGGGCAACTTGAACGACACATTGAGGCGGCTGGACGCAAAGTCGGAGTGTACACCCATATGTTTTCCATTGGGGAATCGCAGGTCGCCGAACTTGGTCGAGGCGTTGTCAACCTGTGACCTCAATGTGTCAGCCGTCCAGCGCCTGGAAATCTAGGGCTCCGTCTCATTTTTCCACGTCGCTTGTTGAGCCCGATGCTGATTGATCCGTAATCAAACCCTTCAATTGCGATGTCTTCTCAAGCTGTAGTTCGATGATGTCTAGGGCTAGCGCAAGAGCCTGCGCGTCAAACCATCGGTATCCTCGGACTGCGGCGCGGATCTCCTCGTCGGACACGCGCATGGAGGCGATGCCCTTGGGGTGCATCAACCGATCTCGTACTTTCATTGCGGTACACAAATTGCGCCAGCCTGCACTGGCAACGTCGAGTTTGAAACTTCCGCCTACTGCGCGGTTCAGAACATGAAAAGCGAATCGGAGATTGCTAAGGGTCCTCATTCGGGCGGGTCTATCGACCGGCACGCCTGATGCGTCCAGCTCGTAGTCTACCTCGTGGCAGAATAGCACTTCGGCTGCCGACAACCGGCCTAGTGGTGCGAGACTCAGTGCCAGTTGCTTCAGCGAGAAACAAACCCCTTCGACAAAAGCAGCAAAAGCCCGAACAGAGCCTCGACGCTGTCCGGGTGGAAGCCGCGCCGGATCTGGAATTGGCGTCGGCACGTCATCGGGTCCGCCCGCTTCGAGCAGCTCGTCCACATCGCGACGCATCTCAATGTATAGCGCCTTGAAGCCGGCAGTGCTGTACGTGCTCTCCGGCGATTTGGGCTGAGCCTTCATGGCTTCTCGCGGGACTGAACCTCGTCCAGCTGCGGGGCCGAAATAAACGCGAGGAAACCCTTGCCGAGTGCGGTCGTGGCGGAGCGCTGCGCGCTATTTGCGTTCATGTTCGTGCTCAAGCTGTTCGGGGACATTTCGATTAGTCCTTTGGCATTCAAGTCCTGAATAATCGAGACGTAAATCTTGTCGTGTCTCGTTAGCTCCGGAAGCGCGTGTAGCAACGGCTGAGTGGGCGGGCCCATTTGCCAGCCGTCAGGGAATGGATGTCCGTGGTCCCTCGCCCACTTTGCAGGATCTTCAAAGTACGCAAGGACCCTGAGATGCGTAGGCGTTAGCTGGTCGACCAGCGACAGGAACATTGTGCTCATGATCTCATCTGTTCCCGGCTGCAGCGCGGTGTTGATCACCGCATTTCGCAGGGCATCCAACTTAGATTGTTCGTGGGTTCGCATTGCGGCGCTGGTGGCCTGTAGAAGTGCTGAGACGAATCGTTCATCTCCAACGAGTTTTTCGGGGTTGAGCGCATCGACCTTGGCGCCGAGCTCGTCAACTGCCTGGGCCAGCTCCTCTAACCACTTGGTGCGCCGCTTCTCCAGGGAAGGCGTCACAACGAGCGTGAAGATTTGCGCAGAGCTTCCCCCTATTCCCGGGATTGCCGCCAGAGCGGTTCTTGTAAGGGCATGTACCTTGTCACTGTCGTCCGGCACCGGTACTTTTTTCACTCGTTCCTCGCCATGTTCTCAGCTGATTCAATAACCTCAGTCCTCACGCCTTGAGATCTGTAACGCCTGTCGAGCGCACACTGATTTTGCAAACATATCACGACGCATGGCCATATTTTATCCACGTGACCGACTCGAGCGGGACCTCAATCAGTGTCCGGCTGCGATCCGCTGACTCGATAAGGAGGAGGAGCCGAGTTTCGGACTTGTCCACCAGCAACAACTTCTGCTTTCGTTCTTGCAGCAGATTCTGGCCAACATCGGGAAGTCCGTCGATCTGGACCGTCACAGGGATTGGTGCGCCACCGCCCAATTGCTGGGGCAGCAATGGGAAAACATAGCTCACGTAGGAGCCGAATGCAGCGAGGAGGATAAAGACAACCGTGAAGCCCCGAAGGCTGATGACGACCGGCAACGAATACGTCGGCATAGACGCTATGCGGTCTGAGCCCGCAGGCGGGCTGCTCTGGATAAGGAGCGCACATTGAGAGAGATAGACGATGGCGGCGATCACGACAAAGGCGGTCCAGCCGGAGTTCAGGTCCGGGATACCGATCTCCCAGACGTGCGAGGTGACAGTGGATCCGACCATTGTAAGAGACATGATCAGAAACATCCCCGCCCAGCCGGAGCCTATGACGCCAACCGTGCGCCAGTAGCGGAAGGTCCAGAAATGCTTGCGGACAAACCCGCCGAGTGTTGTTGGATCCCCGTTTTGTTGGAGGGAGCTCCCGCAAATGGAGCACCAGATCCGCCTCACAACCCAAAACACTGTGACGATGGCCCACAATGCGATTACCGCTATAGCTGACCACACAGCTAGGGACAGGATCGGGCTCCTTACATGCCTCAGGATTTCGGCGATCCCCCCCGGGACAGAATCCGAACCTGAACTGGAGACTCCAGCTGAGACGTTCATAAAGATGATGAGGTAATACAGCAAAACGTATACGAGGACGCCGTTACGAAACGCAATGAACACCGCACGCCACAGGGAAGGCACAGGTCCATTTCCCAGTTGCTTCAGCGTCACGAGTAGAGGGCCGACTATCGATGCCGCAAACAGGAGGAACACTAGACCGATGACGAGGTAGCGGACACGCAGCACGTCGAACGCCGTGGCTCCCAAGGTGCCCAAATGATGAGTTGCAACCAGGAAGCCCACGACGTAGCAGACGATGGGGACAACGACTGCAGCCTTAGCAAGTCGACTCCACGTGTCCGGGTCAAGAAATCCGATTCGTTCTGGTCCGGTCGACATGCTCGACCTCCTTCTGCATCCCCTGGTTATCACGCTTCGTCGAAGCTGGGCCACATCATCTCCCAGCTGGAGGTCGGGTCGAACGCAAGATAAGGGCTCTTCTCCTGCGTGAGGCAGGCCCGCCATGAAGCAAGCCCTGACCGCCCTCGCCACTATCGAGCACAACCAGGTCGCAAACACCTCCGGCGTGGTCACCGACAGCCACCATGTCGAGCTGTGGCTGCCGGGCCGCAGGAGCCACACCCGCCGCCTTGTGGGACCGACGTAGGAGGCTTCCAGGCAGCCCCTACGCCAGGTCAACGTGGCCGACGTACAGGCCTTCGCGGCATCCCTGACGAGCTCGCTGGCGACTTGAAGCCGCACCCTGTCGGCGGTCAAGTCACTGCTCAGCCCTGGCCACACCGGCTACCTGATGTTCAACGTCGGTGCCATACTGCGACTGCCCAAATCAAAGTGCACACGCGCAACAGATACTGGCCGAGCCCGACGTGCAGCGCGTGCTGGCGCTCGAGCCCGGGCAGCGTAACCGGGTGCTCCTGCGCCGCATCCATGCGGCCGGCCTGCGGGTGGCCTCGGGTCGGGGCCTGGACGGGCCAAGCCCAGGCCCCTCTAAAGATTGCCTGCGTCGCTGGCGCCGGACCCCGCGACTTGGCCCCGGTCTCCGGCTGAGCCGTGCCAATAGCGCGCCCGGTCAATAGACTGGGCCAATCCGCGACAGCCGCCGCAGCCTGGCCGCCAGAACGCCCACGCCTGTCTCAATCCAGATGCTTAATTCGGGGGTAGACCTCCGTTTGTTCAGCGTCGGTGAAGTACGCTCCGGCTCCAAATTTGTAACGAGCGGCACGTTCATCGAGGTCCTGAATGTCTGCTTCAAACAGTGTAAAGCGAAACTTGCGGACTTGGGACGCCCGCTCAGGCTCGCACAGTATCTTCAATGCTGCGGTGTATTCACCGGGTCGCCATTTTCTGTGGCTCCTGAAGAATTCTTGGAGTTTTTCCACGAGCTTCGCGTCCCCCTCCACAAATTCGTCGCGGTCTCGGGCCTCCTTGGAAAGATTTCGGATCTTGGCCCTGATATCTGCCCTGAGGTCTTTGATTACTTGTCTGGAAGAGCGTTCATCGTTCATGCTCAGTGGCGCGAAGAATGCAATAAAGTTGGTCCACTGTTTGTCGGGTTCCAGGCTGAATGGCGTGAAAAGGAAGTTGCCCGGGGCACCGTCCGGCCGGGCATATGTCTGCGCAGGCAAGGAGATCGTTGTACCATCATCTGGAAACAATTCCAAAACCAAAGAATGGACGCGGATAGGGCGACCCCCAGCGTTCAGTAACTGGACGTGAAGATTTACGATGGGATTACCAAGCCAGTGTGTGACGTTGAGGCGGTCATACGGCTGTATGCGGAGCCGCGACCGCCGAAATAGTAAACGTGCTGGAGGGACCTGGGATAGCACCAACGCGAGGACCGCAACGACCGCATTCCAGAACCTCCAATCAAGGTAAAACGGTGCTAGCGTGGGACTCATCTTTCGCATTCCTCCATCTTTTTGGCATCAGTCCTCGGGAATCTCCAGCCGCTCGACCATCAACTTCGCTGCGTCATAGGCGCGGGCGCGCTTGATATTGATCCGGACAGGGATTCGATGCGTTACGGGCTTGGAGAGATTCTCGGCGTGTAGCCGACACTCCAATGCGCCACCGAGGAGACCATCGTCTTTGTCGAATTGAAGCTCGACATTGAACCTTTCTGGCCCGACCCCGTGACGCCATTGCTCGCACTCAAGACTGAATTTTGCACCTGGTTCCTCAGGCCGCCGAGGTTTCCAATAAAAGCCATTCGGATCTCGGCGCGAGCTGGCCGACCGAATCGACGGCACTATCTGGCGCTCAAATGCACCGCCAGACGGAGGGAAGTTTGTTGGCATGAGCGCTTGCAGGGTGGTCAGCGCCGACCGCACCCTGCTTGAGGGCACCGCTGGAGGGCGCGGCAGTTCAGGTGTTTGTCTAGCCACGTTGTCGTCATTGTCATCATCACGACTCGGCGAAGGCATGATCGCAAACTCCCCCTGGGCGCTGATCGTGACGAGAGCATCCTTGGCAGGCCGCGTGCCCCGGTTCGTGACGACGAAGCAAAAAGTTGGCTGATGCTGAAGCGCATGGTGCAGGCCATGAAGCGCCTGATCACAGCGTTTGAGCCACGCCGGATATTCGTCGCGGTACCTCGCGATGTCACCCTCGCTTGGGTCACCAAGGTATTCGCCCACACCCATTAGTAGCGACGCGAGGCCGGGCACGCGGTTGGCGGCTGGGCGAGGGCTAAAGTCAGTAGCCATGGGGAAGCGCTGCACAATGCGAGCCTTGAGTTCTGCGATCTCATTGTCGGCCAGCGCTTCGTAGACTAGCTGTTCGATCTCCACCTTCTGGATTGCTTTGTCGTCGTTATCAACGAAGTCGATCTGGAAGTCCGGTTCCGTGCTTTTCAGGCGGGCCAGTTCGCCTTCTAGCGCTCTGATTTTCTTCTCGGCATCACTAATCTCTGGGGCGAGAAGCCAATCATCAGGTACAGGCACAACCCCGATCCCAACCATCTTGGCGCTGAGCATTGGGCCCGTGTCATCGGTGAGAATGCGTGCATCAACAGCCGGGTGCTCATGAATAAATGCGGCAACCGTACCGACAAGTTCGTCGTCGCATCTCTTGTAATCGAGGCGGCTCGACAGCTCCGTGCTCGGTTTGAGTTCCGGCTTGATAAGCAGCTTCACTGCAGGGTTGCAGTCCCTCACCGTCTTATGGCCGACATCGCCCAGGATGATGTCACGAAACTGGCTGCATGCAGCCCTCGCCCTGCGGCACAGTCGAGCATTGCCTTGGCTTTTCTGACGATCAAGCTCGGATTGCACGGGCCGCGTGACAATCAAATGAACCTCCTCGAATTGCTGCCACGATGCCCAGTCGAGCTCATCCAAAGGACGGCATTGGACAAAAAGATTCGTGTCGGGGAAGAGGTACAGTATCTTCGTTGTCATTGCATTCTTCGTCGCGTGGCCGGTCTCACGCTACCACCCTGCTCGCTCGCCAACGCGCCTGACCCTGGCCGCTGTCGCGCACTATATAGCCCAAGGCCGCAATACTCTGGAGCACTTCCTCAGCGTCCTCCCTGCCCTTGAGTAGACCGCATGTCGGTTGGTAATTCAACGGGCGGCCGACAGCTCGGCGCGGTCCCCGTCCGCTATTCCCCCTTGCCCCCTCCGCCTCCCCTCGATAGACCTTGCGCGTTCGCCTTCAACAATGGGGTAGACGATGGCCGCCTCGACCGACACCGCTGCGACCCAGCCGCGACAGTTCCAAAGTTTCAACGAGATCACCTCGTTTATCTGGTCGCTGGCCGAGCTCCTGCGCGGCGTCTACAAACAGAGCGACTACGGCAAGGTCGTCCTTCCGTTCACCGTCCTGCGCCGGCTCGACTGCGTGCTCGAGCCGACCAAGGCCAAGGTCCTCCAGAAATTCGGCGCGCTCAAAAGCGGCAAGGTCAAAAACCTCGACCCGCTCCTGAACGCCATCACCGGCGTGCCGTTCCACAACACGTGCAAGCTCACCTTCGACATACTGAAGGATGCGCCCAACGACATCGGCCAGAACCTCACGAGCTACCTGAGAGGCTTTTCCGCCAACGCCCGAGAGATCTTTATCGAGCGCTTCAACCTCCCCGAGCAGATCAAAAAGCTCGACGACAACAACCTGCTCTATCAGGTCGTCTGCAAGTTCGCCGAGGTCGACCTGCACCCCGCGACAGTCCCAAACCACGTCATGGGCTCGATCTTCGAGGAGCTCATCCGGCGCTTTTCTGAACAGTCCAATGAGACGGCCGGCGAGCACTTCACCCCACGCGAGGTCATCCGCCTGATGGTGAACCTGCTGTTCATCGAGGACGCGGACACCCTGCGCAAGCGCGGCATCATCAAGACGCTCTACGACCCGGCCTGCGGCACGGGCGGCATGTTATCCGTGGCCGAGGAATACCTGCGCGAGCTCAACCCCGACGCATCCCTCGAAGTCTTCGGCCAGGAGCTCAACGACGAGTCCTTTGCCGTCTGCACGTCCGACATGATGATCAAGGGCCAAAACCCAGACAACATCGTGCGCGGCGACTCATTCACGGGGGACGGCCACCGGGACAAGAAGTTCGATTACATGCTCTCCAATC